>Ga0265342_10003714_pt1 | contig 12374 bp, 12 predicted proteins | sample 4CB327metaG_FD_203125 | JGI IMG/M metagenome (GOLD analysis project Ga0265342, IMG submission 203125) | Rhizosphere microbial communities from Carex aquatilis grown in University of Washington, Seatle, WA, United States - 4-CB3-27 metaG | ecosystem: Host-associated > Plants > Roots >...
AAACGTCGTCTTTTGCTTGTCGTTGAGGCTCATGAACAATGGCTCGGCGGCATCCGCCACCGCGCGCTGGTCGGCGGCGCGATCGACCAGAAACTGCGCCTCGTTGCGCATCTGCTCCACGATATCGTCCGGCGGATCGCGCTTGGCGCGAGCGATCCGCAGATTAAGGCGCTCGGCCCCATTGTGGCCGAGATAGTGCATGGCGCTGTTGAACGCCGACCAGTTCTTTTCCTGTTCAGGCGTCAGATTAAGTGAGGTCTTGATCCGGTCGATATAGGCATCGCTGTTGGCCACAATCTGCTCGGCGGTCAATTCCGGCTCGCCCGGTTGGGTGAGAACCTCGATCGGCTTTGCCGATGCCGTTGCCGCCGGCACCGGGGAAATTTTGGCCGTCTTGGTGGCCTTCGGTTTGGCTGTCGTAGCCGGCTTGGCCGCGTTGGCGGTGGGTTGCTGCTGCTGAGGCTGCCCCTGCGGCTTTTCATTGCCGACGCCCAATGCGCCGCCAAAGACCCCGCCGATCGCGCCGATCGCGCCTCCCAATACGCCGCCGACAGGACCGGCCGCCTTGTTGCCTGCCTCCGCGCCGTCCTGCATGCCCTTGACCAGCCCCTGGGCCAGCGCCGTGCCCCCGATCGAGAAAAACATCATCAAGGCAAGGCCCAACCCTGAAAGGCGCGTGGCTGGTTGCGGGCTGAACATGGTCTGAACTCCTCGGCCAATCTCTGACGGGAACGCGGCAACGAATCCGGCGATTATCCGTATCACCGGCCCGCAAGTCTACCGGGCGCGGCAGTGGACCGCAGCAAGTTCCACCTGCTAAACGATCCCCGTCCCCCTGAATGAACAAAAACGAGAGCGGCGAGGATCCGGCATGGCAAGCAACAAGAAGAAAATCTTCATCACGCAGACGATGGCGGCGGGCGGCCGCGCTCTGCTCACGGCTCGGGACGACATCGAACTCATCGAGTTTCCCAATCTGATTTCGGCACCCGATTTCGAAGCGCTGTTGAAGCAGCACGCGCCCGTGCAGGCGGTCGCGCTCGGCGCTACCCGATTCGGCGAAACCGAACTTGAGGCCGCGCAGGACATGAAGGTCGTCACCAGGATCGGGGTAGGCTTCGATGCGGTCGACGTCCCTGCCCTCAGCCGCCGCAAGGTTCCACTGATGGTCGTTGGCATCGCCAATTCGCCGTCGGTGGCGGAACAGGCCCTGTTCATGATGCTGATGCTCGCCAAGCGAGCCAACGAATTGCACGCGCTGGTGAGGGACGGACAATGGAGCACGCGGCTCGGCAAACTGCCCTACGACCTCTTTGGCAAGACGGTCCTGATTATCGGTTTTGGCCGGATCGGCACACGCACCGCCAGACGCTGTCACGCCATGGAAATGAACGTGCTGGTCTATGATCCCCTTAAGCCGGCCGCGGAGATCAGGAGCGCTGGGTATGAAGCGGTCGCCGATCTCGACGCAACGCTAGCACGCGCCGATTTTGTCAGCATTCACTGCCCTAAGACGCCCGAGACGATCGGGATGTTTAACGCGGCGCGCCTGAAGCGCATGAAGCCGTCGGCCTATCTCATCAATACCGCGCGCGGCGGTATCATCGAGGAAGCGGCGCTCTACGACGCGCTGACCTCGGGCAGGTTGGCAGGTGCGGGTCTGGACGTGCTTGCGCAGGAACCGCCGCCGGTTCCAAACCCGCTGTTCGAGCTGCCCAATGTGATCATCGCCCCACACGTGGCGGGCGTCACGGTGGAAGCCGTGGACCGCATGAGCGAGCAGACCGCGCGCAATATTCTGAGCGCATTGGATGGAGCGCCGATCCGGGAGAACGTAATCAATCAGGACGTGCTCGATTGACCGGCGGAAGAATATACCGCCTCTCCGGAATATCCCGGCTTTGCCTGACAAAACTCAGCCTCAATCCGGCGAGATGGTATTTTCGAGATTCGCGGAAGGGGCCGCGATCTGGGTTTCGAGGGCTGTACCATTGACCGAAGGCGACCCGACCGATCATGCGCTCGCGACCATTGCGAGCATCCTCGATCAGCCGGCCTCCCCGCCGGACCTTGCAAAAGCGGATGGCGGCGAAATGCGGGATGGCCCGGCGTCGCAGGAAGCCGGAGTCGAAGGGTACTCGAAATCAGGTCCCGGTCCGATGGAGGCGATCCGCTTCAAATGGACCGTCCGTCGCGAGGCCGAGGACCGATACTTCGTGGACGAGACCATCGGCGAGAATTCGCGTTCGATCACCAATGGACCGATGTCGGCAGATGCGGCCGTTCGGTTCGTCGACGATCAAGCGAGCGAAGCGCGACAGCGATTTGAGGCGCTGCGTAACGAAATGGCCGGGCGTGCCGCCGCGGCCGATGTTCTTCGCAAAATGGGCGGCGGAAGCTGAGACGTCGAACGTCTATCCGCCAATCTTCACCGCATATTCTTCATCGGTGACCGGTTCCATCCAAGTGACGTGATTGCCGTCGAGCGCTTCCTGCATGGCAATGTGGGTCATCGCATTGTTCGGCGATCCGCCGTGCCAATGCTTTTCGCCCGGCGGAATCCACACGACATCGCCCGGACGGAGTTCTCGCACAGGGCCTCCCTTGGTCTGGAAGCGTCCGACACCCGAAATTACGTACAGCGTCTGCCCGAGCGGGTGCGTGTGCCAATTGGTTCGTGCGCCCGGCTCGAACGACACGCGACTGGCGCGAATGCGCGCCGGCGCAGGTGCGTCGACAATCGGATCCTGCCACACCGTGCCGGTAAAGCTCTCTTTTGGCGCGCGGCGGGTCGGCCTTGAACCGGCCAAATGCAAATCCATCGGGTTTCTCCTTCTTGATCGGTCCGTTTTTTAGCCGGCTTATTTCTTTGAAGCCGCGTAGCGCGCCTTGGTCTCGGCATTCATCGGATAAAGGCCGGGCAAAACAGCTCCGTTGTTCACTTCGTTGACGATCCAGGCTTCCATGCGCTCCTGCTCGGCGCCTTCGGCCAGGACATGCTCGAGAAACGCCTTGGGAATGACAACCGCGCCGTCCTGATCGGCGACAATCACGTCATCCGGGAAAATGGCAACGCCGCCGCAGCCGATCGGTTCGCCCCAGCCGACGAATGTCAGTCCCGCGACTGAAGGCGGCGCGGCATAACCATCGCACCACACCGGCAGGCCGGTGCCGAGCACGCCTTCGACGTCGCGAACCACGCCATCGGTGATCAGCGCCGCGACACCGCGCTTGACCATGCGCGCGCAGAGAATGTCGCCGAAGATGCCGGCGTCGGTCACGCCCATGGCATCGACAACGGCGATGCAGCCGTCCGGCATGGCCTCGATTGCAGTGCGCGTCGAAATCGGGGACGACCAGGATTCCGGCGTCGCCAAGTCCTCACGGGCAGGCACGAAGCGCAGCGTGAAGGCCGGCCCCACCAGCCGCTTTTGACCCGGTCGCAACGGCTTCGTTCCGCGCAGCCAGACATTGCGCAAGCCCTTCTTGAGCAGAACGGTGGTGATGGTGGCGGTCGTGACATTCGATAGCGTTTTGACGGCTTCGGGGCTCAGGGACATCGAAAAATATTCTCCGGTAAGGTGGGTGGCGCGCATCTTCCAAGGTGCAAGCATCGCGTCAAGGGCTCTTGGGCATTGCAGCCGCCCACAGGCTGGGGCGCCCGCGCTCGATCATCACGCCTTATCAGAGGTTGTCGGATTAGTTTATTGAAGTAACTTGATTTTTTACATCGTAAGGGTCGCCTCGCCGCCCCGCCGATGATAAGGTTGGCGGAAATCCCGCCTTGGGCAAAGATGCCTCGACCAGCGAATTCCTGGCTGGCCGTCAAGACGCCGAGTTATCAGACGATGGCTGCGCCACTTTCTCCTCCTCGCCTCCTGCCCAGCGGCGACAGCGCAGTAACGGTGGAATTCAGCCGCAAGATCGATGACGAAGCCAATCGACGCGTGCTGGCGCTCGATCGTCTCCTGGCACAAGAACACATCGCGGGTGTGCGCGAATCGATTCCGACCTACCGGTCGCTTCTGGTTCATTACGATCCGGCCCAAATCGATTTCGCAACGCTTGGCCAAAAGCTCGTTGAACTGGCGCGGCGGCCGCTGCCGGCTTCGGAAAAGGCCCGGCTGTGGCGAATCCCCGTTGCCTATGGCGGCGAGTATGGCATCGATCTCGAAGATGTCGCCAAGATGCTGAATACGACACCCGACGACATTGTTGCGCGGCACATCGCCAGCGAAGATCGGGTTCACGCCCGGCTGGTCATATCTAAGCGGCTTGCATGAGCTCCTACAAATGTCGCGGCGGAAGGATCCGCGTCTGCTGACGCCGGCCGGTACGGTTTCGATCGGCGGCGTGCAGACCGGGGTTCAATGTATCGCGGGCCCGAGCGGCTGGCATCTCCTGGGCTGTACCCCGGTCCGCACCTATCAGCTGCATCGCGAGCCGACTTTCCTTCTCGAACCCGGTGATCGCGTAAAATTCTATCAGATCGATGCCAAGACCTTTGCCGAACAGGAGCGCGCGGTTGAGGGTGGCGAGATCATCGCTGAATTGATCGCCGCATGACCAAGCTTGTGATCTCATCGATCGGCCCGGCGAGTTCGGTCCAAGACGGCGGCCGCTTCGGCGCCCAGCGCTATGGCTTGACGCCAAGCGGGGCGATGGACCGCCTTGCGCTTGCGGCCGCCAATTGTCTGGTCGGAAATCCGCTGTTGACGGCAGCAATCGAAATCGGCCCTTACGGCGCATCACTGAAAGCGCGCGGTGGTGCTGTTCGCGTGGCGCTTTCGGGCGCCGCCCGCAGCGCCGATATCGGTAGCCGCTCGGTTGCGTGGGATACGTCCGTCACGATCGCCGACGGCGAAACGCTCAAGCTCGGCATGGCGCGTGGCGGCTCATTCAGTTATCTCGCGATCGAAGGCGGCATCAAGGGCGAGCCGGTGTTTGGTAGTCTTTCGGTCAATGCGCGGGCCGGTCTCGGCAGCCCTTATCCACGTCCGTTGCAGTCGGGCGACGAGTTGGACGTGGCTGTGGCAGGCGCCATCCCGGAGCGCCGCATCGATCTGCCGGCAGCCGCTAGCGGGCCAATTCGGATTGTGCTGGGACCGCAGAACGACGAGTTCAGTGAGGACGCGCTTAAGCTGTTTCTCGACAGCGAATGGAAGATATCGGCAACCAGCGACCGTATGGGCTATCGCCTCGAAGGCCCGACCATCAAACACTTGTACGGCCACAACATCGTTTCCGATGGCACCGTGAACGGCAGCATCCAGATTCCCGGCAACGGACAACCGATCGTGCTGATGTCCGATCGCGGAACCAGCGGCGGCTATCCCAAGATAGCTACCGTGATCACGGCGGACTTCGGCCGGTTTGCCCAGATCCCTGCCGGAATCGCCTTTCGGTTCAAGGTCGTCAGCATGGATGAGGCGCAAGCCGAGGCGCGCAAATTCGCAGAGCTGCTGTGCACCTTGCCCAATCGGCTTGGATCGATCGAGAGCTTTGATCTCAATGTCGAAGCGCTGCAAGATGCCAATGTCGCCGGCGTCGCCGTCAGTGCGATGGACGCTCGGACCTGGCAAGTTGCCGGCGCGGAATGATTTGGAAAGACCAACCAGCAAACGGATAACAACATGAAAACGGTCGACCTGAACAGCGATCTTGGCGAATCCTTCGGGGCATGGCAGATGGGCAATGATGCCGCGATGATCGACGTTGCGAGTTCGGTAAACGTCGCGTGCGGCTTTCATGGCGGCGACTACGACGTGATGCGCCAGACAGTGGAACTGGCAAAGGCGCGCGGCGTCAGTATCGGGGCTCATCCCGGCTATCGCGACATTCACGGTTTCGGCCGCCGGCCGTTCTACGGCATGCCGGCGCGCGAAATCGAAAACCTCGTGGCCTATCAGATTGGCGCGCTGCAAGGCGTCGCCGCGCTGTCCAACTACAAGGTCACCCATGTCAAGGCGCACGGCGCGTTGTCGAACGTGGCCTGCGAAGAAGACAGCACCGCCCGCGCGATTGCTGCCGGGATCAAGGCTGTCGACCCGAACCTGGTATTCGTCGTGCTCGCCAATTCCAAGCTGGTTCAGGCCGGCGAAGCCGCAAATTTGCCGATGGCTCACGAAGTCTTCGCCGACCGCGCTTATGAGGATAACGGCAACCTGGTTTCACGCAAGAAGCCGGGCTCGGTCCTGCACGATCCCAGGCAAATCGCCGAACGCGTGGTGCGGATGGTGCAGGACGGCGCGGTGGTGTCGGTCACCGGCAAGGTCATCAAGATGCGAACCGATACAATTTGCATCCACGGTGATACGCCCGGCGCAGTCGACATCGCGCGCGGCGTTCGCCAGGCGCTGAAAGACGCCGGCATCGACGTGGCGCCGTTCAAGAAAGCCTCCTGACGGAGACGGCGGGCGCCGGCTCTCGATTGAAGTCACGCCTTGAAATGATCGCGTGCTGCGCGGCCGAGCCGCCGCGCGGCTGCTTCGAGCGCGCCGGCATCGTGACCGGCGAAGCCGAGCACAAAGCCGTCGCCTTGTCCTTTGGTCATGCGCATTTCCGATAGCAGCCGGGATTCCACGTTGGCGGCTGCGCGTATGCTGCCGGCGGCGGCAGCTGTCGCCCGCTTGGGAAGATGCGCCACCATATGCATGCCCTGCTCCGGCGCCTGCACCTGCAAGATACCGCGGGACGCCTCGGCGACGGTTTGCGTGACGACATCGCGCGCGGCGCGGTAACGCGCCCGCATTCGGCGCGCATGGGCGGAGAGAAAGCCATCGGACATCAGGTCCGCCACCGCCGTCTCGACGAAGCTTGGCGGAAACCGGTCATAGGCGAGCCGGGCTTTGGTCACCTCGGTGAGGATGCTGGATGGAAGCACGGCGAAAGACAGGCGCAGCGAAGAAAACATCATTTTCGAGAACGTGCCGAGATAGATGACGCGGTCATGACCGTCGATGCCGGCCAGCGCCGTCAACGGCGGACCCGCATAACGGAACTCGCTGTCGTAGTCGTCCTCAAAAATCCATCCCTGCGATGCGTGCGCCCAGTCGAGCAGCGCGACCCTTCGCGGCATGCTCATGGTGACGCCCAGCGGAAACTGGTGTGACGGAGTGATGTAGACCGCTTTGGCTGCTGGGCGTTGCCTCATGGCACGCGGCACATCCAGGCCCTGACTGTCGACAGGCACCGGCACGAGTTTCACCCGCGCGGCTTCGAGAGCCTGCCGGGAGAAGGGATAGCCGGGATCCTCGAACCAGACCGCATCGCCGGGTTTGAGCAATGCTTCAGCGCACAGCCGCAACGCCTGCTGCGTGCTGCCGAGTATGACGATGCAGGCCGGATCGCATCGAACGCCCCGCGTTGCCGCCAGATGGAGTGCAATTTGCTCGCGTAGCGCCTCGTTGCCTCTTGGGTCCCCGTAGCCGCGATCGATCCCCGCGCCCGCCGATATGTGCCGACGAACGGCAATGCCAAGCCGTTGCAGCAAATCGGGCGCCACGTATGTGCGCCCAAGCGCGAACGGCCCCCGCGCGCCCGGCCCCGCGGCGGAAACCAATGAAACGGCTTTTGCCGGCCGGACGCGCGGCGGCAGTTCGGCAGCGACATAGGTGCCGGCTCCGATACGGGCTTCGACGAGGCCATCGCTGAGCAGATGCTCGTACGCTGCTACGACGACGTTGCGCCGTACCCGGAACTGCCGTGCGAGGTCGCGGCTCGATGGCAGACGAAGCCCCGCGGTCAAGCGGCCCTCGAGGATGGCGCTGCGCAGGCTGGCATGGACTTGAAGCGACTGGTTGCCGCGTGCGGGATCGAGCCGCAACGGAAGGTCGAGCAGGGTTTGCCGCCGCTTCAAAGTGGTCGGTGAAATGGACATCAAATTGGACCTCCCGGAAACCAATTTCAGGAGATAGGAGGTCATGTCAACCGCGGGCGAGTCCCCTCATCGCGGCAGTCCACGAATTCAAAAACCGAGGTCACCAGTGACGATTTCTGCAACGTTGCCCCGGCCGCGAACCATCAGTGATCGCCTGGGGATGATCGTCGCCCCCGCCGCCGCGCTGGTCTATCCGCTCACGCTGAAATTCTTCAACGACGCGGTCACCTCTGTTGAGGTCGGACACAGCTCCTATCTTCCGATACTTGCGGCGGTCATTTCCTTGCTGCTGTCATTCGCGGTGCCCGCGGCAGCGCTGGTCATGTCGCTGCGCTTAGGCGCGATCAAAAATCCGACAGTTGCCCAGTTGCAGGCGAGACGGATTGCCATGCTGGCGGTGGCCGCGCCGACGAGCCTGGTGTTCCTCGGAGTGCTGGTCTTCATGGCGGGCAATCCCGTTCCCGACGTTGCGCTATGGGCGCTGTTCTGGATTGGGGCGCTGATTTTTGTCCTGCTTGCCGACAACGAACGGCCTGCGCCGTCCGAGGCCAAACCGGTGTGGCCCGCGATCCGTGTCGCGCACGGATTCTCGGCGCTTGCGATCGTCGCGATCTTTCTCGGGCTGCACCTCACCAACCATCTCACGGGCCTCATCGGTCCGGAAACGCATGCACAGTTCATGAAGGCGGTTCGCGCCATCTATCGTGCCAAACTGGTTGAGCCTGTGCTGGTCCTTCTATTGTTCTTTCAGGTCGGAACCGGTCTTTATTTCACGATGCGATATATGGCGAAGCCCATGGATGCGTTTCGCGCATTCCAGGTCGCCTCTGGCATGTACCTTGTCTTCTACGTGGTCGGCCATATGGACTCGGTGTTCATCCTCGGACGAACCTTTCTTGGAATCGAAACCGGTTGGGATTTTGCAACCGGCGCGCCCGTCGGTCTGATACGCGGCGCCCGGAACATTCGCCTGTTGCCACACTACGGGCTCGGCGTTTTCTTCGTGCTCGCACACCTTTCGAGCGGCTTGCGCATCGTGCTGCTCGGGCACGGCATGTCAAAGCCGATAGCCGACCGTGTGATGATTGGGGGCGCCATCGTTGGCGCGTTGGCCGCGACCGCGATCATGCTCGGGATGTGCGGAATGCGCGTGCAGTTCGTCTAGTGGAGCTGCAATGCCACTTTAGAAGGGATGGACGGATAACGTTCCGAACACGACGCCCGCGATCAAGGCAAAGGCGCCATAAAGCGCAGCTGAATGAAACCCGTTGCCGGTTTTGCGGGATAGCGAACGCGCATACAAATGCAAACGGGCTTCCGCCGATAGTTCGCGCATGGCCAATCTCCAACGTGACATGCGCTGTAGTGGAGCGGCCATTACGGGCGGAAACAAGACGACGCCGAAAATAGCGATATCGTTGCCCGGTGAGCCTCAACTTCAGATGGAATTTCTCTGACGTGGGGTCTTCCAGGAAGTTTATTCGTTCAATTTTTCAGTAACCGGAACCGGTTCCGGCGACCGCGTGTGTTTCGCGATCAGTAGACGTCCTGCTGGAAGCGGCCCTTCTTCTTCAATTCCCCGACAAAGCTGACGGCCTCGTCGGTGGACCGCGCACCATGCTGAGCCACGATATCGACGAGCGCGCGCTCGACATCCTTGGCCATTCGCTTGGCGTCGCCACAGACGTAGACATGCGCGCCTTCGGCGAGCCAGCTCCATAATTCGCGGCCGACCTCGCGCATGCGATCCTGCACATAGAACTTCTTGTCACCGTCGCGCGACCAGGCGAGCGACAGGCGCGTCAGCAGACCCGAGGTCTTCATGGCGTTGAGTTCGTCGGAATAAAAGAAGTCGCAGCTCGACCGCTGATGACCGAAGAACAGCCAGTTGCGTCCCGTCGAGCCGGTAGCCCTGCGGTCGAGCAGAAAGGCCCGGAACGGCGCAATGCCGGTACCGGGTCCAATCATGATGATCGGTATCTTCGAATCCTGCGGCAGGCCAAACCCGTGCGCCTTCTGCACATAGACCTTCACCTCGTCGCCGGGCTGGACGCGCTCGGCGAGGAATGTCGAGGCGAGCCCAAGCCGTTTGCGCTTGCCGATCACGTAACGCACGCAGTCAACCGTCAGCGACAACTTGCCAGGTGTAGCGTTGTGCGACGAGGAGATCGAATAAAGCCGCGGCTGCAGCGGCTCGAGCGCCTCCACAAACGCTTCCGGATGCGGACGAACGCCGGAGAATTTTTGCAGGACCGCCATCACGTCGAGCGTAGCGGCATCGCCATCGGGATCGTCGCCCTGCGCCAGCGCCCTCGCCTTCTCCCGCTGCGCGCCGCCGGTGATGAAGGAGATCAGTTCGAACAGGGAATCCGGTGCGGGCGCGAGCGAGACTTCATCGGTCAGCACCTCGCGAAGCGTCCGGCCCCGCACCTGCGTCGTATGGGAAGCGCCGAGCAGCGCGATGATCTGATCGACATGGCCGAGTTCGTTCTTGGCGAATATGCCGAAGGAGTCGCCGACTTCGTAGTCGAGACCACAGCCGGAAAGATCGAACTCGATATGCCAGGTTTCTTTCTCGGAGCCGTCCTTGTTGAGCAGTCGCCGCGAGACGAACGTTGCCGGCGCGGGGTTATCGCGGGAACGGCCGGGTTCAGCAACGGGCGCGGGCGCCGCAGGTGCGGCCGACGTTGCGGCAGGCGTGGACGCTGCGGCCGGAACCTTGTCGATTTCCTCATAGAGCGACTTCAGCATCCTTGCAGTTTCCTTGCCGCCGGGGACGCAGAGGTTCAACCGCCCTTCTGCCTTGCTCGAGATGGCCTCGGAATAGTCGTGGCAATTGTAGCCGCACTGGCCGCAATCTTGTTGCGCCATCGCCGCCATCATGCGCCGCCGGAGCGGACGACCCTCGGCGAGCTTCATGCGCTCGGCAATCGGAATCGTCTGGTCGTGCCAGGGAGCTTCGCCGTCGTCGGCGGCCGCCCCTTGCATCAAGGCAGCGCCTTGTTCGGCCGACAGCGGTGTTGGCGCGTCACTCAAAAGGCCCGCGAAGAAGCCGTTGAGCCAGGACCGTTGTGCCTCCGAGAATGGCGCGCTGGTCGGAATGATCTCGATCTTCGGCGGCGGCGTGATCTGGTTCATGAGGAGGTCTCTTCCGCCAGTTTGCGCAGGCTCTCGCCGTCGTGGCGGCGAGCGAATGTCAGGAAGGTTTCGGATGGATTGGCGCGATGGGCGAGATAGGCCTTGAGCAATTTCTCGACCGTCTGCGGCGCGTCTTCGGCCTTGAGGTCGTGATAGACCTCTTGGCCAATGTCGGCATCGGGGCCGAACCCGCCGCCCGCGAACAGATGATAGCCCTCGACCGTATCGTCGGCATCACCGACAGACACCTTGGCTGCGATCAGGCCGATATCGCTGATGTAATGTTGCGCGCAGGAATGGTGGCAACCGGTCAAATGGATGTTGAGCGGCGTATCGACCTCGATGCGGCCGTCGCACCAGTCGCCGATCGCGGCCGCATGCGCTTTAGTGTTAGACGCAGCAAACTTGCAGCCAGCGTTGCCGGTACAGGCGATCAGTCCGGCACGGATGTTCGAGACCGAGATCGAAAGCCCGATCGCCTCGATGGCCTTGACCGCCAGTTCGACGTTGGCGTCGCTCACGCCTGAAATGAGCAGGTTCTGCCAGACGGTGAGCCGGATTTCGCCGTCGCCGAGATCGGCTGCGATCCTGGCGAGGCCGCGCATCTGCTCGCAGGTCACCTTGCCGAGCGGCAGCGCGACCCCGATCCAGTTCAGGCCATCCTGCTTCTGCTTGTGAACCCCGATATGGGCCATCCGGTCGAAGGCGGGCCGTGGCGTCAGGGCTTCCGGCGGAACGCGTGTCAGGGCATGGCCAAGTTTCGCTTCGACCAGTCCGAGGAATTTCTCCATGCCGATGTTGTCGATGACATATTTCAGGCGCGCCTTCAGGCGGTTGGTGCGGTCGCCGGTATCGATGAAGGCGCGCACAATCGCGTCCGCTACCTTGGTGGCGTCCGCCGGCTTGACGATGATGCCGGTTTCCTTGGCAAAATCCTTGTGGCCCGTGATTCCGCCGATCCCCAGACGAAACCACACGCCGGGTTCGACACCGAAGCCGTCGTTCACTTCAACAGCAGCGAAGGCGATATCGTTCGTGTCCTCCAGCACCGCGATCCGGCCCGCGCCGTCGAAGGCGACATTGAATTTGCGCGGCAAGCCGTAAAGCGAGCGGTCATTGAGAATGTGAAAATGCCACTCGCGCGCATATTCGCGGGTATCGATCAGTTCCTGCGGATCGATGCCGGCGGTCGGCGTGCCCGTGACGTTGCGGATGTTGTCAGCGCCGGAACCGCGCGAGCACAAGCCGAGGTCCTGAATGCCCTCGATCAGTGCGACGGCGTTCTTCGGCGGAATTTCGCGAACCTGAAGATTGGCGCGGGTCGTCACGTGGCTGAATGGACCGCATAGCGGCTCGA
>Ga0265342_10003721_pt1 | contig 12358 bp, 10 predicted proteins | sample 4CB327metaG_FD_203125 | JGI IMG/M metagenome (GOLD analysis project Ga0265342, IMG submission 203125) | Rhizosphere microbial communities from Carex aquatilis grown in University of Washington, Seatle, WA, United States - 4-CB3-27 metaG | ecosystem: Host-associated > Plants > Roots >...
TTTTGGCTGCTTTTGTGCTTGAAAAAACTGTCTTCAAAGTCAAAATCGATCGATACTGCTTCGGCATTATCAAGCCGTATGTTACCTGACTCTGACGAGAGTTCGGTAAAACAAATATGACTCGCTGAAAAACTTATACCTAACGACTTATTCAAATTCCTGATTCTTCCAAATTAGCCGTGAGTTCACGGCCGCATTATGATAAATTACTTCGAGGCGTAAAGTTATCAATTCCTTTACAGGTTATCAATTCATTTCATTTACTCAACAACTATAAGATCTTTCAGCCTGAGGAACTTCTTTTCTCCGATTCCCTTAACATTTTTTAAGTCGTCAATTGATTTGAATCCTTTTCGTGAACTTCTGAAGTCTATTATTCTCGAAGCCATTGCGCTGCCTATCCCGGGCAGCAAAGCCAGCTCATCGGCTGAAGCTGTATTTATACTGATCTTCTTATGAAGCGCTGATTCTTTTGTTCCCTGTTTCCTGGTCTCATTTGATGCAAGCAGGCTATCGTTCAATAAGTTCAGTTCGCTTATCCGTCGCCGCTGTTCTTCTGTAAGGGGCCTTGAATCCATTCCTGTAAAAGCCTGTTTAAGGCTTTGTTCAAACTCTTTATCAGTTTTTGAATAGTTGTATTCCGGCGCGGGATCCCATCCGGAATATTTTATGGCCAATCCTGCGGAAAATGTAATCAGCAGAAATGATATAATTACAATATCCTGTCCGGTGAAACCAATGTTCTTTAAGCGGGCAAACACAGCAGTGTAAAGAAATTAGTTTATGATAAACTGTCTTTTACTTTTGAGAAAAAACTTTTCGATTTTGTATCGGAATCCTTGCCCTTATGTTTGGGTCTCATATTTTCCGATTTTGAAAGCTCTTTGAACAGCTCTTTTTCTTTCGACGAGAGCTTTGTGGGAATGTAGATATTAACATGCACCAGCTGGTCTCCCCTTCCGGAGTGATTAAGATGCCTGATGCCTTTATCTCTCATTCTCAAAACTTTCCCCGGCTGGATACCGGGTTCGATCCTGAGCTTGGCTGTGCCGCCTAATATAGGGATTTCAACTTCAGCTCCAAGCGCCGCGTCGGCTATACTTATAGTAAGATCGTATATGATGTCATCTTCTTCGCGGACAAAATGTTTATGCGGTATTTCATCAATCACCACTATCAGATCTCCGGCGTGGCCGCCTCTAATTCCGGCATTGCCCTGGCCCCTCATTGGAATGTAATTCCCGTTTGAAACTCCCGCGGGAATATTTACTTTCATTGTCGCTTCGGAGCGGACTCTGCCTTCTCCGCTGCAGTGCGGGCATTTTTCTTTTATTACTTTTCCTTCTCCGTTGCACATTGTGCAAACAGAAACATTGATGAACTGTCCGAACATAGAGCGCGATACATGACGGATCTCTCCTGAACCGGCGCAAGTCGGGCAGTCTGTGGAACCGCTGCCGGCTTTAGCGCCCGAACCGCTGCAATTAGTACATTTTTCAAACCTCTTGACCTTGAGCGTTTTCTCCACGCCTTCGGCAATTTCTTCGAGCGTAAGTCCAAGCGTAACTCTTAAGTCGCTGCCCTGTATACCGGGCTGCTTGTGCCTTCCGGAGTGCTGCCTTGAACCGCCGGTACCGAATAACTCATCGAATATGCTGCTGCCACCGAATATATCGCTGAAGTGCGAGAAAATATCGTTTACGTTGGAAAATCCCTGGTAATCGTTTCCGCCGCCCCTGAGGCCCTGGTGGCCAAACTGGTCGTAACGTGCGCGTTTATTTGAATCTGAAAGCGCATCGTATGCTTCAGCAGCTTCTTTAAAATTCTCTTCCGCCTGCTTATCTCCGGGGTTCCTGTCGGGATGATACTTCATGGCAAGCTTGCGGTAAGCCGTTTTAATTTCGTCAACTGACGCTGATTTTGAAACTCCTAATATTTCGTAATAATCTCTTTTTGTCATTCCGGTTTTTTTGAAACTACAACTTTTGAATGCCTGATAACTTTATCTTTCAGCGTATATCCTTTTTCGACTTCGTCTAATACTGTGTCCGGTTCAGCTTCGCTGTTTTCCATCTGCATAATAGCGTCATGCAGGTTCACATCAAACGGCTTGCCGATCGATTCAATTTCTTTCAGTCCCTGCTTCTCAAGAAGCTTCCTGAATTTTCCATATACAAGCTCCACGCCTTTATGGAAAGCTTCAGCATCATGCTTTTCGTCCCACAACTTCATTACCCTGCTGAAATCTTCAAGCGAAGGCAGCAGGTCGCCGATCAGGTTCTCAGCCGCAAATTTGTAAATATTGGAAATTTCGTTTTCAGTTCTCCTTTTATAATTTTCGAACTCAGCGGCTTTCCGTAAAAGCTGATCTTTTAGCGCATCATTAAGGCTCTGAAGCTCTTTGAGTTTCTTACTTTCAGATTTTTTGCCTTCGGCCCCGGATTTATTTAAATCCTTATCCCCGTTCTCTTCTTCGGGGCTGTTATCGGGAACATCCTTGGTAAGTTCAGCGTTTTCCAGCTCGTTCTCTAATATTTCCTTTTCCGGCTTTTCTTTTTTTGGTTTGAACATTTATACTCTTATTCCTTTTATTCCTAAAATATAGTTCTTTATACTTATTTTTTCTCAGTAATAACTTTAGAGGTAAAATTCAGCATTGAAACCATCTTTGAATAATCCATTCTTTTGGGCCCGATAAGTGCAATTCTGCCTGTCACGCCTCCGGCATCGTAAGCGGTGGAGATTATGCTGTAATTCTTTAGCTTCTCCTCGTTATTCTCGACGCCGATAGAGATAGATATTCCGGTTTCATCCACAGGCATGTTGTTTAACACATGGAACACAACGTGTTTATCATCAGTAAGTTCAATTATGCTCTTATAATTATCCGTGTTCCCGAATTCAGGCTGTGATAATATTTCGGTCGTGCCCCCTATATATAAAGTAACGCCTTCTTTTTCTTCCTGGAATATTTTATCTATCGATTCGACAAACACCTTAATGATCTCGCTCGCTTCTTCCTTAAGGTCGCCTATGCGCTGGGAATATGTATTCCTTATCTCTTTCAGTGTTAAGCCGCTTAGCTTCTCGTTAAGAATTCTGCAAATATTATCCAGTTTGTCTCTTCTAATACCTGAATCGATATCGAACAACAGCGTGCGGACAAGTCCGGATTTAATTGAAACCACAACCAAAAGCTTGCTTGTAGAAAGATCTATAAGCTCAAGCTTTTCAAATACTCCTTCTGAAAAATACGGCTGGCTGACTACGCTGATCTCCTGTGAAAGCTTGCCCAGGATCTTTGAAACCTCTTTGTAAACTTCATCCCCGGTTAATTCAATATCATCTATATGTTTTTTGATCTTATTCTTGTCGTTTGATTTCAGCGTTCCGTAACCCATGAGCTCGTTGACAAAATACCTGTACCCTTTGTCAGTTGGTATTCGCCCTCCGGAAGTATGCGGATGAGTAATATAGCTCATCTCTTCCAGGTCGCTCATTACGTTCCTGATAGTGGCGGACGACAGATTTACGTCTTTTTTCTGCGATATTGACTGTGAGCCTATAGGATTTGCGGTATAAATGAAATCTTCAATTATATACCTTAATATAATTTTCTCCCGGTCAGTTAATTCACCTAACATGTTTTACACCAGATTTTAATGAATTTTAAGCAAGATTAGTTCCAACATCCTACAAAAATACCTCATTTACGAATTGTATTCAAGATATTGAGAATTCCTTTGTTACAACATTTTACAATTTCTTATATACTTAAGTATCATAATACCGTCAAAACGGTATAGACTTACCGATAATGATGAACAATATTTGACTATGCTAGTTTGGTGAAGAATTGATTAGCATTATTTCTCCGAATCGTCAGAGTTTCTCTGACACCCCCAATAAGGCAGGGTTTAAAAACCGCTGCCTTTTTTATCATCAGTTCCCCTTAACCGCCATCATTCAGGATCTTATTTCTAAATATAGTATTATCATGTTATAAAGCAAATTCATTTCAAGTAAGCCAAAAAATCCTGCCTTTTTAATTTTACATAATTCGGTTAGAATAGTTCAATTCAATTCCCCAAAAAAAATATGGAACTATTCGACGCAATCGTAAACCGAAGGACTGCAAACTCTGCTTTTGCAGATAAGAAAGTATCCGCTGAACATATTGAACTGCTGATTAACATGGCATCTCATTCCCCAAGCCATTTTAACTCCCAGCCATGGAGATTTATTGCCGTTACAGAAGAAGCAATTATCGGAAAGATCGCAAAGATAGCAGGCGATTCAATGGTTCAGCTGATGGATGACGGCAGGTTCTGGAAACAGTACAGGAAATATTTCCGGTTCAGCGAAGAAGAAATGGAAAAAGCAAAAGACGGGATACACATTGACCACCTGCCTGCAGTTCTGAAACCATTTGTGAGAACAATTTTTTCCGAAACAGGCGGAAAAGTAATGGCTAAGTTCAAAGTGCCTAGGATCCTGGGAAACGATGAGGAAAAGCTGGTAGGCAAATCGCCGCTGCTGTTTATTATTTCGCTTAATAAAGATGAATATAAACCTAACGAACTATCGGGATTTTATTCCACTATCTCAATGGGCGCGGTGATACAGACTTTATGGCTGGTGACCACCGGGATAGGCATGGGCATGCAGTTTATTTCCACACCGGGAGAAATTCCGGAGAATTGGAATGAAATAACACGGCTGCTAAAGATACCTGACAATTATGAAATGTGCGCAATCTTCAGAATGGGGTATGTGGACCCGAATATGAAAAGGCCTACCATTGACTGGAGATCATCCCACCGAAAAGGAGTTGATGAGCTTGCATTCAAAGATACATGGGGCGGCTCGTTTTGAAAACACGTATTGAACATAAACGCTGAACCAGGAAACTGACAATTGCTAAGTTTGTTCATCATATCAGGCCTGCTGCTTTATATCATCAACTACGCCATTGGGTGGCTCCTTTACTTCAGGAAATTTACGATGAAAAAAAGAACGCATCAGTTTTTCTTTATTTCAATTATTTTAAATCTCATAATTATTCTTTTTTACCTGAAGTTTCCTTCAATACAATTTCTTTTTTGTTCGGCATCTCTTGCCTCCATGTTAGCGCTTCCATTCGGCAAAAAGGGCGGAATATATCACAGAATCACGGCAAATTTAGGGGTTATTTTTTACATTATCATGATTTTATCCGTTAGGTACATATTGCTAAATTGAATAAGAGGAATTAATATGATAACTTTGAGTAAATTTCCCAAACATCTATTTTTGGAATGATCAAACTAACATATCATGGGCATTCCGCCTTTGAACTAAAAGCCGGAGATCATAATATAATCATCGACCCGTTCATTAACGGGAACAAGCACGCAAAAATAAAGCCCGCCGATATTAAGGCAGATTTTATTGTGCTTACTCACGCGCACGGCGATCATTTGGGAGATACTTTAGAGATCGCGAAGAATAATAACGCTACTGTAATAGCGGTCAACGAGCTGGCGGATCATTTGGATGGCAAAGGGCTTAAAGTGCATAATATGCACATCGGCGGAGCTTACAATTTCCCGTTTGGGAGGCTGAAATTCACAATTGCTCATCACGGCTCATCTACTAATGAAGGATTATACATGGGCGAACCGGCAGGAGTGGTTTTGACTATTGACGGAAAGAATATTTATCATGCGGGCGATACCGGATTATTTCTTGATATGAAGCTTATTGGCGAAATGAACCCGCTTGACGCGGCAATTGTGCCGATTGGCGATAATTTTACAATGGGTATTGATGATGCGGTTAAAGCCATCGAATTTCTGAACCCAAAGCTGGCAATTCCGATGCATTACGAAACGTTTGATGTAATTTCCGCCGATCCGAATGAGTTTAAACGCAAGGTCGAATCGATAGGAAAGAAGTGCACAGTGATTCCGTTCGGCGAATCAATTGAAATATAATTTTTTATATTCAAAATATACCATAAGAGTTTTTGTCAAAGATAATTGCAATAGCTAATCAAAAAGGCGGAGTCGGTAAAACGACGACGGCAGTTAATTTATGCGCCTCGCTTGCTCTGAGCGGATGCAAGACGCTGCTGGTTGATATTGACCCACAGTCAAATGCAACTTCCGGACTTGGACTGAAGAACACATCAATGGAAAACTCAGTCTATGAGCTTTTGATAGGCAGCAAAGAACCACAAAGCTGCGTTTCGGAAACCGAAGTAAACAATCTTTATATAGTTAAATCGAATATAAATCTGGTTGGAGTTGAAATTGAACTGGTTGGAATGGAAACCCGCGAATATATCCTGAAGAACCGCCTTGCGGAACTGAAAGAACAATTCGATTTTATATTTATTGATTGTCCCCCATCGCTAAGCTTAATAACGCTGAATTCGCTTGTTGCGTCAGATTCCGTTATGATTCCCGTTCAATGCGAGTACTATGCATTGGAAGGATTGACGCTTTTGCTAAACACTATCAAGATGGTAAAATCAAGGCTTAACCCGCATCTTGAAATTGAGGGTTACCTTTTGACTATGTTTGATACCCGATTAAAGCTTTCGCACCAGGTTGCGCAGGAAATGGAAAAGTATTTTACAGATAAAGTTTACGCGGTTAAGGTGATGCGCAACATTAAGATAAGCGAATCGCCTTCGTTCGGAAAGCCAGTTGTGGTATATGATCCTCTTTCAATCGGCTCGAGGAATTATACTGAGCTTGCGAACGAGTTCCTTAAGCGCAACGGACTTGAGAACATGCAAAAGTTTGATAACATACTTACTTATGACGCGCCTACATTTGAAGCTGTAAACAAGAATGACAGCGCAATAAATGATATTAAAAACTGATTTTTGCTTAAAAATTACTTGCAAAACATCTTCATAAATTTTTAGCTCCGAGAGGAGCGATCTAAAACATGGATTCCCGCTTTCGCGGGAACAGGTTCGTAACAACATTAATAAAATTCCGTGATCATGAGTAAAGATAAACCAAAAGGCGGGCTGGGAAAAGGACTGGATGTGCTGTTCGGCGGTTCATCGGCCAGCATTGAGCCCGAAACAGCCGCAAACGTAACAGAACTGAACCCGAAGATTGAAGAGTCCATACTTTATTTACCTGTAGATACCATAAAGACAAATCCGTTTCAGCCAAGGCAGCTTTTTGATGAAGCTGAAATGAAAGAGCTTTCGGAATCGATAAAACAGAAAGGCGTAATACAGGCAATCACAGTCCGTAAAACAGACGACGGAAGTTATGAGCTTATTACCGGCGAGCGCAGGTTAAGAGCATCAAAGCTTGCGGGATTGGAAAAGATCCCGGCTTATGTGATGGACGTTAATTCGAAAGAGGACCTGCTCGAGATTGCGCTTGTTGAAAATATCCAGCGTAAAGACCTGAACGCAATTGAAGTTGCGGAAGGTTACCAGAGATTAATTGAAGAGTGCCGTTTAACGCAGGAACAGGTTTCTGAAAAAGTTGGTAAGTCGCGCAGCGCAGTTACAAATTACCTGAGAATGCTGAAGCTGCCCGATGAAATAAAAGAGAGCCTTCGCAAAGGCGAAATTACCGAAGGGCATGCAAGAGCAATCCTGACTGCTGAAAGTGAAATTGACCAGCACTTGCTATGGAAGAGAATAATGGGCGAGAATCTTTCAGTAAGAAAATCAGAAGAATTAACCAAAAAGCTCAAAAAACAGCCAAAACACAAGAAAATATACGAAATTACCGACCAGAACAAAGCGGCAATAAACTTCCTTGAAGAAAAATTCCGCGAACACTTCGGCACAAAAGTAAGATTAAATCCCACCTCGCCAACAAAAGGACAAATTATAATAGAATACTTTACAGCGGAAGATCTAGAGAGAATAATTGATCTGTGCAAGAAGTAGTTTTTTCTTTGAGTTCATTCTTTCAGGTTTTTTAAATGCGTCCTATTTGTCTATTCAATTCCTCGGTTTTTTCCAAAAGCCAATGTTTGTTTGCTATTTCAAGACAATCAATAATTTCCCTGTTTAACTTTACTAAATTATATTTTTCCAAATTTAATTTGATTTTTATTAATAACCCGGCATATTTAATAAAATTACCATATAAAACTTTGTAATTAGTTGAGACATTTTTATTTTTTAAGAGAAAATGTTCATACGTGTCTATCAGTGAGAGCGCCTGCTCATGCGCATCTAATTCATAATATGACATTAGGGAAAAATTCTTAATATCCAGTTTAATTCCAAATGCCGCTGAGTTTATTCTAGATAAATATTCAAGCGTTTTTTCAAAATCCTTTTTAATGAAGTTGATAAGCGCTTCAGAATATAATCTCAAATTTTCAATATAAGCCGGATCTAATTTGCCGGAATATTGTTTAGTGAATTTTTCCAGCCAGTCAATTTCTTTTAAAGCAACACAACGGTTTACTATACCTTGGTAGAATTCAACATTCATGAAATCGTTTTCCGAATAGGCGTAGGTCCCTTCATCCAGCATTTTCTTATAAACTTCAAAAGTTTCTCTTCTGAAATTTTCTTTTCCTGCACGGACCTTGGAAATACAGATGGCCAGAACATCGGTGTATAAATTATATTTCTCACTCCTGCTTAGCATATTTATATTTGAATAAAACAAATCCTTGTATTTAAAATAATATTTATCCTCATCAGCATTTAAAAGAGCGTTATATTTGGAGTAATACATTTCCACTAAGTCCGCGTATTTACTGCCCTTTTCCCTGAGATGATCTATCGATTTCTCAAAATCAACGCTGTTTATTAACATATCAGCCAAATTGTTTTTGAGATTTAGATTTAACATGATTTCAGAGCGATTGATTCCTTCGCTTGCCGCCACTAATTCTAATAATAGATAAACAGCCATAAGTTCCGAGAAGTCAAGATAAGAGTTAAAGTATGATTCAAGTATATTTCTGCTCAGATAGAATTTTATTCTGGATATCTCTAAATTTATTTTATAAAGAAAATAATTTCCGTCAAAACGATGATCATTCTCAAGATAATCATTGGTTAATTTTAAATGCTTATTATATAAGGCATCAAGCTTCTTTTCCTTAAGCCCGTCGAGTAAAAATTTAGCGGGGTAAAATGGGTCGCTTAAGAATTTCATTTGAGCCAGAAATTCTTTTCCCAAATTCAGTAAATCGGAGGAGAGGTTACGTATCCTTTCATCATTATATTCTTTCCCCGGGTACAGTTTATTGTAAATGCTTTCCTTAGAAAGTCTTTCACTGTTGAATTCTGGGTAATCATCTTTTATAGCATCAAAGAGTTGCCCGCCTTTTTGAGATTTATTAAAAAACGGGGACATAACAAAATCCTCAAATCTCTTAAATTCTGTTTCAGAAAGGGTCTTTAACAGGCCGATAATTTTTGAGTTATACATACTTTCGTTGTAAAATTTTGTTAAATATAAGATACAATTAACCTTGAATAAATCTATAATTAAATTATAAAACTTCAATATCTTTCTATTTTCGATATTTTGTTGAATTTTCCACTTTTTACAGGAAATACATTTTAAGATAAATTTCTTTGCAGGACCCCTGAATTAAGAACTATCTTTGCCTTGTAATACTGAGTGAATAAAAACCGGGGGAATAAAATTGAAATGCAATCCCCCGGAATGCAGAAACAGAAATTCAATAATTTAAATTAATAGGAGATACAACAATGAAAAAAATAACATATTTATTGGCAATTCTTTTTGTCACATTATGTACAAATAAGATTAATTCTCAGTGGATTCCGGCAAATGGCCCAAACAGCAACGCTATAAGAAGCATTGCGATCAGCGGCCAAAATATTTTCGCTGCGGCAATCAATAACGGTTTGTATATGTCCACCGATAATGGCGTTACCTGGAATCATGTCAATGGCGTTACTTCGTATGTAGGCGGCCCAATTCAGCAACTCGCAATAAATGGCGGTAACATTTATTACTCAAATAGCGCTTCATTATATCTTTCAACTGATAACGGTGGCAGCTGGACAAACATCACAGGTACACTAAGCAGTACAGGGTCAATATCAGCCAGCGGCAATTATATTTATGTTGCGATCCCGCTGGGCGCCGCCGGGGGTGTCTACAGATCTTCGAATAATGGCAGTAGTTGGGATTATTTGGGCCTTCAAGATTCAGGAATACACCTAACTTCTATAACAAGCAGCGGGAATTTTGTTTTTGCTTCGTCAGATCATTATGATCAGTATGGGGTTTATATGTCTACTAATTCCGGGGCGAACTGGGCGCTCCATAATGACAGTCTAAGAAATCAGTTAGTAGCAACCGTATTAACCGATGGAAATTTTACCTATGCCGGGACACCCGGCGGCAGCGGCGTAAGGGGAAGCGTTTTTAGATGCGCACGAAACGGCAATACCTGGGGTTACTGGACTATGTTATTAGACTCACAAAATGTAACAAGCATAGCTACGCTCGGAAATAATATTTATGCCGGCTCAACAGGAAATAGTTTTGGAAGCGGTGTAGGACCCGGAGGCATCTTTGTTTCAACTAACAACGGAACAAACTGGGGAAGGTATGGTTTATCAGGTTTAATGGTTCAAGATCTTGCTGTAGAAACTAACAAAGTTTTTGCGGGAACCTTGTACCCGAACTCAACTCCTTCAGGCGATGGTTTGTGGTCAACTTCGGATAATGGTTCAACATGGAATACTAATGGGTTTTCCGGTAGTATGGATGTATATTCATTGATATCAGTTGGAAATAATATATTAGCAGGTACAATAAATGGCACATATTTATCTTCTAATAACGGCTCTAACTGGATTTATGCCAATTCGGGTATGTTTCAAACATCAGGAACTGGGCCACAGGAGCCAGTTAAATCATTTGCAAGTATCGGGAATAACATTTTTGCGGGGTATAATTATAATGGATACGGGGTATACATGTCGACAAATATGGGTAGCAGCTGGAACGCTGTCAATAATGGATTCCCAAATGGAATACAAATAATAGACATGGCGGCGGCCGGGAATAATCTTTTTGCCACTGCCGGAAATGCCGGGGTGTTTTTGACTACTAATAATGGCGGCAATTGGAGCCCGGTTAATAATGGTTTACCGGGATCGACACAGAAAGATGTAATTGCCACCAGTGGTAATAATGTTTTCGTTGGAGCTAATGGCAGCGGTATTTATTTTTCGGCAAATAACGGGGCAAGCTGGACAGCAGTGAATAATGGGCTGCCCGGATTAGTAGTAACGTCAATTGCATCATCCGGAACAGATATTTTTGCAAGCGTATCTGGTAATATTTGTTTATCAACAAATAATGGCTCAACCTGGTCAACTCTTCATACATTTCCCAGCGCTATTGTAAAAATATTAGCAAATGCTAACGGAGTCGATATTTTTGCAGCTACCCAGTCTGATGGCCTGTATTTATCTATCGATGCCGGTTCAAGTTGGTCTTCTATTAATACAGGAATGGCTTATAATGGCGCTAATATATCATTTTCTTCTCTTGTTTTAAATAATAACAATATCTTTGCAGGCTTGATCAGAGGAGTAGACACCACAAACGGCATTTGGTCACGCCCGTTAAACCAAATAATTGGAATAAAGGAGATAAGCGCGGATGTGCCGGCAAACTTTGAACTAAAACAAAATTATCCAAACCCGTTTAATCCTGCTACGAAGTTAAGAATACAAATTGCAAAATTGGGTAATGTAAGAGTTACCGTGTATGATATAACCGGCAGAGAAATTTCAAAATTGGTTAATGGACAACTGAAACCCGGTTCTTATGAAATAAGCTGGGATGCTTCAAATTTCCCAAGCGGAGTGTATTTTTACAGGATGGAGACCGACGGGTTTGCGGAATCTAAAAAAATGATCTTACTAAAATAAATAACCGGTTAAAATAAACATAAAACCCTGCGGCTTTAATAGCGCAGGGTTTTTTAATCCGCAATCAACAATCCGAATTCCGCAATCCCATCACATTCTCTCCGGAGCTGAAATCCCGATAATATCAAATCCATTCTTGAGAACAATTTTAGCGGCTTCGCACAGTTTTAATCTCTGGTATGAAAGCTCTTTATTATCTGCGTCAATTACCCTGTTGTTATGATAAAACTTGTGATAAGCTTCAGCAACCTGGTTAAGGTATGTTATTATCTTATGCGGTTCAAGCGTCGCGGCAGCGTTTTCAACGTTATCGGGGAATGCCGCCAGAACTCTGCGTAAGTTTATCTCGTCCGGTTCATTTAAAAGACTGAATCCGTTAGCTCCTGCTTTTTCGTAATCCGGCAGAATCTCTTTCGCATTTCTAAGTATGCCTGATATTCTTGCAAA
>Ga0265342_10003722_pt1 | contig 12353 bp, 12 predicted proteins | sample 4CB327metaG_FD_203125 | JGI IMG/M metagenome (GOLD analysis project Ga0265342, IMG submission 203125) | Rhizosphere microbial communities from Carex aquatilis grown in University of Washington, Seatle, WA, United States - 4-CB3-27 metaG | ecosystem: Host-associated > Plants > Roots >...
ATGCACGGTCAGATTGCGCGACAGCGTGCGGTCCTCCTGCCTGGTGAAGATGAACGACAGGTCCTCTCCATCCTGCAGCGGCCGGTGGGCGTCATGGGAATTGGCCGGTGCCCGGGCGAATCGGCGATTGTAGTCTTCCATGTACCCGGGAGCGAAGTCGTTGCCGGCCTCGGCGTTCGAGACCCCCGCCAGCCGCAGCTCCTTGACCAAGCGATCCTGCAAGGTCTTGTTCATGCGCTCGACGCGGCCTTTGGCCTGGGGAGAATTCGCGCAGATGATGTCGATATTCAGGGCATCGAGCGCGCGACCAAACTGGGTGAGTCCCTGGTCGCGACCGCTCGGCCCCGGTTGGGCGACCCGAAAGATGCTGTGCTTGTCGCTGTAGAACGCCACCGGCTTTCCGAACCGGCGCACGTAACTCGCCGTCGAGGCGAAATAGTCGAAGGTGGACTCCGACTCCACGAACCGAAGCTCCATCACCTTTCCGGTGGCGTCGTCGACGTAGACCAGCAGCGTGCACGCTGGCCCGCGCGCCTCGAACCAGGCATGGGGACTTCCATCGATCTGGACCAGCTCCCCGAAGCACGGTCGTCGGTTTCTCGGCTGGTGCGCCCGGGGCAGCCGCTGCGCGCGCGTCACCCAGATCCCAGCTTCGGCCATCCATTTCCGCAGCGTCTCTTTCGAGACCTGCACGCCGTGGAGCTCCAGCAGCTTCTCCCGTGCCAGGGTGGGTCCAAAGTCGGCGTACAGCCCGCCTACGAGCTCGAGGGCGCGAAGATGAAGCGCTTCCGGCAACCTGTAGTTGCTCGGCCTCCCGCGCTTCTTCGAGGCCAATCCCGCCGGTCCCTCCAGCTCGTATGCCGTGGCCAACCGGCGAACCTGCCGCGCCCCCAACCCCAATAGGTCCCCGGCTTTCCCCTGGGACAGCCGTCCCTCGAGCACCTTGCGAATCACGCCCATGCGGTCGATTTCCGTGCGGCTCATCGTGACCAGTTCCTTCGCCATCGGTCCGACTAGCGCACAGCACCTCGCTGGCAAAAGCGGACATTTCTACTTGGCTAGAACCGGACATTTGAACTTTGCCGCTACACGTTGAATCGCCGACTTAGAATGTTACGTCAACTTTGCCGCCGTTTTGGCTGAATCCGGCCAGAAAGCTGGACCGATCTAGCGGGCATTACCTCGAAGGTACCCGCGTTCATCGTAATCGCCTTCGCGTCAGCTCCGTATGTACCGCTGATATGCCGTTTCGATCTCCGCATCGCCCAACGCCTCGCCGTTCACGAAGGTGGCAGTGCGGGCTGGCTCCCACGTGTCATCTGAATCGATCTCGACGGCCTCCCCGCCAATCGTCGCTGAGACCGTCTTGCTTTCCCACTTCCCGGCGGGATCACGTCGGAGGGTCAGGACGTTGCGAATCTCGGCGCCCGCCAGGCTCTGCGTCACGGTCGCCGTCATGGTGAACAAGTCGATCTCCGACGCGACCCAGTTGTCCTCGGCCCACACTGACTCTGTCCGCAAGTACCTGCGCTCGTATGGGTTCTTGGACTCGCCCAAGGGTCGGTTCGAGAAGAGGGTACGAAGACCAACCAACGCGAATCGGCCGACCGTGACGAGCCACTCCAGACCGATGTAGACGAGCGCTCCGCCGTACGCCTGCCAAACCGGGGCGTCGCTGTGATCATGATTGAAGAGCCAACCGTCGAGGACGAATCCAGAGACCGTCAGCAGCAAGACCAACATACCGTCCAGTAGGACTCGTCTGAGGAGAACCTTGATAACTCCTCCCCATCCGCTCGGGACGGTCCCACGGCCGGTGATCCAACGGCCGTGCCCGGCGCAAATGGCGAACGCCCCCAGAAACCCTACGACCGAGTAGACGCTCACCCCTGTCTCCGCTCACAAGGGTGATTCCTACCAGTGTTGCTGCACGATAGCGTCATTGCTTGTCCGTCCAACGCCATGCCGTTCAGGGGCAGCGGCGGATTGCGATGATCGCAAAAAAGCCCGAACGCGGAATGCAGATCCACGCGAGGCCCGTTCGCCCCACCCGCCGCTGTCCGCTGCAACGGCTGGTTCGACAGCTAAGGCGGCGAGTCCCACGACCTCCAAGACCCCGCGGCGCCGCACCGCGGTCCCTTCCGCACCGACGATGACGACCAGCGGCCGTCGATCTTGATTCGGCACTGCTTCCACGGCCACCTTCATCGAGGCCCACCCTGCGCTCCACGTCGCCTCGACCAGGCGCACCACCGTCGAACGAGCAGTGAGCCTGCGGGCGGGCCGCGACGACCGCACCAGCGATCGGGGTTTCCCGCTGCTTCGCTCCGACGCCCAAGGTCCCCGCACGCGGCCGGTCACCCACCCCCACCACCTGCAATCGGCCCACCCGCATGCCTATCGCGCCCCCCGAAGGAGGACCGCCTTTGCTGTCGAACGCCATGGCGATAAGCGGCGGGCGAAGCCCGTCCGCTTCATCGCCCGGTTAGCCGGGCCCCCCGCGTTCACCCGAACCACGACGGATCGGTAGGACGCGAACACGCGAATTGACCTTGTCGATGGACACGACCGCGCCCTGTTCGATCTCGGCCGAACGCAGCCTCAAGACTCGCACTACGTCTCGTCCGATGGCCTCCGGCATGACGTCCTGGGCCCGCACCTGGACCACGCTGGGACCGGCTGCCTGGGTCGCAGCAAGCAGCGCTGAGAAATCAAGGTCGTGTGAGAACACCACAAATCCGTTCTTGGCCGCCCACGACATGATGGTGGAGTCAGTCGCTCGCGGGTCTCCTACCGCACTCCAGTGAGCCGCTTCGAACCCCTCCTGCTCCAGGAACCTGACCCAGTGCGGCGACAGGTTCATGTCGAGCAGGATCTTCATGTCAGCGGCAGTTCCACTTCCTCGGCACGCCACGCTGCATAGGTCAGCGCGGCTCGAACGTCGTCCTTCTCCAGATACGGATACGCTGCGAGTATTCCGTCGACATCATGCCCGGACGCCAACAGACCGAGAACGGTACCGACGGTGACGCGCATTCCGCGAATGCACGGACGCCCTCCCATCACCGCGGGATCGTGCGTGATTCGCCTCATGAGTTCCACGTCAGAAAGGATACCTCACGTCTGGGGTCTCGGCACCGGCCACGATCACACCTGGTCCGGCGAGCACGACCGCTGCCGCTTCGTGAACGTCGCGCGCCGGTATGCCCTCGGGGTGGGCGGCCAGGTGCCAGAGGATCGGCTCGATAAACTTGTCGTAGGAGGGGACAGGCATCGCGGTAGGCTCCGGCTAACGTTATGCCGTTAAGCTGCGGGCGCCGAAGGCGACCGCCAGCTTCACTCGCGGCCGAGCTGCCATCTCGGGGCCCGCCGCCACGCCGAGCTTGCGCCGTATGCCACGCTGAGTTTGCCACCCCGAGTGGGATACGTTTTGGTCCTCAGCTGGCTCGTTTACAGTCGAGTGGCTCCGAAGGCTCGGGCGTGCGCGCCTTGATCGCTCTGGGCTCGCCGAGCCAACTGGGATTGGGATCCGCCGGGACGCGCGACCTCGGGGGCCATGCCCCGCGATACGGGGCTCTTCGCCTGAGCGTCTCGAGGAATCTGTCGTCCTCGGCGCCGATCTGTCGGCGACGCCGACCGATCCAGCCGATTCCCACCTCGTCCGCCCCCAAGAACTCGGCCTTTCGATGCCCGGTTGATACTGGCATGGCCGTTGCGGTGGCCACCGTCAATGCTCGCTCTTCATGATCTCGATGGAGCCCACTCTGGGTCAGTGGCTCGGGCGATGACCAGCCCAACAATCAGCCCATTCATCCGTGACGAGACCCCGGTCGACCGCGCTGGCGATGACCGACCCCGGTGCCCATGCCGCCGAGACCGCGACGACTCGGGCAGGCTCGAAGACCTCCTGATCTCTTGGGGGAACGGTCGATGAAGATGCCCAGCGCCCGTTTTGAATCTGCTCTGGCGGCGACGCGACTCGACGACGAGCACGGTGACGTTGAGCCGCGCGCCACCCCGAGCACAACTGCTGACGGCGCCGGCGGCGATGTCCTCGTGGCCCGCGAAGTCGCGCGCCTGCTGCGAATGAACGTCAAGACCGTCTACGAGCTCGCGAAGGCGGGGAGCTTGCCGTGCCTGCGTCTCGGGCGACACTTTCGGTTCTCGCGGCGGGCCATCGTCGGCGCGTTTGTGGCAAAATCGCGGGAATGCAAAGCGGCGCCGTACTGGGAAGGGAAGTGACGATGCCCATACGACGCGACGAGAGCGGGCGGTGGCGGTACCGGAAGGTGGTTTGTCTTCCGGATGGAACGAAGCGCCGCATTTTTGGAACGCCTGCGATCAACAAGAGGTGGGCGGCCGAGAAGGCGGAGGAGGCCCATATCCGCCGGCTCCTGGAAGAGGACGCAAATCCGAAACTGTCGAACCTGCGAAAGGAGATGCCCACATTCGAAGAATGGTTCCTGGGGCGGTACATGAAGGAATGGTGTGAGGCCCAGCAGAACAAGCCGGCGACCGTGGCCGAGAAGCGCTCAATCTTCGCGCACCACCTGCGCGGCTTCCTGGGCGCGCGCCGCCTCGATGAATTGACGTCGGGGTGGTTCAGGGACTGAAGGCAGCGATGAACTCGGGAGGCAACCGAAATGGAAAGCCGCTCGCGCTCAAGACCCGCAACAACGTGCTCGGGATTCTCTCGAACGCGTTGAAGTACGCTGCCGAGGTGGAGCTCATCGACGAGGCGCCCCGCATCCGGGCGTACAAGTCCGAGCGGCCCGAGATCGAATGCTGGGATCTCGACGAATGGCGACGGTTCGTCACGACGGCGCGGAGCGAGGGCCCGGGGATGTTCGCGGCGGCACTTTTGGCGGGAGACGCGGGCCTTCGCCTCGGTGAAGTCCTGGCGTTGCGGTGGGAGAGCATCGATCTCGTCGCCGGGCGGGTCGCGGTCACGCGGCAGTTGCGCAAGGGGGTGGAGGGAACGCCGAAGAGTGGGCGTCGTCGAAGCGTCCCGATGACGGCTGCGTTGGCAACGCCATCAAGGGGCTCGCCCAGGTGCGCGTCGGACGGGTCATCTGCGAGCCGGACGGCCAGCCCGTGGCGGAGGCCGCGCTCAAGCACGGCGTGTATCGCGTGTGTCGTCGGGCGGGGCTTCCGGAGCGGAGCTGGCACACGCTCCGGCATTATGCCGAGTCCCTGATTATGCCGAGCTGAGCGGTCGGCCGTGCCGATTCTCTCGGGCGGGGAGTGCGTCGGCGGGTTGGCGTACTCGGCATAATCCGGTTGTCTTGGTTCCCTCCTGGCCAGGTGGCTGGGGAAGGAGGAACCGTGATGCCCGAATCCTTGCCGGAGTTTCTGGTGGCGCAGCGCTTGCGTGCCAGATCGTTGGGAGACCACATCGTGACGTTCGCGACGCTGCTCGCGGACAGAGGTTACGCGACCTCGACGACGAAGGAGCTTCTCCGTCTCGTGGCCGACCTCGGTCACTGGCTCGGACACAGGCAGCGACGAGCCGAAGATCTCGATGAGAAAGGCGTCGGTCAATTCCTTCAGCATCGTCGACGACGTGGTCGGAGGCCGCGAAGCAATGGTGGGGCGCTGCGCGTTCTGCTTGGGCTGCTGCGGGACGCAGGTGTCGTTCGCCCCGTGGCACCAGCCGCGGTGAGCCCCATCGATCGCATCGTGCAAGCCTTCGACAAGTATCTCATCCAAGAGCGGGGTGTCGGTGCGGCCGGGCGGGCCAACTACGTTCCCGTCGTCAGGCGGTTACTCTCGCTGCGCTTCGGTGCGGAGCCCGTCAAACTCCGCACGCTGTGTCCCGAGGACGTCACGCAGTTCGTCGTGCGCGAGCTCCGCAAGCTTTCCCCCGCCCGCGCGAAGCTCACGATGACCGCGCTGCGCTCGTTCCTGCGCTGGCTGCACCAGCGGGGGGACACGCCCGCCGATCTCGGAGGGGTCGTGCCCAGAGTGGCCGACTGGCGTCTTGCGACTCTGCCCAAATCGATCACGTCCGACCAAGTCGAGAGTCTCTTGGAAGCCTGCGATCGGCGGAACGCCGTCGGCCAGCGCGACTACGCGATCCTACTCATGCTGGCGCGTCTCGGGCTGCGCGCAGGCGAGATCGTCGCCATGGATCTCGAAGACCTCGACTGGGACACCGGCGAGCTCGTTGTCCGCGGCAAGGGTGGACGCCGCGATCGCCTCCCACTTCCGCGCGACGTGGGCGCGGCCGTGGCCGCCTACCTGCGCCTCGGACGACCGACCTGCTCGACCCGCCGCGTCTTCATCCGTATGAGGGCGCCGCTCCGGGGCTTCGCCAACTCCATCGCGATCTGCACGATCGTCGAACGGGCGTTGACGCGGGCGGAGCTCGATCCGCCGCGCAAAGGTGCCCATCTGCTTCGCCACGCGCTGGCGTGCACCATGTTGCGCGGTGGCGCATCGCTCGCTGAGATCGGCGAGATTCTGCGCCACCGCAGCCCCGACACGACGGCCATCTACGCCAAGGTCGACGTGACAGCGCTCCGCGCGCTCGCGCCGGCGTGGCCCTGCTCCGCAGGTGACGCGTGAGCACGCTTCGACAGGCGGTAGCCGAGTACCTGACACTCCGGCGCGGTCTGGGTTTCAAGCTGCACCGGCCGGGCGCGTGGCTGGAGCAGTTCGTGTCGTTCCTGGAGAAGCGCGGCGCCTCCTACATCACGACGCAACTGGCGCTCGATTGGGCCAAGCAATCGATCAATGCCCAGCCCGTGTACATGACGCAGCGGCTGAGCACCGTATGCGACTTCGCGAGATATCGCGCCGCCAGCGATCTTCGGACGGAGGTTCCGCTTCTTGGGCTGCTGCCGCATCGTTTCCACCGCAAGCCTCCGTACATCTACTCCGAAGATGAGATCGGCCGGCTCATCAAGGCTGCCGGCCAGCTGCCCTCGACAACGGGCCTCCGGTCACGGACTTACGCGACGCTACTCGGTCTCCTCGCCGTCACCGGGATGCGCATCGGCGAGGCCATCGCACTCGATCGCGACGACGTCGATTTCTCCGGTGCCTTGCTCACCATCCGCGGAGCCAAGTTCAACAAGTCGCGCCTTGTTCCCGTGCACGCCACCACTCGACGAGCGCTGCAAAGGTACGCGGACCAGCGAGACCGGATCCACCCGAGGCCGAGGACGACGAGCTTCTTCGTCGGCGAGCACGGCAGTCGGATGGTGAGGAATACCGTGGAGCAGATGTTCGTCCGGCTGTCGCGCGAGGTGGGCCTGCGAGGCCCGTCCGATTCGCGCGGCCCGCGCGTGCACGACATTCGGCACCGATTTGCCGTGACTACGATGCTCCGCTGGTATCGGGCGGGCGTCGATGTGGAGCGTCATCTACCGGAGCTGTCGACCTTCCTCGGTCACGGACACCCGACCGCCACCTACTGGTACCTGTCCGCCGTACCGGAGTTGATGCGTCTGGTGGTCGCGCGGCTGGAGCCGCGGACGCGAAGGCGTCCGTCATGAACCCCGCGCCCAACCTACCCCGTCTGCTCGAAGCGTTCTTCACGGACCGTCTCATGCGCCAGCGGCGAGCCAGCCCCCACACGATCGCAGGCTATCGCGACACCTTCCGGTTGCTGCTCGGCTTCGCAAAGGAGCGCATCAAGAAGGAGCCGTCCGCATTCGGGCTCGACGACCTCGACGCGCCGCTGATCGGCGCGTTCCTCGATCATCTCGAAAAATGTCGCGGCAACAGCGCTCGCAGTCGAAATGTCCGTCTTGCGGCGATTCATTCCTTCTTCCGGTACGCCGCCCTGCACGAGCCCGGTCACGCCGCATTGATCCAGCGTGTCCAGGGCATTCCCAGCAAGCGATACGAGCGCAGGCTCGTCGGCTTTCTGAGCCGTCCCGAGATCGACGCGCTTCTCGCCGCACCCGACCGGACGTGCTGGACAGGACGTCGCGACTATGTGCTGCTGCTACTGGCCGTCCAGACCGGCTTGCGCGTCTCGGAGCTGATCGGTCTTCGCACCCAGGACCTCGTGCTCGGCACCGGGGCCCACGTCCGCTGCGAAGGCAAGGGGCGCAAGGAGCGATGCACCCCCTTGCGCAAAGAAACCGTGAGCGTGCTACGCAACTGGCTGCGCGAACAGCCCGCCAATCCAGTCGGCCCGCTGCTCCCGAACGCGCGCGGAGGCGCGTTGAGCCGCGACGGCGTCCAGTACGTCCTCGCCAAGCACGTCGCCATCGCGCGCCAGCAATGCCCATCCCTTCAGAAGAAGCGCGTATCTCCTCACGTGCTCCGGCACTCGACGGCGATGGATCTCCTGCAGCACGGCGTCGACCGCTCGGTCATCGCCCTCTGGCTGGGCCACGAGTCACCCGAGACCACACAGATCTACCTCACCGCGAATCTCGAGATGAAGGAGAAGGCGCTCGCGAAGGCGGCGCCGAGGAACGTCCGCGCCAGCCGCTTTCATCCCGGCGACCGCCTTCTCGCGTTCCTAAAAGGGCTCTGATTATGCCGAGTCGTGGAGGCGGCTTCGCACGAGGTCCACCGAGAGATCCCCATGTAGCCACCGCTCAACTCGGCATAATCAGGGACTCGGCATAATGGCGGTAATGCCGAGCTCGGCATTAGCGCCACACCTTCGCCACGCACGCGGCGCGCTTCGGGGTGAACCCGTGGCGACTGCAGGCGTGGCTGGGGCACTCGACCATCAACATGACCCTGCGCTACGTCCACCACGTCGAGGAGCACCATCGGCCCATCCCGGACGACATCCTCGCCGCCGGGAAATCGATCGCCGATCCGGACGAGAGGGTGCTCGCCATGCTCGGCGCGCGCTCCGCTTTTGCCCGTGGCAACGGCGTGGCAACGGAACCGCTGACACTCACCAGAACCTAGCAATTACCCCAAACTTAACCAGTAGGCGGGACAGGGATTGAACCTGCGACCCGGGCCGTGTAAGGACCCCGCTCTACCATTGAGCTACCCGCCTGGAGAGCGGGGCAGATTAACATGGGCCGCGGAGGGGCGCGCCTCCTCAGAAGTGGATGCCGAGGAACCCGGGGCCGAGCGACAGCTGGGGGCCGTTGCGAGCGGGGGTGGGGCCTTCGTCCTCGGCCGTGTCGCCGTAGTGGGCGATGCCATCGATGACTCCGAACGCGTAGGTGGCGACGAAGACAGCCACGGCGACGTAATTCACGATGTTGACAGCCTTCGCCTGGGTGGGGTTGTCGTAGGTGTAACCGGGGTGCTTGTTCTGGCCGAGCCACGCGTAGGTCGCCGCGGCCGTCCCCAGGCTGATGAGCTCGATCGCCCCGACCGAGATCGCTCGGGCCCGGTCGCCATTTTGAAACTGGCCGATCGGCGGAATGAAGTTCCACAGGAAGAACTTGGTGCGGTTGGCCCTCGCAGCCACGCGGATCTCCTGCGCATGGCGCGCGCGCACCTGTTCGAAGAAGGCGACGACGTCGGGGCGGGTGGTCGTGGGGTCGAGCCGCGATTCGGTCCGCAGCCGCAGCAGCTCGAAGAACGCCGTCTCCGCGCCCTCGGACCGGCCAGTCAAGAACAGACCGATCCCGAGGTAGCGCAGGGCGTGCGCCCGCTCCTGCGGTGTCGGACGGAGCCCCCCCTCGGTGATCCTCCGCGACCACTCGACGACCTCGTCAATGTCTCCATACTCGTACGCGGCCCGGATCCGCTCCAGCGCCGCCGCAGCCGTCGCCGCCGTTCCCGAGCCTGCACCCGCCGCTCCGGTCACCGCCGCTCCCTGCCCTGCCGTTCCGGCGCCGCTCTTCCACTCGGCCCCGCTGGCGCCCGACCCCGGAGGCGCGCCAGGCGCTGCGACCGCTGCCCCCCCCGCCCCCGCCCCCGCCCCAGCCCCAACCCCCGAACCGGCTGACGGTTCGACCCCGCTCGGCGCCGCTTGCGCTCCGACTCCACCGCTCGCCGTCCTCGCGGCGGCCCGGTTAAGCGCCGCGCCCCCAAGCATGATGGCGCCGCTGACCATCCCCACGAGGAAGGTGCGTCTCCATTGGCTTTTCGTTCGAGAGAACATGCTCGCTGTGAAGGCCGTCGTCCGCGCGGGGCATCCGGGCACTCCCGACTGCGGCGCTCGGCGTTCGCTTCGACGCGCGTCTCGTCGGCGCCGGCCTGCGCCGAACAATATGCGACGCCGACGCATTTCGCGACCATCCTCCGTCGACGGCCCTAGGCCGGGCCCGACGCCATTGTCTCACGGCCCCAACCAGGGACCGTCACTCGGGCCGGGCCAGCTGCGGTTTGCCATCGGGCCCGGGAACGATGCTCAAGCTCGGCCGCGTGCCGGCTCTCAAAGCGTACCGTGCCACCAGAACCTTCGGCCCCCCCTGCGGCATGGTGCAGTACACGTCGTGCAAGCCGGCCTCGAGGCCCGCATACGTCGCGCGCAACGAGGGTGGATGATCGTCGAGGGACGGCTCGCAGAATCCGTGCGAGGCCCTCAGCGAAATCCCCGCGGGCAGCACCGCTGGCCTCCCCTCCCCCCCATCGCCCGCCAGTTGCCGCGCGCCGGCCGGGATGACCTCCGAAGTCGGTGCGCCACGACCACCCATCGCCGCGGCAGCCTTCACCTCGACCTCCTGGCCATCACGGACCTGACTCTCGCGGCGGAGGGACGCTCGCCCCACGAGGGGCGATCCCTCCAGACCCGGGGCATCTTCCGGCGTGCTCCCATTTTCGGCATGGCGCGCTCGCTCGCTCCCCGAACCGCCCACCGCCCTCGTGTGCTTTCCCGCTCCCGTGCGCACGCGAGGATTCCCCGTCCTCGACGAAGGCAAGTGGACGCCAGGCGTGCCACCCGAGGCCGCCTCGGCCAGCTCACCGCTCGCCTTCGGTGGCGGCTCGGATCTACGCTCGGTCGGACGGGTGCCAGGCCCACCCCCAGAGGTTCCCGTTGCGACGCGCGCCCCCGCCACTGCCCCCGCCCCCGTCCCCACCCCCGTCCCCACCCCGACGAGCGCATCCGCCTCCCGGCTGGCCACGGGACTGGCGCTGCTCCCGAACCAAGCTCGCCCTCTGGTCACCCCGTTCGTCCCGGCGATGGCCAGCACCACCACGACCACGCCACCCAGCAGCACGATCCCACCGGCCGCAAAGCCGGCCGTCCTCCTCCATTGGCCCCCGGTGCCCATCTGCCGCAGCAGGACCTGAGCGCGGGCATCATCGGGCGCATAGGCGAGCGCGCGCCCCAGTTCGGCGAGCGCTCGCGCTCCCTGCCGTTGCTTCCTGGCCCGCTCGGCCGCTTCGCGCGCCTGGGCTGCGATTCGCGGAGACAACCCGCGCTCGAACTCCGCCGGATCCGCCAGGAAGGCGCGCAGCGCCGCACCTTCATCCCCCAGCCCGGCGCCAACCAGCATCCCGCGCAGGGCCGACGCCACCGCGGCTCCGTTCGCGAATCGCGCGCCCGGATCGTGCGCGAGGCAGCGCAAGATGATCGCCTCGAGCGCGGGGCCAACATGCGGATCGAGCTTGCCCGGCCGGGTGAATTCACCGCGCAGAATGGCCGACAGCATGGTGAGCGGATCTTTTCCGCAGAAGGGCAGGTGTCCCGTGCACATCTGGTACAGGACCACGCCCAGCGAGAAGACGTCGCTCGACGGTCCCACCTCGTCGCCGCGCGCCTGCTCGGGTGACATGTATGCCGGCGACCCCAGCACGGCCCCGGTGGCCGTCATCGTGTCGAGGCCGCCCACGTGCGCGACGCCAAAATCCGTCAACACCACCCGCGGCACCTCGCCCCGATCGATGAGCACGTTGTCCGGCTTGACGTCCCGATGGACCACGCCGGCAGCGTGCACGGCGCCGAGCGCGTCGGCGATCTGCGCGCCGAACAGCATCGCCGACTCGGGCAGCAGGTGTCCGCGGCGGCCATCGATCACCTGCCGCAGGTCGGGCCCGTCGATGAGCTCGGTGACCAAGTAACCGGGCTCCTCCCCTCTCGGGGGCGAGAAGTCGTACAGCGCCAGCACCGACGGGTGCCGGATCCCCGCCACCGCGCTCGCCTCACGACGAAACCGCGCTTCGAGATCCGCCCGCCCGGCAAAGAAGCCGTGCATCACCTTGATGGCCACGTCTCGCCCGAGCTGGGGATCGTGCGCGCGATAGACCGTCGCCATCCCTCCTCTCCCGAGCTCCGCGCGGATGGAGAAGCGCCCCAAGGTCTTGCCGATGTAGCCTATCCGACGATCGTCACTTGCGTCTCTCGTCGTGTCATCGACGGCGTCAGCGGCGGCATCGCCGGTGTGGTCCACCCGCGAAAGCTTACCGCGCCTTCGAGCCGGATTCTGCGGTCAAGCCCCCTGGCAACAAAAAAAACGCGGAAGGTCGGCCCC
>Ga0265342_10003725_pt1 | contig 12342 bp, 10 predicted proteins | sample 4CB327metaG_FD_203125 | JGI IMG/M metagenome (GOLD analysis project Ga0265342, IMG submission 203125) | Rhizosphere microbial communities from Carex aquatilis grown in University of Washington, Seatle, WA, United States - 4-CB3-27 metaG | ecosystem: Host-associated > Plants > Roots >...
CCACGTGATTGGAGTGTGAATCCTTATAGGCATGGATCGGGTGCTGCTCCGTCGAGGTCTCGCCGTCGCCAAAATCCCATTTCCACGAGGTGATCTTCCCGACGGACAGATCCTTGAAGGCAACCAGCCGCCGGTCCATGTCGACCACCTTCCAGCTCCATTGCGCCTCGATCGCCTTGCGAAACTGCGGTTCGAGAGGCATGAGCCTGAAGGCGCACAATTCCGACGCATTGCCGTACGCCGTGTGGTGGCGGGAGAGATTCCAGAAGTCGCGGCCGCCCTTCCTGTCGGGGCCATCGTAGTCAATGACGATCATGCCAAGCCCGATGATCTTGTTCTCTGTCAGCACAGATTCCACGGCGCGCTGCGGTCCCTCAGGACCGGCGTAATCGAAGGGCGTGATCCAGAATTCGAGCACCAGTTTGCCGGACTCGCCCGGCTTGAAATTGTAGGCGTAGGCGGCGTTGGCCCACGGCAGTTCCTTGATCCAGGTCGCGGAACTCCAGGCCATGCACCAGTCCTTGCCCTCGGCCGGCGTGAAAATGTGGTAGTTCTGCGCCTGCACGCCGTGAATGGCCCAGTGCGCGTCATCCACGCTGATCCGGTCATCGGGCGCGGCAGCGGATGCCCCGACCATCTCGGGGGTCCACATTTCCTTGTGCCCCTTGTCGATCAGCGGCCCGCCCGAGGCATCGCCGTCAACCACGATCTCGAACGTGTCGTTGTGCAGACCAGGATCGGCAAAATCCCAGTAGTTGTCGTAGGCTTCATAGAGGAAATAAAGCCGGTTCAACCCTTTCACCCAGCCGACGCGGATCTTAACATCGAGATTCTTGGGGTCGGGCGGCGGGTGGTTGCGGGAATCGTTGACGAATTGATCCATGCCGATGGCGTAACTCTCGGGCACCATGGCCCAGTCGTCGGTATTGCCATCGATCCGCGGAATCTTGTCGGCGGGAAACTGGAAGACCTTGAAGGTGACGTCCGGCCGGTCGAGGGCCGCGACGGTGGAGGTGAGTGCAAGTGCGAAGAGGGCGGGGAGCAGGGCGCGGCAGGAGTTCATGGGGCCATTCTTTCTTGCGGTGTCATCGAGTGGCAATTCTTGAATGCAAACTGGCGGTGTGCGTCGGTCTGCATTCTCGCGGTGAGACACCGGCTCTGTTTACTCGCCTGCCGCTGTAGGCTGGAGAATCTCCTCCGGCCGCTGCGGGTTGTGGTAGCCGCCCGCGGCGCCGTCCCATGACTCCAGCGGCATTTCATAAACGCGGCCGGTCTCCGGATCCTTCGCGCGCTCATAACCCATCGTGCCCTCGCGTTGCGCCTTGGAGATGCGGTCCTCGGCGAGGCCCTTTTGGTGCCAGCTTTCGAGCAGCGCAGAGTTGTCGAGCGGATGGTTTCTCGGCGTGAGCAGCGAATCATTTCCCGCCACCTGCCGGGGATTGGTGATGGCGACGCTCCGGGCGATCGGCGCGAGCCAGAGTCTGGCCGTATCAAAATCCGCAGGCGGCGCCTGGTAGCCAAGGATGAACGCGTCAAACGTGCCCAAAACTGACACCACCCCGCACGTCCAGGTGGCGCGCACGGGGTTGCCGTTGGCGGCGTAGCGCATCTCGATCTCCTGCACCTTCCAGGGCGCACCGAACCCAGAGGGCTGATCGGGAAGGTCCCGCGTAGCGAGCACGCGGAGATCGCTGTTGCCCGGCACCATGCCCAGCATCCACACGGTGAAATTCGCCGGCGTGGTTTTTCCCGGCGAGCGCAACAGCAGCGCCGAGCTGACCGACATCAGCTCATCGGGGGCCGTGAGAGTCACGCCGTTGGTGGATTCGCTCTCCGTCCAGCCGGCGGGCACCGCCCAGCGGAAATAACGGCCCTGATGGACGGCCAGTGGTGGCCGCCCGGCCGGAGTGACGGGGTTGGGGGTGATTCTTGGCGGTCTCGCTGCAGGCGTTTCCGGTGTTGCCGCGGGCGCTTCCGGTGCCGCCCGCGCGATGACCTTGGCTGGCTCCGGTTCCACGGCGGCCCCGCCGATCGTGGCGATCGCCGCCCGCGCAAGTCCGCGGATTTCCGGCGAGGAGTCTTGGGCCGCGACCCGGCGCAGGGCCGGCAGCGCGTTTCGCGCCGGCGGACCGATTCTTTCCAGGGTGGTCACCGCGTAATCGCGGAGGATCTCCTCCGGGGATGCGAGGAGTCCCACAAGGGCCGGGACCGCCGGAGCGGCCGCCGGCCCCAAATCCATCAATTGCAGGCAGGCGTCGCCCTTGGCGCTGGCATCCCTGGCGGGGTCGCGCAGCACGCCCACCAGTGAATTGATATCGGTTGAGAATGCCGGAAGGCTGGTGGCCAGACCCAGGACGATCAGCCACAGCAAGGGACGCACCATCGATGAAGTTTTCATGTCGGGGCTCTCTCGGGTTGGAGCTTTCGGATCGCAGCTGGAGGCTGCCGGAAAATTCACAGGCTCCAGCACAAAGCAAAACCCTGGCGGAGGCAACGCCGGGAATCGGTGAACACCGCCCGGTGCAAGGTGGCGTGCGCGTTGCCCCTGCCGCGTTCAAGCCGGCCGGCCGGGAAGGGCCGCCTTAATCCCCGTCCGCTGTCGTGTGAGCCCAGGCGGGCGGCGGGCCGTGGCGGAACTCCTCATGGCGGATCTTGCCGCCGACGAACGCGAGAAAACCCCCGAGGCCGAGTGCGATCACGGCCGCGACTGTCGTGAGCACCAGCGCCAGACGATGCAGGCGGGGGAACTTCCACAGGCCGATGAGCGCGGCGGCGGCGAGCGCCGCCGTGGCGTAGTGGACCCAGACGATGCGGTCGGCGAGATATTCATGCCAGTTGAGCCAGGGTTGCGCCGCATTGTTCGACAGGGAATAGACCCGGTCGTAGGCCGCATGGCCGTAGTGCGCGACCGGCCACGCGGAGGCCGCGGTCAGCAGGATCAACAGCAGGGCAATGGCCTGACCCGAGCGGCTGCGCGAGATCAGGGCCAGGGCGAGTGAAAAAACACCCGCGGCCAGTCCGTAGATCGGCAGCGGGTGCAGAAGGACGTGGACGTATTCCGGCTGGCGCAGGGCCGCGAGGAACTCCGTCCACAAGGACTGCATGGAGCGGAGGGCTACTTCACGATCTCGATGTTCTCAAGCAGATTGATGCCGTCGCGGCTCACGAACTTGCCCTTCACGGTGATGGTCTTGGCGGCGTATTGCGCCAGGTCCTTGTTGGCGGGCATGTGCTGCCCGATCAACAGATAGACCGTGCCGTCCGTGCTTTTGAGGCCCACGGGCAGGCCGCTGGAGATGCATTTCTCGGCGCACGAGGCATGGCCATCGCCGTGCGCGCCGTGATCGAGATAACAGGCCATGTCGAGGACTTCACCGGTGACGGTGATGTCGCTACCGCTCTTGGCCATGTCCATGTGACCCATGCCGGCGCCGGACATGGGCATGTCTTCGGCGTGCAGGGCAAGCGGCAGGAACGAGAAGGCCGCGCCGGCGGCCAGCAAGGCGAACAGTTTGGAGAGAGGACTGAGGTGCTTCATGATGAGTTGCGTTGAGGTTGAGGACGACTGGAAAGGCAGTGGGTGATGGAACTGCAGGCCGGCTGGGAAAAAGATCATTCCCATTCGGCGCAGATCATCGTCAGTTGCCACTACCATCCGTCATGTCGTTGGAGAAAGCAAACAGCGCCCTTATTCCCGGGCTGCCGCGGCAGCCGGAAGAGGGGTCAGCGGCAGGCTCCGCGCACGCCAGATGAAGAAGATCGCCGGATAGACGAGCAGTTCCATCAGCGTGGAGGTGACGACACCGCCGACCATGGGCGTGGCGATTCGCTTCATCACGTCGGCGCCCGCGCCGTGGCTCCAGAGGATGGGCATCAAACCGGCGATGATGACCGCGGCGGTCATGGCCTTCGGACGGACGCGCTTGACCGCGCCGTGATAGATGGCGTCGCGGAGGCCGGCAGTCGACGTGAGCAGCCCTTGTTTCCTCCAATCGTCATAGGCCAGATCAAGGTAGAGCAGCATCACGACGCCGGTCTCGGCGTCGAGGCCGGCGAGCGCGATGATGCCGACCCACACGGCGACGCTGAGATTATAGCCGGAGAGGTACAGCATCCAGAACGCGCCCACGAGCGAGAACGGCACGGCGAGCAGCACGATGGCGGTTTTGATCCACGATTGCGTGTTGAGGTAGATGATGAAGATGATGATCAGCAGCGTGAGCGGCACGACGAGCAGGAGCCGCTGTTGCGCGCGCAGCATGTATTCATACTGGCCGCTCCAGAAGATGCTGTAGCCGGTGGGTAGCTTGATTTCGCCGCGCTGCATCGCCTCGCCGATGGTGTGCTGGGCATCGCGCACATACGTGCCAATGTCCACACCCTGCACGTCCACATAAATCCAGGCGTTGGGGATGGCAGCCTCGCTCTTGATGCCCATCGGCGCGGCCACCACGCGCACCTTGGCGAGCTGGCTGAGCGGCACCTGCGCCATGAGGGCGGTCGTGCCGCCGCCCATCGCTGCAGCCGTGCCGGCCGATTTGACGGGGATCAGGATGTCGCGAAGCGCTTCGAGGTTTTCGCGGTAGTCGCGGTCGTAACGCAGAATGACGCCGTAGCGTTCCAGCCCCTCGACGGTTGTCGTGAGCGGCATGCCGCCGAGCGCAACCTCCAGCACCTCCTGCACGTCGCCGAGGGTGAGCCCGTAGCGGGCGATGGCGTCACGGTCGATGTCGAACTCGACGTAATTGCCGCCCATCACGCGCTCGGCAAACACGCTGCCCGTGCCCGGCACCTGCCGGATTTTCCCTTCGATCTGACCCGCGATGCGCTCAAGCTCGGCGAGACTCGGGCCGGCGACCTTGATGCCGACCGGCGTCTTGATGCCGGTCGCGAGCATGTCGATGCGCGTCTTGATCGGCATGGTCCACGCGTTGGTCAGGCCGGGAATCTGCACGGCGGCATTCATGGCCGTGACGAGTTCATCGACGGTGCGACGCCGGTGCGCGATGACCTTGCCGTCCGCGTCCTTGATGTCCGCGGCCGGCCATTCTTCCTCGGGCTTGAGCATGATGGTGGTCTCGATCATGTCCATCGGGGCGGGGTCGGTGGCGGATTCGGCGCGGCCGATCTTGCCAAAGACGTGATGCACCTCGGGAAAAGCGCGGATCATCTGGTCGGTCTGCTGGAGCAATTCGCGCGCCTTGGTCGGCGAGATGCCCGGAAACGTTGTCGGCATATAGAGCAGGTCGCCCTCGTAGAGCGGCGGCATGAACTCGGAGCCGAGGCTCTGGAAGGGAAACGCCTTGCCGAGCTTCGCGGCAAACTCTTTCACCGCGCCGTTTGGCAGCACGCGCGCGATCACGGCATTCCATGGAAAGAAAACCCACCCGACGATCACGGCGGCGGTGATGATCACCGCCCAGCGGAACTTGATCATCGCGTCGAGGACCGGATGGTAGAGCCAGATGAGGAAGCGGTTGATCGGGTTCTTTTCCTCCCGCGGAATCTTCCCCCGGATAAAGAAGCCCATCAGCACCGGCGCGAGGGTGATGGACAGTAGCGCGGCGGTCGCCATCGAGTAGGTCTTGGTGAAAGCGAGCGGTTTGAACATCCGGCCTTCCTGTGCCTGCAAGGTGAACACCGGGAGGAACGACACCGTGATGACGAGGAGCGAGTAGAACAGCGTGGGGCCGACTTCGACGGCGGCATCCCGAATGATGTCCCAGTGCGGCTTCCGGCCGCCGTCGCGCTCCAGGTGCTTGTGGGTGTTTTCGATCATGATGATGACCGCGTCCACCATCGCGCCGACGGCAATGGCGATGCCGCCCAGCGACATGATGTTCGAGCTGAGGCCCTGTCCGTACATGATGCCAAACGAGGCCAGCACGGCGATGGGCAGGATGACGATCGCGACAAACGCACTGCGCAGGTGCATCAAAAACAACAGACACACCAACGCCACGACAATGCTCTCCTCGATCAGCTTCTCCTCGAGGGTTTTCACCGCGCGGTCGATGAGCGCGGTGCGGTCATAGGCGATGGTGTAACTGACACCTTCGGGCAGGCTCTTCATGGCCTCGTCGAGCCGTGCCTTGACGGCCTGGATGACGTGACGGGTATCCACGCCGTAGCGCACCACCACAATGCCGCCGACTGTTTCACCCTCGCCATTGAGTTCGGCGATGCCGCGCCGCATGTCGGGACCGAGCTGCACGTCAGCCACCTCACCGAGCAGAATGGGCGTGCCGCCGGGGCCGCGACCCACGGCGATCTTGCGCAGATCGTCGAGCCCGGTGACGTAGCCGCGCACGCGCAGGATGAACTCCTTCTCGGCCATTTCGACGGAGCGCCCGCCGACCTCGCCATTGCTCCGCTGCACGGCCATCGCGACGTCGCTGATCGAAAGATTGTAGGCGTGCAGCCGGTGCGGATCGACCGTGATCTGGTATTGCTTGACGTAGCCGCCGACCGAAGCCACCTCGGCCACGCCCTCGACGCTGGAAAGCTGATACCGGAGGAACCAATCCTGCATCGAGCGCAGCTGCGCGAGGTCGTGGTTCTTCGAGTTCAGCGCATACATGAACGCCCAGCCGACGCCGGTGGCATCGGGGCCGAGCCGCGGCGCGACGTCTTTGGGCAGGCTGCCGGACAAGCCGTTGAGATATTCGAGCACGCGGCTGCGCGCCCAGTACGGATCGGTCCCGTCCTCAAAGATCACGTAGACAAACGAATAACCGTAGAACGAGTAGCCGCGCACGACCTTCGCCTTGGCCACGGACAGCATCTTGGTCGTGATCGGATAGGTGACCTGGTCCTGCACGAGTTGCGGCGCCTGCCCCGGCCACTCGGTGTAGATGATGACCTGCGTGTCCGAGAGATCGGGGATGGCATCGAGCGGGATGTTGCGCAGCGCGTAGACGCCGCCGAAAATCACCGCCGCGGTTCCCGCGAGGACCAGGAATTTGTTCCTGATGGAGGAGCTGATAATTGCCTTGAGCATGGCGGGGATGGCAGGGACGACGGTCTATTGTCAGCGTTGGCCAACTGCGGCTCCGCTGTCATCGTAAACCGGAACCAGGTCCATGCCCATCGAGTCCTTGCCCGGCTTGTCGCTGATTTCGCCGGGTGTCATGGGGGACTTGTAGTATCTGATTTTCCGCGCATCGGCGGGCTTCGCCGCTGCCGGCGTGGCCGCGATCGTGTCGCCCTTGAGCATTTTCTGGATGGCCTCGCGGAGCTGGCTTTCGGAATCGAGCATGAACTGCCCGGAAGTCACCACGCGTTCGCCGGCGCGCAGCCCGCTGAGCACTTGATAGAAGTTGCCTTCGCTGCGGGCGCCGAGCTTCACCTCCCGCGGCTCAAACGAACCGCCGTCCAGCGCCACAAACACGGTGTCGCGTTCGCCGCTGCGGAGCACGGCCATATCGGGCACCAGCACGGCATCATCGGCCAGCTGCGCCGCGAAGCGCACGTCCGTGAACATGCCGGGGCGCAGGTAAAGATCGGGATTGGGCAGCACGATGCGCGCCGTGATGGTGCGCGTCTGTTCCTCGACCTGCGGCAGGAGCAATTGGATTTTGCCCGCAAACGTGCGCGGCGGGCCATAGGTCGTGCCCACCACGACTGACTGTCCCTCCTGCACGAAGGGCAGGTCATTTTCATAGATTTGCGCGAGCACCCAGACCGTCGCGAGGTCGGCCAGGCGGTAGATTTTTTCGCCGGCCTTCATCATCTGGCCGGCGACGGCCATCTTTTCGATGACCACGCCGTCGGCCGGCGCGCGGAAGGTGTACGTGCGGTGGGCCTCGCCGGTGCGCACGATTTCGGCGATGAAATCGGCCGGCAGATCGAAGAGCTGCAGGCGCGCGAGCGCGGCGCGCGTCAGCGGCCCGCCCTCGGAACCTTCGCTGCGGACGGCGACGAGATAGTTGAGCTGCGCATTGTAGAGGTCGGGCGAGTAGATATCGAAGAGCGGGTCGCCGGCTTTCACGGCGGTCCAGGTGGCGTTCACGTGGAGTTTTTCGAGCCAGCCCTCGTATTTGGTGGTGATGTCGCGCAGGCCCTGTTCATCGTAGGCGACGGTGCCGACCGTGCGGAATTCGCGCCGCACCGGGCCGTGCCCGACCGGCGCGGTCTTCAGGTTCATACGCTGCGTCGTGGCCGCGTCGATCTGGATGGTCTGCGCGGAGGAATCCCCGCCCTCGTAGACCGGCACCATGTCCATCCCCATGGTGTCCTTGCCGGGCTGGTCGCTGACCTGGCCGGGGATCATGGTGGACTTGTAGTATTTGACCTGGCGTTCGCCGAAGGACGCGGCGGCGCCGGGTGCCGCGGTGTTGGCACGCACGGGCTGCAGCTTCATGCCGCAGATCGGGCAATTGCCGGGCGCGTCGCGGATGATCTGCGGGTGCATGCCGCAGGTGTAGAGTTGCTTTTCGGCCGCGCGCAGCAGCGCCGGGAAAGACACGAACGCAGCGAAGAGCAGCGTCGCGCCGGCCAACGCGGGGCGCAGGAGGGAGGACAAGGGCGGTTTCATGGCGTGCGGGAGAGGGGTTGCGGGTTAACGGGAAGAGGGCGCGGCGGCGGCGAGCAAGGCGGTGCCGGCAGGCGCCACGTCGGCGATCATGAGCAGGAGATCGGTGACGGCGGTTTCGCGCTGGCGCAGCGCTTCGAGACGTTCCAGCCGCATGCCGAGCGCCATCAGCCGGGTTTGCGGAATCATGCCGGGGCCGTCCATGCCTGATTGGTAGGCAGCCTCGGCCAAGGCGAGGCTGCGCTCAAGGTTGGGCAGCGCCGTGCCCTCGAGATAGGAAATCATCCGCTCGGATTCGCGCACCATGTAGAGCATCTGCGCCAGTTCGGCGGCGAGGTTGAGCTGTTCGGCGTTGAGACGCGCGACCGCGGCATCGCGGCGCGCCCCGGCGGCGGCGTTGATCGCGGTGATCTTGTCGCGCCAGATCGGGAGCGTCAGGCTCGCCGTGGGGCGCACCATCAGGGGATCGGCCTTGAGGTCGATCATCGCGCCCAGCGCGAAATCGGGCGTGCCGGTGGTGCTGGCGACCTGGACGCCGGCCATGGCCATCTCGACCATGGCGCGCATCGAGGCGAGCTCGGGGTTGACCGCTTTGGCCGCGCGCCAGAGCTCGGGCTCGGGCGGCAGCGGAGTCACCGTGAGCGCCATGCGCGGCCACGGCGGATCGGCGTCGTCGGGCAAAAGGCCGAGGGCTGATTTGAACCCGGTGCGCGCCGCGCTGCGGCGATATTCGAGCGCGACGATCGTGGCGCGCACTTGCGCGGTGGAGTTGAGAAAGAGCATTTGCGTCCCGAGCGTCGCCATGCCGCGACCGGTGGCATAGTCCGAGGCGTTCAGGGCGGCGGACTGGTCCGTGGCGACGAGCGAGGCTGCGCGGAGCCGCAGGGCCTCGTCCACGTAGGCGATTTCGATCCACGCCTTGCGCAGCGTCGCGGCCGTGCGCAGCACCGTGGTCGCGTAGTTGCGGTAAGCGACTTCGCTTGCGGCGGCCGCCTCCCGGCCCATCGCGACCCGCTTCCCCCGCGTCATGAAATCGAACATGATGCCGGGCATGAATGTCATCAGCGTGTCGGCGATGTCTGCCTGGAAGGTGAGTTGCGGGTCGGGCAGCGCGCGCGCCAGGGCAATGGCCAGAACCGCGCCGTGCCATTCTTCGTAGGCCGCCTCCACCTGCGGATGATTGAGCAGGGCGTAGCGGAGGTAATCAGCGAGCGGCGAATCCGCCGTCAGGATCGGCAGATCCGGTTTGCGCCCCGAGGGTCGCAACACGGCGCCGGTCTGCTGCACGCGAGTGGCCGCGGCTTGTTCCTCGTGAGAGGCGGCGACACACCCGGCGAGAAGCAGTCCGGTGAAGACGACGATGAACCGGGGATAATGCACGACGGGGAGGGCAGGCTCAGCCCTTGGTTTCCTCCTTCACCTCGCCGCAGTTGAGCATGTCCTTGCCGAGGTAGGGATTCGCCACCGGGCGGGTGCTCTGCACCCAGTCGGCCTGCGCCATCGGACAGGTCAGGATGAAGTAACCCTTCGTGTGCTTCGCGAGCGCCACCGCCTCGATACTGAGGGTCTTGAACGCCTCGCGTGCACTGGCGAGATCATCCGCCCTGGCCACGGCTTGGGCCGAGCTGGCGATGCCGGCGTGGTGCAACCTGACCGCCTCGCTGGCGAGTTTTTGCGCGGCGGCACTGGCTGCTGACAGGTCGTCAGCCACGAGCGCAGCCGCGACCTTTTCATACAGCGGGAGCAGAGGAGACTGATCCTCCGCGGCATGGGTGACACCCACCGCGCCGGCCAGGGTTATAAAGACGATAAAGGAGCGGAAGGTTGTCATGGTCATCGGTAATACGCCGCCGGAGGCGGCATCCCTCGGAAAATCTCCCATGCAAGGCTCCCCTCGCAGCGGATGGACTCTGCAGACGGCAAAAAAACACCCGCCGGTTGTCTGAACCGGCGGGGAAAAGCGTTACCGGTTGGCTGGGCTCAAGAGTTCGCTTTGGTCGTGGTCTTGACGGAGCACACAGCGCAGCTCTGGCAGCTGGTGCAGGTATTGCCCGCTGGGTTGCAGGCCATGGTTTGAACCGTTGGAGCCGGCTGGGCGGCCACCGGGCGTGTGCGATTCGAGGAGCCAGGAGGGGGTCCAGCATGGAGAACCGAGGCGGCAGCAAGGAGAAGGGCGACCGCCGATACGGCGAGCAGGGAATGGAGGGTCTTCATAATGAGGGAGGGTTGATTCGGATGATGAATATACGAGTGAGTTCATCCAGTAATACGCCGGAAGCGGCGCCATCCCTGATAAAATATGGTGGGAGTCATTACCTCCTGGTGCGGAGGAAGCAACCGCCTGACGTGAATCCCTGCCGCCGGCCAGCACGGAATTCAGGCCGGCGGTTCCGCGAGCTTGAGGGAAAAATGATGCGAGGAGATGCGCATGCGCTGGCGGAAATAGAAGCGATGCGCGTCGTGGCGATGGGTGCCTGAATCGAGGGAGAACTCGTGACATCCCTCGGCCCGGGCCCGCGCGATCAGCCAGTCGAGCAGCATCCGCCCGTAGCCCAGCGAGCGGCTGCCGGCATCGGTCACCAGATCGTCGACATACATCGTGCGGCCGTGCGCCAGCATGTCGCGAATGCGAAACCCGCCGGCCGCGCGCACCACCTTCGCGTCGTCCTCGAGCAAGGCCAGCGCATAGCCCTCGGTCTGCATGCGGCGGACGCGCGCGACGAACTTGCCGGCATGCAGATGGGTGCGGAGCTGCACCATCACAGGGAAGCAGCGGGCGATGTCGGCGTCGGTCTCGGCGAGGCGGATGGCGGGCATAAAGGGAAGCTCACGAGCGTGAATCGATGGCCGCCTGGACAAAGGCGGTGATCAGCGGGTGTCGTTCGCCCCGCAGCGCGGAGCGCTCGGGTTGAAAGAGCGTGCCGATGAAAAACGGATGAGCGGGCAGTTCGCCGGCGCGCACGTTCCCCGATTCATCGAAGCCGGTGAAACGCCAGCCGGCGGCCTCGAGACGGCCGCGCCACGCTGGATTGGGCCCGTAATTGCATCGGTAACCCTCGGTGGCCGGCCTTCCGCCAAAGATGGCGTGCAGACGGCTGCCGGGGGTGAAGGTGATGCCGCCGGTTTTTTCCACCAGGGAACAGACCAGCGGGGTGACGACGAGGTCGCTGCCGCCGGGATTGGTCTCGGCGTGATCCGCCTCCCGCACCCCGCAGACATGGCGGGCGGATTCGATGAGTGCGTACTGGAAACCGCCGCAGGTGCCGAGAAAAGGCCGGCCGGTTTCGCGGGCGAAACGAATGGCCGCGAGGGCGCCGTCCATGCTGGCGTAGGGACTCGCCGGAACCATCCAGATCGCGGTGAAATCAGTGAGATCATGGCTGGCATCATGGATCGTAAGCGTGGGGATCCATGACCACGTCACCCTGGCGGCGGCGCCCATGCACGCGAGTTCGAGCGCGCGCGGAATGGCGCGGTGCGCGATGACGGTTTCCTGATAATCTCCCACCAGGGCGATGGCAGCGTTCATTCGGATGGGCGGCCAACCTTCAGCGCCGGTCGGTCAATTTTCAATGCGAATGCCTTGTTTTCCGGAGTGAGCGCGGGGACCGCCGCGTCTTTCCCGACGGTGCCCCGGCCGCGCTGCGTGGTGATCACCGCCACCGAGGCCACGATCACCACGGCGGCCGTGAGCGTGCGCGCTGTGACCAGCTCGCCCAGGACCAGCCAGCCGAGAAAGACGGCGACCAGGGGGTTGACATACGCGTAGGTGGAGACGCGCGCCGGGGTGCTGTGCTTCATGAGCCAGA
>Ga0265342_10003727_pt1 | contig 12329 bp, 10 predicted proteins | sample 4CB327metaG_FD_203125 | JGI IMG/M metagenome (GOLD analysis project Ga0265342, IMG submission 203125) | Rhizosphere microbial communities from Carex aquatilis grown in University of Washington, Seatle, WA, United States - 4-CB3-27 metaG | ecosystem: Host-associated > Plants > Roots >...
CCGGTTTACCGATATCGCCTATGGCGGCGGCGTGGATATCAAGCTGACCAAGCGGATCAGCGTCCGCGCCATCGACTTCGAATTTCAGCAGTGGCCCAAGTGGCTGAACAGCTCGCTGGCACCCTATGGCGCCAGCGTGGGCGTCGGCTACAAAATCTTCTGAAGGCGCTCTTTACACGGCTACATACGGGCCAGCATAAACAAAAGCCACTCGCTTGGAGTGGCTTTTGTTGTGTGTAATCCTCTTGATCGTTTTTACGCTGGCGAAGGCGAGCCCTCAGGGTAGTTCGGCCCCCCGCGGCTCTCCGGCTTGAGCACCTGTTGTACGTCACCGCTGCCGGTGTCCGAGGGCGTAGCCAGAATCGAGCGCAGGGGCGGTAGTTCCTGGCCTTCGATCAGCATCTTCACCTCTTCGGCGTCGATGGTCTCGCGCTCCAGCAGTGCTGCGGCGATGCGGTGCATCGCATCCCCGTGCGATTCGACGATCGCATGAGCCGATTGATAGGCTTCGTCGATCAGCCGGCGTACTTCGAGATCGATCTGCCGTGCCGTCTCCTCGCTGAAGTCGCGATGCTGCGCGATCTCGCGGCCCAGGAAGATCTGCTCCTCCTTCTTGCCGAAGGTGAGCGGACCCAGGCGGCTCATGCCGTACTCGCAGACCATGCGCCGGGCCAGATCGGTGGCGCTTTCGATGTCACTGCCCGCGCCGGTGGACATCTGGTTGAGGAAGATCTCCTCAGCCACGCGCCCGCCATAGGAGATGGCCAGATTCGCTTCCAGGTATTCCCGGGTGTAATTGTGCCGGTCGCCGGGCAAAAAGACGGTGACGCCCAGGGCCATGCCGCGAGGGATGATGGTGACCTTATGAATGGGGTCGGAGTGGACGTGCTTGAACGACACCAGTGCATGACCCGCCTCGTGATAAGCAGTCACCCGCTTCTCTTCGTCGGTCAGCAGCATCGACTTGCGCTCGGCGCCCATCAGCACCTTGTCCTTGGCCACTTCGAAGTCGTACATGGTGACCTGCTTGCGATTCATGCGCGCAGCGCTCAGGGCGGCTTCGTTGACCATATTGGCCAGGTCTGCTCCGCTGAAGCCCGGCGTTCCGCGAGCCAACACGTTCAGATTGGTGTCGTCGGAGACTGGGACCTTCTTGACATGGACGCGGAGAATTTCTTCGCGTCCGCGCACATCGGGCAGCCCCACCACTACGCGGCGGTCGAAGCGTCCGGGACGCAAGAGCGCCGGGTCCAGCACGTCGGGGCGGTTGGTGGCCGCCACCAGGATTACGCCGTCGTTGGATTCAAAGCCGTCCATCTCGACGAGCAATTGGTTCAGGGTCTGCTCGCGCTCATCGTGTCCGCCGCCCAGGCCGGCGCCGCGATGGCGGCCCACAGCGTCTATCTCGTCGATGAAGATGATGCAGGGAGCGTTCTTCTTGCCCTGTTCGAAGAGGTCGCGGACGCGGCTGGCGCCCACGCCCACAAACATCTCCACGAAGTCGGAGCCGGAGATCGAGAAAAAGGGCACGTTCGCTTCGCCAGCCACGGCCCGCGCCAGCAGCGTCTTGCCCGTTCCCGGGGGCCCGACCAGCAGAACGCCTTTAGGAATGCGCCCGCCCAGCTTCTGGAACTTCTGCGGCTCGCGCAGATATTCGATGATTTCCTTCAGCTCTTCCTTGGCCTCGTCAACGCCGGCCACATCCTTGAAGGTAACCTTTTTCTGCTGCATCGAAAGCAGCCGCGCCCGGCTCTTGCCGAACGACAGCGCCTTGTTGCCGCCCGACTGCATCTGCCGCAGCATGAAGAACCAAATGGCCCCCAGCAGAACGAACGGGCCTACGTTGAAGAGTAGCGGCAGCAGAATGCTGTTCTGCGGCTCCTTGATATCGAATGAAACCTTTGCGGCGCGCAGCTCCTTGGTCAGGCTGTCCGTGTTGTTCGCGGAGATGGTGGTATGGAACTCGTCCTTCGAGCCCTTGAGGTGACCGTGAACTTCGGTGCCTTGGATGGTGACGTTTTGCACCTGCTGCGCATCGATCTTGTCCAATAGATCGGAGTAGCCGATATCCGCGGGTTTGCCCATGCTGGAGCCTCTCTGCACCACGCTCCAAAGAAGCATGAGGCAGACCAGGATAAAGACCCAGAACATGATCGTCTTAACGGTCGAATTCACCAGGATTCCTCTTTCCCCGGCAGGAGAAGCCGCTGACAGAAACTCCAGCACCGCCCTACATCTTAGACGTACGCTGCTCCCTTGAAGTCGCTGAAAGTATGCGAAGCCCCGGCAGACACACACATCCTGCCACTTGGGTAAGCAGTAACTCCGATTGTACTCCCAAGCCGCGAAAACTTGTAACAATCCGAAGGTCTGTCCCAGCCATGAATCCGCGATGTTAACACTGCTCTAATGGTTCATTCTGAGGCAGTTACACGCTAACTCCATCGCCTGTGTTATCCAGGCTATGAGCCGCGATATCAAGACCCGGCTCCAGATCCAACTCAGCGCCCTGCATCCAGACGAGGCGCCCCTCCACTTCGAGCACCGGCCAAACGGCTCGGCGGCTTCCCGTAATCCGCAGCCGTTCCAGCACTTCCTTCACCTTGCGTGGCCCGCTGGAGTAACGCAGCTTGACCTGGTCGCCGGGCCTCCAATTGCGCAACCGTGCAGAGTGGCGGGAAATGCTGGCTTGGCCATTGGCCGCCTGGGCGGGGCTTGAAACCTCGATCCGCAGCCGTAAACCGAAAGCTGGAGCCACGATCTCACCCGGAATCGTCCCGCAGTACTCGGGTACGACCGCTGCGGTTCCTTGCGCTGTTTTTGCAACCGGTCCCACTGTCAATCGCAGTTCGCGCTGAGTTCGCTCGGCACGCAACCCCTGGGCCAGTTCACTTTTCTGGCCCGCATGACCGGTCAGGGCCAGCGCGCGCAGTACTTCAGTCGATGCAAAATCGAGTGTCGCGCCCAACTGACCGGCGGCATACCGCATAAGTCGACGCTGTAGGGCCGGTGCCAGCGTGGCCAGCCTCGTTACCTCGAGAGCCAGACCCTCACCACCGGTGCGGCTCCCGCCCCGTACCGCCCGACCCGGCAACAGGAGCTGCGGCGCTAGCCGGGCCAACTCGGCCTGCCACCAGGCCTCCTCATCGCGGGCCAGCGCGGCCATCTGCGACAGGTGCTCACGCAGTTGCGGATTCCAGCCCTCCAGCAGCGGCAGCAACTCGTGCCGGATGCGGTTGCGGGTAAAGGTCAGGTGCCGATTCGAAGAGTCCTCACGCCAACTTTGCCCCAATCTCTTCAGATAAGCCTCCACCTCAGCCCGTGTCGTTGCCAGAAATGGGCGCAGAATGCGGCCCTCGGGAAACTCGACCACCGGGTAGATGCCGCTGAGCCCTTCGGTCCAGGCTCCGCGCAGGAACTTGGCCAGCACTGTCTCGGCTTGGTCGTCGCGGGTGTGTGCGGTGGCCACGACCTCTACCTCGCCCGTGGCCATCAGTTGCCGGAACCAGCGGTAGCGCAGCCGTCGCGCCGCTTCCTCGATGGTTTCGCTTTGAGCCTTCGCCTCGGCAGTGGTATCGACCCGCGCCACGTGAAAGGGAATGCCCAATTTTGCGGCCAGTTCGCGAACGAAGGCCAGATCAGCGTCGGCCTCCGCGCCACGCAGGCCATGGTGCAGATGTGCGGCGCGCAATACTAGGCCCAGCGGGCCGCTCCGCTCTGACAAAGCGCGTAGCATAGCTACCGAATCAGCTCCCCCTGAGACTCCCACCGCCAGCCTCAGTCCCGGCTTCAGCAGAGTTTCGTCCATCGGCAACGTTGAAGATGCCACTGGAGGATAGTCAGTGGAAAGCCGTCGGCGCATTCCAGAATGATAAGGGTCCGAGGCGGCATCTCGCCGGGGAATGTCAGGCAACTCATTGCTCAGCATCCTCATCTTGCCGGTATAATCACACCTGTTATGGAAACTACAGGTTGCGGCACAGCTATCGTTACGCCCTTTCGGGCGGATGGGTCGGTCGATGCGGCGGCGCTCAGGGCGCTGGTGAACTGGCAGATCGACTCCGGCGTCGACTTTATAGTGGCCTGCGGGTCAACGGGCGAGGCGGCCACTCTGGACGAAGAAGAGTGGCTGATGGCGGTGGGCATCGTCGCCGATGCCGCGGCCGGCCGCGTGCCGGTATGGGCCGGATGCACCCACAACTCGACGCGGACTCTGCTGCGGTACGCCAGCCGGCTCCGGCAGGTTCGCGGCGTCAATGCTGTGCTCTCGGCCAATCCCTACTACAACAAGCCCTCGCAGGAGGGGCAGTTCCAGCACTTTCTGGCGCTGGCACAGGCGGTTGCCCCGCTGCCGGTTACGCTCTACAACATCCCCGGGCGCACCGGTGTGAACCTCGACCCCGAGACGGTGGTGCGGCTGGCGGCTGCCGCCGGGAATATTCAGGCCATCAAGGAGTCCAGCGGTAAGCTGCCCCAGGTCGCCGAGCTGGTTCACGCACTGCCACGCGGCTTCAGGATATTTTCCGGAGACGACAATATGGCGCTTGGGTCCATCGGTGTGGGCGCACATGGGCTGATCAGCGTGGCTTCCAACGAAATCCCGGCTGAGATGAGCCGCATGATCCGCGCCGCCCTCAACAACAACTGGGTCGAGGCCCGCGAGCTGGAGCGCAGATACGCGCGGCTGATCGATGCCAACTTCTGGGACTCCAATCCCTGCCCCGTCAAAACGGTGCTCAACCTGATGGGCCGCACTACGGACCATGTGCGCCTGCCGCTGGTGCCGCCCTCTGCTGCTACCCGCGCTCGGCTAGAACGGCTGGTCGGCGAACTGGGCCTGCTGAAGCACGCCCCGCCACCGGAAGGCCCTACGGAAGTTTTCTGAGGCCTGTCGCTGGAATCGTTCTCGAGTTGAATGGTGCGGTCTTAGGACACCGAAGAATATCAATCAAGCTAAACCAGCTGGACGGGCTTATAATTCTCGCCAGAAAATGATTCGACTGCAAGATGCCCGTTCCCGGCACCTGCTTCTGAGGAGGCTGATTTGATGAAGCCGTATCTGGTCCTTTCTGCCGCAACCCTGTTGATGTTCGCTCCCGCGCTTGCAATTGGATTCCGGCCGCAGGAGGCCCCGCCTGCGCCTGCAGCTCCTGCCGTCAAGAATCCGGTGAAACCGACCGCCGCATCGCAGGATAAGGCCAGGAAGCTCTTTGAGCAAGACTGCGCGATGTGCCACGGGTCGAACGGCAACGGCAAGACCGATTTGGCCAAGGATATGCAATTGACGCTCGACGACTGGAGCGATCCAAAGACGCTGGCAGCCAAGCCTGACTCGGTGTTGTTCGACACCATTCGCAACGGCAAGGACAAGATGCCTGCTGAGCCCGAGGGCCGCGCCAGGAGCGAAGAGGTGTGGAACCTCATCATATACATTCGCGGCCTGTACAAGACGGCGCCGGCAGCTCCAGCCGCGCCGGCCGTGCCAAGCAAATAAGCAGCCAGCAGACAAACGGCAATCCTCCAATGTCAGGGCTATTCTGTCCCCTTCCATACAGCGAGCACAGGACGTCATTGAATTGCCGATGGCAAGAAATAGAAGGTAGAGGTTGTAAGGTCGATATGACAATGTATATATTGTCGTAAAGGACAGGCACACAATGCGCGATGAACCCGGGAATCTGCAACTCCATAAACTGGATCGCGTTTTGGATAGCTTTCGAGCGGCTCAGGCTCTCCCTCGGCCGACAAAGGGCTGGATACGCGCCATCCGGGAGGCGATGGGCGTCTCAGCAGGGGATGTGGGACGCATCCTAGGAACCAGCCGCCAGCTTCCGCTGCAATTCGAGAAGGCAGAGGCCGACGACACCATCACGCTAAAGAGCCTGCGCAGCGTGGCCAAGGCATTGAAGTGCGATCTGGTCTACGCGCTGGTGCCCAGAGCCGGCACGATACGCGAGGAGCAGATCCGGACCGAGTCCCGCAAGCCCGTTCGCAAGGTTGAACGTTTAAAGGCGATCAAAGGGAAAGCCGTGCAGCGCATCGACGCAGCAGTCGAGGCTGCGGTTTCCGTTGCCGCGGCGGATGAGGGTTCGGACCCGTATTTTTGCGATTGAATTCGATTTTCTTGTGTAGAGCTTTCTGCGATCAGTTTCCGGCAATCTACTAAGTAACCAGCGCCTTCTTTACCATCTCGCTGACCACGCGGCCCTCAGCGCGGAGGCTGGCGGCATATAGCCTGGCCTGGACGGCCTTGATCACCGTGCCCATCTCTTTTGGGGTGGGCTTCTGGCCGGAGGCAGCGGCGACCTCGGCGACGGCTTCTGCGACCAGCGCCAGAAGGCCGGCTTCGTCGAGGGCCTTGGGCAGGAACTCCTCGATCACCACAATCTCGGCGGCCTCGATGGCGGCCAACTCCGGACGGTTGCCTTTGGTGAACTGCTCGATCGAATCGCGGCGTTGCTTGATCATGGTGGCCAGGGCCTGCTCGGATTCGGCCGGGGTAAGAGCCTCGCGCTTCTCGATGGCTTTGTTCTTGAGCGCGTTCTTGATGAGGCGCAGCGTGCCGGTGCGCACCTGGTCGTGGGCCTTCATGGCGATGATGATCTGCTGGCTGATGAGGGTTTCCAGTGCGCCTGCGTCCATGGTGTTCTGCCTTTTTCTTCTGGAGTGGAGCCTTCAGAGAGAGGGCTCTCATGCAGAATTGTACGGCTTCGAGCTGTTCTGCCAGCCGGTAAGGCGAAGAGATTGCGTAAAGAAATATTGGCTGATTTTTGTGTCTATATGGCGAGAGCGATTGTGTATATATTATTGATTATAAATATATTATATGAACATTGGCATTCAATAATACCCCCGGAGGGGGTAGGGGGTATGGGTGATACGGACCGGGGAGATCCCTGACAGATTGAACCGGGGGCAGGGCCGCGCTTTCCGCTGGAGACAAGGCATAGAACCATGATGCACTGAAACACCGTAATTATCTGCAAGAGGCGGGAAGAATGTGGAACTGGATCGTTCCTCTCGCACTTAACCTGGCTGAGCAGCCGATAAAATGAGTTCTGGATCTAACGACGAGAGGCTTTTGACCTGACCGACTGAGAGGTGAATCAATGCAAAAGCGCAAATTGGGAAAGAGCAATCTGGAAGTATCTGCTCTAGGGCTCGGATGCATGGGCATGAGCTTTTCTTACGGCCCGCCCAAGGACAAGCAGGAGATGATCGCAATTCTCCGTGCGGCCGTCGAGCGCGGCATCACCTTTTTCGACACGGCCGAGGTCTACGGCCCGTTCACGAATGAAGAACTCCTGGGCGAGGCCCTCTCCCCCTTCTGCGGGCAGGTGGTGATAGCGACCAAGTTCGGTTTCAATCTCAAACCCGACGGAAGTCCGGGTTGGCAGGGCCTCAACAGCCGGCCGGAACGCATCAAGCAGGTAGCCGAAGCCTCGCTGAAGCGCCTGAAAGTCGATGCCATTGATTTGTTTTATCAGCATCGCGTTGATCTGGACGTGCCCATCGAGGACGTGGCGGGAGCGGTGAAGGAGCTGATTCAGGCGGGCAAGGTAAAGCACTTCGGTCTCTCCGAAGCAGCCGCGAAGACGATCCGTCGCGCACACGCCGTCCAGCCGGTGACAGCAGTACAAAGCGAATACTCGCTGTGGACGCGAGGTCCGGAAGCCGAAGTGCTCCCAACCCTCGAAGAACTCGGCATCGGCTTCGTTCCCTACAGCCCTCTAGGTAAGGGCTTCCTGACGGGAAAGATGGACGCGAACACCACCTTCGAAAAAACCGACTTTCGCAACACGCTGCCGCGCTTTACGCCGGAAGCCTTGAAGGCGAACCAGGCGCTGGTCGATCTGCTGAGCAGGATTGCAGCGCAGAAGAAGACTACGCCCGCACAGATCGCGCTGGCCTGGCTGCTGGCGCAGAAGCCGTGGATTGTACCCATTCCCGGTACGACGAAGCTGTATCGCCTGGAAGAGAACCTGGGAGCCGTTGCTATCGAACTCTCCGCCGATGACCTGCGCGAGATCGAAAACGCAGCCGCGAAGATCAAGGTGCAAGGTGCGCGGTACCCGGATAGCATTGAGAAGATGACCGGTCGCTAGATAGAAGGGAATAAATGAGCAAAAAAGTTCTGATCCTTTCCTCGAGCCCCAGAAAGAGGGGCAACTCGAATGCCTTGTGCGACCGGTTCATGGAGGGCGCGGTCGAGGCCGGGCACCAGGTCGAGAAAGTTGTACTGGCGGAGAAGAAGATCAACTACTGCATGGGCTGTTATGCATGCAGTAAGAATGGACGATGTGCACAGAAGGACGACATGGCGTCGATCCTCGACGGCATGGTGGCGTCTGACGTGATCGTTATGGCAACGCCCGTCTACTTCTACACGATGTGCGCCCAGATGAAGACCTTGATCGACAGGACCGTGGCGCGATACACGAAGATCACCAACAAGGAGTTCTATTTTATCGTGACTGCAGCGGACGGCAACTCGGCAGCCCTGGAGCCGACCATCGAGGGCTTTCGGGCATTCATCTCCTGTCTGACGAGGGCAAAGGAGAAAGGCGTTATCTACGGCGCGGGCGCATTTGAAGCTGGTGAAATCCTGGCCAGCCGCGCCATGAAACAGGCGTACGAGATGGGCAAGGCGCTGTAGACGGCCTGAAACTCGGCTCATGTTTCGCGTGCTTGGGCAATCCGAAAGCCAGACCGGAATAATGCCGGAGAAGGGATTCAGTAATGAAGATCAAGCGAATCGGCTCCGAGCCTTCGGGCAAAGGACCGGCGGAGTATTTCACGGGCACGGTGCGGGTCGACATATTGTTTGACGCGCCCGAACCGGCGCGCGTAGTCGGCGCCAGCGTCACATTCGAGCCCGGCGCACGCACCGCCTGGCACACGCATCCGCTCGGGCAGACATTGATCGTCACCTCCGGCTGCGGCCGGGCGCAGCGCTGGGGCGGCCCCATCGAGGAGATCCGGCCGGGCGATGTCATCTGGTTCGCGCCGGGAGAGAAGCATTGGCACGGGGCGGCGCAAACGACGGCGATGACCCATATTGCTATTCAGGAAAAGCTCGATGGCAAGACCGTCGATTGGATGGAGCAGGTAAGCGACGAGCAATATGTAGCGTAGAGTGTGTTTCAAAATTCAGCCTTGTGCCAGGGCACGACCTTCGTCGTGCCCTGACTCTTTTTGTGGCCCAAAATGCCTGAAAAGTAATCTGTGAGAGCTTGGCCTGCTAAAAAGGCCCGATTTTGTGGTTTTCCACAGGTTTCGCTGATTATTGACCACATAAATCACAAATATGTGTATTCTGTGATTATTGATCATGGGAATGGGGTCGAACCTGGCCCCGCCCAGGCCAAATCGAGGAGAAAACCATGATTCGCAAGATACGCTTATATACACCCGGCCCGACTCCGCTGTTGCCGGCGGCCCAGTTCGCGATGGCGGCGGCGGATATTCACCACCGCACACCCGAGTTTCGCGCCCTGTTTTTGAAGGTGCTGGCCCAGTTGAAGGTTTTTGTGGGGACGCAGAATGATGTGCTGCTGCTGTCGTGCTCGGGGACGGGGGCGATGGAGGCGTCGGTCTCGAACCTGACCTCGCCGGGCGACCGGGTGCTGGTGCTCACCGCCGGCAAGTTCGGCGAGCGCTGGATGGACCTGACCAAAGCCTTCGGCTGTCAGGCGGATGTGGTGAAGGCCCCTTATGGGCAGACCTTCGACCTGGCCGAGATCAAGAAGGGGTTGAAGCCGGAGCATAAAGCCGTGTATATGCAGGCCACGGAGACCTCGACGGCGGTGCGGCACGACGTGGAAGCGGTGACCAAGATCATCAAGGAGGCCGGTAGCCAGGCGCTGCTGGTGGTGGATGGGATTACCGGCCTGGGTACGACGCACTTTGACGTGGACGACTGGGGAATTGACGTGCTGATCGGCGGCTCGCAGAAGGCGGTGATGATTCCACCGGGGCTGGCATATTTAAGCGTCAGTGAAAAGGCGTGGGCGGCGATGGAGACGGCGAAGAATCCGCGCTACTACTTCGACCTGCGCAAAGAGCGCAAGAACGCCGTCAAGGGCGAGAGTGCCTACACCCCCGCAGTCGCTCTGATTGCCGGGTTGGGTGCGGCGCTGGATTATATTGCCGGGCAGGCGGGCGGGGACCTGGAAAAGGGACGGATTGCGCTCATTGACAATGCGCAGGTGAACGCGGCGGCTACGCGCGCGGGACTCGTAGCGCTGGGGTTCACGTTGTTTGCGCCGACGGCTCCGGCAGCGGCGGCCACGGCGGTGGCGGTGCCGGAGGGGATGGACTCGGGCGCGGTGGTGAAGGCGCTCAAAGCTCGGTTCGCGCTGGTGACCGCCAACGGCCAGGGGGAGATGCAGGGCAAGATCTTCCGGGTGGCGCATCTGGGCTTCTTCGACTACCTGGACACGGTGGCGTTTCTGGGGGCGGCCGAGCACATCGCCAAGGACATGCTGGGGCTGCCGGTGGTCTATGGGCAGGCGGTGGCGGCGGCACAGCAGGTGTATGCGGCGGCGGTGAAGCAGTGAAGTGGTGAAGCAGTAAAGCAGTGAAGAAGTGAAGAAGTGAACGGTGGACAGCGAATGGCTGACCACTGTTCACTGTCCACTGGCAATGAGCTGGGAGCTTTCATGGCTGAGTTGAGTTTTGGAGAGAAGCTGCTGATCGCGCGCAAGCAGTTGGATCTCTATCAGTACCAGATGGCCGAGCGGCTGGGGGTTCATGCCAACTCGCTGACCAAGTACGAGCGGGGCGAGGGCAAGCCGCACACGGCGGTGGTGCGGATCTTCGATCTGCTGTGCGAGCAGGAAGGCATCCGCTTCGACGAGTATGAAAGCGCGCCAAGAAAGGGAGAGGCAATGAAGATCGTTCTGGCGGAGAAGGTTTCTCCGGCGACGCTGGCCGTGTTCGCGGCCGAGCCGGGATGGGAAGTTCTGACGCACGACCAACTGCCGGAGGGGCTGGCGGCGGCGGTGGCCGACGCCGATGCGCTGGTGGTGCGCTCCGCAGTGCAGGCGGACGACGCGCTGATGGCGTGCGCGCCCAAGCTGCGGGTGATTGGGCGGGCCGGGGTGGGCGTGGACAATATCGACGCCGATGCGGCGACCCGGCGGGGCATCGTGGTGATGAATACGCCGGGGGCGAACGCGGTGGCGGTGGCGGAGCTGACTATTGGGCTGATGCTGGCGCTGGCGCGCAAGGTGCCTGCGGCGAATGCGGGGATGCACGCCGGGCGGTGGGAGAAGAAGAACCTGCAAGGGATGGAGCTACGCGGCAAGACGCTGGGCGTCCTGGGGCTGGGGCGCATCGGCCTGGAGGTGGCCAAGCGGGCCAAGGGGTTTGGCCTGGAGATTATCGGCAGCGATCCGTTTGTATCGGCGGCGGTGGCGCGCGAGAACGGCATTAAGCTGGTGACGCTGGATGAGCTGATCGCCGGGTCGGACTACATTACGCTGCACGTGGGGCTGACGCCGCAGACTACGGGAGTGATCAACGCCAAGACGCTGGCTGCGATGAAGAAGGGGGTGCGGATTATCAACTGCGCGCGCGGCGAGCTGATTGACGATGTGGCGCTCGTGGATGCGCTCAAAAGCGGCCAGGTGGCTGGCGCGGCACTGGATGTATTTGCGGTGGAGCCGGCGAAGGACACGCCATACGCCGAGATGGACAACGTGATTCTGACCCCGCACATCGCAGGATCGACGGCCGAGGCACAGGAAGCGGTGGGCATCCAGATTGCGCGCCAGGTGCGCGACTACCTGAAGTTGGGCGTGGTGCAGAACGCCATCAACCTGCCCTCACTAACGCACGAGGAGTACATGGAACTGGCGCCTTATATCGACCTGGCGGGGCGGCTTGGATCTTTTCTGGCGCAGACGGGCAACGGGGGCATTGAGTCGATTCATCTGGTCTACGGAGGTTCGCTGGCCGAGGCCAAAACGGAGCTGGTGCGCAACGCGGCGATCGCAGGATTGCTACAGGGCTCGGAGAATGTGAATCGCATCAACGCAGCTGCGGTAGCCGAGGAACGCGGCATTCGCATTCACGAGGAGAAACAGGAGAGCAATCGGGGCGGCTCGGCCAGTGTGCTGACAGTGGAGCTGCATACGGCGGCGGGCTCGAGCCACGCCACGGCTACCGTGATTCACGGCGAGCAGCCTAGGCTGCTGGAGTTCGACGGCATCTATATTGAGACGCCGCTTGAAGGCAACCTGCTGGTCTGCCGCAACCTGGACGTGCCGGGCGTGATTGGCAAGATTGGCACCATTCTGGGCCAGCACGGCGTGAATATCGCCAAC
>Ga0265342_10003729_pt1 | contig 12327 bp, 13 predicted proteins | sample 4CB327metaG_FD_203125 | JGI IMG/M metagenome (GOLD analysis project Ga0265342, IMG submission 203125) | Rhizosphere microbial communities from Carex aquatilis grown in University of Washington, Seatle, WA, United States - 4-CB3-27 metaG | ecosystem: Host-associated > Plants > Roots >...
CGCCTCTGTACCTGAGGCGGCGCGACGTCGGCCGATGCCATTGCTGTTCTTGTTAGCGCGTCACGCCGGATAATCGAGCTTGCACCCGGTGTCTTTCACGGACAGCGCGATCTTGTCGCCGGCGACGATATCGGCGACCTTGAACATCGACGGGTACTTGCCGTCGGGCAGGATCTCGCCGGGGAACTCGCTCGACATGAGTTGGTGATCGCCGGCCCTGAAGTAAACCTTGTTCGGCTGCAGCTTGATCTCCGGCGGCAGTTCGAGGCCTTCCAGCGCTTTTGCCACCTTCGCCGCCTCGGTCGACTTCGCCTTGTTGGCGCCGAGCGCGAGCGAGTGCAGGCCGGCATAGCCGAACCAGGTACGCGCACTCGGGTAGGTGCCGTCGGTGTAAGCCTTCCGGTAGGCCGCGACCCATTCCTTGACGTGCGGCGTGTTCGGCTGGTCCCAATACCACTCGAGCGTCCACCAGCCCTGCTTGGCTTCCTTGGGAAGCGCGCGCAGCACTTCGAGCTCGGACAGACCGCCGCCGATCGGGAACTTCTTCATCAGGCCGAACTGCGCAGCCTGCTTCATGCAGTTGACGAGGTCCTGACCGTCGACGAGGACGATCAGCACGTCCGGCTTCGACTGCTGAGCCTTGATCAGGTACGACGAGAAGTCGGTGGTGCCGAGCGGCGACAGCGAATTGCCGAGCACCGTACCGCCCATGCCCTTGAGCAGCTTGGCGTAAGATTCCTGCAGCGAGTGGCCATACGCGTAGTCGGGCGTGATGAAATACCACTTGCCGCCGAACTTCTTGTAAAGCGTCGCGGCGAGGCCCGCGGCCAGCATGTAGGTCGTGGTGCAAATCCGGAACGTGGTCCAGTGGCACTGCGTGCCGGTGACCGGATCGGTGTGACCGCCAGTGACCATGTAGAGCATGCCCTTTTCGTGTGCGACCTGGTTCACCGACAGCGCGGTCGCCGACGACACTGCGCCCATCAGGAGGTTGACCTTGTCCTGCTCGATCAGCTTGTGCGCCTTCTGGGCGGCGAGACCGGCGTTCGCGGCGTCGTCCTCGACCACCAGTTCAACCTTGCGGCCGTTGATGCCACCCTTGGCATTGACCTCGGCAAGCGCCATCAGCGCGCCGCGCTTCTCGCTTTCGCCCTCGGCGGCGTAGGTGCCGGTGAAGGGGTCATGCATCCCGATCTTGATCGGCGATTCGCCCTGGGCAAAGCTCAGAATCGGCGGCGAGAACACGGTCGAGCCGGCCAGCGCCACGCCTGCTTTCACGATGCTGCGGCGGGTCATTCTGATTTTCATATCGTTCCTCCTATTTTCACTGTTTGAATTGTTCTTCTCGCAGGATCGCGAATCGCCATCCCACGTCGCGTAGATTTGTTCGAGCCACGTGGAAGCGGATTACGGCGTCAGCCGTATCCATGAGGGGCGGTCGACCATTGGATCAGTGGCAATCGTGCACCGTCCGGGCCGCGCAATCTTTAAGGCTTAGTATTGATTTGGATTAATGCTTTTGGGCAGCTTCATCTGCTGGCCGAGGCCGGCCGCTGCGACGCCGCGCCGTGGGACAGGTTGTGCGGGAATGGGTACGATCTTGGTGGGGTGGTATTGGGCGAGGGTCTGGAGCGCATCGACGTCCTTGAACTCCACGAGGCGCTCGCGCCCGGCCACCAGCTTCTCCGCGCGCAACTGCTGCATCATCCGGTTCAGATGCGGAACGCTCAAGCCCAGCACATCGGCCATCACTTCCTGCGAGAACGGCAGCTCGAACTTGAGAGCCGATGCGCGGCCAATGGCCGCCAGTCTGGCCTGCGTCTCCAAGAGAAAATGCGCAAGACGCTCGATCGGTGTCCGCCGGCCGACGTCGACGATGTGCTCGGCGTAGATGGCCGCTTCCTGCGCGGCCAGCCAGCTCAAAGCGAGGGCGAACTGCGGGCGGCTGAAGCTCAACTCCATATAGGCGTCGAAATCGCACGAATTGAAGCGCAGCTCCGTCAAGGTCAGGACTGAAAACATCGACCGGTCGAGGAATGTCGCCGGGAAGCCAACGACGTCGCCGGGGAAAACGATGTTGATGACCTGGCGCTTGCCATTTCGCAGAAGCTTGTAGCGGATCGCATAGCCGTCGCTGACGAAGCACAGCTTCTTGTATTCATACCCTTCGGCGACCAGTTCGCGCTTGCGCCCGATGACGACGTCGGGATCGATGATCTGCGACAATGCCCGAAGGTCGGCCGCGCTGACGTTGCTGTGCCGTGACAACCTCAAGGTGAAGGGATGGTCGTCGAACGACATGTTTTTTTGGGCGTGCGTTCGAATACTCACCCGATGACCTTACGCAAAAATAATGATCAAAATCAAGCGATTCACGCCGCGACAGCATCAGCGCAGACAGCGCCGAACCCCAATGGTCCTGTTGTTAATCGGTCCGCTCCAGAAGCCGACTTAGCTGGTCGATGTTATTTTGCGCTTGCATCGATCCATAATCAGGTGTTGGGCGCGCCTCCCCTCATTTGAAACACGCTTGGGGCGGAAATTGTTGAGCGTCGCAATTTACCCGCAAAAGGGGCTAGGGGCTGTCCAAGTGCGAAGCCATGGGCCGCACAGTGAGCAGCTTTCCGCAACACGGTCGGTGAACGAGAGCCGCCCGACATTCCGAAGCTCGCGCCTGAGAAAATGCGAAGAGACTCGGCTCGCAAAGCTTCATCCTCATTTTGAGGAAGTCCAGAGATCTAGAGAAAAATCGGCCGAAGTGAGCAAACTTGCCAAGCGGCGCCCTCGAGGCGTCCAGAGGGCCGTTCTCGGAGGTGCCTAATTCAGCGCTTTTGGCGAGCAGTTTCGGTGCGAGAGAGCGGACTTTCGAGCAGCCTGGCGGAGAGAGAGGGATTCGAACCCTCGATACGGTTTCCCGTATACACGCTTTCCAAGCGTGCGCCTTCAGCCACTCGGCCACCTCTCCATCCGGCAGATGCAACCCGCGCGGCGCGTTTCTTGGTCAAGCTGCGCACCGGCCGCCGCGGGCTAGGTTCATGGCCGCATGGGGCTGGTTTTGCAAGCCGTACCTGACCCCGGCGGTCCTCCACTGTTATATGTTTTAGTATGTTTGTTTTACGGAAATGACGAATAATTGGAGATGGTAACGCAGCTAGGCTAGAGAGTCCTCCGGTCTCGCCCGCTGTGGACAGGGCGGCGCATCGGAGTACCGATGGATACTGATGCCTCCGCCCTGCACCTCGTCCTGACCGGCAATCCAGGCCTCTACGCCATCGTCTTGCTGTCGCTCGTCGTCAGCCTGACCGCGCTCGCTTTCGCCGCGCTCATCGGCATTCCGCTCGGCGCGGCGCTGGCGCTCGTCCGCTTCCCCGGCCGCGAAGTCGTCATCGTCGTCCTCAACGCGCTGATGGGATTGCCTCCTGTCGTGATCGGCCTTGCCGTCTTCCTGCTGCTGTCACGGTCGGGGCCGCTCGGCTCGTGGGGTCTCCTGTTCACGCCGCAAGCGATGATCATCGCGCAGACGATCATGGTCGCGCCTATCATCGCCGCGCTGACGCGGCAGACGATCGAGGACCTCTGGGCCGAGTACAGGGACGAACTGACGGCGATGAATGTCGGGCCGACCTTGCGCATCGCGACCCTGATCTGGGACGCGCGCTTCTCGCTCGTCACCGCGCTGCTCGCCGGCTTCGGCCGCGCCGCGGCGGAGGTCGGCGCCATCATCATCGTCGGCGGCAATATCGACGGCTTCACGCGTACGATGACGACCGCGATCGCGCTCGAAACCTCGAAGGGCGACCTCTCGCTCGCCATCGGCCTCGGCATGGTGCTGCTCGCGATCATCGTCGTCATCAACGCTTTCGCCTGGGGCGCGCGGCGCCTCGGCGAACACTTCGCGGGATGAGCATGCGCGCGCCCTCATCCGATGTGCCGGTCGAGTTCGAGGATGTGTCGGTCCTCGTCGGCCCGCTCGCGCTGCTCGACGGCATCACCATGCGCATCGCGCCGGGCGCGCCGACGGTGCTCATCGGCCCGAACGGGGCCGGCAAGACCACGCTTTTGCGCGTCGCAATGGGCCTGATCGCGCCCTCGCGCGGCCGCGTGACCTGGGCCGGCCGCGAGAACGCGCCGCCCGGCCGCCGCGCCATCGTCTTTCAGCGGCCGGCCATGCTCCGCCGCAGCGCCGCCGCCAATATCCGCTACGCGCTCGCCGCGGCGGCGGCGCCGCGCGCCACGCGAAGCGAGCGCATCGCCGACCTGCTGGCCCTGGTCGGCCTGTCGGGCCTCGAGCGCCGGCCGGCGCGGCGGCTTTCCGGTGGCGAACAGCAACGCCTGGCGCTGGCGCGCGCACTCGCGCGCGACCCGGATCTGCTGCTGCTCGACGAACCGACCGCGAGCCTCGATCCGGCCGCGACCAAGGCTATCGAGGACATTGTTCATTCGGTCGCTGCCCGCGGCGTCAAGGTCGTGATGTCGACGCACGATCTCGGCCAGGCGCGCCGCATGGGCGACGACGTGGCGCTTTTACATCGCGGCCGCCTGATCGAGCACGCGCCCGTGACGGAATTCTTCGCGATGCCGAAGACTGAAGAAGCCAAACGATTCATCGCCGGCGAATTGTTGGTGTGAAAGACAAAGAACAGTCAATGGAGGTTCAGATGCTCGACTGTCGCATAGTCGTCGCCGCCGCGGCGCTGGCAGTCATCACGTTCGCCGCGCCAGTGGCCAACGCGCAGGACAAGTCGATCGTCGTCGCCTCGACGACGTCGACGCAGGATTCCGGCCTGTTCGAATATTTACTGCCGATCTTCAAGCAGAAGACCGGCATCACGGTGAAGGTCGTGGCGCAGGGCACCGGTCAGGCGCTCGACACCGGCCGCCGCGGCGACGCCGACGTCGTCTTCGTGCACGCCAAATCGGCGGAAGAGAAATTCCTGGCCGAAGGTCAGAGTTTGAAGCGCTTTCCGGTCATGTACAACGACTTCGTCCTGATCGGGCCGAAGAGCGATCCGGCGCACGTGAAAGGCATCAAGGACGTCGCCAAGGCGTTCCAGACGATCAAGGACAAGCAGGCCTCCTTTATCTCGCGCGGCGACCGCTCGGGCACCAACATCGCCGAGTTGAAGCTCTGGAAGGACGCCGGCATCGATATCGAGAAGGATAAAGGCCCCTGGTACAAGGCAATCGGCCAAGGCATGGGCGCGGCGCTCAACACTGCCGGCGCCGGCAACGCTTATGTGCTGTCCGACCGCGGCACCTGGATCCACTTCAAGAACAAGGGCGATCTCGAGATCGTCGTCGAGGGCGACAAGCGCATGTTCAACCAGTACGGCGTGATGCTGGTGAACCCGGCGAAGCACCCGAACGTGAAGAAGGAGTTGGGCCAGCACTTCATCGACTGGCTGATCTCGCCCGACGGGCAGAAGACCATCGCCAACTACAAGATCAACGGCCAGCAGCTCTTCTATCCAAATGCCGACGATGCCGGGGCGTGATCAATCTGCGGCGAGTTGCGCCATCGCGACCCGCTGCCCCTGCGCCCGCGTGAGCACGGCGAGCGCCAGATCGGCCTCGCTTTGCAGCGCCTGATAATCCGCCTCGTCGGCAGCACCAGCGATGATGACGGGTGCCGGCCCGGTCGCCACCGACATTTCCGGCGCGGCCGAAGAGGTCAAGCCGCACAGGAGCATGATGAGAAGCGAAACGGTGCGCATGGCCGGCCTCACTGGGTTCGACTTGCGGGTAGCATAAGACCACACAGACCTTGCGTTCACGCCAAGCGGCGCGGCGGATTTGCGTCAAATACGCTCAGTATTTCTTTACGATTGCAGGCCCGGCCCCAAGGAATTCAAGCACTTACCACGGCTTGCCGGCCCATGCGGGGACGCGTCGAATACCCTATATTCGCTCCATGTCCGACGAATTCGACTACATCATCAAGCCTGACCCCGCCGACCCGCGCCTGACCGAGCGCGTCACCGGCATTGACCAGACCGGCGCGCCCATCGAGACGTCGGTGACGGTCGAGCGCGCGCTTACGATCTTCCTGAACAGCCAGGAGATCGTCACGGCAATGACCATCAGCGACTATCCCGAATATCTGGCGATCGGCTATCTGCTGAACCAGAACATGCTGCTGCCGGACGACGAGGTCACCGGCGTCGACTACGACGAGGAGCTTTCCGTTGTCGTCGTGCGCACCAAGCGCAAGACAAACTACGAGAAGAAATTGAAGAAGAAGGTGCAGACCTCCGGCTGCGCGCAGGGCACCGTGTTCGGCGACCTGATGGAAGCGCTGGAGACTGTGTCGATGCCCGATGCCGAGTTGCGCACGTCGTGGCTCTATCGCCTGACGCACGCGATCAACACGACGCCGTCGCTCTACCTCGAAGCCGGCGCCATTCACGGCTGCGTGCTGGCGCGTGAGGACCGGCCGCTCGTCTACATGGAGGATGTCGGCCGCCACAACGCCGTCGACAAGATCGCCGGCTGGATGTTCAAGGAGAAGGTGCCGGCCGCGGACAAGATCTTCTACACCACCGGCCGTCTCACTTCGGAGATGGTGATCAAGACGGTGCGCATGGGCATCCCGATTCTCATTTCGCGCTCGGGCTTCACCGCCTGGGGCGTCGAGCTTGCGCGCAAGGCCAACCTGACGCTGATCGGCCGCGCCAAAGGCAAGCGCTTCATCGCGCTCGCCGGGGAGAGCCGCATCGTGTTCGACCAGGACCTCGCCTTCGTCGAGGAGGAGAGCGCGAAGCACCGCCGCAAGGCCGCGGTGGAGGATTAACCGGCCGTCATTCCGGGGCGCCCCGAAGGGGCGAACCCGGAAGCCAGCCATCAGCACAACACGCGTTTCTGGATTCCGGGTTCGCGTGCTACGCACGCGCCCCGGAATGACGACAATGACCCGCCCCTACCCCCCGACCCTCGGTCTCGTACTCGCCGGCGGCCTTGCGCGCCGCATGGGCGGCGGCGACAAGGCGCGCATTGAGCTCGGCGGCGTCACAATCCTCGACCGCGTGCTGGCTACCCTGTCGGCGCAGTGCGCGGGGATCATCATCAACGCCAACGGCGACCCCGCCCGCTTCGCCGACACGGGCCTCGAAGTCGTACCTGATAACGTCGAAGGCCATCCCGGCCCGCTCGCCGGCATCCTCGCCGGGCTCGACTGGCTGGCCGCGCAGAAGACCGGCATTGAGTGGATCCTCAGCGTGCCGGGCGATTGCCCCTTCCTGCCCGACGATCTCGTCGAACGCCTGCACGCGGCGCGGAGCAAAATGGGCGCCGGCGTGCCGCTTGCCTGCGCGCGCTCCGGCAAATGGCGCCATCCGGTCGTGGCCTTATGGCCGCTGGCGCTGCGCGAGGACCTGCGCAAGGCGCTCGTGCACGAGGATTTGCGCAAGATCGAGGTCTGGACCGCGCGGCACGGCGTCGCCATCGCGGACTGGCCGGCCGAGCCGATCGATCCCTTCTTCAACGTCAACACGCCGGAAGATGCGGCCAGGGCGGCGCAGATTGTCGCGGGCGCAGCCTGAGGCGTCGCGCCGCCCTCCCTGACTACCTATCTCTTATGGTAGGCTGATCCGAAAGCTACCCGGCCGGGAGATATGCCATGAAATCCTTTGTTGTCGCCTGCGTTGCCGCCATCGTCATCGCCGTCGTCGGCGGGGTCGTGCTCAACAGCATGAATGAGTCGGTCGACGAGGCCTTCTCGACCAGCTCGGTCCGCCTCGGCGCCTAATCCATCAGCACGGCGTACGAGAGAAACCCGACGCGGTCGCCGGGTGCGACCGCCGTCGTCTCTTCGGGGAATTCGAGCAGCCCGTCCGTCTGCGTCAGCGAGGTGAGGATGCCGGCGCCATCCTGCGGATGCTTGATCGCCTCCAGCTCACCGTCCGCTCCACGCCTGAGCGCGACGCGCACATATTCGCGGCGATCCTTCTTCTTCTTGTAGGCAAATCCCGCGCGCACCGGCAGCGGCATCAGCGCCTGCGGCTGCGCGCCGGCAAGTCGCCGCAGCAGCACCTTCACTACCCGCACGAAGGTGACGAACACCGCCACTGGATTGCCGGGCAGGCCGACGAAGGCGGCGCTGCCGCCGTCTTCAGCGCGGATGACTCCGAGCGCCACCGGCCGGCCAGGCTTGATGGCGACGCGCCAGAACACGAGGCTGCCGATCTTCTCCACCGCATCGCGGACGTAATCGGCCTCGCCGGTCGAGACGCCGCCGGAGGTGACGATGAGATCGTGCGCCTTCGCTGCGGCGCGCAAGCCGTGCGCCAGAGCCTGCGGATCGTCGGCGAGGATGCCGAGATCGGTCACGCGTGCGCCGAGTCGCTCGATGAGCTCGCGCAGGAGATAACGGTTGGCGTCGTAGACCGCCGCGCGCGGAAGCTTGCCGCCCGGCTCGACCACTTCATCGCCGGTCGAGAAAATCGCGACGCGCAAGCGCCGCCGCACCTCGAGCGCGGTGAGCCCAAGCGCAGCGGCGAGCGCGATGTGCTGCGGCTCGAGCACGGTGCCCGCGGCGAGCGCGACCGCGCCCTGGGCGACGTCCTCCCCGGCGAGCCGACGGTTGGCGCCGCGCTTCAATCCCTTCGGCACGACGACCGTATCGCCGTCGAGCGTGACGTCTTCCTGCATGAACACGGTGTCGGCGCCGGCGGGCATCGCCGCGCCGGTAAAAATGCGGATCGCTTCGCTAGGCTTGAGCGCCAGAGCGTCCTCCGCACCGGCGGTGAGGCGCCCGGAAATGGCAAGACGCGTGTCGGCATCGGCGTTCAGGTCGGTATGCCGCACCGCGTAGCCGTCGACCGCGGAATTGTCGAAGGGCGGCAGATCGACCGGCGCGACGACGTCGGCCGAGAGTACACGGCCGCGCGCCTCGCCGAGCGGCACGCGCTCGACCTCGGTCACCGGCGCGATGCGCTCGCCGATCAGCCGCTCCATGTCGTCGAGCCGCAGGAGCGGCCCCGAAAACGCGAAGCAGTCGTCGGTGAGCTGCGCCATCAGGTGCTCCGCAGCACTTCGGCTCGGTCGAGCGGCACCGCCCTGGCCAGCACCAGATCGGCGATCGCGTCGATGTCGTCGAGGTCGATCACCGGAACCGTCGCCTGCGGCAGCGCGGTGTCGGCGGCGATAGCGACGATGTGCGGGTCGTCGGGATGGATGAGCGGCTTGCCGTTGGCGACGCGGTGGATCTCGATCTTCGGGAAGGCGTCGCGTTTGAAGCCCTCGACGAGGATCAGATCGACCGGCGACATCTTGCCGACCAGCGCCGGCAAATTCCACTCCGGCTCGTCGCGCAGCTCATGCAGCACCGCGAACCGCCGCGCCGACGACACGATGACCTCGGTCGCGCCGGCGGTGCGGTGCATGAACGAGTCCTTGCCCGGCTGATCAAGGTCGAAGCCGTGATGCGCGTGCTTGAGCGTGGAGACGCGCAGGCCGCGCGCCGTCAGGCGCGGAATGAGCTTGGTGATCAGGGTCGTTTTGCCGGAGCCGCTCCAGCCGGCGAGGCCGATGATGCGCATGGCGACTATATAGGGCGGTTCGCGATCCTGCCGCAAACGGCGGCCCGCCCGAAAGCAAAACGCCCGGCCGCGAGGCCGGGCGTCATCAATTGGGTTGGATCGCCTGGCTATTCGGCCGGCGTCGAGGTCACCAGGCCGGGACCCTTCGGGTCACGCTGCTCGGCGAGGGCCTCATCGACCCATAAGGGATGGTGCTCTTTGGCCCAGTTCACGTCGACCGTCCCCTCGCCCATCGCCTCGAACGCACCCTCCATGCCGAGCGTGCCGATATAGATGTGCGCGAGGATCATCGCAACGAACACGACGCCGACGATGCCGTGGAAAATCTCGGCGAGCTCCATATTGCCGACCGTCAGCCCGCCGTAGAACGGGAACATCAGCACGTAGCCGGTGACCATCATGGCGCCGCCGCCGAGCACGACAAACCAGTACAGGAGCTTCTGCCCGGCGTTGAACTTGTAGGCCGGCGGATGGCCGCCATGCTTCTTGGTGAACATGCCGCCGCCGCGCTTGAGCCATTCGACGTCGGCCGCGGTCGGGAAATTCTGCCCGATCCACATCAGGAACATCAGCACGACGCCGAGCGTGAAGGCGAAGCTGAGATAATTGTGCGAATACTTCGCCCATTCCGACCACGCGCTGAACGCGTTCGGCCCGAGCCACGGCAGGATCAGCGCGCGGCCGAAGGTGATGTTCAGGCCGGTGATGCCGAGAATGACGAAGGTTGACGCCGTCAGCCAATGGACGAACCGCTCGAAGCCGGTGAAACGTACGATCTTGCGCCCCGAGCGGCCCTCCTCGATCGGAATGCGGCCGCGCCAGAGATAGAACAGGATCAGCAAAGCGAGCATGCCGAGGATCGAGAGGCCGCCGATCCATTTGAGCGTCACGGTGTGGAAGTAGCGCCAGTCGCGGCCGGCCGGATGCTCAAGCACGTAGGACTTGGCGTCGGGGATCGTACCGCGGCCCTGGATCACCTTGAGCTGGTTGAGCAGCTGCTGCTCCTTCACCGCGGATGCGTTCGGATTGTCCTGCGCCAGCGTCGGCGCAGGCGCGGCGAACGCCATCACGCAGCAGAATGCGAGCACACTGGCGATCGTCCTGATCGCAGCCGACAATCTCGCCATGGCACGTCTCCTCTTCCGAACCTTCTGACCTTGGGTCGTCCGCTCAGGTGGCGATCGTCTCGTGATAGGCCGTCTGCCACCCCCAGGCGCCGGAGCCGTAGCCGCGCCGCGACACCCGCTCCTTGTAGATCTGCGCGATGACGTCGCCGTCGCCGGCGAGCAGCGACTTGGTCGAGCACATCTCGGCGCACAGCGGCAGCTTGCCTTCGGCGAGACGGTTGGCGCCGTATTTCTCGTACTCTTCCTTGGAGCCGTCGGCCTCGGGGCCGCCGGCGCAGAAGGTGCACTTGTCCATCTTGCCGCGCGAACCGAAGTTGCCGACCTTCGGATATTGCGGTGCGCCGAACGGGCAGGCGTAGAAGCAGTAGCCGCAGCCGATGCACAGGTCCTTGCTGTGCAGCACCACCGCATCCGCGGTGGTGTAGAAGCAGTTGACCGGGCAGACCGCCGCGCACGGCGCGTCGGTGCAGTGCATGCAGGCCATCGACACCGAGCGCTCGCCCGGCTTGCCGTCATTGAGCGTGACCACGCGGCGGCGGTTGATGCCCCACGGAATCTCATGCTCGTTTTTGCAGGCGGTGACGCAGGCGTTGCACTCGATGCAGCGGTCCGCGTCGCAGAGGAACTTCATTCTGGCCATGGTGCCGCCTCCTTAAGCCGCGCGGATCTGGCAGAGCGTGACCTTCGGCTCCTGCATACCCGTCGCCGGGTCGTAGCCGTAGGTGGTGATGGTGTTGGCAGCCTCGCCGAGGACCACCGGATCGGTGCCCTGCGGATAGTTGGCGCGGAGGTCCTCGCCGCCGAACCAGCCGCCGAAGTGGAAGGGCATCCAGGCGACGCCCTTGCCGACGCGCTCGGTGACCAGCGCCTTGACCTTGGCCTTGGACGCGTTCTCGGCGCCCGTTACCCAGACCCACACACCGTCCTTGATGCCGCGTTCGTTGGCGTCGGACGGATTGATCTCGATGAACATCTCCTGCTGCAATTCGGCGAGCCACTTGTTGGAGCGCGTCTCCTCGCCGCCGCCCTCGTATTCGACCAGACGGCCGGACGAGAGGATGATCGGGAACTGCTTGGCGATGCCCTTCTCGATCGCGGTCTTCTGCACGGTGAAACCGATGTTCGGCAGGCGGAACTGCTTGGCGTCGGGCAGCGTCGGATACTTCTGCACCAAGTCGACGCGCGGCGTGTAGATCGGCTCGCGGTGCACCGGGATCGGGTCCGGCAGGCCGAAGGCGTTCATGCGTCCCTTGGCGTTGCCGTAAGGCACGCAGCCGTGCTTCATCGCCACGCGCTGGATGCCGCCCGACAGGTCGATCGACCACGACACAGCGTCCGGCGTCGTCGGGTTGACCTTGTTGATCACCGCCATCTCGGCTTCCGTCAGGTCGGTGTCCCAGCCGAGTTTCTTCAACACGCCGAGCGTGAACTCCGGATAGCCGTCCTTGATCTCGGAGTCCTTCGAGTATGAACCCTCGGCCAGCATGTTGACCTTGCGCGAGGTGCCGTCGGGCAGCTTCTCCTCACGCTCGACGCCGAAGCGGGCGCGGAACGTGCCGCCGCCGTCCATGACGGCGAGGTTGGTGTTGTACAGAAGCGGGGTGCCCGGATGCTTGACCTCCGGCGAGCCCCAGCACGGCCACGGCAGGCCATAATAGTCACCG
>Ga0265342_10003731_pt1 | contig 12323 bp, 11 predicted proteins | sample 4CB327metaG_FD_203125 | JGI IMG/M metagenome (GOLD analysis project Ga0265342, IMG submission 203125) | Rhizosphere microbial communities from Carex aquatilis grown in University of Washington, Seatle, WA, United States - 4-CB3-27 metaG | ecosystem: Host-associated > Plants > Roots >...
CTCACGCCCGATCCCCACGCCGCCCGCCTTGCGCGCGGCCCACACGAACTCGCTCACGCGCTCGCCCACGCGACCCGCTAGCCGCGGCCCATCAGTGGCCCCGAATTTCCCGACACGCTCTAACTAATCAGATTGGGCTCGATGGGCGGCGCGGGACCGGCTTCCTCGATCTTGCCAAAGACTTGTTCGTAGCGGGCAATGTTGGACTCCAGCGCGCGCAGCATGCGTTTGGCGTGGCGAGGCGACGAAATGATGCGCGAGCGGACCCGGGCACGCGGCACGCCGGGCTGGACAAACACGAAGTCCAGGACGAACTCAGCGTCGGTGTGGTTGATGAAAACCAGATTAGCGTAGGTGCCCTGGGCGGTCCCCTCGTCGATGTCGATTTGGATCTGCTGGGCTTGTACGGGCGGTTTGGCTTGTTCGGACATGGGCAATGTTGTACCGCGACGCCAAGATTCGCGAAAGACGTTGTAGACTGCGCGCCCGCCATGAAAAGGGTCCTCGGTATCGACCTCGGGTCACGTCGCATAGGCGTGGCCGTTTCGGACGGCCTGGGTCTGACCGCCCAGCCGCACGCCACCATTGCCCGCCATGGCGGCAAGCGCGACTTCGAGGCCATCGCTGCGCAGGTGAACGCCGTGGGCGCGGAGCGCATCGTGGTGGGCCTGCCCCTGGATCCCGAGGGCGAGGAAGGGCTGGCCGCTCTCAAGGCGCGGGCTTTTGCCGAGAAGCTACACGCGGCGCTGGCCGTGCCGGTCGACCTCATCGACGAGAGCTTCAGCACAGTCGAGGCCGAAATTCCGTTGCTGGCTGCTGACGTTTCGCGGGCGCGGCGCAAGCAGGTGGTGGACAAACTGGCTGCCGCGGTGATTTTGCAACGCTGGCTGGATTCACACCGCCGGGAGATGGCGCGATGACACGACCCATGCGACGGGCTTTGCTGGTTTTCTTGCTGACCACTGCACTGGGCGGCGCGGTCTTGGTGGGCGTGCTCAACAAACTTGTGCACTACCCGGACACGGCGACTGGCTCCGCGCGCGGGACCGTGGAAGTGGAGATCCCCAAGGGTGCGGGCGCGCGCCAGGTGTCCGAATTGTTGGCCGCCGCGGGCCTACTCGACAGTCCGAGCTACTTCCGGCTGTACGCAGGCCAGCGCGGAGTGGCCGCGCGTTTCAAGGCCGGGCACTACAAGATCGAGGCGCCGGTCACGCCCCGCAAGTTGGTGGAGCTGATGATTCGCGGCGCGGCCGATGAGTTGGTGGCGGTCACGGTGCCCGAGGGCAAGAACCTGATCGAGGTCATCGACATCTTGGACGCGGCCGGGGTCGCGCCCAAGGCCGAGCTGATGGCTCAGGCCACGGATCCGGCTTTCGCGCGCAGCCTGGAACTGCCCAGCGCCTCGCTGGAAGGCTACCTTTTCCCCGACACCTACCGCTTGCGGCCGCACATGCCAGCGGCGCGCGCCTTGGTGGCGCTGGTTCGGCGCCACCGCCAGATCTTCGAGGAGCTGCGCGCGGCCCATCCCACCGGGATGGCCATGCTCAAGAACAAGCTGGGATTCGACGACGCGCGCATCGTGACCCTGGCCTCGATCGTGGAGAAGGAAACCGGTCAGCCCGAGGAGCGACCGCGCATCGCCCAGGTGTTCATCAACCGTCTTTCCAAACCCAGTTACCGGCCCAAGCTGCTGCAGACCGACCCCACCATCATCTACGGCTGCACAGTCGCGCCGGTCTTTCTGGGCAAGGCTTCACCTGCCTGCGCGCAGTGGGACGGTCGCATCCGGCGCATCCAGCTGGAAGACCAAGCCAACCTGTACAACACCTACACGCACGAAGGCTTGCCCCCAGGACCCATCGCCAACCCTGGGCGGGCCGCGCTGGCCGCGGTCATGCGCCCTGACGGCAGCCCGTATTTGTACTTCGTTTCCAAGAACGATGGCACACACCAGTTTTCCGCTACCTTGGCCGAGCACGAAGCCGCTGTGGTCAAGTACCAGCGCGGTGGCAAGCCGCTCGCCAAAGTAAAGCCGTAGTGTGCCGGCCGCGGGGCCGATCAAGATCCTGCCCGACGGACGCGCTGTCGGATTGAGCTGAGAATCAGTGCGGGGAGGGGGACTCGAACCCCCATATCTTGCGATACCAGATCCTAAGTCTGGCGCGTCTACCAGTTCCGCCATCCCCGCGTCGGAGGGCGCTATGTTAGCAAACTCATGGCGTTGATGGTGAGACGATCCGGCAGACGAGGTGACTGCCCGCGGGAAACTCCGGATGCCACCGTCACAAGACACGAATCCATCTGGTTTCGTGGGACATCGAATAGAGCGTGGGCAAACGACGCACGCGCGTCGAGATTGGCCATGCCCGGCGGTGCGGTTGGCAGGGTTGGACGTGAGAGGAGACGCACATGAGATATTTGATCCGATTTGAAGCTTCGATGGAGGCGGGTGGCAGAGTTGACCGTTCGGCCAGGGGTGCAGGGGGGCGATCGGCCGAATCCTCGAGATTCTCAAACCAGAAACCTTCTATGTTTCCGTGTTCAAGCGCGAGATGTTCATGATCGTGAACAGTCATGATCCGGCGATGCTGGCCGAGGCGGCACACGCTGTGCAGCTTGTGGCCGGCGCCAATCTCGAGGTAACGCCGATCATGACCGGCGAGGAGGCCATGGCCATCCTGCCCAAGGCTCTCGGGAACGCCCTCGACACGGCGAAATCACTCGGGCTCTAGCAGAAGACTCTGGGATCGCACTCTGGGCGACGTCCCCGACGCGACTCGACTGGCGGGACGTGCTATTCAGTGCTTCTCCCTGAGTTGACCCATGCAACAGATGCCTGTCGAAACTCCGCCGCCATTCCACGTTCCCGTCCTCGCGCGGTTTCGTCGAGAATTCGGCGAGCCATCCGTGATCGTGCGTTCGCCTGGCCGGGTAAACCTCATCGGCGAGCACACCGACTACAACCACGGCTTCGTATTGCCCGCGGCTGTGGATCGCGGGATCGCTTTGGCGCTGAAACCCCGCTCCGATCGTCGCTACGTCCTGCACTCCCTCGATCTGGATCGACGACTCGAAGGAAGCCTCGGCGAATTGGCGCCCTATCCCGAGCGCTGGCCCAACTACTTGCTGGGTGTCATCGATCAATTGCAGAGGGCAGGGCATTCCTTGGGTGGCTTCGACCTGGTGTACGGCGGCGATCTGCCGATCGGCGCCGGCATGAGCAGCAGCGCTGCCTTGGAATGCGGCCTGGCCTTTTCCCTGAACGAGCTCTTTGATCTCGGTCTGGATCGCCTCGCCATGGCGAAACTATCCCAGGCGGCGGAGCACAGCTTCGTCGGTGTCAAGTGCGGCATCATGGACCAGATGGCGAGCCTGCTGAGCCAGAAGGACCACGTGATGATGCTGGACTGCCAGGATCTCTCCTGCCGATTCGTGCCGTTTCGCAGCCCGGTGAAGATCTTCCTTTGCGACACCCAGGTGGAACGTGCCCTCGCCGAGAGCGGCTACAACCAGCGCCGCAGCCAGTGCGAAGCGGGCGTGGCGCTGTTGCAGAAATACGCCCCGGACGTGCGCAGTCTTCGCGATGTGAGTCTGGAACTGCTCGACGCCCATCGCGCCGAGTTCGACCCCGTCGCCTACCGCCGGTGCCGCTACGTGATCGAGGAGAACCTGCGGGTCATCGCCGCCTGCGACGCCCTCACCAGCGGGGATCTTCCAGCCTTCGGTCGCCTGATGAATCAGAGCCATCAGGGCCTCTCCAAGGCATACGAAGTGAGTTGTCCCGAACTGGACGTGCTGGCCGAAGCTGCCGCGGCTCTCCCCGGCGTGCTGGGTGCGCGCATGATGGGCGCGGGATTCGGCGGCTGCACCATCAATCTCGTGCAAGCCGGCCAGGAAGAGGCTTTCGTGCAAGGCATGGCGCCCGCCTTTGCCAGGATCGGCAAGCCCTCGAAGATTCACCAGTGCGCCCCCCATGGCGGAACCGAGAGATTGCTGTGATGGAACCCACTCAGTATCCCCACCGCCGTTTCAATCCGCTCACCGGCGAATGGGTGCTGGTGTCGCCCCACCGTTTGCTGCGTCCCTGGCAAGGCAAGGTGGAGCGTGTGGCCGGAGAGCAGCGTCCTCAGTATGATCCCAGCTGCTATCTCTGTCCTGGCAACACGCGGGCGGGTTCAGCGCTCAATCCTGCCTACCAGGGTACGTTCGTCTTTGACAACGACTTCGCCGCCCTGTTGCCCGAGGCCGCTGCGTTTCCCGGCGAGTCGAGCCCGTTGTTCCGCAGCGAGGGAGAGCCTGGCCGCTGCCAGGTGATCTGCTTCAGTCCCCGTCACGATCTCAGCCTTCCTGAACTGAGCATTTCGGAGATCGCCTCGGTGATTCGCACTTGGACCGCTCAGACTCGCCTGTTGCTGCAGGATTCTAGAATCAGCAACGTTCAGGTTTTCGAGAACAAGGGCGAGCTGATGGGCTGCTCCAACCCGCACCCGCACAGCCAGGTCTGGGCCACGTTCCACCTGCCCAACGAGGTACAGAAAGAACTCGATCATCAACGCGCCTACCGCGCGCGCCAAGGTTCCTCCCTGCTTCTCGACTATCTGGCGCAAGAGCAGCAGCGCAACCAGCGCATCGTCTGTGCCAACCAGCATTTCACCGCGCTGGTGCCCTACTGGGCTGTGTGGCCCTTTGAGACGCTGGTGTTACCCCATCGCGCCGTCCGACAGCTGATAGACCTCAACGACGGAGAAATCGAGGCGCTGGCGGATCTGCTGAAGCGCCTGACCACCCGCTACGACAACCTCTTCCAGTGCAGTTTTCCCTATTCCATGGGTTTTCACCAAGCCCCGAAGACGGAAGCCGCGGCTGACTTTCAGCTCCACATGCACTTCTACCCGCCGCTGCTGCGCAGCTCGACTGTGCGGAAGTTCCTGGTTGGTTTCGAAATGCTCGGCATGCCCCAGCGGGATCTGACGCCCGAGCAGGCCGGGGAGCGCCTGAGGGAATTGTCCGACGTTCACTACAAGCAGACCGCCTGACAGACTGGTTGACTTGTCGAAAACGAACAATGCTGCTAGGAGTGCGGCCAGCCAGACTTTAGCTGGCCTGATCTCTCACAAGGGGCTGGAGACATGCGCAAGACAGTGACGACTTTTTCCTCGATCGCAGCCTGGATTGGCTGCCTGGCATTCGTCGGTGCGATGGCGAATTGCACCAGCACAAACTCGGGCGGCAACCAGAATTCGGCTGGTAACACGGCTGCGGGTGGTTCGTCCCACGCAGCCGGATCGTCTGCGACGGGTGGTTCCCCGGTGACGGGCGGAACGTCAGCAACGGGTGGTTCATCGGCGACGGGCGGATCGTCAGCGGCGGGCGGAACGTCGGCCACGGGCGGTGCCCCGGTGACCGGCGGATCTTTGGTCGCAGGTGGATCGTCAGCAGCGGGCGGATCGTCGGTGACCGGCGGATCGTCAGCCGCAGGCGGTTCCTCGGCCACCGGCGGTAGCTCGGACACGGGCGGAACGTCAGCGACTGGAGGTATCTCAGACACGGGTGGCTCATCGGCCGCAGGTGGAACCACGGGCTCCGGTGGGGCAACTGGTTCGGGCGGGGCGACCAGCTCGGGCGGGGCGACGAGCTCAGGCGGAGCGACGAGCTCAGGCGGAGCGACGAGCTCAGGCGGAGCGACGAGCTCAGGCGGAGCAACCAGCTCGGCTGGGGCAACCAGCTCGGGCGGCACCACGCAGAGTGGCCAGGGCTGCTCTTCACCCGTGGTTCCCGCCAGCGGCATGGTCACGGATTTCTCGGACTTCAACACCACGACCGGCAAGTGGGGGAATACGTCGGGACTCTACGGCGCCGACTTTGCGTACGCCGGCCCCAACGCGACCATGACGGAAGCGATTAGCCCCACCAACCAGAATCTTCACATCACAGGAACGCTCCCTTCGGGGGCCTATGCGGGAGCCGGACTGAGTTTCTACACCTGCGCAGATGTCAGCACCTTCAGTTCCGTTTCGTTCACCATTGCGGGCTCAGCTCCTGGGTGCGACCTTGAGTTGCAAGTCCAGACCTTTAACCAGGTTCCCACCACAAATACCCCGCCAGGGGGCTGTGTATCCGGCTGCTACGGTTTTCCCTCCAAGGGCAAGGTCGCGGTTCCGTCGGCGACTCCTGCCGTCGTCACCACGACGCTCAGCACCCTCAGCAACTGGACCTCGGCGGACGCCACCCAAGTCGTCGGCATCCAGTTCCAGTTCACTGTTCCTCAGGTTGCCGATGGTGGCACCGCGACCTCGTGCGCGGTCGACGTCACGATTGATGACGTGAAATTCGGCTCCTAGCATCCCTGCACTAGACGGGTCTTGGGGTAGCCACGAGCGTGTGACCTGTCGCATCGGAATACTCAAGCTCCAATTGACTTGCGGCTGTCACTCTCAGAAAACTGAGGGGCATATGGCGAAAACCGCAGCCTTTCTCGTGTGCGGCGGTGGCGCGGAGATTGCTACAATCGACGTCAGATGCGTACGCTCGGCACGACGCTCGGTGTCTTTTTCCTCAGCGGAACTTTTCTGCTGGGGCCGGCGTCTGCTCTCGCGCAGAGGTCTGAGCCCGCATCAATCCAGTCTCTCGCATCGGAATATCAGCGGCTGCGCGCGGACTTGGATCGGCTGAACGCTGATGTCGCCGCGCTTAAGAATCGCGGGCGCAGCGTGCGCACGGACTACCTTCTGCGAGACAAGATGGCAGAGGCCGAGGCCCTCGCGCGCAGGGTGACGGCTGCCGAAGTTCGTCTGCGCGCCGTCCGGGGGCCGTTGCCCCCCGAGACGCCCGCTGGCGCGGTTCAGACGCCGTCCGCCACATCTCAGGATGGCGCAGTCGAATTGGAAGCCAAGGCGGACCTCTTGTCCGATCAGGCGCGCCGCTTTCGTGCCGAGGCCGAGACGTTGGCGCGCACGGCGGAACAGATCCGCGCCCGCCAGGCCTTGCGTCGGCGCGCCGGAGCGTGGGATCGCGATCCACTCGCCGGTTTTGAGGCATCCAAGCGAGTCGCGGTCCTCCCAGCTCAGAGCTCACACGTGGTGGCCAGCAGCGACACCAGCGGGGCTTCCGCAGCAACACGCGGACCCGTGCCTGCGACCACTGACGGGTCCAAAGCGGGCGGGAGCGCGACGGGCGCGCTGACACCGGCGGTCCCTGCGGACAGCGCTGGGTCGAGCGCGGCTCCTCCCACTTTTGCCATTGTGGCTGGAGCCTCCACCCCGGGTCCTGGGTCTGCCACTGCCGTGGCCACGCCCTCGGCCAGCCACCCGCTGACGGCATCGGGGCCGCTCTCGACTGATTCGGCGACCAAGTCGGCCCTGCAGCAGCGGACTCTGCTCGATCCTGCCACGCTGGCCGGCCTTCGCAACACACTCAGCCAGGCCGGCTCGCTTTCGGATCCCGACGCAGTCGACGCCGCTGCGACCGCGCTACGCAACCACGCGCAGGCCTTGGACGAGCAGGCGCGCCGTCTTCGCGCCCGGGCCAGCCAGTAGTGACCGAGATCGCAATCTCTTGCTGCGACCTACTTCACGCAGCGCAAGTTCGGGCTAGTATGCGCCCGGATGCGGCTCACCGTCGTGATCGTTGCGTTGTCCGTGCTCGGCGCGCGCCCATGGGCGCGTGCTGACTCTGCTCGCCACGATCTGCGCGTGGAGTTGGGCAGCGAATACGACAGCAATCCGGATCGCGCTGAGCAAATCGCGAACTACGTGCCGCCCCTGCCGCCGGCCGGTGCTTCTCCGCTGGCGCGCTTGGTGGCCTCGGGTAACTGGGCCTCGGCGCTGGGACAGAACGGCGCACTCGCGCTGTCCGGGGCCGTGGCGGGCAAACGCTTCTTCGACCAGGCCGCGCGCGGTGACGATGTTCTGATCCTCCAAACCGGTGCAAACGGCACGCTCCGCGTGGCAGGGAGGACGGTAATTGGCGTGGCGGGCGGCTACTACGATGCCTTCCAACGCGGTCCAGTTGACCGGCGTGACTTTCGTTCTTTGGCACCCGCCCTGCGCATCGAGCAAGGATTCGTCCGCAACGGGCAGCTCACGCTAGGCGGCGGTTATCGATGGTTCACCTTCAAACCCGACGACACCTTCAGCTTTGACGGACCCACGGCGTTCGTGACCGCTCGTCAGATTTTTCCAGGCAACCTGGAGCGAGCCGAGGCGGACTGGGAATGGACCGCTGGCGCTGGCTTGGAATGGCGTGGTTTCGACGGGTTGGCGTGCGCCAATGCGAACTGCACGACGGTCGGGTCCTCGTCTCAGTCGCGCCGGCTGGACCGCTTCTGGGTGAGTCACGTCGAGGTGACGCGCACCACGGCGTTCCTGCTGGCGGCTGGCGCGGCGTTGCACCTCAACCAGTCCAACAGCTACGGCGAGGGGCTGGTGCGCGGCGTGTTCCACGCACGCACGGTGGTGCCGTTGCCGTGGGCGCTGTCACTTTCCTCGCGCGCCGACTTGGTGGCGACCCACTACTGGAATTCCTTGTTGTTGGCGCAGGCGGACCCCAACGCCGGCGCACCTCTGGTCAGCATTGAAGACGAAAACCGCAGCACCCTGCGCATCGAAGTGGCGCGCCCGCTCGGGCAAGGTTTCGAGATCGGGGCTCGTTATGTCATCTACAGCAGCTTCCCCGGCGGTGGTTCGGTCGACTACCGTCGACAGACCGCCTTGTTGTACGTGGCCGTCTTCGACGAGCGTTGACGCTCGCAAATGTTTTTTTGTGAGCGACGACGATCGCCATTGACTTCGAGGGGGGCGAGGGCCAAGGATTGCCTCCCGAGTTGAGCAACGATTTGTCACGTGAAACTCGGGACCCGCACCGGTGGTACGCCGGCGTCAGGCTTCCGGAAGGAGGTCGCTCTTGATGGCCACCGGAAGTAAAATCTCTCCCAAGCGGACGAAGTTCATCTTTGTCTCGGGCGGCGTGGTCTCGTCGCTGGGCAAAGGGCTGGCTTCGGCCTCGATCGGTTCGCTGCTTGAGGCCCGTGGCCTCAAGGTCACCATTCAGAAACTGGATCCGTATCTCAACGTCGATCCGGGAACCATGAACCCGACGCAGCACGGGGAAGTCTTCGTCACCGACGACGGCGCCGAGACAGACCTCGACCTGGGGCACTACGAGCGGTTCCTCTCGCGGCGCATGTCGCGGCTGAACAACGCAACCTCGGGACAGATCTATCTATCGGTCATCCAGAAGGAGCGGCGCGGGGAATACCTGGGCGGCACGGTGCAGGTGATTCCGCATGTGACCGATGCCATCAAGGCGCGGGTCCTGGAATGCGCCGAAGGCATGGACGTGCTCATCGTCGAGATCGGCGGCACGGTGGGCGACATCGAGTCGCTGCCCTTCCTCGAAGCCGTGCGCCAACTGCGTTTTGAACTGGGCCACCAGAATGTCATCTCCGTGCACGTCACGTTGGTGCCCTACATCGCGGCCGCGGGCGAGCTCAAGACCAAGCCCACCCAGCACTCAGTGATGAAGCTGCGCGAGATCGGTATCCAGCCCGACATCCTACTGTGCCGGTCGTCCAAGCCCATCGGCACCAACTTGAAACAGAAGATCGCGCTCTTCACCAACGTGGCGCCCGACGCGGTTTTTTCGGCCGAGGATGTGGCCTGCATCTACGAAGTGCCGATCCGATTTCTCAAACAGGGCGTGGACGAGAAGATCGCGGAGCTGCTCAACATCTGGTCACGCGCCCCTGAGGTGACTGGCTGGGAACGCGTGGTCGAGGCCATGCGCAGCCCCCAGGCCGAGATCGAGATCGCGCTGGTGGGCAAGTACGTTGAGCTGGGCGAGTCGTACAAGAGCCTCAACGAAGCCATCATGCACGGTGGGATCGCAAACGCGTGCCGGGTGAACCTGCGCCACGTCGACTCCGAGGAGATCGAGCGCAAGGGCCCTTCCTGTCTCGACACCGCCGACGGCATCTTGGTGGCTCCTGGCTTCGGCACGCGCGGCACCGAAGGAAAGATCCTGGCCGCCCGCTACGCGCGCGAGCGCGGGGTGCCGTATTTCGGCATCTGTCTGGGCATGCAGATCGCCGTCATCGAGTTCGCACGCAACGTGGCCGGCCTGCGCGGGGCCAACTCCACGGAGTTCGAGCCCAACCCGGCCCACCCGGTGATCGACCTTCTGCCCGAGCAGCGAAACATCGTGGACAAGGGCGCCACCATGCGCCTGGGCGCGTGGCCCTGCATCTTGCGACCGGGCACGCGCGCTGAGGCGGCGTACGGGGCCACCGAGATCTCAGAGCGGCACCGTCACCGCTACGAGGTCAACAATGACTATCGAGATCGGCTGGTGGCGGCAGGGTTGTTTATCTCCGGGGCTTCGCCCGACGAGCAACTGGTCGAGATGATCGAGCTGCGCAACCACCCCTATTTCGTGGCTTGTCAGTTTCACCCCGAGTTCAAATCGCGGCCGCAGCAGCCGCACCCGCTTTTCCGATCATTCATCGGTGCGGCCCTGCAAGCCCGCATGGAAAAGCGGCGGCCCACGGCGCAGACCGCGGCCGATGCGGGTCCCCCGGCCCTCGCGTAGCGGCGGATTGTTGGGAGATTCGGGAACGGCCCGCGGGTTGCGGCTCGCGGAGCGCGTGGGCGAGAGCGTGAGCGAGTTCGTGTGGGGTACGCGGGAGGCGGAAGGCGTGGGGCGAGGGCGTGAGCGCTCCGGGTGCCGCGTGCCGCTCACGGGGGCCGCCCACGCTAGCCGCGCGCCGCTGGTCGCTCACGCTACCGCTCACGCGCACGCTGGCCGAGCAACGCTAGCCCGGAGCCTTCCGGAAGATTCTCAGCCACTCCACGCCAGGCCTTCGTGCGCGAGGAGCCAGCGTTTGCGACGGAGGCCTGACGAATAGCCGCCGAGCTTGCCGCCGGCTGCGAGAACTCGGTGGCAAGGGATCAGAATGGGAAGTGGATTGGCGCCCACGGCCTGACCCACGGCCCGGCAGGCCCCGGGCATGCCCAGGTCACGCGCGATCTCGCCGTATGTCGTCCTCGTTCCTGGCGGCATGGCGATCAGCTGGCGCCAAACTGCGTTTTGGAATTCAGTTCCGGACAGCGCGAGTGGCGGCAAAGGCGGCGGCGAGTGATGGCCGAAGTAGGCGCGCAGCCAGTCAGAGCCCTGGCGCAAAAATTCGTGTGCCTGATCAAGCGCTCGGCCGCCGGGAGAGGTAGGCAAAGGTAGGTGTGTCCAGCTCAGAGAAACCAGACCCCCTTGGCATGCTTCGAGGCGCAATCGGCCAATTGGCGAATCGACGACGAGGCGCTGTGGAGCAGTGAGAGTCAACTTGTCAAGTTCCTGCAAGCAATACATGTACCACACGAGGCTTTTACCTTCCCTGGCGCATTGCTCAATGCTATCAAGAAGTGAGCTAGACGCCGAACGTTGGACCGAAGAGGACGCGACCAGACAGTAGGTAGATGACGCGATGTCCATGGAGATCAAGCAGCACCTGAAGCTGTCACAGCAGCTCGTGATGACGCCGCAGCTGCAGCAGGCCATCAAGCTGCTCCAGCTTTCACGGATGGAGCTGGTCGACGTGGTTCGCGAGGAGCTCCTCGAGAATCCGGTGCTCGAGGACTCGACGGAGATTGCTGCGGAACAACAGAAGCCTTCCTCGTCGACCAGCGAGGCCCAGTCAACGGCCGCAGCGCCGGAGGCTGAAGCCGAGCGTATCGGCGAGACGGAGATCCTTGTAGCCAGAGTTTCCGAGGACAAACTCGACACCACGACCGAGATCAAGCCCGATTCTCGCTCTGGCGATGCGGTCGCGGATTTCGACTGGGACACCTATCTGGAGTCCCAGTCGAATGCCCCGCCCATGCCGACCTACCGGCCCAACACCGAGGATCTGCCGTCCTTGGAGGCCACGCTTACCCGGGGCACATCGCTGTTCGACCACCTCGAGTGGCAGCTCAAGCTGTCGCGCAAGTTCTCTGAGGTCGAGGAACGGGTGGCGCTGCTGATCATCGGCAACCTGACGCCCGACGGATATTTGGACGCCTCGCTCGATGAGATCGCAGAGGAGGCAGGCGTCGGGATGGAACAGGCCGAGGAAGTCCTGCGACGTGTTCAGGAATTCGATCCTCCGGGCGTGGCTGCCCGGACTCTGCAGGAATGCCTCCTCATCCAGGCCCGCCTGATTGGCGCTGACGACGACATCGTGGTGGGCATGATCACGCGCCACCTTGGGGACCTCGAAAAGAAGAACTACGCCCCCATCGCCAAGGACTTGAACCAGCCGCTCGACGAGATCTACGAAGCGGCCAAGGTGGTGA
>Ga0265342_10003733_pt1 | contig 12318 bp, 12 predicted proteins | sample 4CB327metaG_FD_203125 | JGI IMG/M metagenome (GOLD analysis project Ga0265342, IMG submission 203125) | Rhizosphere microbial communities from Carex aquatilis grown in University of Washington, Seatle, WA, United States - 4-CB3-27 metaG | ecosystem: Host-associated > Plants > Roots >...
AGGTCAGTACCACGAGGAAGATGTAACCGCCGATCGCAAACGGCAGTTCATAGGCGGAAAGCCCGCTGCGGCAGGCCGCTTCATAGAGCAGCCAGGCCAGCGCCAGGCTGCAGAAGCTGAACAACGCCGCCTGAGTCGGCGTCAGGTCGAGCACGGATTTGTCGACCAGAAACAGTTCGGCATCGAGATAGTAGACGATGACCATCAGCACGAAGCCGGACAGCCAGGTGGTGTAGGCCTCCCACTTGAACCAGGTCAGTTCGGCCGGCATCTTCGCCGGCGCCACCAGGAATTTGACGATGTGGTAGAAGCCGCCGCCATGCACCTGCCAGGCGTCGCCATGGGCGCCTTCGGGCAGGCCCTCACGCGGCTTGAGTTCCAGGTCGAGGTGAATGAAGTAGAACGAGCTGCCGATCCAGCCGACCGCAGCGATCACATGCAGCCAGCGGAAAATAAGGCTTGCCCACTCCGATAAAATCGATGCCCACATCGCCGTCCGTCCCTCGCGCGGTGCGGCGGCGGTTCCGCGCGTAATCCTGAAAAGATGCCCCAATTCTGTGTCGCATTGATCGGGACCGTTTTCCAGCGCTTCCGGTTGGCAGTAGGAAGAGGTGGCTTGCTCAAAAATGCGGCAGGTAGACTTCGCGGCACCGATCCGGGTAAATGACATGGGGTCCGATTTTGAGGTGGGACGTATGCAGAAGATTCTCCTGTGCGCGATGCTGGTAGCGGCGGCGACGCCGGCCTGGTCGCAAACCAAGCCCAAGGCGGGCCGCGCCGACACCTGCGCGCCGATTGGCCAGACCGCCAACCGCGAGCTGGTCTACCCGATGAACTGCAACAACCTGCCGGCACCGCCGCCTTTGCCGCCGCAGGCCGAAGTTCAGCAGGCACCTGCTGCGGCCCCCGAGCCCGAAGTACGGCGCGGCGGCCTCTTCGGCATGTCCTTCGACGCAGGCGGAGGAAACTCGCCCACCGCGCAGGGCCGGAGCCCATAACCGGGTCGAGGGTAGAGGTGCATGTCGCAGAAGCCACTTGAGGAACTGAACGGCTGCACGCAGAGCGACTTTGTCGCCGCGCTTGCGAATATCTTCGAGTATTCGCCCTGGGTTGCCGAGCAGGCTTTTGCGTCGCGGCCGTTTGCCGGCGTCAATGCGCTGTTTGCGGCCATGAAAACGGCGGTTGAGCGCGGCAGCCAGGATCAGCGGCTAAAGCTGATCAAGTCGCATCCCGACCTCGCCAACAAGACCCAGCGTGCGGCGGGCCTGACGGCCGAATCCTCCGCCGAACAGAACAGCGTCGGCCTCGACCGGCTGTCGGATGCCGAATACGAGGCCTTCGAGCGGGTCAACAATGCCTATCGCGCGAAGTTCGGCTTTCCCTACATCGTCTGCGTCCGCCGTCACACCAGGGATTCGATCCTGGCCGATTTCGAGCGCCGGCTGCCGAACGACGTCGCGACCGAGACCGCGACCTCGATTGCCGAGATCTGCCGGATCGCGGCGCTGCGGCTTGATCAACTCGTCATCTCGAACGACCGGCTGCCCGTTCATGGACGGTTGTCGACCCATGTGCTCGATAACCACAACGGCAAGCCGGCAGCCGGAATCGCGGTCGAGCTCATCGAACGCTCGTTAAAGGGCGAGAGCCGCGTCGTGGTCCGAACCGTGACCAATTCCGATGGCCGCACCGACCAGCCCTTGATTGGCGGACGGCCGGTGCCGATCGGCCGCTATGAACTCAACTTCAGCGTCGGAAGATATTTCAGGGAACGCGACGTCCCGCTCTCCGAGCCGCCGTTCCTTGACGATATCGCGTTACGATTTGCGGTGAGCGAACCGGAGGGGCATCTGCATGTACCCCTCCTGGTCACGCCGTGGAGTTATGCGACCTATCGCGGGAGTTAAAGCAAGGCGAGATTTGGAGGCGTCATGCCCGTGCTCGTCACGGGCAGCGTCTTGAATCTGCCGCAAAACAAAGACGTGGATGGCCGGAACAAGCCCGGCCATGACAGCGTCTGGTTCTGCCTAAACACATGACGTTCTAAACATGCTGCGCCGATGAGGCGACCGCCGCCGCGTCGCTCTTGGCATCAGCACGGCTGCCGAGCCCATTGAAGAACGCGTTCAGGATCACCGCCGTCACGGCGCAGAGCAGGATGCCTGATTCCAGCAGCGGCTGAAGGTCTTTCGGCAGGTTGTGGAAGAAGCCGGGCGCGGCGAGCGGGATCAGACCGAAGCCCACCGAGATCGCGACCACGAACAGGTTGAAGCGGTTGTTCTTGAAGTCGACGCTCGTCAATATCCGCGCGCCGGTCGCCGCTACCATGCCGAACATCACGAGGCCCGCGCCGCCTAGCACGACCAGTGGGACGGCTTCGACCAGTGCGGCCAGCTTCGGCACCAGACCGAGCAGCAGCATGATCGCGCCGCCGGTGATGGTGACCCAGCGCGAGCGCACGCCGGTGACGCTGACGAGGCCGACGTTCTGCGAGAACGACGTGTATGGGAAGGTGTTGAAGATGCCGCCGATCAGCGTACCGACGCCGTCGGCGCGCAGGCCGCGCGACAGCGCATCGCGGTCGATGGTCTTGCCGGTCATCTCGCCGAGGGCGAGGAACATGCCGAGCGATTCGATCATGACCACGATCATCACGATGCACATGGTAACGATCGGCACGAGATGAAATTGCGGCATTCCGAAACGGAAGGGGATCACGATGTCGCCCCAGGGCGCGGCCGCGACTTTCTCGAAATGCATCACGCCAAGCACGCTGGCGAGGATGGCGCCGGCGATGATGCCGAGCAGCACCGAGACGTTGGCGACGAAACCGCTTCCGTATCTGATCAGGCCGAGGATAAAGATCAGCACGAAGGCGGAGATGCCAAGCCCCTGCAACTGGCCGTAGGCCGGATTCGGAAAGGCGCCGGGAACGCCATCCACCACCTTGGTCAGGGTCGGCAGGCCGCCGCCGGCCCAGTTGATGCCGACCCGCATCAGCGAAATGCCGATCACCATGATGATGGTGCCGGTGACCACAGGCGGAAACAGTGGCAACAGGCGGCTGATGAACGGCGCGGCAATGATGCCGAAGATTCCGGCAGCGATGACCGAGCCGTAGATACCAAGCAGCCCAATATCGGGAGAGGCCGCCATCGAGAGCATCGGGCCGACGGAGGCAAAGGTCACGCCCATCATGACGGGCAGCCGGATACCGACAGATGGAAATCCGATGCACTGCACCAACGTGGCGAGGCCGCAGGCAAACAGATCGGCGCTGATCAGAAAAGCCACGTCCTCGGGCGACAGTTTCAATGCGCGGCCGATGATCAAGGGAACGGCGACCGCACCGGCATACATCACCAGCACATGTTGCAGCCCGAGCGCCAACAGGCGCGGTACCGGCAGGACTTCGTCGACGGGATGAACTTCGGTGCTCATGGCAAAACCCCCAACCGCCTCAAATAGGCAGCGCTAGCTTTGCAGCAATTCAAGCCCTATGCCAGATGCCTCCCTCACGCTGCCGCAGAGAAACATGTCTGCCTGTTGCCTAGCTGCCGAACTTTTCCTTCAACGCTGGAAACAGCCGGTCGGGCTTGAACGGGGTCGAGGTAAAGCGGATGCCGGTGGCGTTGGCGGTGGCGTTGCCCATCGCGGGCGCCACGGGATTATACGGGCTTTCGCTCATCGATTTCGCGCCCATCGGCCCGATCATATCGTATGTGTCGGCGAAGTAGACCTCGGTGCGCGGCACGTCGGCGAACGAAGGCAGGTGGTAGTCGCGGAAGCGCGGATTGACGATGCGGCCATCGCCGTCGATCACCATTTCTTCGTACAGCGTGGCGCCGAGCGATTGCGCGACGCCGCAACCGCAATCTTTCGCTCGCCGCCATCCGCTTGCCAGATGGTGCAGATGCCGTCGAGCGCCGATGTCAGCGAGACCATAGGCCCCGCCGGCAGCGACATGCAGATATTGCCGCCGACGGTTGCGGTCTTCCAGATCTTGAAGGAGGCGAGAAAGGCGCGGCAGCACTGATTAATCAGCGGCGCGGCGAGCCAGTCGGGCGGGCAGGCGATCGCGTCGAGTTCGGCGACCGTGCAGATTGCTGCAATCGATAGCCCGTTCGCATCGATCGTCAACGCCGGCCATCCAAGCGCGGCCAGATCGATCAGGTGATTGAGATGCGCCTGCGGTTCCGAAAATAGCCAGGTGCCGCCCGCGAGCCAAGCATCGCCTGTCGTCCAAACGGGCAGTTCGGAACGCGCTTTCGGGCGCGTCACCGCCGTGATCGTGTTCAGGTCCATACGCGAGTGGTCAGTCCAATACTTTCAACGCCAAAACTATTTCGGTAAACGTCTTGCGAGACCGGTCTTGCAAGTCCAGTGCCGCCCATTTGAAGCTCCTGCGGCTGGTCCTCGAATTGCAAGAAGTGCGGCCAAAGAGGAAGGCGTTGGCGATGGCGCAAGCGATCTGGATCAAGGACCCCCTGGGCGTTCTGGCCGAAGGTGCCGCGCGCGGTATCGTCGTGCGCGATGGCCGGATCGTCGAGCTGGTCGCGGCGGGCGCGCGGCCGGCAACCGACGCCACGGTGTTCGACGCCTCGGCGCATGTGGTCATCCCGGGGCTGATCAACACCCACCATCATTTCTACCAGACACTGACGCGGGCGGTGCCGGCGGCGATGGACCGCGAGCTGTTTCCGTGGTTGCAGGCGCTCTATCCGATCTGGGCGGGACTAAACCCCGAGGCGCTTGAACTCGGGGTCACCGTGGCGATGTCGGAGTTGATGCTGTCCGGCTGCACCACCACCACCGATCACCATTACGTCTTTCCGGCCGGACTTGAACAGTCCGTCGACATCGAGGTTGCGGTCGCCCGCCGGCTCGGCCTGCGCGTGCTGTTGACCCGCGGTTCGATGAACCTGTCGCAGCGCGACGGCGGCCTGCCGCCGGACAGCGTGGTGCAGGACGAAGACACGATTCTCACCGACAGCGAGCGCGTGGTCGCCAAATATCATCAGCGCGGCGAAGAGGCGATGGTGCAGATTGCGCTCGCGCCCTGTTCGCCGTTTTCGGTGACGACGTCTCTGATGAAGAAGACGGCCGAGCTCGCCGAAAGACTCGACGTCCGCATGCACACACATCTCGCCGAGACCGAGGACGAAAACAGGTTCTGCGAAAAGCTCTACAACTGCCGCCCGCTCGACTACCTGGAAAATTGCGGTTGGCTCAATTCGCGGACCTGGCTCGCGCACGGCATCCACTTCAACGCCTCGGAGATGAAGCGGCTCGGCAAGGCCAGGACCACGATCAGTCATTGCGCCTGCAGCAACCAGATTCTGGCTTCCGGCGGCTGTCCGGTCTGCGACATGGAAGAGGCCGGTGTCGGCATCGGACTCGGCGTCGACGGCTCAGCATCGAATGACGAATCCAACCTGATGCAGGAGGTCCGCGCCGCGTTTCTGTTGCAGCGCGCGCGTTATGGCGTCGCCAAGGTGAGCCACAAGGATGCGTTGCGCTGGGCGACAAAAGGATCGGCGGCCTGCGTCGGCCGTCCCGAACTCGGCGAAATTGCCGTCGGCAAGGCTGCCGACCTCGCGCTGTTCAAGCTCGACGAGCTGCGCTTCTCGGGCCACGGCGATCCAATCGCGGCGCTCGTGATATGCGGCGCGCATCGTGCCGATCGGGTGATGGTCGCGGGCCAATGGACAGTGATCGATGGCGCCATTCCGGGCCTCGATGTCACTGAGCTGATCCGCCGCCACAGCGCGGCCGCGCGCGCCTTGCAAGCTGGGTAAATGCAGAATTTCATGGTGAGGAGGCGCATCTTCGCCGTCTCGAACCATGAGGCCCGTGGCCATCCTTCGAGACGCGGCCAAGAGGTCGCGACACGAAAAAGGCCGGGCGTTTCCGCCCGACCTTTAGTGGAGTGGATTTGACATTCGCTACCCGCCTGGCCGCGAGTTATTCGAGCGAATGTCAAATCCTAAACTCCACTAGAATCTCATATTTGCTAGTGGTCCTTTGATTCTAACATTCGCAAAGGTGCCCGCTGAGAAGAGATGCGAATGTTAGAATCGGACCACTAGCCGCCGCGATGTCTTTCGGGCTTACTTGCCCGGGATCTTGTCGTCGATGCCCTTGATGTAGAAGTTCATGCCGAGCACCTGGCCGTCGTCGAGATGATCGCCGCCCTTGCACTCGACCGTCTTGCCGTCCTGATCGACGATCGGACACTTGAACGGGTAGAGCTTGCCGGCAATGATTGCGGCTTCCGTGTCCATCGCCATTTTCTTCACGTCGTCAGGCATGTTGGTGTAGGGCGCCATCACGACCATCTTGTCTTTCAGGCCGTCCCAGACGTCGTCCATCTGCCACTTGCCGTCGAGTTCGGCCTGGACGCGACGGATGTAATAGGGCGCCCAGTTGTCGATGATCGAGGTGAGCTGCGTCTTCGGACCGAATTTGATCATTTCGGAGTCCTGACCGAAGGCAAGCTTGCCGCGCTCGGAGGCGATCTGCATCGCGGCCGGCGAGTCGGTGTGCTGCATGATCACGTCGGCGCCCTGGTCGAGCAGCGCCTTGGCCGCGTCGGCCTCCTTGCCGGGATCGAACCAGGTGTTGGCCCAGATGATCTTGACCTTGATGTTCGGGTTGACGGTCTGTGCGCCGAGCATCGTGGCGTTCATGCCCATGATCACTTCCGGAATCGGGAACGAGCCGATGTAGCCGAGCACGCCGGCCTTCGACATCTTGCCGGCGATCACGCCCTGGATGTAACGGCCTTCGTAGAAGCGGCCGTTATAGGTCCCCATGTTCTTGTCACGCTTGAAGCCGGTGGCGTGCTCGAAATGCACGTTCGGATACTTCTTGGCGACTTTCAGCGTCGGGTCCATGTAGCCAAAGGACGTCGTGAAGATCAGCTTGTTGCCGGCGCGCACGAGCTGTTCGATCGAACGCTCGGCGTCGGGGCCTTCGCTGACGTTTTCGAGATAGGTGGTCTCGATCTTGTCGCCGAATTCCTTGGCCAGGGCCTGACGGGCGACCTCGTGCTGGTAGGTCCAGCCGAAATCGCCGACCGGGCCAAGGTAAATGAACCCAACCTTCAACTTGTCAGCGGCCGAAGCGCTCAGGCTTCCGGCCAGCAGAATTGCGGCGGAGGCCGCAAGAAGTTTTTTCATCATCATCAATCTCCACTACTCGTCGGGGTAAATTTACATCCAGAATGCGGCGCCCCCAACCGCCGCGTCCTGAAACGAAAGATCAGCGATCCGGCACGAACGTATTTCCCAGCGCCGCAGGCGCGGTCGAGCCGCCGGTTCTCGCCCGCGAAATCAGAACAAGGACAATGACCGTCGCCAGGTATGGTAGCGACGACATGAATTGCGAGGGGATGCCGAGGCCGAATGCCTGCACGTGCAATTGCAGGATGGTCACGGCGCCAAACAGGTAGGCGCCGATCGCCAGGCGCAGCGGCCGCCACGATGCGAACACGACGAGCGCAAGCGCGATCCAGCCGCGGCCGGCGGTCATGCCCGGAATGAAGAACGGTGTATAGGCGAGCGGCAGATATGCGCCGGCGAGGCCCGCGCAGGCGCCGCCGAAGATCACGGCATACAGGCGAATGCGAAGCACGGGATAGCCGAGCGCATGGGCCGAGACATGATTGTCGCCGGCGGCGCGCAGGATCAATCCGCCCCGCGTGCGATAGAGGAAGTACCAGACGCCGGTCAGCAGCGCGAGCGACAGATAGACGAACGCGTCCTCACCGAACAGGATGCGGCCGAAGAAAGGGATGTCGGTGAGGCCCGGGATGTAAAGATGCGGCGCCGGCGTGATGCGCTCGCCGACGAAGCCCGCACCGATCAGGCCGGAAACGCCGATGCCGAGAATGGTCAAGGCAAGTCCGGTCGCAACCTGGTTGACTGCGAGACCAAGCGTCATCAGCGCGAAGATCAAGGACATCAACATACCCGCAACGATCCCCAGGATTGCGCCGATGATGATCGATCCGGTGAGCCATGCGCCGCCAAAGCCACACGCCGCGCCCACGATCATCATGCCTTCGACGCCGAGGTTGAGCACGCCGGAACGCTCGGTCACGAGCTCTCCCGTCGCGGCGATCAACAGCGGGGTCGACGCCGCCAGTACCGAGAGGATGATGGGTTCAAGCAGTTCCACTAGTGCCCACTTTCCGAAGTTCGTCCTACGTCTCAGCGCCCACCTTTCACGAACTTCGGAAAAGTTATGGGCATTAGTAAACTTATAATTCCAGTACCGCTTTTCTATTTGAAGTTCCTGGATTGAATTTGCCGCTTGTCCTGCAGGACTTCAAATAGGCGGTACTGGCACCTGTCCCGAGCTGGGGATCAGCCGGATCCGGTAGAGAATAAGAGAGTCGCAGGCGAGAACGTAAAACAGCAGGATACCCTGAAAAACCTTGGTCACGTCGAGGGGTATCTTCATTGCGATCTGGGCCTGCTCACCGCCGATGAACGTCAGCGCGAGGAAAAGTCCTGCAATTAATATTCCAAGCGGGTTCAGCCGTCCAAGGAAAGCAACGATGATCGCCGTGAAGCCGTAGCCCGGCGAGAAGCCCGGCTGAAGATGGCCGACAGGACCGGCGACCTCGATGATCCCGGCAAGGCCTGCCAGCGCGCCGGAAATAGCGAAAGTCAGCAGGATCAGTTGTTTGGAATTGAAGCCGCCAAAGCGCGCCGCCCGCGGCGCGGCGCCAACGACGCGGATTTCGAAGCCCTTGATCATGCGGCCGAGCAGAACGGCGGCGGCAATGACGACGATCACGACAAAGACCGAACCAAGGTGCAGGCGGCCGCCCTCGATCAGATTGGGAACGGTGGCGACGGGATCGAACTCTGCCGTCGTCGGGAAGTTGAAGCCGTTCGGATCGCGCCACGGGCCGCGAACGAGATAATCGAGGAAGAGATCGGCGACGTAGACCAGCATCAGGCTGGTCAGGATTTCGCTCGCGCCGAACCTGACCTTGCAGATCGCCGGAATCAACGCATAGAGCGCACCGCCGGCTGCGCCCATCACCAGCATCGCCGGCAAGACCCAGGCGCCAACGTCCGTGCCGTGGGTTTTCACCGCAAGCCAGCTTCCAGCGACCGCCCCGATCAGGAACTGCCCCTCGGCGCCGATATTCCAGACATTGGCGAGATAGCAGAGCGAGAGCCCGATCGCGATCATCACCAGCGGCGTCGCCTTGACCGCGATTTCCTGGAGCGAATAGCTGTCGGTCAGGGGATCGATGAAATAGACCCAGAGCGCGAGAAGCGGATTCTTGCCGAGAATGGCAAACAGGATGACCATGGTCACGATCGTCAGCCCGATTGCGATCAAGGGCGAGACCAGCGCAATCGTGTTCGATCGCTCCGTGCGTTTTTCAAGCACGAGCTGCATGCGCCGCCTCCTTGTGGTCGTCGAGGCCGCTTCCGCCCATCAACAATCCCAGTTTTTCGCGGCTGGCTTCCGCCGTCGGCAAGGCCTCGGACAGCCGGCCGTGAAACATCACCGCGATACGATCGGTTATCTCGGCGAGTTCGTCGAGGTCCTGGCTGGTGACCAGGACCGCTGCGCCGGCCGCGGCAAGATCGAGCAGCGACTGGCGGATCACGGCGGCCGCTCCCGCATCGACCCCCCAGGTCGGCTGGCTCACCACGAGCACTGCCGGCTTTCGCAGGATCTCGCGTCCGACCACGAATTTCTGCAAGTTGCCGCCGGACAGGGAAGCGGCTTCCGGATCGCGCTTGGCCTTGCGCACGTCGAAAGCTTCCGTGGCGCGATCGACCGTTGACAGCGTGGCCGGCGTATCGATGAAGCCGTATTTGACCATGCCGCTTGCCGCATGGCCGGTGAGAAGCGCGTTCTCCGACAGTTTCATGCGCGGTGCGGTGCCATGGCCAAGCCGTTCTTCCGGCACGAAGGCCGCGCCAAGCTTGCGCCGCTGCGTAATCGTGAGATGGCCGGCTGCGATCCCTTCGATCACCACCGTGCCGGGATCGTTGGAGCGCCGTTCGCCTGACAGCGCCGAGAAAAGCTCGTCCTGCCCATTGCCGGCAACGCCGGCGATGCCGAGGATTTCGCCGCCGCGCAGTTCGAGCGAGATGTTTTGCAATCGTACGCCATGCGGATCGTCGGGCTCGAGGCAAAGATCGTTGACGACCAGTCGCGGCACCGTGATTTGTCGCGCGGCCGCGGCCCTCACTTGCTTGATTTCAGTGCCGACCATCATCCGCGCCAGTGACGCTGCGGTTTCCGCCTTGGGATTGCAAGTCGCGACTTTCTTGCCGCCGCGCAGAATGGTGGCGGTGTCGCAGAGCCGCTTCACTTCCTCGAGCTTGTGGCTGATATAGAGAACGGCGCGGCCTTCAGCTTTCAGCCGTTCCAGCACGATGAAGAGTTGGTCGGCCTCCTGCGGGGTCAGAACCGCGGTTGGCTCATCGAGGATCAGGAATTTCGGGTTCTGCATCAGCGCGCGCACGATTTCGATGCGTTGCCGTTCGCCGACCGACAACTGCCAGACCTCGCGGCAGCCCGTAGGTGCGCGACACCTGTTCGAGCCGCGCCGACATGTCCTTGAAGGATTCCTTGCCGTCGAGCCCGAGCGCCACGTTCTCTGCTACCGTGAGATTATCGAACAGCGAGAAGTGCTGGAACACCATGCCTATGCCGCGCGCGCGCGCTTCTGAAGGTCCAGCCAGCACCATCCGTTGGCCTTCCCAGCGCATCTCGCCTTCGCTCGGCTGGATCAGGCCGTAGATGGTTTTGACCAGCGTCGACTTGCCGGCGCCGTTCTCACCCAGCAGCGCGTGGATTTCCTGCGGCCAGACTTCGATGTCGATGGAGTCGTTGGCGAGAAATGTGCCGTAGCGCTTGCTCAATCCAATGGTTTGCAGAAGCGGCGTTTCGCCGGAGTGCGGGCTGGCGGGCGTCGGATCTGACATTCGGGTCCACGGCTGAAAAAAGCTGCCTCAATAAGGCTGCCTCAATAAGGCTGTCTCAATACTGTGCTAGTTTAAGCGCCAGCGTAAGTAGCGAAAATGCGCCACCCGTTGCCCAAGCTTTCGGCAATTGGCGACCGGACGTGATTCTCAGGCGGCCGCGCTGCGTCGCGATATCCTGAACTTCAGACCGCCTCGGAAGGCTTTCATAGCCTGAAATCGCTGTTGCATAATTGTGACGGTCTGTTGCAATTCGTCATCGCTCACGGGACGTTGCCTTGCGGCCGGGCGCCCTCGCCAAGCCGTATCCTTGGGGTGCGAGGCGCCACTTTTCCCGTAAAACAGGTTTTGCGCCGCGGGACAAAAAATCAATAAAAACAATTGGAACGTGGCATGTGGCCGCGGCCATTCGAATTCTTTTGCGAAGCCACGAGGCGCGATTTGCCCTGCAAGACAGAGGGCGCGAGGGCGTTTCTGATTAAACATGCAGCAGAGGTTGGAAAAACTTGAGGCTTCTCACCTTCGACGAACGGCGTAACTGTTTTGTTCAGGGCCTGTGATGGTTCGCTCTGCAATTGGGGGTACTAATGTTTAAAAAGCTAATCTTCGCAACCGCGGCAGTCGCGCTTGCTTCAGCCGGGATGGCCCGTGCCGCTGACCTTCCGGTCAAGGCTGCCAAGCCGGTCAAGGATCTTCCCTTCTTCTTCGTGATCGATGACCGCGTCACCTATTCGTGGATGCCGAATGGTACCGATCCCGGCGCCTATTCGCTGAAGCCGAACGGGGCCGGCTTCAACGGCACCACGGCCAAGAGCGTCTACTCGTTCACGCACTTCGACGCCTGGCAGTACGGCACCAACTTCTTCACCATCTCAATGTTCAAGTCGGACCACAACGATCCGGCCGCGCCGTGCTCGGGTGCAACGAATTATTCGACCCAGAACTCCAATACGGTCTTTGGCGGCGACACCGTTTGCGCCGGGGCCACCGAGTTCTACGGCCTGTTCCGCAGCACCTTGGGCTGGAACGAACTGTTCGGCACCAAGATGTTCAGCATGGGCCCGCTGCACAACATCTCGTTCGAGTGGGGCGCCGATTACGAGACGGAAAACAACTACCTGGCTCCGGCCAAGCGCGACTTCGTCGCCGGTCTCCAGTTCGCGTTTGACCTTCCCTACAAGGGCTACATCAACGTAGCGCCCTTGGCCTACAAGGAAATCAACCACAACGCCTTCGACTCGTGCGCTAACCAGTTTGGCGCCGGCATTCCTGGCGTAACCTGCTTGACCGACGGCAACACCAAGTTCAAGACCACCTGGGCGGTTGAAATCAACTACTACATGTATCTCGGCTT
>Ga0265342_10003734_pt1 | contig 12316 bp, 12 predicted proteins | sample 4CB327metaG_FD_203125 | JGI IMG/M metagenome (GOLD analysis project Ga0265342, IMG submission 203125) | Rhizosphere microbial communities from Carex aquatilis grown in University of Washington, Seatle, WA, United States - 4-CB3-27 metaG | ecosystem: Host-associated > Plants > Roots >...
CTGAGGGTTTCGCCGTGCTCACCTCCAGTACGGCCACCGAAAGCGCGCAAGAATCGGCGTCGCTGGGTGGCTCGTTCTTTACCTACTACTTGAACTCGGGCCTGCTCGGAGCGGCCGACCAGAACCGCGACGGGGCGGTCACCCTATCCGAGCTCTATGCCTACGCATCGTCTGAAACCAGGTCTGCGACGGTGAGCAGCCCCGCGGGCCAGCAGACCCCGACCTTCCAGTTCATGCTCGGTGGCAAGCACGATCTGGTGCTGACCCGTCCCGGCCGGCGCGATGCGCGCACCGGAACCATGGAATTTGCCGAGGCGGGGCGCTACATCGTGCAGCTGTGGGACGCCGGCGTTCTGGCCGCGCCCCTCGCCGAGCTGGCCGCCCACGAGCCCGGCGCCAAGTTGGCCTTGCCCCCAGGGCGCTACCATGTCACCCGCCGCGGCCAGCGCGATATTGCCGAGCGGGATACCGATGTCACGGGTGGCGAGAACACGGTCGTCGCCCCCGCCAGCATGTCTCGCGTGGATCTCGGTCGCGTGGTGCGCAAGGGCGATGTCCGCCGCTCGGCCACCGGGTTCGCCGTGGCTGCCGGGTGGCGGACGGACGAGCTGGTTGGCAATGGACTCTTCATGGGATCAGGTCCAACTCTGCTGGCCACCCTCCGCCACGACCGGAGGCGCTTCTCCCTCGAAGCGCGCATGGGGCTGGAGCGGGAGGTGGTCAGCAATCCATCCTTCCAGATCGAGAACCTGGGCCTGTCCCTGACCGCCGCGGCGCTCTTGCCCATCGACTTTCGCACGGTCACCCTGTCCTTCGGAGTCGAGGCTGGTTGGGTCTTGGTTCGGCAAGACTATTCCGCGAGCGGAGGCGACTGGTACCTCAGCCCGATGCCCGCCACACCCGAACTCATGCACCCGAGGTGGTCGGACGGCGCGCAATTGGGCCCCTTGGCTCAGCTCGATTTCCCCTTGGGAGAGAAGTCCTACCTACGCTTCGAGGCAGCTTTCCCCTATCGCATCTTCAACCCTCCGCCAGGATTTCAGGAGTTCCCCACCTTCCGAGGTGCCCATCTGCACTTGGTCGCGGGCGCAGGTTTCACCTTCTGAAAGGGACTACATGACTCGCAAGGCGTTCGTCATTTTTGTTGTGCTTCAAGGCGCTTGTACCGCTGGTCCGGACCAGGCCTCTTACCGCGGCCCAGCCTTTACCCTCAACGCTCGCTTTGCCGATCCTTCTGCTCCTGAATTCGGTTGGCTGTCGGTGAGCGTCCAGGTGATCAACTCATCCACGGCCAGGTCGAACCAGCAACCCCAGATTGAACACGTCCCGGTTGAATTCACCTTCGTGCCCCCGTTGGTAGGAGGGAGTGCTCGCATCGAGCTCTCAGGAAGCGGCGCTATTCCCGGGGAAGAGCTTAGCTCTGGGGGAGAGCTGCGCTTCTTCAGAGTCTACGCGCAGGGGCAACTGGTAACAGCTCCCAGTGGCTCCTCCTCGATAGGCTATTGGACCCTCCCTGGTTGCGACCTGGTCTATGCACCAGGTTCCACGACGTTCACGCCGTATGGTCCGAGTGGCCAGACCGTCGAGCTTCCCAAGGGATACTCCTGGCTTCGGCGCGCGTGCGGAGCAACGCCAGGCCCGCTCGAAATGACAGTGGTGTCCACGGAGGAGATTGTGGATTTCCACTATGTGGGGGCGTCCCTCATGAACGATTTTGCCATCGAGCCAGCGGAACAGGCTCTCATCGAAGGCTGCGCCGTGCCTGTGCCTGCCGTGAATCTCGGCTCGCGCGTCTCGTTCGATCACGCCCAAGAGCTGGTTTGGTCGGCCGATGGCACCGGCATCTTCTACTTGGCCCCAGCAGATCCTCAGGACCGGACCCAATCCGCCAGCATGCGCCAACTTCGGCTGGCGGATGGGGCAACCACCGAAGTCGTCGCCATTCCCCACGGGCAAGGCTTGCAGGGCGACAGCACCGGACAGCTCTACGTTGGAAACGCTGACAATCTGATGCGGGTGGATCTCACATCGGGCTCACCTGCCGCTCTTATGACCATTCCGATTCCGCCTAACTCCGTGCTGTCGCCCAACGGGCGCTGGCTCGCATACGATTTCAAGCAGGCGTTGGATCCTCAATCCGGTGCCAGTGGGTACTCTATTATCAAGCACGTGTGGGACATTCAATCTGGCGCCGACCTGACCGCGGTGGAGGGATCTTTTGTGGGATGGTCCCCTGACTCTGGCCTGGTGTATTGGTCCGGCCCCGACATCAGTGTTCGGTCGCTCGCCGTTCTGTCGCTCACCACTCTTGCGCCGCCCCAAACCTACGGACCGTTGCCAGTGAACACGCCCTACCCTGCGAGCGTGGTTTGGAACCCTAATGGTCCATTGCTCACCCAACGTCCCTTCACCTGGTCGATCCAAGGCGAATACCCATCTTGTTACAGCTGCTTCGGCCTTTCCTTGCAAGACCCAGGCACCGGCGTCGAACGCCCTGTCCTGGACGCATCCGCCGGCATGATCGACATCGTATCCATTCCGCCGGTCCTTGGCTTCATGCTGGTCTGGGCGCGAACCTGTCTTGGCCTCTACAACACGGTCTGCTCGTATGCGCTGATGCGCGTGGATTTAACCGACGCGACGGCACGAACCGTTGCCGTCTCCGCCAGCGAGCTTCCGGTCGCAGTGTCGCCGGACTACCAGAGCGTCGCCATCGCCGCCACGAATGGCATCTACGTCAAGAGCCTGTCTCAGTAGACGGTGCTACGCACAGCCGCCCTGCGGACAGGTGTTGCAGTAGTAGGTGACGCCGCTGGTGAGCGAGTACAGCGGATTGCAACCCGCGGTGAAAGTGCTGCAATCCGACGAGGCCGCTCCTGTGCCGCAATAGTTGGCAATGCAACTCACCAGGAGAGCGCCACCGGCATGGATGAGGCAGACTTGGCCCGAGGCACAGGTGGTGCCCGTGTTGGCGCCCAGACAGCTCACGGGTCCGCACGCGCCGGTTTCGACCACCCACTTCCCCGCTGTGCAAGTGGCCTGGGTTCGCCCGGTGTTGGGGCAATCGTCGTAGAAGCAGGCGGACTGCCCCGCGACGCAGGTGCCGCCATTCGCGGGTGGCGACCCCGGACACGGAGGCGGCGCGATGGCGTCGCAGGCCGTGCCCACACAGGTAGCGTCGGCCGCAAAATCCCTGGCAGCGTCGAGGCCGATGGCCACGTCGGCGACGACGGTCGAGTCTGCACGTGTGTCGAGAAGGCCGGCATCACCACTGGTGCCGCCCGTGCTGGTACCGCCGCCGCCGGTCCCGGTGCCCCCGGTGTTCACGCCGCCGGTGCCGGTCGAGCCGCCGGTGCCGGTCGTTCCACCGGTCCCAGTCGTGCCGCCAGTACCCGGGGGATGGGAGTTGCCAAGGGAGTGCCCGGAGTCACTGCAGTTTGCGCCTGACGCCAAGAACGCCAGGGCCAAGCACGAGAAAACGAACGCGCGGGAGGTGAGCATCATGTCCTTCCTAGTGATTCGGCTTCCACGAACGGGTCAAAACCCAAACGCCAGCCCAAGGGCTGCGCCAGGGCGGACGGCGTAGGGAACAAGCACGCGCACATTCTGCCCACTGCTGTCGTGGAGATCGAAATGGATTTTGGCCAGCGTCGCGTCCGCGGAAACCCGTGCGGTCAGGGCCAGTGAAGCCATGAGGCGCACATCGAAGGCCGCCCAAAGAGAGGCTGCCGGGACGTAGAACGTGCTCTCTTGCGCAAGGTCCACCAGCGTGACTTGCCCTTCGGGTCGATAGTGGATGCGATCCGCTCCGGCGCCCAAGCCGAAACGCAACGCCAACAGGCCATCGCCGTCGATCTTCCACAGAGCGCCCGCCCGCACGGAGGTGGTCTGCACCGTGGCACCAACCGCGGCCCCTTGATAGGTGTCTGCGAATGCCCCCATGGCCACCAGCAAACCTTCTACAGCCTCCTGCAACACGTCCTCGACCTCCGCGGTTCGATGCCCCATCACCTTGCGAACCGCGCGCAGCATGGCCGGCCCCACCGCCTCCACCAACTGGCGCATGGCGTTCCGGTTGCGTGTTCCAGCCAGCCGCGCCACCGGCAACAGCGGATCCCCCCGCTGCGCGCCCTCGCCGTCTTGCTTGCCGGTTTGCGTGACCAGTCTCACCACCTCCCAAGTTGCGCGACGAAGGAAAACGGGTCAAGGCGGTAAGGAACTCGCCCGCACGCGACACAAGAGAAGTACCTTGCCCAGGCAGACTCGACCATCGCGCGCTCTCAGGCTCATGATTGCCCTGGCCCTGGGCGCGTTGGTGTTGGCGATCGGCTGACCTGTACGTTGTCGCTTCAGGCCCTTTGGCCACTCGGCCGGGTCATCGCTTGCACGCGAAGCTCTCCGCGTTCTCCACATCGCCGCCCTGGTAGACCGCGATCCGAGGATAGGCGCACAGCGGGCGAGTCCGATGGGGCGACCAGCTGGTGGGCAAATCGAGGTTGGCCCCGCCGACATTCTCCGGGCCCCGTGCGCTTGCCACCAAGTCGTTCGGCGCTTCGTTCTCTTCGACCCAGCGTACAAGGGGCGTCAGGAGATCGAACTGGTCAATGGCCGGACCGTCGCCACAGTGGTTCATGCCCGGCACCAAGTACAGGCGCACGGAATCTTTCGACGCGTGATCCAGGTTCGAGTACCACCGGGCGGTGTCATTGGCCGAAAAGATAGGGTCACTGGTGCCGTGGTACACGACCATGCGCCCGCCGTGTCGCTGCAGATCGCTCAGACGTTCGAGGTCGGGCGGGACCATGAAGGACTGAGCCGATTCGCTGTACGTGCCGGTGGTGGCGCGGGTCGAGGCCGCCAGCTCCACGATGTTGCTGGTCAAGGCAAAGAGCGGGGGAATGAAGGTGCTGGGATTGACCGGCGGTGTTCCGAAGACGAAGGCCAGCGCGCCTGAGTCCAGCAAGAGCGGTGAAATGAACTCCCAGAACACCGTCCCGTTGGCGCCAAGCCCAGCGTCGAAGGGAAAGTCGGAATAGATGGGCTGGCCCTGGCTGTTCTTGGGGCCGGCGAAGATGTTTGCGATGGCCACTTTCTGGCTGGCACTGAGGCAAGTGCCGTCGCGCGGGCCGGTACAGGTCGGCACGTCGCGGTCCAGGTCGAAGGCACGCTGACAGGCGGCGGTGGCCTGCACGAGTCCGTCCACCACGCCATCGAGGGCATCACAGCGATCGAGGACCTTCTGCGAGACCAATTGTCGCTCGGGCAGGGTGAAACCGGCCGACAGGTCAGGCAATCCGGCAAAGGGCCCGTCGGGGATCGTGGCGCCCCCCGCCACCGTGGCGTACTGCTGCCCACCGTAGATGCTGGCCACGGCGGCGCTCGGCAGATTGAAGCCGGGCGATCCCACCAAGTAGCCGTCGTACGACCCTGGGTATCGCGCCGCCGCGACCATGGTGTGACGGCCGCCATTGGAGCATCCCCCGATGTACGAATAGGCTGGCCCTCGGCCGTAGGCCCTGCGAATCACATCCTTGGCCATGGGCGTGAGCTTGCCAACGGCTTGGTAGCCGAAGTCGAGACGCGCCTGGGGGTCGATGCCGAAGGTCGGGTTCTGAAGGGCGCTGTGGCCGGCATCAGAGCTGATGACCACGAAGCCCTGGGACAGCGCACTCGTCAACGGACCGCCACCACTCGTATTGCCGGTCGCGGTGACGATGTTGCCGTCGAGTCCGCCGTTCGCCTGATAAAAGAAGCGCCGGTTCCAAACCAGCGGCAGCCTCATCTCGAAGCCGATGGCGTAGCTCTGACCGTCCACCGGGCTGACCCGTTGGTTCATCGTGCCCAACAACAAGCAATGGGCCGCGATGTCCTGCCCGGCCAGCGTGAGCTCGCCCGCGGCCACAGTGACCGAAGACGTGAAGGCCGTTTCGGGAAAATGCAGCTCGGTGGCGAGTTGCTCACAGGACAGCCGGAGGTGATTGTCCGGCGAGCCACCTTGGTGCATCGCCGAAGCGTTCAAGGACCGCTCCGGAGTAACATTGACCCCTTCACTGGCACCGTCACAGCCCGACGACAAGGTCACCAGAAACAGACTGCCCGCACAACAGATGTAACCTTTCATGACCATCCTCCTTGTGAACACGTTGAAGGCCCACACTCAGGCGGCAACGCTAGATCACAGTCTGTGAGAGGTCAACCTGGGGGCACTTGCCCGCTGCAACGGCTCAAGCTCGACGGCGCCGCAGGCACGCTACTTCCCGGGCTTCTTCAGCCATTCCTCGTATTGTTTTTCCCTGAGCCAGCCACGTTGTCGTCGAACATCTCCGCCAGACACCTCTCTACTCGGCTGGAAGCAAGGGATCAATCTCGTCGAGGCTCAGTTCGGGATCCCCGCTCGCGCTGGCATCGATGCCTTCGAACCAGCTTGTTGGCCCGAGCAAGGGCTGCACCCTGATAGCCGCCTGACCTGCGTCGGTGACGGCATCTGCCTCATAGGCGACGAGCATGTCGCCGCCATCTGCGATCCGTCGCAAGAAGCCGGCCCGGCCCCGATCCAGCGCCGTACTTACGTCTGGTATCTGTTCGCGCTCGACCATGGCTGGAACGAACTGAGTCGAGCCGATGCTTATCATCTTGTAGCTGCCGCCGTCGCGGACCACCCCGGCGATGGTGAAGTAATCGCCGCCTCTTCCCACCAGCACACGCCAGGAGCCGCGAAACACCAGCCGCGGCCCCTTGTGAACGTCGAATTGCCCCCAGGGTCTACCCAACTGAATGGTGTCGGCGGCAGCGTCGGACTGCGTGCCGTAGACCCATTGAATCACCTGAGGCATCACGGCCGCGGCGAATGCCGCTTGATCGATGCCGGTTTCGAGCGTGGGCGCGGTTTGCGGCGTCAGTCCTGGCTCGGAGACTAGGTGAACGTCGCCCGTGGCTGCCGCCGTGTCCTGCTCGACCGACAACTGACCGGACGAGCCGCACCCAGCGAGTGCGATGAGCGCGATGAGGATGCTACCGGCCGTAGGGCTAGCGTTTCGCAACATGGTCCACTCCCCGATATGCATCATACACCGAACTGGGAACTCCAACTGGTCGGTCGCGGGGACCAGCGAAGAAGCAAGACCCGGATCACACACTTGTACTTTGCAACGGCTTTATGGCCGCGATTACGGCAGGTCGGGGATCTGCCGGGACGATCGGAACACAGTCAGAATGTCGGCGCGGTCGCCGAGGAGGCGGTAGACGATGCGATAGGGTGGCCGAACGAGTTCCCGGAGATCCTCGCGCGAGTGCTCAGGCACAATTCGACCTGCCTGCGGAAATCGGTCCAGGATGTCGACCGCCGTCACAAGGCGTTCCACGACGAGGTCTGCGTATCGTGGGGAATCTCCTGCAATGAATTCCCGTATCGCCTCGATGTTCTCGACGGCCTGGGGCATCCAGCGAACGGAGGTCACCTCAGAAACCGCTTCTTGACATCCTCATGCGACATGCCCAGTCCTGCCTCTGACTGCTCCAGGCCGCGCTCGATCTTGGCCAAGAAGTACAGGCGCTCCATCGCGTCCTCCACCGTCGCATCATCTGGTAGATGCTCGACGGTCTCCAGGATCTTCTGCTTCAGGCTGGGGGAACCCATGCCTGGAAGATAGCACACGACTGGAACTCATGCCGCGAGGGCTGCTCGTCCGCCCAGTCAGGATGGAACGACCGACTCGCACCGGGATCGTGGGTTACGCTCAGGCCTGGTGAAACCATCACTACAGCCATCGCCGAAGCGCGCGGGCGGATCCGTAGCCTCGGCAAGTTTGCCAACCGTCCCCAAGCCGTGCGCAAGCTCATCAAAGATCTCCGGCGGCGGCAAGAATCCCAAGGTCTGCTACGAGGCCGGCCCAAAGTGGGTATGCGCTCTACTGGCAGCTGACCAAGCTTGACGTGGATTGCGAGGTCATCGCGCCGGCGCTGATTCCTAGGAAGCCCGGCGACCGGGTGAAGACCGATCGCCGTGATGCGGAGAAGCTCGCGCAGTCCTACCAAAACGGTGAGCTAACAGCGGTCTGGGTCCCGACGCTAGAACACGAGGCTCTGCGCGATCTGGTTCGCCAGCGCGCAGCCGCCAAGGCCGATGAAAGTCGTGCCAAGCATCGCCTAGTCAAGCATCTCCGGCGTGGTCTGCGCGAGCCAAACGAAGCTCGGGCATGGACCCATCCCTGGTGGCGATGGGTGCAATCGCTCAAGTTCGACCATGAAGCTCAGCAGGTCGCCTTCGCGGACTGCATCGCGGAGGTCCTGCACATGGGAGAGCGCCTCGCACGGCTGGACCAGGCCATCGACCGCCTAGTCGTTTCAGCGCCGCCGCACATGCAGGCAGTGATCGAAGCGCTGCAAGCGCTGCGTGGGGTGGCGAAACTGACGGCGGTCACCATCGTGACCGAGGTCGGCACTTTCAAGCGCTTCCAGCGGCCGACCCAGCTGATGGGCTACACGGGCCAGGTGCCGTCCGAACATTCGAGCGGCAAATGCGAGTCCAAGGGAGGCATCACCCATGCGGGCAACGTTCACCTGCGCCACGCCCTGGGCGAAGCGGCTTGGCACGCACGCCATCGGCCGTGGCTCAATAAGCGGCTCAAGAAGCTGTTGCCGACGCTACCTGCTGGCGTGGCTGAAATCGCCTGGAAGGCTCAGGAGCGCCTGCACAAGAAATTCACGACGATGATCTACCGTCGAAGGCATGCAGGCACGGCCGTCACTGCCGTTGCCCGTGAGCTGGTCGGATTCATCTGGGCCATCGGCACCCTGGTCGAGTCCCAGCAAACCACCAAGAACAAGGCTCGCGCCGCATAGCCCACACACAACCCACACACGGAATTGACCAACCCATGAAGCGAAGACTGAGCAGTCGAAGGCAGCACGGAAAGGAGAATCCTCGGAAAACGTTGTGCGGTTTCAGTCCGCGATGCCGAGTCCGAGGTAGCTCCCGACGCATGAAAGACTGTGAGGTACGTCGTTACGACAAACCTTCGAATATCAGCTTGATCACCGTCGACAACGCTTGTTTGCGGGGTCGTTCCATATCAACGATTTGGCGTTCAGCAGCGAAGCCGCCGCGCGCCGTACGTCGATGTTACACCAGAATCCTCTGCGGCGCCTTCGGCTGCTGCAACGCCTTGTCGCTTGGTCTCGCATTCGTCCTGGATCGGCCGGTGCCCAAACGGTCCACGGTTCATGGCTGCTTGCCTGCCGGCCCGTCAATGCGCAGCGGATACTCTGCCATAATCCAAGGCTGACTGGAGGGATTGGCGGCGAAGTAGGAACTTCTGCGAATTTCCGCGTCATCGTAGATTCCATGGACGTCGTCGATGAAGACGAGGAGGTCCGCCCTTTCCCTCATAGCCACGGCACCGGGTTCACCATTATTGGGATTGAATAACCCAGGAAGATCAGCAGAGCGACACTCAAACGGGAGGCTTGATGAACCAAAGGCAATTTCTCTGCAGTGGTACTGATCTGGATCTCCTATTCCTTCGAGACCTGACATGCTGACGACGAGGACATTGGCCGAAGTACTAGTTCGCTCCGGGAACTTCCTATAGCTCCCCTCTTCAGGTTGCCAGATATGCTGCCACATCGACTGGTACACGCGGTGGAGTTCGGCTTCCGGTCGCTCCCGAATATTGGGGAAACGGCCGTTGAAGCTCGCACCGACGGCAAAGATGCCGGAGCCGACTTCCTCCTTGGAGGATTCCCACATCTTCTGGGTCGAAAGGCTTTCGTTGATTGCCATGCACTCGAAAAGCCAGTCCCTACCGCCTGTCTGGAGCCGAAAATCTACGGTGCTATTCCCGACACCAGCCGCGAATTCGTATGTAACATTCCCTTTGGCGCAAGCAAGGCTCATCTCCCAGCCAAACCGCAGTGTAAACAGATCGCCTTCATTGGCCTCATTGGAAACGCCACCCCGTTGGTCTATTTCTGCAATCAGCCTTTTTGCCCAAGGCTGTTTGCTCAAATGCTGGTATGCGCGGTGATTTCGCGTGGGCATATGAAAGACGAGAGTCCTAGAAAGCCTCTTTCTTACCCCCGCATTCTTCAATCACAATTCGAAGCGCGCGAGCAGTCCTGTCAACGAGGTCCTTGTCGGGGAAGGACAGTCTGATTTCTGATTCAAGGTCTTCTTGCACAAAATCGGTATTGTCCGGTTTCTTCTGGACCGATCGACTCCTTACGACGAGCCGAAGTTGATAGCTGTAGGCCACAACGTCATAGTGAAGCAGCCCCTCCGAAACGTCAGTCGCAGCTTGCCGCGTTCGGGTCTTGACGACTACATTCGGATTGAGCGTGCCCAAGTCCACTTCTCTCGACCAAAACTGAGTGCCAGTGATTGAGCCTGCAAATGTAACCCTTGTTTCGAGGACGGCAACACAGGGGCGGACTTCTTCAAGACGTAGCGGCAAAGTGCTTACGCTGAACGTCTTGCGGTCACTGCCAAACGGCTTGGACGTAAACACGTCTGTCGTCTTCATGAAGGAGTTCTGGAGCCACTCGATGGCCTCCTTCTTCCGAACCTTTCCGCTGTCGCTCTTGACTTGTCCGCCAGGCGCAGCTGCCGCAGTAGCACCCGTAAGGGATGCCATCACGAGAACTGGAACGATCATTCGGCGAATATGGCTTCTCATATCGGATGTGAAGGAAACTAAATCTGCGAATCTCCCGCTGCAAGGGGCCGGCGGCGTCTGGCTACTCAAGCATTGTAAACGCTCGGCCGGCCTTTGCGGAAGGATGTCCTTAGCGCCGGTTCCCGAGGGGAATCGGCGTCACCAATGCTCCCCCCACATGGAACTGGCCGGTGTTGTGGGAAGTCGCTGTCCCGGCCGCCTGTGCGCTTCGCGCCGATCGCCGTCTGTCTGTCGAACGGCGTGCCGATAAACTGCGCGGTCGCCGCTGAGTCGGCGTCTCGATTCTATACCAATGTCCCTGCGGCGAACGCGTCAGCTTCATCGGCTTGTTCGACAGTATTCACCCTCGGGCTTGGAGAGCGGCGATGAGCCTCTGGATGTATGCCTGGTCGCTCTCGACGGCTGTTCGTCCTCGCGTACGCTCAAGGATCCCCAGGAGTGCACGCGGGTCCAGATTACCGGAAGGAATCAGGCGGTATTCGCCGTTCGTCGAACCAAACCAGGTGTGCTCGTTGGGTTTGATCCAATCGATCGCACCTTGCGCAGGCGTGCCCCCAGCTCTTGCAGCGCCGCTTCGGGTTCGCTGCAAAGCGAGTCGACCCAGCCGCGCACGCGCGCGATTTCGCTTTCCAACCCCAGGCGGATGATAGCGGAGGGCGTGTACGAGAAGTAGCGCAGGTAGAGCGGCGACCGCGTGTCGTCGTTCACCACACGCAAGAGCGTCTTGCCCAGCTCCCGAACCAAGTCATCCAATTGATCGTCCACCGCCGCCACCGCGGCCTGCGCCGCCACTTCATCGTGTCTGGTCCCGAACTGGGCCTCGCGCACCTCGCGCGCCCGCGCCAGCAATTGGGTGATGGGCGGGGCGAGCTCCTTGGCCAAATCATCCACCAGGAGTCGCGTCTCCGTGAACACCAACTCTTCACTGAACGACTCGAGGGAAGACGTCTCACGCAACATCGGTATCGTCATGGCTAGCCTCCTCTATGCTGAAGTTCCACGTATGGGCGCACTGCCAAATCCCCATACCGCAAAGCAGAATATTGAGTCTCCCAAGGTCATGTCCATTGGAAAAATGACACCCTGCGATCGCCCGAAATGTCCCCATTTCACGTGGAGAAGGCTTTGCATCCGCTGCCATCGCCCCATCCTCCCACCCCGCCCCTCTTGCACCCGATGCAAGAGACCCTTCCGCCGCCCCTGGCCGACTTGCATCGGATGGAACTGCCCCATCTGCCCGCCCGGGGGGCCTTGCATCCGCCGCAAGCCCCCCATCCGCCCGCCGCAAGGCAATTACACCTGGTGCAAGAGCTTCTCCACGCGAATTCTGCGAACCTGCGACAGCGCATCCAGGCGAAACGCAGCCTTCTATTCAAGCACTGGTAGGCCGCGGTGGTACACTTCCGGCATGGCCCAGCCTGCTGCGAAATCCACGCTCGAGGATGCGTTGGCCGCGCTCAAACGCGACCCGATGCACCCGGTGCGCGTTCATGTCGAGGACATGGACGTTGAACTGCGAGCGGTTAGGACGCCGGAGCCAGAGATGCCACTCGGAGACTACCTGGCGTCTCTCGGCCCTTGGGAGGGCGAGAGCACCGAGGAATTGCTGGAACTGCTGCGCGAAGGCCGTCGCATGGGCGGGT
>Ga0265342_10003735_pt1 | contig 12311 bp, 12 predicted proteins | sample 4CB327metaG_FD_203125 | JGI IMG/M metagenome (GOLD analysis project Ga0265342, IMG submission 203125) | Rhizosphere microbial communities from Carex aquatilis grown in University of Washington, Seatle, WA, United States - 4-CB3-27 metaG | ecosystem: Host-associated > Plants > Roots >...
CTCCAAGAGCTTCCAATTCAACGTGCAAAAGCAGCAGGGCTCCTGAGGCTGCTGTCGGGCCCCATCCGTTTCGGAAACCGAAAAGGCCATCTCCCGAGGATGGCCTTTTTTCTTTTTGACCCGCGGCTCGATAGCTGCGCCTGGCGACGTTCAGGCGGTACCAGTTTTTCTCCTTGGCGCAGTCGGAATGAAGCCGTCGCCGGACCAACAAATATCTATTTCAGCTGATTTTTTGCGCACTGGCGCCTGACGCCTTGAACCGACTTGACAAGGCTAGCCACTAAAAGACAGCGCCCGGATTGAAACCCCAACGGAGAAATATTATGTGCCGCTCTTCCCAAAGATCCCGAATGATCACCAAGGCTGCATCTGTCGCGGCCATTCTCGCGGCATCATGGATCGGTGCCAGTACCGCCGCCCAAGCAGGCCAGCCGACGCTGACGTTCAAGAACTCCGCCAAGGTCAAGATCAGCATCAAGGTCGACAAGATGGGGTATCGAGAAGACATCGCCCCTGGCGGCTCGGTCACCGTCCCGCCGGCCAAGCTTCAAAATACCGATCCTAAAGACCAGGGCATCGACTGGGATGCTCACCAAGCGGATCTGAAGTCGGTTCAGCAGAAGTCGCCGAACCCTGTTTGCGACAGCGGCAAAATCAAATTCGATTCCAACGGAGCCGCGGTCATTACCGTGAAGGGAACGTGCTGAGGGTCCGATGAATCTGGACGGAGGAGAATACCCGGATAGTGCACTACGGACCGCCTTCGGCGGTCTTTTTTCTGTGCTGTGGTCCGTTTTTTCAGCCCCAATCCCCGGCCGCGGCCCATTCGGATTGGGCGGTGTAGCCCATCGCACATCAATTTTTCGACCTTCCTGAACCAGACCGTCGCTCGCCTCGACGAATTAACCAAATACCCTCCCGTGAAGGAAACAGACGATGTTCAACCCATATCGACAAGAGCGGATCATGGTGGCTGTGGTGTTCGCTGGAGCCCTTGTTAGTGCAACAGTGATCGGAACCGGTAATGCCGCCGCTGACCCCACCTGGTCAGTTACCGTGAAAAACACCGGTAGCGCTCCTGCGGATGTCTCAATCATGGCGGGCGGCAGCACAGTGGGAAAGGCCACCGTTGGAGCGAAGGGCTCGGCCACGATCACCGTTCCGGCAAAGCTCGGGACCTTTTCCTGGAAAGCGGAAAACGGTGGCAAGGAGTGCGGCAGGCATGAAGTTGACCTGATCCGCTCCAAGACATTCGAAGTTGCCTGCAACCTGCCATCGACGGCGGGCGCACCGTCCCAAACGAGCGGAAGCACCGCCGGTCCGCCGCCAAAACTTCCGGATCTCCGACTGAAGTCGCTTAGCGAATATCAGAAGAAAATCGACGACGCCGAAGCCGATCTCAAGCAGATCAATGCCAAGCTGGCATCCGGCGACAAGCTGACGCAGCCTCAACTTGATGCGCTGAAGAGCAAGGCTGACGAGGACATCAAGACGATCAACAGCACCAAGGCAATTCTGGGCGAACTGAAGAGTGTGATCGAAACAAGCCCGGCAAATACCCTGCCCCCGCTCCCAAAGGTCTCGGCAGACGGGACGGATGGGGGAGCCTCGAAAGCCATCAAGGATTTCGGAACGATTTTTGGGCGCTGCCATCCTGCTGGCGATGCTGCTCCAGACGTCTCCTCCCACGACGGCAAGCATGCGGTTTCGATTTCGTGCAAAATGTAGGCCCGGCAAGAGAAGCCGCTCCGGGTAAAAATGCCGACATGCAGAAGTGACGGACGAAATAGAGCCCCTGTGGCGTCGCCAATGCCGCCGGCACGCGCCCGCTGTCAGGAGCTTTAACCCGGCAGCGCGACCTCGCCGGGGACGTAGCCGATCAGGTCGATCAGGACCATCGCGTCCTTGACCGGCAACGCGCTGGTCTCGACGGTCGTCCGCGCCGGCGGCGTCTTGAAGAACTCCTTCCAGACTTCGTCGAAAGCGGCAAAATTGTTGAGGTCGTCGAGGAACACCTGCGCCTTGATGACATGGTCAAGGGAGGTACCCGCTGCCTCGAATGTGCGCGCCAGCTTGTTCAGCACGTAGCGCGTCCGCAGCTTGATGTCGGAACCGTAGAACGGGAAGTTCGGATCCTTCTTCGCCTCAGTGGGAATGCCCGAGGTGTAGTCGGTCGGAAGCGCGCCTTCGGCGAAGACGAGCCCGCCGGCGACGACCGCCTCGGTGTAGTTAGCCGCGCCCTTGGGGTTGGCCGACTTCACGGAACGCGCCTTCACCTTGCCGGGGATGTAGCCGATCAGGTCGATTTCGATCTGCGCATCCTTCACCAGAAGGCCCTTGGTGTTGATACCGCTGGTCCCGACCACCGTGGTCGGCGGCGGCACCTTGAAATACTCGCGCCACACCTCCTGGAAAGCGTCGTGGTCGGCCATGTCTTCCAGAAACACCTGTGCCTTGGCGATGTGCTCAAGTGAACTTCCCGCGGCTTCAAAGGTGCGCGCAAGGTTCTTCATGACGTAATGCGTGCGCTTCTTGATGTCCGACCCGTAGAAGGGAAAGTTCGGGTCCTTTCGGGCTTCGGCCGGAACGCCGGTCTTGAAGTCCGATGGCAATTGTCCGGCGGCGAATATCAACCCGCCAACGGTGAAGGCTTCCGTGTAATGCGCGATCGGCCGCGCATTCTCCGACTTGATCAGCTGGCTCTTGAGCTTTCCCGGTACATAGCCGATGAGATCGATCTCGATCTGCGCATCCTTGACCAGAAGCCCCGTGGTGCCGACGGTCGTCCGCGCGGGCGGCACCTTGAAATATTCCTTCCACACTTCGTCAAAGGCGTTGAAGTCGTTCAGGTCCTCCAGGAATACTTGCGCCTTGATGACATGTTCGAGCGAGCTTCCTCCCGCTTCGAACGTGCGGGCGAGGTTCTTCAGGATGTAATGCGTGCGCTTCTTGATGTCGGACCCGTAGAAAGGAAAGTTTGGGTCTTTTCTGGCTCCGGCCGGAACGCCGGTCTTGAAATCCGACGGCAATTGACCGGCGGCGAATATCAGCCCGCCGACCTCGAAGGCTTCTGTATAGACCGCCAAAGGCTGTGGATTGTCCGACTTGATGATCTTGGCCTGCATTTTTTTCTCCCATTGACCTTTCACTACCTCACTGGCCGGAAGCGGACGGTATCGACCATCAATCTCGTCCGGCGAATGCGACGTGGAAGCAACCTAATTCTGGACGGGAATATTGCGCGCGTTGGTCTCCTTGCCGTCAACGATTTTCACGACATGCGTGACCAACAACGGATCACCCTTGTCGTCGAACTTGAAGGCGCCACGGCTGCTGTCGAAACTGACCTTCGCGAGTGCGTCGCGGATCGATGCCCGATCGAGCTTGTCGGAAGCCTCGACCGCCTTGATGGCCATGGTGATGGCGTCGTAGGCCTCGGCCGCGTAGGAATCCGGCACGCGCCCGTACGCCTTCTGGAATTTCGCCACGAACTCCTTGGCAGCCGGAATATCGGAGGACGTCGCAACGCTGAAGTGCGCCGTGAAGTAGATGCCGTCGGCCGCGGAGCCCGCAAGCTCGATGAATTTCGGCGTGGCGATACCGTCCGAACCGAACCGCAGCAGGTTCAACCCGGTCTGGACGTATTGCTTGGCGACTAGCGCCCCCTCTGCGTAGCGCGACCACTCCACCATCGCCTGTGCTGGGCTCGCCTTGATGCGGCCGAGCTGTGCGGTGAAGTCGATGTCGCCGCGGGTATAGCGCTCCTCATCGACGATTTCGAAACCGTATTTGGCGCCGGCCGCCTTGAACGCTTCAAAGCCGCCGCGGCCAAAGTCGTCGTTGACGTACAGGAAGGCGAACTTGGTCACCTTTGGGAATTTTTCGTGGATGAAGTCGACCAGATCGGAAACCAGTTTGGTGTCGGGCACCGGTGAGCGGAATACCCACTTGTTGCCCTGGGTCGTGATGCGTTGCGCAGTGCCGCCAACAACGATCTGCGGCGTCTCCGACTGGCGGCTGACCTGTGAGGCGGCAAGGCTCGCAGGGCTGGAGATGCTGCCGATATTGATGAGAACTTCGTCGCGCGAGATCAGACGTTTGACGGTGTTGACGGCTTCTTCCGGTTTGCCGCTATCGTCGGCATAGACTGGCTCGATTTGCTTGCCGCGGATGCCGCCGGCCGCGTTCTTTTCCTGGATCACGAGGCTGACTGCGTCTTTCTCGCTGCCGCCCATCGCCGCGGCATCGCCGCTGAAAGGGCCGAACACGCCGATTTTGATGGTTTCGGCAAAGGACGGCTGGCTTGAGGCTGCGATCAGGACGGCGGCGGCAAAAAGGCCGCTGACATTTCGGAGACGCATGGTTCAAACTCCTTTGTTGGCGGGCAAGTCACTGACAACGGTGCGGTCTGGATCACGGCCGGCGTCCTCGAACTCCCAGTCCTGCTCGCCGAGATAGCTCGCCCAGACTTTGGGGTTTTCGAGCAGGTGCTCGCTGGTATCGGCGAGGACGATGGAGCCGGTTTCGATCACGTAGCCGCGGGTGGCGAGGTCGAGCGCAAGTTCGGCGTTCTGCTCGACCAGGAGAACGGTGACGCCAAGGGTGCGGAAATAATCGATGGCGCGCGCTACCTCCTCTACCATGATCGGTGCAAGCCCGAGCGAAGGCTCATCGAGCATCAGGAGGACCGGTTGGGCCATCATGGCGCGGCCGAACGCCAGCATTTGTTGTTCGCCGCCGCTGAGTGAGCCCGCAAGTTGCTGACGGCGTTCATAAAGCCGCGGGAATAGCTCAAACACGCGCTCGCGTGTCTCGTTCCTTTTGGCGTGAGCGCGGGGCGAATAAGCGCCGACAGTGAGGTTTTGATGCACCGACAGCCGCGGAAACACGTGGCGTCCTTCCGGCACATGGATGATACCCCGCTCGACGATCTGCTCGGGCGAAAGATCGGTGATCGCCTCGCCCCGAAACTCGATCGTCCCGCTGGTCGGATGCACCAGTCCGGAAACCGTTCGCAACGCCGTCGACTTGCCGGCGCCGTTTGAGCCGATCAGGGCAACGACTTCGCCCTCCTCCACGGTGATGTCGACGTTGTGCAAGGCGGTCACCGCGCCGTAACCGGCGCTGACGTTTTCAAGACGCAGCACGGGCGAGCTCCGTCTGTTGTTGTCGATCCGGTGCGGCCCGCCGCCTGCGGTGTCCGCCGCCGAGATAGGCCTTGATCACTTCCGGATGGGCCCTGATTTCCGCCGGACTTCCGTTGGCAAGCCGCTGGCCATAGTTGAGCACTGTGATGCTGTCACAGGAGGGCATCACCACATCCATGTGATGCTCGACCAGAAGAATGGTCGTGCCACCGGCGCGAATGGCCTTGATCAGGTCGACGAGACGCCGGCTTTCGGCGCCGTTGAGGCCGGCTGCGGGTTCGTCGAGCAGAAGCAGTTTCGGCCGGGCGACGGTCGCGCGCGCCATCTCGACCAGCCGCTGTGAGCCATAGGGCAATTCATCGGCCTTGGTGCCTGAAAGGTGCAGGAGGCCGACAAAATCCAACGCTTCGCGGGCGCGCTCGACGATGGTGGACTCCTCGTTCCGCTGCGTGGGGGTGCGCAGAAGCGAGTGCCAGACCTCGCAATGAGTCTCGCCATGCATTCCAACCATGACGTTTTCAAGCACCGTCATGTCGCGGAACAATTTCAGATTCTGGAAGGTGCGCCGGATGCCTGCGCGCGCGCGGCGATCGACCGCCCAGCGTGTGATCTCCTCGCCGCCGAAAGCGATCCGGCCGCTGCTCGGTGGGATGTGGCCGGAGATCAGGTTGAGGAGTGTCGTCTTGCCTGCACCGTTGGGGCCGATCAATCCATGAACCGAGCCCTGTGCGACCTCCATCGCGACGTCACGGACCGCAACAAGGCCGCCGAAGCGGCGCGTCAGCCCGGCGATTTCCAACAGAGCGGACGTCACAGCTTCACCGTCAGGGTCTTTTGCGAGGCCGAACCCGGCCGAAACGAAGACGATAGGCGTTTGGCGAGATCGATCAGAATGCCGCTCAGTCCCCGGCTGCCGGTGCCCGCCAGCACGATCACCATGAAACCGAACAGAAGGAGGCGGAACTCACCCGACGATCGCAGCACTTCGGGAACCAGCACGACGATGACGGCGCCAAGTGCTGCTCCCGGCAGGCTCCGGATGCCGCCGATCACGACCATGATCAGGATGTCGATCGATTTCTGGAAGTCGAAATCGTTCGGATTGAGGTAGCGCGAGTGATAAGCGTAAAGCCCGCCGGCGATACCCGAGACGATGGCGGCGATAAGAAAACACTTGCTCTTGTAGATGGAGATCGCGACGCCGCTGGCGCGCGCGGCTTCTTCGTCCTGCGACATCGCGCTCAACGCACGACCGAAGCGCGAATGCGTGATCCTGTCGAGTGCGAGAAAGACCAGAGCCGCCGCAATCAGGCAGACATAGTAGAAGCGCACCTCGCCGCCGAGCGAAAAACCAAACAACGTCAGCTCCGGAATATCCATCATTCCGATGCTGCCGCCGGTCAGCCAGTCCTCGTTGAGCATAATGAGGTGGATAATGATGGCAAAGCCAAGCGTTGCGACCGCGAGGCTCGAACCTTTGAGGCGGACGATCGGGATCAGCAGCAGGCTGGAGAGTCCTGCCATCAGTCCGCCGGCGGTGATGGTCAGCAAGAACGGCAGGCCGGCCGAGATCGAAAGCGAAGCAGCGGTATAGGCTCCGATGCCGAAGAACGCCCCCTGCCCCAGCGAAACAATGCCGGCTGATCCGACCAGCAATTGCTGGGAAAAGGCCAGGACGATGCTGATCAGCGCCAGGCTGAACACGTGCACCCAATAGGCGTTGGATTGGGCGATCGGCAGGCCGGCAAGGATCAGCAATATAACAAGGCGGGCGATCAATAGCGTGCGCATTTCACACGGCCCGCCCGTCGCGGGCGAACAGTCCGGACGGCATGAACAAGAGAATGGCGATCAGTACGACCATTCCAACCGCGTCCTTGTAGGCGGTCGAAATTAGCATTCCGGAAAACGTCTCGATGATCCCGAAGATCAGTCCACCGATCATGGCGCCTGCGACGCTGCCGAGGCCGCCCAGCGTGGCCGCGACAAAGGCCTTGATGCCGGTCATGAAACCCATGTTGAAAGACGCAAAGAAGAGCGACCCCAACAGTACGCCGGCAGCACCTGCCATCATCCCGGACAAAGCGAACGTATAAGTTGTTGTGCGGTCGACATTGACGCCCATCAGGCGAGCGGTGTCGGGGTCCTGGGCGGCGGCCTGCATCGCAATACCGAGCGTGGTGTAGCGGAAGAAGATCATCAGGCCGCCCATGATGAGACCGCTGAGCACCACGATCCAGACGAGTTGCGGCGACACTGTGAAGCCGGCAAAGACGATCCCCTTCGACGCAAACAGCGTCGGATAGCGCAGCGGTTCCGATCCCCAGACCAGGCGCGCGACATTTTGCAGCACGATCGACACGCCGAGTGTCGCGATCATGATATTGATCAGCGAAACCCGAAGCAGACGCAACCTGCGATAAATGAAGAACTCGATACCGACCGAAATCAAGCCGCCGCCGATGGTGCCTGCAAGGAGTACGAGCACGAACGGAAGGCCGTGTAGCCAATAGGCGCTCAGGCCCATCATCGAGCCAATCATCAGCATTTCGCCCTGTGCGAAGTGAAGGATGTCGGTGGCGCGGATGATCATCGAGATGCCGAGTGCGATCAGACTGTAGATGCAGCCGATCGCTAGCCCGCCAAGCGTGGTCTGAACGAATTGATCGAGTGTCATCCGCGCGCTCTTTCCCAATCAGGAGCTAACGCTCACATAAGAAAAGCAGCAAGACCAAATTGCATGCGAATGCAAAAGCAATTGGCCTATGTTTTGTGCACTGCGCTCGCACGTTTTACCGTTGTTCCAGCGGTCTCGCCGATCACCATCCGCAATTGTTGCATACGTATTCAACGAAATCAGGTACTTTTGCGGACGTGTCCAAGCTGGCGCCGTTCCTGACCGTCGCTTCCCGGCGGTTGGCATCAAGCATGCAAGGAGCACCTGAGGCCCAGTCCCACGCCGCGTTGCCCGGAGCCCGACCATGAAAAAGAGAATTCATCTCGCCTTTGACTTCTCCTGGACTCACGTGGAGACCCAATGGCGTATGCCCGGTTCCTGGCTCGACCGGCACCATCCCAACATCGGCATGTTCGAGGAGATCGCTCGCGTCGCCGAGCGCGGTGGCCTGGACATGATCTTCTTCGGCGACAGCACCGGCATCCCCTCGACTTGGAAGGATTCAATCGAGGACGCCGTCAGTTACGGGGTGGCGTGGCCGCGCTTCGAGATGAGCCCCTGGATTACAGCGATGTCTCGGGTGACGCATCACCTCGGCTTCGGCCTTACCTATGCTTCGACCTTCATGCATCCATTCTACACAGCGCGGCTGCTCAATTCGCTCGACCACATTACCAACGGCCGTATCGCCTTCAACGTGATTACCTCGCAACGTAAGGCCGACTACGCCAATTACGGCTATGACGAACTGGTCGACCATAACGAGCGCTACGAGCGCCTCGAGGAGTTTATCGACGTTTGCCGCCGGCTCTGGGACAGCGTGGCGCCGGACGCTTTCGTCTGGGACCGCAAGACCGGGATGGTTGCCGATCCAGCGAAGGTGAAGGCGATCAATCATGTCGGCAAGTTCTTCAAGGTCAAGGGACCGCTGAGCGTTGTGCCCTCGCCGCAGGTCAATCCCGTCATTATCCAGGCGGGCGGCTCGCCCCGCGGCACCCGCGCCGCTGCGCACGTCGCCGATCATGTCTTCGGCCTCACCAAGGGTATTCCCCTGATGCAGCAACAGCGCAGCGACCTGGACAAGGCGCTGGTCGCCGAAGCCCGCGATCCGCAGAAAGTCGGCATTCTCTGGTCGAGCCGGGCGATCGTCGGCGAAACCGAGGACGAGGCCCGTGCGCTTCGTGAGACCATGATCGCCGATGTCCCACAGGAAGCTGTCGGCGCCTGGCTGTCGCACAATACCGGCTATGACATGTCGCTACTTCCGCCCCGATTTTCGCTCAAGGAGCTGAACGAACGCATCGTCGCCGCGAACGCCTCCCCGGTCGGTTTTGTCAGCCTGCTCGCCAAGCAGCACGGCGAAACCGCAGAAATCGATCGTGACGAGTTTTTCCAGTACGCCTTGCGCGCCTCCACCGGCTACAACATCACGTTCGCTGGAACTGCTCCCAAGCTCGCAGACCAGATGGAAGAGATGTTTGAGGCGACAGGCAGCCGCGGCGGCTTCATGCTGTCGATCGCGCCGGGTGCGCCGCGGGCCATCATGCTGAATATCGTCGACCAGCTGGTGCCGGAATTGCGCCGCCGCGGCCGTTACCGGACGACCTATGAAGGCAAGACCCTGCGCGATAATCTGGCGGAATGAGGCAACGCTTCACTCCCTGCTCAAGCGACGCCGAATGATCGCGTCTGATACTGGCCGTCGAGATACAACAGTGCGTCGACCTCGTTCTGCCACAGCTTGAGATCGCGAACCGCGCCCACGAAGACGGTGTGAGAATGCACCGGGATGACGTGGGTGACCTCGCAGTCGAAGCTCGCGAGCGCGCTCGGAAGCGCCGGCGCACCTGTCACCAAAGGCACCCAGGAACATTTCTCGAACCGTGTGGCGCGCAATTCCGGCAAGCTGAAGCGCTGCGCCAATTCCACATCGTTAGCGCTCAACACATTGGCGCAGAACACCCCGGCGCGGCTGAACGCATCATGGCTGCTCGATGTGCTGTTGACGCAGACCAGCAGCGACGGCTCCGGCTCGGCGCAGACGGAGCTAACCGAAGTTGCTACCAGCCCATGAGGGGTTTCGCCCTCGATCGTGGTGACAATGGAAACGCCAGCGGCCAGCCGCCGCATCCCACGTTTGAACAGTGTGCTATCGATCACGGCAGATAACCGCCGCGGAAATGCACCAGCGGAACGGCGCCGGGATTGCTGGAGGTTGCGACCACGCGGCCGAGAACGATGACGACATTATAGCGTTCGATGGTCTCGACCAGTTCACAGTCGATAACCCCGACCGCATCGGAAAGCGTCGGTGCGCCGGTGGCGAGACGGTTCCAGCCGGTTGTCGCAAAGCGATCAGCCCCCTTCAAGTCGGATTTTCCGCCAAAGATGTCCGCGAGCTCGCGCTGTGCGGAAGACAGATAGTTAATCGCGAAATGTCGCGCGGCCAGGATCGCTGGCAAGGCCGAGGTCCGCTTGTCGACCGACACCATCATGGTCGGCGGATCGGCGCACAGATGCGTAGCCGAGAGGCCGAGCAGACCGGCAGGCCCGTCTTGAGAACGGGCAGTAACGATCGTGCTTCCGGTCGCACGCTGACCGATCGCCTGCCAGAACTGTTTCATGTCGATAGTCACAGGCGTATCTGGCATTTTCGTCACCGAAAGAGAGTTTTGCACTGTAGCCTGTCTATAATGGTTGAGATTGAGGCGAGCAACCTCAGGGGGCAAGACCAAATTGCATGCGTATGCAATACGTCATTGCCGAAGTTTTAAGCAAACGTATGCGGCCGCCGCATCCTATACTGTACCTGGAAACATTCCTGGTGGGACGATCAGACCATGGCTAAACGAGCGAGCCCGAAAACCGGAACACAGGTAACAGCTCAGGATGTGGCCCGCACGCTTGGTGTTTCCCAATCGACGATTTCGCGCGCCTACTCGATGACAGCAAGTATTTCGGAGGACACGAAGCTTCGGGTTATCAAGGCGGCGAACAAACTCGGCTATCAACCCAACGTGATCGCCCGCAGTCTGATCACCCGACAGACCAACATGGTCGCGATCGTGATGGCCAATCTGGTCGATCCCTTCTATCCCGTCGTGCTGGACGAATTGGTGCAGCAGGTCCAGGCGGCCGGCTTCCAGACCCTGCTGTTCGTTCCTTCGGCCGGGCAGAAGGTCGACGATATCATTCCGAACCTGCTGCAATATCAGGTCGACGCGATCATCCTCACCTCGGCCACGATTTCGTCGGCCATGGCGCGCATCTGCGTGGCGCGCGATACGCCCGTGGTTTCCTTCAATCGCTATGTGCCCGGCCTCAAGATCCACGCCGTATCGGGCGATAACGTCGGCGGCGGACGCCAGGTCGCGGATTACCTCGTCGCCACCGGCCATGAGCGGCTGGCATTCGTCGCCGCGCAACGCGATGCCACGACCAATCGCGACCGGCGGTCGGGATTTCTTTCCCGTCTAAAACAATTGAAGATCGAAACCTGCCTCCAGGAGGAAGGTGGCGAATTCAGCTATGAAGCGGGATACGCCGCGGCCAAGCGGCTGTTGCGGCAAGCCGCGCGTCCGGATGCGCTTTTCTTCGCGAGCGACGTGATGGCTTTCGGCGGCATCGATGCCGCGCGCGAACTCGGTCTCAGCGTGCCCGGCGATGTATCCATTGTCGGCTATGACGATGTGCCCATGGCCGCGTTACCGAGCTACGCGCTCACCACCATCCGGCAACCGGTTCACGAAATGGCAAAGGCAGCCATGGAAGTCCTGGGACTGGGCGGGGAACGTGGAGTTCGATCGGCGTCAGAAAACCGTATCGTCAGGGGTACGCTGATCACCCGTTCGTCGACCATGGACCGTAGGGCGGCGCGCCGGCTACGTGAGGTCGCGCCGGCCTGATGCGCGAGCAGCCTTGCTGACGCGTTGGCCGGACAAGTTACGTCGGCAAAGGCTGCCCGGACTGCTCCTTGGCGAGATAGTCGGCATACCAATCAGACCAGTTCTCGTCGCGCTGACCCCCGCTCCGCTTCTCGTGTTCGCCATGGGCTTCCGCCGCGCGCCTTAACGCTGCCGCGAAATCCGCCGGTGACGCGAAGGTCGTCGCACCCGTCGCGATACGCCCCGGGAGACGATTGGTAACCTCCTGGAGCAGCCAGCTATTGCCATCGGGGTCACTGAATGCCGCAAACGACGCATAGCTCTTGCGCTCGGGATCCGGGCCGACGAGCCTGCTATCGGGCGCGCTGCCACGATGAAACACCTCGCTTACATCGATGCCATGATCGACAAGCTCGGCGTGAGCCGCCTCGACATCCGACACGACGAGAAACAGAAGCGGCGTTGGGCCAGCGCCGAGATGAATCGAACAGGGAGAGCCCGGAGGCGTGAACTGCACGGCCCGCGATCCGTCGCTCCTGACGAAGTCGGCATCCAGTCGCCACCCGAGGCTTTGATAAAAATGTTTGGCGCGGTCGACATCGG
>Ga0265342_10003736_pt1 | contig 12308 bp, 13 predicted proteins | sample 4CB327metaG_FD_203125 | JGI IMG/M metagenome (GOLD analysis project Ga0265342, IMG submission 203125) | Rhizosphere microbial communities from Carex aquatilis grown in University of Washington, Seatle, WA, United States - 4-CB3-27 metaG | ecosystem: Host-associated > Plants > Roots >...
GTCGAAGGTTCAGCCCGCCATCAATGCCGCCTCCGGGGCCGCGCAGAATATTCTCTACTTCCCTCCGGGCCGGTACAAGGTTGGCGAGCTCTCGCTGAAGAGCAACATGACCCTGTATCTGGCGGGCGGCGCTATCCTGGACGGTTCAACCAACACCGCAGACTACAGCCTCACGGGAACGCCCGCGGTCGAGAGCACCAGCCACGGGGTCGTCCACCTGAACAACGTCACCAACGCCAACATCCTGGGTCGCGGCGTGATCGACGGCAACGGGACAGTGATTACGGCCGGTAGCAATGACACCCCCGCTTTCAAGATCAACGCCGTGAGAATCGACCAGAGCTCCAAGATTCTGATCGATGGAATCCTCGTGCGAGACCCGGTTTTCTGGAACACGCTCATCTACAAGAGCGACCAGGTCACGATTCAAAACTACAAAGTGATCAATCGCCGGCCGACGTCGACGACCTTCAACCAGACGGACGGTGTGGACTTCGACGCGTCCACCAACGGCAACCTGTTCAATGCGTTCCTCTATACCGGCGACGACAACATGGCCACCAAGGCCGAGCAAGAAGGCGGGATCGACACGAAGAACATCGTTCATCAAAAGGTGGTGCTCTACAGCAACTCGGGTGGCTGCAAGATCGGCACGAAGACCTTCGGCACCGTGATGGATGGGGTGGTGTTCAAAGACATCGACATCGTCAAAGCCGGGCGCGCGATTGCGATCGACGCCAATGACACGGCGGTGATTCAGAACACCATGTTCGTGAACATCAGGGTCGAAGCCGCGGATAGCAACGTGATCGACCTCGAAGAGGACAGGCCTCCGACCTTTCGAACGGCTCCCAACACATCGACCGTCAAGGATGTGTTTTTTACGAATCTGGCATCGGACGTCAAGCAACTGGTCAACATACACGGCAAATCATCCACCGTTAACGTCAACGGGGTTCACTTCAGCGGCTTCACGGTTCAAGGCAAGCCCGTGACGAGTCAGACCGATGCGGATGCGAGCTGGAACATCAATCAGTTCGTTTCCAACATCACCTTCCAGTGAGCAGACGAGGAGCCGGCATGTCGAAAGCGGTGCTCGTCCTGCGGCAACGAGGCTGGAGACGGGTTACCGCCTGATTGACTCCTCGAGGCGCTGGTGCATCTCGTTCACTTCCTCGCCCGCCTCGGGGAAATCGCCGACGTCGATGAGCCGGCGGATCTCGAGCTCACTGCCGTCGTCGCGCAGCGTCGGGCAGCGCTTCATCCACTCCATCACTTCGTCGAACGACCTCGCCTGCACCATCCAGTAGCCCCCGATGAGCTCCTTGGTCTCGGTGAACGGACCATCGATGATCTGGCGGGTCGTGCCCTCCACGCGGATGCGCTTGCCCTGGCTGCTCGGCCAGAGGCCGCCTGCGTCGAGAAGAACGCCCGCTTTCACCATCTCCTCGTTGAAGCGCATCGTCTCCATGATGACCTTCTCTTCGGGGTGAACGCCTGCTTCGGAGTCTTTGGTCGCCTTGATCAGCACGAGGAACTTCATCATCTGTCTCCTTTCGTCTCCGTGAGGGCGACGAACGAGCCCGGCCCGGATCGACACGCTCCGCGAAGAATCTCGCCGATTTTGCGCAACTGCGCGGAACCCCGCCCTTATGCTTTGCCGCGTGAGCTTCTCTGACGGTCCAACAGCCCGTCGGAGAGGCGCGGGCATCCTTACGTCGGTGCTACCAAGTCGCCAAGGACCAGGTCGGCGTTGCCGTCGCCGTCGAGATCGCCCATCGCGGCGGTGAAGGACTGCGCCGCGGTGGCAGCGAGAAGACCGGTTGGGACGGCGAACGCGCCGTGGCCGTCGCCCAGATACACCGGCAACTGTTTGAAGACGAGATCCGGGACGACGACGTCGACGTGTCCGTCATGATTGAGGTCACCGGTTGCCAGCGCCGTCGCGTTCGAGGTGCCCGAAAGCAAGACAGAGCCGAATTGGCGATTTCCTTGGTTGATCAACACCCGGCTACCTGAGCTCGCACAACTGACGGCGAGATCCGGACGCCCGTCTTCGTTCGCGTCGATGACGGCTGCGCGGATACCGCCGGTGCAGATAGTCAGGTCGGCCCGGGCAGCGAAGGTGCCCTCGCCGGTCCCCCAATAGATTCCGAGGCTCGTGCTGGCATTTTCGAACGGAACCGCGATGTCGCCGTAGCCGTCGCCGTCGAAGTCGGCGAGAGCGACGTCGAGCGCATTTTCGTTCACGGGCGGTCGGAGTAGCGGAGCCGCCTTGTACCCGGATCCGGCGCCGGGATCGGCGAAGACGCGAGGGGCGGTCTGGCGAAAGATGAGGACGTGAGTGTCGGCGTCGTTCCACGCCGTGACGATGTCGCGCCGGCCGTCACCATCGATGTCGACGAGAAGCTGGTCCTCGCTCGCGTGCCTCGGCTGGAACTGGAACGAGCTGCATCGACCGCCTGACGTTCCCCCGTTTCCGCCGACGCCTGCTCCTCCGTCCGCGCCGCCGGTCCCGGCCTTGCCGCCGCTGCCGGCGGTGCCGCCTGCCGCGCCGCCGGCTCCGCCGCGCGCGTCTGATGGAGCCGTGTCCAGCGACGCGTCTTTCGAGCCGGCGTCTGACGAATTGCCACCGTCACCTTCGGCGCGGTCGCCGCCGGCGCCACCGGCACCGCCTGACGCCGTCCCCGGTGTGTGGCCGCCGCAGCCGACGCCGACAGCGGCGATCAGGACCAGGCAAGAAAGGCCGAGCTTCGATGCAACCACGGGCTTCACAGCTTGCGCGACATTGTGCACGAACCCCCCAGTCACGGATCAGACGTCGGTGTTTCCATGGGCGACTGACCCGCAGCTCGAACCGTCACATGGCCGCCAGGCCTTTCAGGAAATTCCTGAGGACCTGATCCCCGCACTCACGGTAGTTCCGATGGTTGGGCCGGCGAAAGAAGGCGGCGAGCTCGTTCTTCGACACCGTCAGCCCGTTCTTCTGCAAGAGCGCGATGATGTCGTCGTCCTTGAGCTCGAAGGCCACCCGGATCCTCTTCATGACGGTGTTGTTGGTGACGGGAACCTCGACGGGTTGGGGCGGTCGGGTCTCGTCCTTGCCGCGCTTGTAGATGACGAGGCCATTCAGGAAGTGCGCCATCGCCGTGTCGCCGCAAGCCTGGTGGCCGTCATCGTCGTCTGTCTTGAGGAATGCCACGACCTCGGCGCGGCTGACCGCGCAGTTGCCGAGCCGGAAGATGTCGGCGAGCCCCGCGTCGCTGACGTTCAGCAGATAGCGGAGGCTTCGGAGGACGTCGTTGTGGGTCATGGCTGGCTAGTGTCCCGTCTCAGAAATCCGCCTGCATTCGGGCGCGACTGCCGCCCGCTCGCTTCGTTGCTCGTCGCTTACATACGTCCAGCATGCGCGCTCCTCGCGCCACGCGATCGAGCCGCATTCACGCCCTCGGTGCCACGGCGAATTTCTGATACAGGACACTAGCGCGGCAACCCGACCTTGAACTTCTTGCCCTTGATGCGGCCGGCGCCGAGGAGCTGTATCGCACGGTTCGCGCTCTCCCTGGCGACCGCCACGTACGAGAAGCGCTCGTGAATCTCGATCTTGCCGACGTCGCTGCCCGGGAAGCCGCCCGCCTCACCCGTGAGCGCACCCAGGATGTCGCCGGGACGCAGCTTGTCTTTGCGGCCACCCGAGATGTACAGCGTCGCCATGGCCGCGTCGGCGTGAACGGCAGACCCGGCCGTGGACGTATCGGCACGCGCCGGCTCTGGGTTTGTCGCGAGTGCCACCTGACGTTCGAGCGGCGATCCGATCGCGGCCTCGATCGCCTTCACCTTGGCGCCATCCTGAGGGCCGACCAGTGACACCGCCAGCCCCGTCTTGCCCGCGCGGCCCGTCCGTCCGATGCGATGGACGTAGATCTCCGGCTGAGACGGCAGCTCGACGTTCACCACCAGATCCAGCCCCTCGATGTCGAGGCCGCGCGCGGCGACGTCCGTGGCTACCAGCACCCGGATGCTGTGGTTGCGAAATTTCGCCATCACGAAGTCGCGCTCCCTCTGTTCCAGATCGCCGTGCAGGCTGGCGCAGCTGACCCCCGCCGCGCGAAGCGCCTGTTCGATCCTGGCGACGGTCGCCTTGAAATTGCAGAAGAGGATGGCCGATTCCGGCGGGCTCGTTCGCAGGATCGCCAGCAGCGTGCCCTGGCGACCCCTGTCGTCCACGAGGTAGGCGAGCTGGCGCACGAGAGCCCGCGGGCCGTCCGACTCGTCGACGGTCAGGCGCTCGGGATTGTGCTGATGCGTCTCGGTCATCGCGTCGATCGATGAGCCGGCGGCGCCGCGCGGATAGGTGGCTGAAAACAAGATGGTCTGCCGCGGCTTGGGCGCTGCGGTCAGGATCTTCTCCATCTCCGCGCCAAATCCCATGTCCAGCATGCGGTCGGCCTCGTCGACGACGATGGTCGCGACGCCATTCAACTTCAACGAGCCGCGCGTGATGTGGTCGAGCGCCCGGCCCGGCGTTCCGACGACTACGTGCACGCCTCTTTGCAGCGCATCCAGCTGCGGCTTCATCGGTTGCCCGCCCGAGAGGATCACGACGGCGAGGCCTGTCTCACGCCGTCCCAGCTTCCGGAAGTCGCGCGCGACCTGCGCGCACAGCTCGCGCGTGGGACACAGGATCAGGGCCTGCGGGTGGCGTTCGCCCCGCTTCAGCTTCTGCAGGATGGCCAGGGCGAAGGCAGCCGTCTTCCCCGTACCGGTGGTGGACTGTCCGATCAGGTCTCGGCCCGCCAGCAACAGAGGAATGGCGCGCGCCTGGACCGGCGTCGGCGTGGCAAAGCCCAGCTCCGCCACCACCTGACACAGGGTGGGGGAAAGGCCAAGCGCGGCGAACCCTCCGTCAACTGCGGGAACACGCGCCGAGTGATGGGTCGTCATGGACCCTGATAGCAACCGCGCAGCGAAAGTCCACGTATTTACACCGCGCGGGATCGTCGCGCGCGCCGCACCATCAGGGAAAACGGGTACCTACCACCTGGCTCAGGTTCGATGCCGGAAACTTCAGGCTGCCCACGACGCCTCTTATGCAGCCGGTGAGCCCCAGAGTGGCCAAGCGGGCTCAGTCGCCCTTGCGCTGTCTCCGAAAGAGGGCGACGCAGGTATCGCAAACCTCCAACCCCGACGCCGTAGCCTCGTCCATCGTGCGGTACGCGGGCTCTCGGCTCGCGCCGCAGAACGCAGTGGGCGACGTGTTGACCTTCCGAGGCACCATCTCCGCTGTGCGGTTGCGTGGCGACTTCGTCTCCCGGAGATGAGCGAGTGACATGCCTTCAGGCTACTCGCCTGCGAACGAACGACACCGAATATCGTCTCGCGGCGACTGAATGGATGCGTTTAGCCGGGATCAGGGGTGCCGTCGAAGTAGTTCGCGGCGTCGACGGGGCGCGGCACGCGCTGCTGACTTCGATAAAACGCCTTCCTGCTGGCGCTCAGCCGGATCAGGCTGGCGTCGAGATCGTGCTCTTCGTACAGGTGCACCGGGAGGCAGTTTCCGTCGCAAAACGCGCAGTAGACAACGCTGTCGGGCCGCCGGTCGGTCGGCTCCAGATAGTCACCGTGTAGATAGTGTCGCAAGCGCAGCACGCTCGAGCAGACCCATTCTCATCGGTAGTTCGCGGACCTTCTTGATGGCGATGGCGCAGGTGCCCACGATTCTTCACTCTTCAGTTAGCACACAAGTCGCTCGCGCGACGTCGCATCTCGCTCGGCTTCAAGCAGATAGGTGGTGGAGGCGCCGGGAGTCGAATGTGGGTCCGGTCGGTTTCGCGGAGAATGTGGAGCGATGCGAAGCGTAGATTCTGGCGAAGAATCGGGGGTTTGCGGGGACGCGGGCGGAGTGACGAACGCGCCGGATGATGCGGGAACGTCGCGTGCGTGTAGCAAGGTGGCGAGCGCGCCGATGCGCCCGGAGCTGCTTCGGATCAGCCACGAAACCCCTGCCCCGCGCCAGCGCAATCTTTCGCCGGCAAATCCGAAGTGAAGGTATGACCTCCACGTTGCCCTCCAGCGCTCCCAGCGGTCTTCACCCCGGCCTTCGCCCCTATCAGCGCGCCGCGGTCGAGGCCGTGCTGGCGGCGCGCCGCGCCGGCAAGCGCCGGCTGCTCGTCCACTTGCCCACGGGCGCCGGCAAGACCGTGATCTTCTCACACCTGGCGCGGCTCGCGCGACGGCAGGTGCTGGTGCTCGCCCACCGTGAGGAGTTGCTGGCGCAGGCCCGCGACAAGCTGCAACGCGCGCTGGGCGGCCTGGCCGGCGCCCCCGTGGTAGCCATCGAGCGCGGCGAGCTGCGCGCTCCGCCTGACGCCCGCGTGCTGGTCTGCTCGATCCGCTCGCTGCACGAGGAGCGCCTGGCAAAGGTGCTGCGCGGGCGAGACGTGGGACTGATCGTCTACGACGAGTGCCACCACGCGGCCGCCGAAGACAACCTGCGCGTGCTGCGCCAGCTCGGAGTCTTCGAGCGAACTTTCACGGGCACACTGCTCGGCTTCACCGCCACGACGTCGCGCGGCGACGGTCAGGGACTGGAGCAGGTCTTCGAGGAGATCGTCTACTCGCGCGCTCTGCCCGAGCTGATCGAGGACGGCTTCCTGGCGCCGATGCGCGGCTACCGAATCGCGACCACAGCCGACCTGCGCCAGCTGTCTTCCTCTTGCTCTTGCACGGGCCTCGACTTCGACGAGGAGCAGCTGGCCGAGGCCGTCGACATCGAGGAGCGCAACGCGCTGGTCGCGCGGTCGATCCAGGAGCTGGCGCGCGATCGTCGGACGATCGCGTTCTGCGTGACGGTGAACCACGCCCGCCACCTGGCCCACGCGCTGAACGCACTTGGCGTTTCGGCCGGCATCGTCCACGGCGCCATGCCGGGCGAGGCGCGCGCCGGGGCCCTGGCCGACTTCCGTGCGGGACGCGTCCAGGTCCTCACGAACGTGGGCGTCCTGACGGAGGGCTTCGATGATCCGGGCGTGTCGTGTGTCGCCATGGCGCGCCCCACGCGTTCCGAGGGCCTCTACGCCCAGTGCGTGGGCCGCGGCACGCGCCTCCACCCCGGCAAGGCCGATTGTCTCGTCCTGGACTTCGTCGACCTGACGGAGCTGAGCCTGTGCACCTTGCCGTCTCTGTTCGGCACGCCGCGCGACCTGGACCTGCGCGGCGGCGACGCCACCCTGGCCCGCCGCGCGTGGCTGGCCATCGAGTTCGATCGCCCCGGCTTCGAGATCGAGGCCGGCGCTGTGACCCTGGCAGAGATCCAGGACCGCGCCGCCAGGTTCGATCCCCTCACGCTGCGCACCCACGAGGACGTGCGCGCCATCTCCAGCCACGCCTGGTTCTCCCTCGGCCGCCACGGTGTCGGCCTGCACTTCCAGCGTGCGGGCCGCGTCAGCGAGGTGCTGGTCGTGCGCCGCGCCGGCCGCGGCAAGTGCTGGGAGGTCGTCATGGACGGCAGGCCCATGGAGCGGTTCTCGCGCCTGGAGGCGGCCGTCGAGGCCGTGGACTTCGAGCTCGAGCGCATGGGACCCGGGACGGTCCTGTCGGCCGCGGCGGAGGCCGTGTGGCGGCGGGCCGCGCCTCCGGTGGCTGGAGCGGCGCCCGGTCCGCGCGCCGCGAACCTCGCCGAGGCCTTGCGCCTGAGGGTGTGGCACCGTCTCCACCCGCGCGGGACGCGAGCGATCTGAGCTGCTCTGAACTAGAGAATGGAGACGGTACTCGGCAGGGTGCGGTATCGCTTCGGCGACTGCTCGCTTCGTCCCGAAGTGAGCGACCGCCGCGCCTCGCCGGCGCGACACTGCGGTATCAGACCAGCTTTACGGCGCTGGCCTGGGGACCCTTCTTTCCCTGGACGACCTCGAATTCGACCTTCGCGCCCTCTTGCAGGACCGCCCCACCCGTGTCGTTGGCGTGAACAAACACGTCCTTCCCTCCACCGTCCGGGGTGATGAAACCAAAACCCTTGGCTGAATTGAAAAACTTGACCGTACCTTTTTGCACTATGTTGCCCGTTCCTTTCCGGCTGAATGAAGAATCGCATGTGCGCAGGGAGCCCGCGCAGATGAACTGTACACGAGATCGTCGTGGCAGCCCCGGCAGACGCCCTGCACAGCTACCGCGTGCGATTCCCCGACGGAGCGGAGGCTTCCGTCCGCCGGCGGGAGTTCAGCATCTGGAGCCAGTATCGCGAGGAGGCAGCCGGCGGCCCGGACCCACTCATCGACCACGAGCCCTTCGCCCCGCACGTCATCTACCGTCGAGCGTGACGTTGAGCGTGAACGTCAGGAGCCCCATGGTTCCCCCGTGCCGATCGTCATCGAGCGGCGCGCAGCGTGACGAGGAGCTCGTCCAGCTGCCCGAACGTCTCGCGCAGCCCCTCCCCGAAGCCGATGGCCTCGTCGGTCGCCTCCTTTGACGGATGGAGCTCGTGCAGGACCAGCAGCGTCTTGCCACCCTTCTCCTCGAAGGTCACCGTGGTGACGGCCTGACCGCCCTCCCCTTCCTCATTGGTCCAGACGAGGCGCGAGGGCGGCGTCACCTCGAGGTACTTGCCGAAGAACGCCATGGTCTTCGAGCCCTCGTGGCCGAACACGAAGCGGTAACCGCCCCCGACGCGAACATCCGCCTCGCAGGAGAGCAGGGACATGCCCATCGACTTCGGCGCCCACCACTGCTTCAACAGCTCGGGCTTGGTCCACGCCTCGTAAACGAGGCGGGCCGGGCCGTCGAAGGTCCGCGTCACGACGAACTCGCGCTCGGACTTCCGTTCCACCGTCGTGGGGTTCTTCACGGGGGTGGGCTCACTTTTTCTTGTTGCGTTCATTGGTCTTCTCCCTCTGTTTCAGTTCCTCGACAACCTTGTCCAACTGGTCGAAGCGCGAGTCCCAGAGCTGGTGGTGCCGCTCGATCCAGGCCGTCTCTTCCTCCAGCCGGCGCGGACCGAGCTTGCACGTCCGCACGCGCCCGACCTTCTCCGTGATGACGAGCCCGGCCTGCTCGAGGACGCCGACGTGCTTCTTGATGCCCGTGAGGGTCATGCGGAACCTCTCGGCGAGGTCCGTGATGGAAGCATCGGCACGGCCGAGCTGCTCGAGAACGCCGCGCCGGGTGGCGTCCGAGAGCGCGGCGAACGAGGCGTCGAGGCCCGCACTGCCATACTGAACCATGTGGCTCAGTATGTAACACGCCGATCTGGGGCTCGCAAGCGCCCCTTGGGCCCCGCGCATCGGTAGCGTGAGACGCCCCGGACCAGATGATCACCGGGTTCGCGGTCAACCGCGATTCCTCCGCGCCGACTCCAATTTCCGTGGCGCTCAAGTAGGCAGTCAGGTCCCCCCGGATCCACTAGCGCCGTCCGATCGGCGCGAGCTAATCCATCAGCCGCCGCAAGCGGTGAAGCAGTTCCACCGATGCTTCGATCTCGCGCTTCCGAATCGAGACACTCTCGACGTTCACGCCCAGCGGAACGCCCTTGTCACGGGCATAGTCCCAGGCGTCGGCGAAGATTCGCTCGCAAAGGTCGACGGACGACACCAGGGGATCTGCCGCGTGACGCAGGTCATTTTCCAGCCAGCGTGGGAACGCGATGCCCAGCCATTTCATGAACGCCAGCGTCTTCTCCGAGCCGCACGGCGAAAGCGTCAGCACGATCGGCACGGGGGCCACGCCTCGCCGCCCCGCCTCGAGCGCGTAGTCCGATAGCAGCGACTTCGTCGAGGTCACGTCGTAGACGGCCTGGCTCACGAAGAAACGACAGCCCGCCGCCGTCTTGGCCAGGATGCGCGTGTGCTCGTCGCCGGTCTGCGCGTGCCGCTCGGCGATGGCGATGCCTCCTAGTAACAAACCCGGCGCGTGCTGCCGCGCCAGCGCGTACGCCTCCGTGAGGCGAAGCCTCGCTGGGGCGCGGCGGCTGGGCGCGCCGACCAGCACCGAAATGCCGGACTCCGCGGGCCGCGCCTGCTCCAGCCACCCCGCGAAGTCGGTCGCGCTGTCTCGACTGACGCAGCGATAGACGATCTTCGGCAGCGACAGGCCGCCCAGGTGGCCATGCGCATAGGCGTGCGGATCCAGCGTCGGCAGGAAGGGAAACGGCCGCGGCGTCGCCGTCCGCTCGGCCTCGTCCTGGAGGTCGTAGACAATCAGCCCATCCACCGGCAAGGCGGCCAGTCGCGCCTGTTGCTGGGCCACGATGGCCGGAAGCTCGCTGGGAGGCGTCGCCAGCTTCGGTGGCGCCAGGCCATAGAGGCAAATTCCGGCCTGGCATTCGATGATCTTGTTTCGTAGCGACACTCGATCACCATAGCGCATGCGCGCGCGGTGGCTTTGACAGGGGCATCCCGCCGACGTCCTAATCGGAGAGTGGCGAACTTGTGCTTCGAGGTACTCGCGTGTCCAGACACCGACGATCTCGACCAAGAACTTGCGAGCCGAGTCCTGCCGGTGGCGGAGCAGCAAATCGGGGAAGATGAGGCCTCGGTCAAGCGGCATGCCCGACATGCCCATCGACGGGCTCGACCCACGTCAACCGCGGTAGTGACCTGCTGGCGGAGTGGCGAACGCGCCGGATGATGCGGGAACGTCGCGTGCGTGTAGCAATGTAGCAAGCCGGCGTGACGAGGCGCCGGGGGCGGTGGAGACCGTCCAGGAGGCGATCGCCGAGTTGGACGCAGAGCGGATCGATGCCGCCAAGGCGCGTTTGACGGCGTTCGTGGCCGCCACACGGCGCGCATTTCCGGCGTAGCGAACGCAAGCGCCGGCGGTTCCCTCGTTCGATCGCGTTCATCGATCTCGCCACGATCATTCGCATCCTCGCTGTGGTAGTCGCGCAGCTCAGGACCAGAGAACGCCTCGTCCGGCACTCGGACGTATGCCGTCGTTTCGTCCGTGACCTGGACACTCTTCGTCCGCAACTCGGCACCGAGCGCGGCGCAGCGGTAGGGTGGAACTCGGTGAACTCCAACCCGCGTGTCCCAGAGAACGCCAGGAACTGTCGCGAGATCGAGGGGATCACCATCCCGCGTAAGCACGACGGTGCCCCGGTCGAAGGTCAAGCGCACGTCCCTTAGCTGAGCGAAAGACGTGCCAAGCGCGGCGCACCGATCCGGCTCCGGCAGACCTCCTGGATCGGCCTGGATGAGTCGGCGGTGGCCGGGCGAGCCTTGTTGCTTTGCTCGTACTACGCTATTAGCGTAGCGTATTCATCATGGAGCGACCGCTTCAAACCGTCGTCGAGACGGCCGAGTTTCTGGCGCGGTCGTCAAAGTTGATGTCTGACGAGCAGCGCGCCCGACTGGTGGAGATGTTGGCCCGGGATCCCGAATGCGGCGAGATCATGCGGGGAACCGGCGGGGTGCGAAAGATCCGCGTTGCACTGGCCGGACGTGGGAAGAGCGGCGGCGCGCGCGTGATCCACTATTTTCACAGTGAGAGGCTTCCCGATTCGCTTTGACTGTGTTCGCGAAGAACAAAAGGGCCAACCTGACACTGGCGGAACGAAACGCGATGGCCTTGGTTGTCAGGGCCATCAAGCATCAGTTTGAAGGGTGAATAGCATGAGCAAGAAGGCGTTCGATTCGATCATGGCGGGCCTCCAGGATGCGCTCGCATACACCAAGGGCGACAAGACGCGCGGTCGGGCGACGGCTTTCGACGCGGGTGATCTCGACGTCGGGAAGGTGCGCGGCAAGGTCGGCCTCTCACAGGACGAGTTTGCGCGTGCCTTCGGCGTGAGCGTCGGTACGCTCCGAAACTGGGAACAGAGACGAGTTCGACCGGACGGACCTGCGCGTGTTCTGCTCACCGTGATCGATCGCGATCCGGTTTCCGTCTTGAAGGCGCTGCGAATCGGCCCGAAGAGAGCGGCGACTAAGCGTCGACGGGCGGCCTAGTCGATCGGACCCGGATACCCTACCCGGGTCCGCCGACCGACGCGTTCGGCAATATCATTAGGTTTTTGTGGAGGCGCCGGGAGTCGAACCCGGGTTCGATCATTATCGCGGAGAATGCGGGAGCGATCGGGAGCATAGATTCGGGCGAAGAATCGGGGGCTTGCGGGGACACTGGCGGGACGGCAAGCGCGCCGGATGATGCGGGAACGTCGCGTGCGTGTAGCAGTGTAGCAAGCGGGACGACGCCCGCCGCGCTGCTCGAGGCCATCGACGCCGCGATCGCGGCTCTGGACGCTGGAGAGACCGACGATGCCAGGGCACGGTTGCACGGGTTGGCGGAAGCGGTCCGGGCCAACCCTACCAGTCAAA
>Ga0265342_10003738_pt1 | contig 12303 bp, 11 predicted proteins | sample 4CB327metaG_FD_203125 | JGI IMG/M metagenome (GOLD analysis project Ga0265342, IMG submission 203125) | Rhizosphere microbial communities from Carex aquatilis grown in University of Washington, Seatle, WA, United States - 4-CB3-27 metaG | ecosystem: Host-associated > Plants > Roots >...
CCTTCGGAAACAATGGCGTCAACATCGAACTCATCATCCAGGGGACGAACGAGATGAGCATAATTGTCGGGGTCAAAGAGTCCGACCGTGCGACGGCGGTGCGGGCAACACGGACGGAGTTTTTCGGCAAGAAGTGAGCGCCTGCGCGCTCTGCAATAAGCCGCCTCCCGGCAGTCGGGAGGCGGCAACATTTTTTCAAACTATACAAATGATTCGGGCGACGCTGTAGCGCCGCCCGAGTTCGAAAGTTCTGAGAAGATCAGGCTGCGAGAAGGTCGTTCAGATCGCGGACCATTGCAGCCGCCGTCACTTCCGGCCCAGCGCCAGGACCCACGAGCGCGTTGCCCGTATCCTTGCCGAGCGAGTTGTGGATGGTGAAGCCGTTGTTCACCCCGTCGATCTGGCGAAGCCAGTCGTACCACGGGGTCTCCGCCTTCACATCATGAAAACCGCCTACAATCGTCCAACGACCGCATTGAGCCCGGATCGAACCTCGTGCACCTTCCGGGACCTCATCCACATCTGAGATCGAAGAGAACGTAACGATGAAACGATACCGCCCGTTCCTCGACGTGAGGTGTGGAATATCGCTTTTCTTGAGCGGGATGACGTCGAAATCGTCGGCCGAAAGAACCTTGTCGCATGGCAGCGCAATGTTCTTTGTGATCGCGCTTTTCATGCAAACGTCTACGAGTTCGCCGTTAAGGATCTCAATCGGGTCGTCGTTGCTGGGTTCGGCGTACTTGAGATCCTTCGCATCACTGATCGCCGACGCGAAGTTGCCGTTGGTCTGGATGCTGCTCCAGATGTAGTTCAACGTCCCATTGTTGACCATGTAGATGGTCGCATCCTCGTCTTGCAATTGCCGCCGCCGCAACACTTCGAGCATGTCCGTGCCGCCGCCGACCGTCGCACGACGTCCGACCGGTTGACCGAGCGCCAGTACTTCGCCGTACCGGTACGCGTGCCAGGCTTTGGCACAGGTAACGATCCGCTTACCGCGGAAAGCGTTCCCGTACCGCGATTCGGCAACACCCTTGTCACCATTGCCGATGGCGAGCATGACGGCATCAGCCTCCTTCGCGATTGGGTCGAGTGCATTAAGAACGCCCTGCACCCTATCCTCACCGAGGACCTTGATGCACTGTCCGTTCGACAATTGGACGCCGTGGCGTGCAGCCATGGCGATCACCTCGTGGCCCCGCTTCTTCAGCTGCCGGTCGAGCTCCGCGCCAATGTTCCCTGTTCCGATGATGATGACTTTAGCCATGACCTGGATTCCTCTCAATTCGCCTCGGCCTCTGTGCCGCAAGGCTTGGTTTACGTTATTCACCGCACGCAGCTAACACCATGGAGAAATGAGTGTCAACACTACGACAATCTCAGCGAAGGCACTTCCCAAAATTGGCTCTTCTGCTACACTCTATCCCTATGAACCTCTGGCGCGACGTACCGCTCGGCGACAACGCCCCCGATGAGATAAATGTCATCGTGGAAATCCCGAAGGGCTCCAATAATAAGTACGAAATAGACAAGGAGACCGGCCTCATCAAGCTCGACCGCGCCAATTATTCCTCGGCCGCCTACCCCTTCGACTACGGTTTCGCACCGCAAACGCTCTGGGAAGACGGCGACCCCTTGGACGTCGTCATCCTCACGACCTATCCGCTTAATCCGGGCATTTTGGTAGCGGTGCGACCGGTCGCTGTCATGGAAATGATCGACTCCGGTGAGTCCGACTACAAAGTCATCGGTGTACCCGTGGAAGACAAGCGTTGGGATGATGTGAACGACCTCGCGGATATCAACAAGCACATGCTCAAGGAATTCCAACACTTTTTCGAGACCTACAAAGCCCTCAAGGGCAAGCCGGCTCTCGTCGAGATCAACGGCATCAAAGGCCGGAAGGAGGCGCTCGCTGCGGTGAAGAAATCCGTCGAGTTGTACACAAAGAAATTCGGAAAGTAGCCCGAAACGTCCGGTGATATACTGGGCGCATGCCGCCCCAATCCCCTATCAGGAACGAGAACGAAGACCGGCTGCTTCCGCCCGCACAAAAACCTTCCTACGGACCTATCATCGGCATCATCATCATCCTCGTTCTCTTGATAATCGGTGCATTCTATTTCTGGAGTGCGCATTTGAATCAGCAGCCAAACCCCGAGAACCAGGCGCCTTTCATCCCGGCCGAAAATTCGACGACGACCGTGCAGTAGTCTAGACCCCGTGAGATAGCACACCCCGTATGCTCGCGAACATCGGATGCTTTTTCCCAAGACGGTCATGAAAAACTCGACGACGCTTATCTCATGGGGTAGACTCGTGCGATGTCCAAAGACCTGACGAATATAAAAGTCACGCGCGACGACGCCGCGTGGGAAGTCGAAGTGAAAGCGGAAATTCCCGAGGAAATTCTTTCGCGCTACCGCGATGAGACGCTGAAGGAAATACAAAAGACGGCAAAGCTCGACGGTTTCCGTCCGGGCAAAGCGCCCGTCGAGCGCATTATCGAAGTGTACGGCGAGGGCGCCATTATGCGCGAAGCTGCTGAGCACGCGATACAGCACGAGTTGCCGGAACTTTTGGCTTCCGAGAAACTGCTCGTCATCGAATCCCCCAAGGTAACGACCGATACGCCGGTCGCGGGAAAACCTCTGATCTTCAGCGCTCGCGCGCCACTCGCGCCGGAAGTCACTCTTCCTGATTACAAAAAAATCGCTGCAAAGCACCCGCTCGCGGATGCGAAAGAAACGGAAGTCTCGGACAAAGAACACATGGAGGCGCTCACTCACTTGCGCCGCGAACGAGCGCGCATCGATAAGATAGAAACGGGCATGGAAGCCGAAAAAGCCGCCGAGGAATCCCGCAATGCGAAGGAGGAGGAGTTGCCCGCGCTCGACGATGTGTTCGTGCAATCGCTCGGCTACGAAAGCGCGGAGAAATTTGCGGAAGCCCTTCGCGTCAACATAAAAAACGAAAAAGAAATGCAATCGCGCGAGAAACGCCGTGCGGCCATCCTCGACGACCTCGTGAAAGATTCAAAGATCTCCTACCCCGCGCGTTTGCGCGAGTACGAGCTCGAAGATATGGAGGGTCGTATGAAAGACGACATGTCACGCATGGGAACGACCTTCGAAGCATATCTTACTCAGACAAAAAAGACGCGCGAAGAATTACGCGCGAGCTGGAGCGATGCGGCCGACAAGCGCGCGAAGGTCCGTCTCATACTCACCGAGATCGCACGCAAAGAAAACATCGAGCCTGACGAAAAAGTTGTCGCACACGAACTCGAGCACGCCCGCGAGCACTACCCGCAAGCCGACCCCGAGGTCTTGCGCCTCCACATCGCTCACGCGCTTCGCAACGACGCCGTCCTTCGTTCGCTCGAAGGCAATACTGAACCCATGGTCGCCACCGAACACAACCACGAGCATTAGACCGACCACAGCGATGCGCAGGAAAGCACGGCACGAAGTGCCGAGCCCGAGGAGAGAGTTTTCCCCGCGCATCGCTCTGATAAGTTTTGAAAGATTGCTGGACGCGGCGACTCACTGCCGCCGCGTACACAGCCTTTAGAACGACGGAAGAAAATCGGATTGATCGTGCAGGTCGATATGCGCGAGCAATTCCGGCGACAACTTCCTGACGATTTTCTTGCCGCCTTTGGTGAGCGTATCGATGCGGACACGTTCGAATCCGCGCTCCCGGCAGCGACGCACCGCTGCCTCAAGCAGAAGCGTGCCGTATCCGCGCTTTCGATCTGCGGGTCGCACGTACACGCCAACGATCGTCGGCTCGCCGCTGCCACTCTCGCCTTTCTGCGCGATCGTCGCCATGCCGATGAGCGCATCATCAGCGAAGACGATTGCCTCATCGCACACGACCGAACGTTCGCCGCCGATGACGATGATTGCAAGCGCGTCTTCAGTCGCGACGATAATATCGTTCGCAATGCGAACAACATCGTCGCCGCCAATGACCTCCGTCCTCATCTTCTTCTCTCCTGTCTCGGGTTGGCACATGCCACACCCTTCCAAACACTCGCGTGTGCAAATATTTGAAAGGATGCGCGAGCGGATACCACCGCTCGCGCAGCCAACCGTGGGCGACGACAGAAGCCGTCGCCCTAACCAAACCTATACTTCCGAAAAATCAGGGATTTCCCGGAAGGGGTCGTCCTCCGATTTTGCCGCGTGGTAGGAACGAGTTCCCACCACGGTGGCGGTGTAACACCAGGCGTAACCCTGGTCGGACTCTTCCTTGTGGAGGCGCACCGCGCCCTCCACAAACCCGGCGTGCACGAAGACTTGCGTCTTCGTGACAGCGCCAGTGGGGTCGGACTTTTCGACCGATTGCCTGCGGGAAAATGCATAAACGGGCGTGACGCCCGCCATACGCAACCAGCCCTCCAGGAGGGCCATGAAGAACGGTGCACCGCCGACCATGGCGGCCTCCGCTCCGCTGTCGCGCGCAATGCGCGCCAGCGCGCGAGCGCGCGCCGACATTTCCTCGTGCGCTGGCGCCTCCTCGAACGTGAGGAGGCGCGACACCTGCGCCTTGTCGGCGGGTTCGAAAACGCCGGCTCCGAGCTGGTCGGGTGTCGCGGCGTGCTGCGTCAAGTTAATAATCTTTTGCATGACAAATCTCCTCTAGTCATGCGAGCTGCATTCCGTGCAGCGCGGTTTTTTGAGACCCTCTCCTAATGAGAAGAGTCCCGCCGCAGTGTTCGCCCAAGTTCAAGTAATGAATGTGTAATTGTAATTTTTGGGAACACTGCGGCGGGATTACGAACGTTTGTTCGCAATCCCCTACTAATAAGGTGTTACATCCTCGTTGCTCTCTCCTGAACCAACGAGGGTTAAGAATTTAATTTTGTTTGTCTCACTATAGGTTGTGTCAAAGAACGATCCCTCTCCTCTCGCTCGCACCACGCAAGCGATTCGAATTGAGACATTCCTGAAGGCGAAAATTGGTTTAGGTTCTCACCTCCAGTCGATGTCCCGACTCATGTCGAAAACAACGGATGAACGAGCCGGCCTTACAACGTCGGCCTTGGGCCGAAGACAGAGTTCTGTATCGGAGAGAGGTTTCCAGCCCAACTCCGGTACAAGAACGCTCGTTCGTGGAAACAGATGTAGTACGAGCCGCGCCTCATTCCCCACTCTCTCCTCGAGTCTCCTCGTAAGAATGGGGTGCGCTTCGAAAGACACCTCAATGAACTTTATTGCTGGCGACAGCGTAACACTCGAATAGGCAGATGTCAATATATTCGTGACAAAATATTACTCTTTTGTCAGCTCATATAGGTCTATATAGATGGATTTATTGATATAAGCCATATTTTTGTCATAAACTCTTGACAAGATATAACAAATCTGCTAGGCTGGCGGGATGGAATTAGCCTACCAGCAATCTCTTATCCAAGCCGGGTTCACGAAAGACCAGGCAGTCGTCTACGAAGCACTCGCCCGCTCCGGCCCAAGCCATGCCTCCGACGCTGCGCGCTCTGCGGGCCTCGGCCGCCCCCTCACCTACAAAATCCTCGATGAACTCATCGCGATGGGCCTGGTGGAGAAGAAGGACGAGTCCGGCAAAGTGGCCACTTTTACCCCCGCGCACCCGCTGAAGCTCAAAGAGGTGGTGGAGAAAAAACTAGAAGCCGCGAAGGATGCGGAGGTCGCGCTCGACGGGGTCCTAGGCAAACTCACCTCGGATTTCAATCTACAGAGCGGCAAGCCGGGCGTGCGATTCTTCGAAGGACGCGATGGCATCGCCGAATGCCTGAATGACGCGCTCACTTCCAAGACGGAGATCTATTCATACGTGGATATCGCAGAAGTGGAGCGCGAAATTCCAGACATCAGCCGCGAATTCGCGAAGCGTCGTCAAAAGCTGGGACTCAAAAAGAAAAATATCGGCGTCGATACTCCCGAAAATCGGCAAGAGATAGAGGGCTACTACACCGACGTTACCGAGGAGCGTCTCGTGCCGTGGAAAACGACCTCCTTCGGAACCGTCATGCAAATATACGACGGCAAAGTCTCCTACTTCACGCTCGCTTCGCCCTCCAAAGCTTCAGCGGAGGGGGGGCATCAAATGATCGGCGTCATCATCGCCGACCCGCACATCTACGAAATGCATCGTTCGCTTTTCGAGCACACATGGAGCGACCCGCGCGCCTACATTCCCGCAAAAACTCACTCGGCCGCCTCTGCGAAGCTCGACGCGTCCTGAGACTCAAGCACGATGTCGCATGTATCAACGCCGTGACCGTCTTTGTACGGTCCGCGCGCCAGTCGAAAGCCGAACCGTTCGTAAAACGGAACGAGCGAAGGGTCGCAGACCCCATGTATCGGACCTGCTGCGAGTTCTTTTTGTAGCGCGACTTCCAAGAGAGCTTGGCCCATAGCTCCGCCCGCATACTTCGGGCTGGTGATGAACGACCCCATATACACGTTTCCGTCGGCTCGATTCTCAAAGCGCGCTGACGTCACAATCTCTCCGTCTTTTCGATACAAGTAAAATCTGGAGTCTGTGTTCTCGAATGCTCCCGCGAGACTCTCGCGCAATTCTTCCATTTCTCCTAGCGGGTACTTACCCGAGTATTGAGCTTCTTGGCTTTCCATGATTGTCTGCTTGTCCTCGCTAGAAATATCGCCCGAACGTAGCTCCATCGCACCGCCGCGGATCTCGCCGAGATAGTCTTTGACCCCGGTTTTCCAAAGCGCTCGCGTCGCATCGAGAAGAAGCGGCGTGGTCTTGCCGTACTCTACCGTTTTGAGAACCCGCAGGAGTTTATATTGGTCCTGCAGGGATAGATTGCTGAGCTCGATCTCAAAGTCGTTTTTAATTCTCTCTCGTATCGGCTTGCGCTGGAGATATGCAAAATCATGCCCTTCCGCGAGACGCTGTTCGGTATTGAAAATATTTTGTTCCGGCGCGAGTTCCTCATATGAGAGGCGGCGCGTGAAAGCATCGTCTATACTCTTGTAAATCGCACTGCGCTCCCGCATGAGGTCTTGATCGGGCGTCCACCACACCTCGCGCTCACCGCGCGCAAGAGCCGCGTCTACAAGTTCTTGGGGCGGGTGCAACCTCGCTTCAAGCGTCTCGAAATCGGCAATGAGCCCTTCGATATGCTCCTGTTCCTCAGGAGCGGAAACGTACAGTCCGTCCTCTCTGTGCCGCGCGTAGCGGTCCTTCGTGATGAGGAACGGGACTCTGTCAAAACCAGAAGCGACCCACGAACTCCCATCCATTTCCGCGAGCAATTCCTGGCCTCGGACATTGAGTAGATAGCTGCCTTGTTTTTTCTCTATCGCCTGCTGGAGCGATTCGCGAACGCGCGAGATCACAACGTTGTCTCCATCGTATGAATAGTCGTCGCCGATGTTGTACAGATCCTGCATGAACTCGAGAAAATGCGCGGTGTCAGAGAAGTTCGTTGTATTGGAGAAATCAAGTTTCTTTGCAATAGATTTTTCATACTCGTCGCTTTGCATGAAACGCAACGCGTATCCCAATCCGTGGACCATGCTCGACTTAAGATGCGAATCTATGCGCGGATCCCATATCACCTTCGAGGCGATATCGATCAGGTGGGAGGGATGCAGCATTTGCGGATTTTGCGAGATCATTCCCTCCATTTCACCGAGTTCCTGCGCAAGCTCTGGACGTTCCCGGGCCACATCAAAAATCGCGCGGTATTTGCGAGTCCAGACATTTTCCGTTCCCTTTTTTGTCGAAACGCTATCAGGAAGTTCGCGCAGAAAATCGAACGCATGCGCTTCGCCATTCTTGATGCGCTGTGCAAATTTCAAAACTTCCTCTTGTGCCTGTTGTTGCGCCAGACTTTCTTCCTCTTTTCCGGGAATAGCCTCATTCGCTCTACCCACCTTTTCTCTTGATGTCTTTATCTCGTCCAGCTTCATGCCGCAAGCATACCACTCCCGATTTGCGCCAACAGCCTGATTTGGGTACACTCCTTTTATATGCAACAGACGAAATCACAAATGCTCGTGCCGATGGTCATCGAGAAAACCTCAATGGGCGAACGCGCGTACGATATTTACTCGCGCCTCTTGAAAGAGCGCATCGTATTCTTGGGCGGTCCTATAGATAGCGACGTCGCCAACCTCGTCATCGCGCAACTCCTCTTCCTCGCATCCGAAGACCCGAAAAAGGACATCTCCTTTTATATCAACTCCCCCGGCGGGCATGTCTCGGCCGGTCTCGCCATTCTCGACACGATGAACCACATCGCACCGGCCGTTTCGACCGTCTGCGTCGGCATGGCTGCCTCGATGGGCGCGGTCCTCCTCTCCGCGGGCGAAAAAGGCAAGCGTTTTGCCCTCCCGAATGCTGAAATAATGATCCACCAGCCCTCCGGCGGCGCCGAAGGCATGGCTTCAGACATCGAAATAACCGCAAAACAGATACTGCGCCTGCGCGAGCGCCTCAACAAGCTTTTGGCTAAGAATACCGGTCAAAAACTCGAGAAAATCACAGCCGATGTCGACCGCGACTACTTCATGGACGCTCCGGAAGCGGTCAAATACGGCATTATCGACAAGGTTCTGAGCTAAAACGGCCTCTTCATATTGGCCCTTTTGGAACATTGTGGTATATTCCACGTGTACTCATTATGAAATTGAATTTACCTAGCGCCGGTTCGTTGCATGGAGCGCTCCAGACATTTATCCTCGAGTCCTCGAATCTCGTCGTTGTGTCGCGCACATAACCACTCGCCGGCGTGAAGTATCACGCCTATGTCATTAAAAGTCATTCTTCTCATGCTCGCGGCTGCGGGCGTTATCGGTATTGCGGTCGGCTATTTCCTGCGCATGCTCATTCTCCAGGCCCGTCGCGGCTCGATGGAGATACAGATCCGCAAGATGATGCTCGATGCGGAAGAGAAATCAAAAAAGATAATCGGTGAAGCGGAGGGCCGCGCAAAAGAGCGCGAGAACCAGCTCTCTGCCGAGCTCAAAGAGCGCGAGCGCGAACTGAAGTCGACCGAAGAGCGCCTCGTGCGCAAGGAAGAACTGCTCGACAAACGCCAAACCAACCTCGATTCCGAGCAGGAAAACATAGCTAAAAAGAACGCGGACGTGCAATCGGCTAAGGACGAGGCCCAAAAACTCGTGCACGAACAGCAGGAAAAGCTCGAGAAAGTCGCGAGCCTCACGGCAGATGAAGCGAAGAAAGAACTCGTGAGCTCCGTCGAGAAACAGTACGAGAACGACCTCGAGGGCCGCATGCGCAAGCTCGAAATTTCTGGCAACGAGAAGCTCGAGAGTCGCGCCAAGGAAATTCTTACGACCGCAGTGCATCGCCTCGGCAACTCGGTCGTCTCCGATGTGCTCGCGACGACCATTTCCCTTCCCTCCGATGAGATCAAAGGCAAAATAATCGGCAAAGAAGGCCGCAACATCCGCGCGTTCGAACGCGCGACCGGCGTCGACGTCATCGTCGACGACACGCCGGGCACCATCACGCTCTCATCGTATGATCCGATTCGCCGCCAGATCGCGCGCATCGCGCTCGAGAACCTCATTCTCGACGGCCGCATCCAGCCGGCGAAAATAGAAGAGTCGGTCCAGAAAGCCGAGCAGGAGATCAATACCATCATCAAGAAAAAAGGCACCGAGGCTGCATACGAAGCCCGCGTGCAAAATATCGACCCGAAACTTCTCCAAATACTCGGCCGCCTCTACTTCCGCACGAGCTACGGCCAGAATGTGCTTGATCACTCGGTCGAGGTTGCCCACCTCGCCGGCATGCTCGCCGAAGAATTGGGCGCCGACCCTGCTGTCGCCCGCGCAGGAGCGCTCTTCCACGACATCGGCAAGGCCGTCGACCATGAGGTCCCGGGCACGCACGTCGAGATCGGCCGCCGCATCCTCCAGAAATTCGGCGTCGGTGAAGCGGTCGTCAAAGCCATGCAGGCGCATCACGAAGAGTATCCGTATGAAACTCCCGAGAGCATGATCGTGCAGGTCGCGGACGCTATTTCAGGCGGACGCCCCGGCGCCCGCCGCGACTCGGTAGAAAATTACATCAAACGTCTTGGGGAGCTTGAAGCTCTCGCCAATCAGGAACCGGGCGTCGAGAAGAGCTACGCCATCGCCGCGGGCCGCGAGATACGCGTCATCGTCAAGCCTGAAGCCATTTCCGACCTTGAGGCACGCAAACTCGCGAGGGACATCGCCGACAAGATAGAGAAGGAGTTGCAGTACCCCGGAGAGATAAAGGTTTCGGTCATTCGGGAGACTCGCGTCATCGAGTACGCAAGATAAAGGCTCTACTAAGCCGTATTTGCAGCTCTGATTTTGGGGCTTAAAACCTATACGAGAAGGGTTTTTGTCAATTGACAGGTCGAAATATTGGCTCAAAATGGTCAGATAGTGAGGTCGAGTGCGAAATTATAATGTAAACAGAAAATCATATGGCAAATAAAATGGACTTGGTTGAGAAGGTGGCATCCACCATCGGCTGCACGAAGGCCGACGGCGAGCGGGCGGTCGAGGCGGTCATCGCGATGATCACCGACATGCTCAAGAAAGGCGAAGAGGTTTCGATCGCGGGCCTCGGCATTTTTGAGGCGAAGACTCGTGCAGGCCGCACGGGACGCAATCCCCGGACAGGCGCGACCATCCAGATCAAATCGATGCGCGTGCCCAAATTCCGCGCTTCGAAGACTTTGAAAGACGCAGTGAGATAATCTCGAGAATGTGTGTCTGAAAGAACCGCCCGCCCGTGAGATCGGCGGTTTTTTCATTTATACATCCCCCTGCTCATTACATTCGCTGCGGGATGGGAGTCGCCCGCGCCTCTCGCCGCGTCGTCACGCGGCTCGGGCTGGGCACCGCCTCGCGGTCGCAGAAGCTTCTGCGACATCGCTCCGGCGTTCGATTCTCCACGCATCGTGCTCAAGCACGATGCTCATCCCTTGCTCACTACGTTCGCTGCGGGATGGGAGAATCGAACTCCCAACTACAGTTTGGAAAACTGTCGTTTTACCACTAAACTAATCCCGCTTTCACCCGCCATATCGGGTTTGAACCCGAATGGTAACAAATTTTCGCGAATACGGAAATTTGGAGCTTCGGATATTACAGCGTATATTTTTGATGTAATGTCCTCCGAATTCAGATCATTCCTTGTGAACGTCGGTGCTCTCGCGCTATTGGTCGGAGTGCTCGTCGTCATAACGAACCTGAAGAACATCGTTCCGGCGACCACACTCACCGCAACTTCTCTCACGCCGCAGACGCAGACGGCTTCCGTGGAAACCTCTTCCGTTGCTCCTCCTGTTGCGACCTCTTCCACATCGGTAGTCCCAAAAAAGCCCGTCTCTTCAACACATACGAGCTCGAGTGCTCCTCAAACTCCCGCGAAGCAACCGAGCACTCCAGCGCAAGATCCTCAGGCATCATCTACGCAGCAAACGGCTTCGGATCAAGTGACACGCATCCAGAACCCGTACCCGTTCCCCGCAGAATCCTTCGACGACATCAACGTTGCGGCGCGCGGAGCGCTCGTGAATATTTTGTGCATACCGCAAGGTGCAAGTTTGAGCCCCATATCGGGGAGCGGCGTCATCATCGACCCGCGCGGGGTAATTCTCACCAACGCGCACGTCGCGCAATACGTGCTCCTTTCACAAGACGAGCAGCTGAGTCTCCATTGCTCCGTCCGCACTGGCTCCCCTGCCACAGCCCATTGGACACCGAGCGTTCTCTTCATGCCCCCCATATGGGTCAACGAGCATGCGGTTGATATATCCGCACAGCATCCGACGGGTACAGGAGAGCACGACTATGCGCTCCTTCTCATAACGAACTCGCTCGATGGGTCCCCTCTTCCGGCCAGTTTCCCTTCGCTCCCGATAGATACTCGCGAAGGAGTAACGTTCATCGACGACCAGATACTGGCCGCAAGCTACCCGGCCGAATTTCTGGGGGGCATTGCGGCCGAGAACGACCTCTACGCCAACTCCTCAGTGACGACAGTAAAGCAGTTGCTTACCTTCGGTTCAGGGACGATCGATGTACTCTCGCTCGGCGGCATTATCGAGGCTCAGAGCGGCTCAAGCGGCGGCTCCGTAGTAAATGCATGGGGACGGCTCGTAGGCATCATCACGACCACGAGCGAGGGTGCGACGACGGCGGATAGAGATCTGCGCGCAATAGCGCTCAGCTATATCGATACCGATATGAAAGCACAGAGCGGTTACAGCCTTGAAGATCTTCTTGCCGGGAACGTCGCCGCCGAGGCCGCCGATTTCGCTGTCACCGTAGC
>Ga0265342_10003740_pt1 | contig 12299 bp, 10 predicted proteins | sample 4CB327metaG_FD_203125 | JGI IMG/M metagenome (GOLD analysis project Ga0265342, IMG submission 203125) | Rhizosphere microbial communities from Carex aquatilis grown in University of Washington, Seatle, WA, United States - 4-CB3-27 metaG | ecosystem: Host-associated > Plants > Roots >...
GACCAGCCGGGCCGACGCCACCACCTGCGCTTGCGCGCCCATGCGCGTTCTGCGCGCAAGGCGGAAGCCTTTGCTCGTCGCGTGCGGCGCGCACTTGTGCCCCTGCGCGCCCGTGGCGACGTGGTCAGCGTGGAGACAAGTGGCTATTTTCGCGAAGCCGCGCGCTACGGCGGGGCGGCGCTCATGCCGGCGGTGGAGCAGCTTTTTCAGGCCAGCAGCGAGCTCGTGCTGGCCGCCCTGCAAGCCGAAGGCGATGGCGCGACTGAGTCTGACCGCGTGGCCCTCACGGTGCGCGCCGCTGATGCCACAGCCAGCGGGCTGGGCTTGGACCTGCAAGCGCGACTGGAATTGGCGCGGCGATGTCTGGCGGCCTGCATGCGTGCCGGACTGCTCGACGCGGAACAAGCGCGGCAGGAATATCGACAGCGCTCCCGGCAACTCTTCACTTGGCTCGCCGCCCCGGAAGAGGATGCCCTGGCACCCGTGCTGGCTTCTTTGCAGGAAATCGCGGCATCAGTGGCCGCGCCATTGGATGCAGATCTGCGCCTGACCCTGCAACGGAAACTCACAATCCTGCTCCACCTTCAGGCTGTGCGTATTGCCGGCCCGAACGCCGGCGTCGAGGCACTCGCGCATTTTCTTTGGCAGCGCACCCTGGAAGCCATTTCTGCTCGTAGCAGGCAAGCCAGGTAGGGGACCCTGTCAACAATTCAGGGACTCAGTTCTGCATCTTGGCGTGCGCGGCTAGCTTCGCCCGCACCTGTTCCATGTCCAGATCCTTCACCCGGTCGGCCAGTACCTGCAGGGTTTCTTCACCCACCGCTCCTGCCTGCGAGAAGACCATTATGCCGTCGCGAAATATCATGAGGGTGGGGATGGCCCGGATGCCAAAGGAAACCGCGAGGTCCGGGTGTTCTTCCGCATTGACCTTGGCGAACAGGACTTCGGGGTTGTCATCAGCCGCTTTTTCGAAGATCGGGCCAAAGATTCGACACGGACCGCACCAGGGGGCCCACCAATCGACGAATACAATCCCGCTCTTGAGCAAGGACGGGAAGTTGTTGTCATTCACTATCCGCGTCGGCATTTGCGATCCATCCTGACTCTTTTGATGCCTGCCTTGCGTGGAGGTTTCTCCCCGGCACCAGCGCGCCATGTCGATTTCAGCCATAATCGTAACCTTCCACGGAAGACGGCAAGTGCACCGTGTACGCCGGCAAGTCGGTGGCATTGGCGGAGGTGTTCAGGTACACGGTGGGCAAGGAGCCCATCCCAGGGCCGGTGCGCTGCCGATTGGAATTGTCGGCACCGACTGAGGCGTGATGAGAACGCGCAAAAGCGCCGCCCGGGGGGTCAGCATCGTGAGCATGGGATCAGGCTACTCTTCTCTGCGGATCTTCGTCATCAGCCATCCCTGTCCGGGTCCTCATCTTCTTCCGCAGACTGCTGGCGCAGGACTTCGTGGAGCAGGGTGCGCTCAATGCAGGACTGGACCGGGACAGTCTCTTCTATGGGAATCACCTGCTGGGGAGCTGCGCTTGGCACTTTGCCAGGTGCCTTCTCGCTCTCATCGGACAGTGCGGGGATCTCGCGGGTCTGGTCGAGCTCGTGCAGGGGCACGGGCACGCCGGCCAGATGGGTTTTGGTCTGACCCATTGATTTCATCATCGGTACTCCTGCCAGCCGCTTGAACTCCGGGGCTTGCGGCTAGGCCAAACAGCAGCATAGATCATATGGCCTTCGCTCGGTAAGGGTGTTGTCTCGTCAATTACCCTCGCGCAGGCGCACGTCGTCTCCCAAGGCCGGCATGGACGCCAGCGTGATGCTATGAAAGAGACCCATGAAACCATCCCAGGAAGAAGATTTCGCCGCACTTCTCAAGGAGTTCGAGGGCAGTGATGCGCGGCGGGCCGAGCACGAAGTGCGGGTGGGAGATTCGGTGCGTGGCCGCGTCATGTCGCTGGGACGCGAGGCCGCATTTGTGGAGCTAGCCGGCAGCAAGAGCGAGGGCATGATCGATCTTGCGCAGTTGCGCGACCAGGACGGCAACCTGGCTGTGAAAGTCGGCGACGAGATCGAGGCACGGGTGGTGGAGAGCATGGGCAAGTCGGGTTGCGTGGTCCTGCGTCGCACTGCGGTGGCACGCGGGCCTGAGGCCAAGGCTGAGCTGCAGCAGGCGGCGCAACTGGGCCTGGCGGTGGAAGGCACGGTGACCGGCGTGAACAAGGGCGGTGTCGAGGTCTTGGTGGCGGGCGTGCGCGGTTTTTGCCCCATCTCGCAGCTGGAAATGCGTCACGTAGAAGATGCCAGCGCGTACGTGGGCCGCAAGCTGGAGTTCCGCATCACACGCTACGAAGTGGATCGGCGTGGCGACAACCTGGTGGTCTCGCGGCGCGCGTTGTTGGAATCCGAAGCACGAACGCGCGCCGACAAACTTCGCGCCAAGCTGGTACCAGGCGCGGTCCTGCCCGGCGTGGTAGTTGCGCTCAAGGATTTTGGCGCGTTCATCGACCTGGGCGGGGTCGAGGGCATGCTGCCGGCGTCCGAGCTGGGATTTTCCCGCGGCGTGCGGCCCGCTGACCTCCTTACGCTCGGCCAACAACTCCAGGTCCAGATCTTGCGCATCGAAAAAACCGACGATCCCAAGCGACCCGAGCGCATTTCGCTATCGCTTAAGGCATTGGAGCGCGATCCTTGGGAAGATGTGGCTACGCGTTTCGCATCGGGAACCAGGGTTTCGGGCCGGGTCACGCGGGTCGAGGCATTCGGCGCCTTTGTCGAGCTGGCGCCGGGGATCGAGGGTCTGGTCCACATCGGCGAGTTGTCAGGGGGCAAGCCCGCGCGCAACGCGCGCGAGTTGACCAAGGTGGGCGCCACCCTGGACGTGACGGTTCTGGCTCTGGATCGAGAACGCCGTCGGATTTCTCTCGGCGTGGGCGAACGTGCGGACGTGGTTTCGCAGGAGGATCTGGACGCGGCCCGCGCACCGGCACGGCTGGGCACGCTGGGCGATCTGTTCAAGAAGAAGATCTAGGTAGCCCAGACTGAGGCTAGAATCCCCCGCAGGACGCAAGGACGACCTGGACCAAGAGGAAGACCATGCCGAGAACACTTGGATTGCTTGTGTGTTGCCTGCTCGTGGGTCGCGTGGCCCGGGCGCAGGAGTCGGGGCAGGACCCGCGCGTGGCTGAGGCCAAGGTTGCCTGCGTAGCGGGCGACTATCAGAAAGGCGTTCGGCTCCTGGCTGAGATCTACATTGCAACCAACGACCCGATCTGGATCTTCAACCAGGGGCGTTGCTATCACCAGAATGCCCAGCCCGCCCTGGCCTTGTCGCGCTTCAGGGAGTTCCTGCGCAAGAACCAGGGGGCGCCCGGCGAGGATCTGCGCGACGCACAGAACTACATTGCGGAAATCGAGGCCGAATTGCAGCGGGTGCAGCCAGCCCAGACAAGCACCGCCCCGCCGGTGGAACCGGCAGTGGTGGTGGCTAGCGACGCCACCTTGCCGGCGGCCAAGCCTGGACGCGGCCTTCGCTACGCGGGCGTGACGGCCTTTGTAGTGGGCGGCTTGGCCGTGGTTTCGGGCGTGACTTTCACCTTGCTCATGCACAGGGCCTCGAACGACATAGAGGCGCAGACCAGCGGCAAGGACGCGAATTGGTCCGACGTAAGTGGAAAGTACGCCGATGGCAACCGCTACCAAACCCTGCAATGGGTCGGCTACTGGGTAGGGGCGGCAGCATTGATTACTGGCACCGTGCTCTATTGGATGGGAGCGGCATCTGCCGAACCCAAGCAAAGTGCAGCCCGGGCGTTTCCCCTGTTCATGGCCAACGGTGCAGGCGCCGGTCTGCACGTGGCTTTCTAGCTGCGGTTCGAAAGAGAATGACCATGCCGAGAATTCAATGCTTGCTAGTGGTGTCCGCCGCGGTTGCGCTGGTTGGGTGCTTTTCTCCCAATGTTCCGGACGGCCGTATTCATTGCAACGGGCCGACAGAATGTCCGTCTGGCTACCTCTGCGTGAAGGGCAACTCGAATTCGTCGGCCGGCGTGTGCTGCAAGGACAAGAGCTGCCAACAGTCTTCGCTTTCAAGTGACAGTGGCGCCGACGGGCTGGCAACCAGCTTGGACGGGTCCAACGCTTCACCGGCGGATTTGGGTTCGCACGACGGGACGACGGCGGTACCGCAAGACTCCACGCCCGATATCCCCTTACTCGTCGACGCAGCCCAAGACCTGAACCCAACCGGGACCGGCGGAATCACGGGCACGGGAGGAACCGCAAGCACCGGCGGGACGACCAGCGCAGGCGGCGCGACGAGCGCAGGGGGAGAGACCCACTCGGGTGGTGCGACGAGCGCGGGTGGAGAGACCAACTCGGGTGGTGCGAGCAGCACGGGTGGAGAGTCCAGTTCGGGGGGCGCAACCAGCACGGGCGGGGTGACCAGCGCGGGCGGCGCGACGAGCACGGGTGGAGTCACCATGGTGGGCGGTACGACTGGCTCAGGCGGAACCACCAACGCGGGCGGAACAACCAGTGCGGGGGGCACGACCAGCACGGGGGGCACGAGTTGCGCGGCCGGACTGTCCCCCTGCAGCGGCACGTGTGTCGACACCACGAGCAGTAGGGAATACTGTGGCTCGTGCAGCAACATGTGCGCTGCGGGACTGCACTGTTCCGCGAGCAAATGTGTCTGCGACGTGGAATCGTGCCCGGGTTGCTGTGATGGCGATGTTTGCCACTATGTCTCCGCCGAGACATCCGCGATCTGCGGCATCGGAGGCGTTGCGTGCAGACCCTGCGCGGGCAACCAGATCTGCCAGAACGGAGCGTGCGGCTGCGAGTCGGGGCTGTCCTGGTGTACCAACACGTGCGTCAACCAACAAACCGACAACAGCAACTGTGGTGGTTGCGGGACGTTGTGCCAGGCCCCGATTTCGCCATCTACAGCCGCGTGCACCTCGGGCCGGTGTCTGGTTGTCCTCGCCTCAGGGGTGCCGAGCGCCGACGGCATCGCTGTACACGGCAACAGCGTCTACTGGGTTAACTTCGGAACGTCTGCCAGTTCCTATGCTGACGGCTCCGTGATGAAAGTGTCGACCAGCGGCGGTCCGGTCACGACTCTTGCCTCAGGGCAGAACGGTGCCCGTAGTATCGCCGCTGATGCCAACAGCGTGTATTGGACGACCAATGGCTCGCTGATGAGAATACCAGTCGGCGGCGGCGCTATCACGACCCTGGTCTCGGGGCGTGAATCCCTTCACGGCATTGCCTTGGACGCCACCAGCGTGTACTGGACGGACACGGGGTCATATGCCAGTTCCTACACTGACGGCTCGGTGATGGAGATGCCCACCGGCGGCGGCGCTGTAACGACTCTCGCCTCAGGGCAGAGCTGGCCCGAGGGCATCGCTGTTGACGCCACGAGAACAAACGTCTATTGGACGAACAATGCGGGCGGAAACACGACCGGCGGCGCCGTAATGAAGGTGTCAGCTGCCGGCGGTGGCACCCTGATCACTCTCGCCTCAGGCCGGAACCAGCCTGGGGCCATCGCTGTGGACACAGCGAGCCCCCCGAACGTCTATTGGACAGAGTACTACCCCGGCACGATGATGAAAGTCCCCTCTGCCGGCGGCGGCATCACCACGCTGGCCTCGGGTGGGAGTTCCTTCTCCATGGCCATCGACGACACGAGTTCGAATGTTTATTGGGCCAGCTACAACGCGTCCTTTGGGACGGTAATGAAGGTGGCCGTCAGCGGCGGCACCCCGATGACCCTCGCCACAAAGCAACTCGGTCCGGGAGGCATCGCAGTTGACGCCACCAGTGTCTACTGGACAAACTCTGACGGCGGCACAGTGATGAAGCTGGCGCCAATGTAGCTACTTCGCCAAACGCACCCGGTATTTTGCCACCATGTGGTGCGGGTAGTATGAGAGCTTGGCCCGTCGCAGTCCCGCGTCGCCAGTGTCTTGCTCGCGATTGACCCAGGTGTAGCGCGACAGTGCGTTTTCGCAGAACATCTGGTTCATGGCCTGGTACAGCCCACGGATCTCGGCGGTGGCCTTTTCCGCGACCACCACGGCTGTGTCCTGGTTGAGCTGCGAGCCGATGGCAAAGGCTTCAATGCGACCATCGACCCTGATGGTGGCGCCGGTCACCGGCAGATCTTCGTAATGGCGCAACAGCTCGTGGACGGCTTGATCCTCGGCTGCCAGCGTCGGTAGGTTGGTGCCGCCGCGCTCGGCGAACCAGCGGCGCTGAAAATCGATGACCTCTGGTAGGGACCGGGGATCGAGCCCGGCGTAGTTGAATTGGTAGCCGCGCACGAAGTTGTGAATGTGGTTACGCTTGCCGTCGTACTTGTGGCCGGGCAGAAGGATCAGATCTTGGGTTCGGTAAACGTAGTCTGCGTTGTCCATGTCCTCCTCTGCCACAAGCTCGCCGGTCGCCTCCGCGTCCGCAGCCTGGCGTCCGGTAAGGCCGTACACGAACCCTTCTTCACCTTGCTCGCGCAGCCACAGCAGCATGCGGCGCATGGCCGCTGCCGGCTCGCGCGCGCGCAAGGGTGGGTAGAAACAACGCTTGCCGTGCCGGGTGACGAGGAGGCATACGGCCCCGTCCAGATCGCTGATGCGCGTGTTTCGCCCAGAGTGCCAGGCGAAGATCTCGGCGAAGTTCAGCTCCGATACCTCGGGCGGCTCGGCGGCAAGTGCCTCGTCGATGGTGTCTCGATGCGAGATGTCGAGGGGCGCAAAGTCAGGGAACGCCGGGAGTTGGCCCATAGTCAGCTGGGGACGAGCAAGCGCAAGCATTCATAGCAAAGATGCCGGCACAAGCCCCAAGGATGCTAACGCGCATTGTCCCACCCCTCGGCTGGCTCGCGAGGCCGGTTGCGCGTATTCTTCTGGAAGCAGATGGCGCAGTCGACCTGCAGTTACGCACGCCGGTGGATCATAGCTAGCGTTTTGACCCGCGCACCAGGAGGAACCCATCGATGTTGACCGGGATCTTAGGGCCAGATGCGGCCCGCACCAGGATCACGGTGGAAAGCCACTTGGCTCTTTCAGCCACGATCAATTGGCACCTGTCTGCCCGCAAGATTGATCTCGGCGCACTGCTGCGCGTGATTCTCGGCCCCGCTCTGGTGCCTAACCATGCCCCGCTGCTTGAAACCCTCAGCTACCTTCGCAGCGCATACGGAGAGCGCCGACGCAAGAGCGGCCCTGCAGCGGTTTTGCATTGTCTGCGCACCGCTTCCATGCTCGCGCGTATAATGCCTGAGCCCGGCATGCTGGATCTGCTGGGTGCGCTTCTGCACGACAAAGAAGAGGATCTGACCGCGGAGGAGTTGGGCACCCAGGAGTGGACCCGCGTGCAGGAAGAGTTCGCCCGCGTCCTCGCCAAGATCGACGCCGACCATCGCTGGTTCTTGGGTGAGCGCATTGCACTTCTGCGCCGTCGGGAGAATCAGACCTACTACCAGTACCTGGGCCAGGTGCTGGGCAAGGCGGCCGAGATGCCTGACCTTCTGCACTGCAAGCTGGCGGACAGGTTGGACAACACCATGGACATCGCCGTGCAGCGGCCGCCGACCGACCAGCACGATTTCTTCGAGACAGCATTCGGCGTTCTCTTTTTGCCCAATTACCAGTTGCGGCCTCAGGAGGTCGCCAGCGCGCCTGACAGCGAGGCATGCGTGTTGCTCATCTCGCAGCTCTTCAAGAATGTCGTTCTCATGAGCATGCTGCGCGAGCAGCGTCTGGACCGACTGGACGAGGTCACCAATACTCTCTTCACTGCTTTGGCAGCCGTGGGGCGGGCGCAGGCCGAATGGGGGGCGGTGGCCTTGCTGACATCGGCGATCGCGAGCTGCGAAGCACGCCGCAAGCTTGTCCTAGAAATCATGGAATACTGCGCGGCGGGTGGTATTGCGGCGGTGACCCGCAAGGAGAGGGGCGGCCTGCTCGATGGCAGCTTGCTCGAGCACTTTGCCGAGCCAGACGACAAGATCCGAAAGCGCCGGCTGGAAACCGTGTACGGCAACAAGCCGCTCTTCATTCGCCTGATGGTCATGTTCATCGGCATTTTCACCATCTTCACCACCGATCCCACCTACTACTTGCGCGGCATCGATTCCACCGGGCTGCACCCCGTGGACCCCCACTGATTGGCTAGACCAGAAACACCAGGAACCCGAACTGCGCCTCGACGGTCTGGCGCAGGAAGGCGCGCAGCTGGTCCAGGTTGTCCATCAGATATCTGAGCGAGTCTTCCTCGAGCGCGGCCCCGGTCCAGATGTCGGGGTAGATTTCCTTGGCGGCCATGTCACGGGCGTTGAAGCGCTTGCGCAACTCGTAGGGACTGAGGCCAGACAGGCTCTGGTAGATGGTTTGGGCAGCGTCGGCGCGGAATGCGCGCACCGGTCCATGCTCAAGGTCAATTCGGCCCACCTGCCGACCGCCATCGACCAGGAAATCGAGAGGTGGCTCACCCTCCCATGCGCTGCCGGTGAGCAGGTAGTGGATGCCGTGCCACGACTTCTCGAGATCGCAACGCGTGCCTTCGTTGGCGGCCAAATCCAGCACGCGCAGGGGTTTCGCCTTGGCCCGTTTGGGGATGGCGGTCTTTTTTCCCCGTGCGGTGCTCTTCGAGTGTTGCGTAACTCCATCCGGGGTTGGACTGTCCGGGACGATAAGACGCCACGCCAGCGAGGGCGATCTGACGACGCGGGTGATGTTGGCATCCGCAAGGCTAATCAGACCAAGGCGCATCCCCATGGATCAAGACCTCTGCGTGTGCCGGGAAGCGAGACTCATCTTCGGAAAACTCACGAGAGAAACGCGTAGCCCTCGCAGCCATACTCGGCGGAACTCCAGACGCAAAACACGGAGGGCAGAATGGCACGTGATAGAGTTCTCGGCAACTAGCGCGCTCATATTCATTCGTGGGTGCGCGGCGCGACGCGGCTGAGCCGGCGGAGAAATTCCGCCTCATCTAGGGTCTCGATCTCGAGTTCCTGGGCCTTGGCGAGCTTGGATCCGGCTTCTTGCCCGACCACGACGAAGCTGGTCTTCTTGGATACGCTCGAGGTCACGCGCGCCCCGGCTTGCTGGGCCAGGGCGGTGGCCTCCTCGCGCGAGAGAGTCGGCAAGGTGCCAGTGATGACCACGATCTTGCCGTCGAGCGGACGCGGACCGACAGGACCCCCGGCGGGCTCGTCCGCGACGCGCACGCCAGCCTGGACCAGCTTCTTGACTAGCGCGCTGTTCTCAGGGTCGCGGAACCATTCGTGGACCGCGCTGGCGATTTCCGGGCCCACGCCCTCGACGGATTGCAGATCCTCGAGATCGGCGGTGGCAAGGGCCTCCAGGGATGCAAACCGTTTCGCGAGCAGTTGCGCCACGTGGGCGCCCACCCGCCGGATGTTGAGACCCACCAGCAAGCGCCAGAAGGGCCGCTGCTTCGAGGCCGCAATGGCGTCAAGCAGGTTCTGCGCGGATTTTTCGGCGAAACCCGGGAGTTGTACCAGGTGCGTCGCGTCCAGGGCGTATAGGTCCGCCGGATCAGCGAGCAGGCCGCGCTCCACCAGGGCGGTCACCGTCTGATAGCCGAGGTGCTCGATGTCCAGAGCATCAGGCGAACCGAAATGGCAGAGCCATTCCACGGTCTGCGACGGACACGCTTTGCGGTTGGGGCAACGCCAGTCTGCCTCGCCTGGCTTGCGTACAAGCGGCGTTGCGCACGCCGGGCATTGGGTCGGGAAGGTCCACGCTGGCGTTCCGGGCGGCCGCTGTTCCAGTACCGGACCGACGACTTCGGGGATCACATCACCGGCTCGGTGGACGATGACCGTGTCCCCCTCGCGCACATCCTTGCGCCGCAGATCGTCCTCATTGTGCAGGGTGGCCGAGGTTACCGTCACGCCACCCACGTGCACCGGCTCCAATTCCACGTAGGGCGTGACCCGACCGGTGCGGCCCGTGTGCACGGCGATGCGCCTAACCAGGGCCGTGCGTTCCTCGGGCGGAAACTTGAAGGCCACCGCCCAGCGCGGGGCACGGCTGGTCGCGCCCAGATCTTCGCGTTGTCGGTACTGGTCGACTTTGATGACCACGCCGTCAATCTGATAGTCGAGGTCGTGGCGGTGCGCTTGCCACTTGGCACAGTAGGCGGCCACTTGCTCCAGGGTGGACGCGCGTTCGATGTTGGGGTTGACAGGTAGGCCGAGCGAGCCGAGGTAGTCCAGATCTTCAGAGTGGCGTAGAGCGCGCGCCGTCCGGCCTGCGCCGGCATCGGTGCCGTAGCACCAGAAGCTGAGGCCACGGGCTGCGGTCACAGCAGGGTCCTTCTGGCGCAGGCTCCCGGCCGCGGCGTTGCGGGGATTGGCAAAAGGTCGTTCGTCTCTTTCAGCCAATTCCCGATTCAGGCGCTCGAAAACCGAAATCGGTTGATAGACCTCGCCGCGCACCTCCAACAGGGTGGGGTGTTGACTGCCCTGCAGGCGTGCTGGGATCGAGCGGACCGTGCGTAGATTGGCGGTGATGTCCTCACCCACGCGTCCGTCACCCCGCGTGGCTCCGCGGACGAACTCACCGTCCTGATAGATGAGCGACACCGCCAGCCCGTCGATCTTCAGCTCGCACACGAAGTCGAGGTGGTTGCCCACCGCGCGCTGCAGGCGGCCCAGCCATGTCTGCAACTCCTCGGTGGAAAACACGTTGTCCAGCGACAGCATGGGCGAAGGGTGCTCGACTGGTGCAAACAGCGCGGAAGCTTTGCCGCCCACGCGTTGGGTTGGGCTCGCGGGTGTGACCAGATCGGGGAATCGTTGCTCGAGGGTGCGCAACTCGCGCATCAGGCCGTCGTACTCGGCGTCCGAAATGGTCGGACGATCGAGCAGGTAGTAGCGGTAGTCGTGACTTGCGATCTGGCTGCGCAGATCCTCGATCCGCGTCCCCGCCAGCGCGCGCTCGTGCTGCATGAGGGAATCGGGGTTCCCTGGTCCAGGCGTCATCTCGGAATCGATGGGCTAGGCTTGGCCTTCGTTGAGCACCGAATCCAGTTCCCTCTCGACGGTGGCGCGATCGAGGGAGCGGGCCACCGACAGCTCCTGCGACACCAGGCCGCGCGCGGTATCCAACATGCGGCGTTCGCCAAAGGAGAGCGGCTTGGTCTTCTTGAGTCGATGCAGGTCGCGGAAGACCTCGGCCACTTCGAAGAGTGAGCCCGACTTGATCTTGTCCATGTAGGCACGGTAGCGCCGGTTCCAAGGATGGCGTTCAAAGCTGGCAGCCTTTTCTCGCAGGATGTGCAGGACCTCGTCCACCTCCTGGGCACCCGCAACCGGCCGGATGCCAACCTGCTCGGCCTTGTCGACGTGAACAAGGATTTTGAGATCCGAGTTCGCCAGGCGCAGGACGTAGAAGCTTTGCACCTTGCCACCGATCTCTCGCTTCTCCACACTGACGACCTCGGCAATACCTCGCGAGGGATAGACGGCTCGTTGGCCTATTCTGAGCGTGAGTGCCACAGGAACCCTCCTTGGAAAAACAGGGTGGGGCGTGTCGACTGTCAGCGCGAAAGTTGGCGCAATGCGAAGTTGATGGCCCAGTATAGAGGGCCTCAAGCAAGCGTACAATGCGAGTCTGGTGCGCGCTCGGTGTATCCGTCCGCGAATTCGGAGAGCTGTTCTCGCCGTGGCTCATTGCTCTCGGGTGCTGTGAGTCAATTTCAATTAATTGAAGCGAAGGGCACCCCAGGGCTACAATGGATCTTGTGACGAGTCGACGGCGCTGCAGCCCTGCACAGGGGACGACACTGGTCGAGCTGATGATCGTGGTGGTCATCATCGGCATCTTGGCCGCCATCGCCACGGTCGGGTACAAACGCTATGTCGCGCGGGCGCGGCTCTCAGAGGCGCACGCCATGCTGGCTGAGCTATCGTCCAAGGAGCAGCTCTATTTCATGGACGCGGGCGCGTACATACCGGTGCGTGTCGCCGCAAACGGCTACGCAGTCGACGACACGAACAGCGACACGACCGGGTATTATCCCATCACCAGCCTCACGGATGCGACCTTCGAATCGGCGCGTACAGCGCATGGCGTGGGCACGTATCCAGCATCGTGGAGCCGGATCGGCCTGCGTCCCCGCTGGAAACAGCTCTACTGCACCTATCTGGTCAACGCTGGTGACTCAACCAGCGTGCTTCCTTCCCCCATCGGGAATCCGAGCCTGTGGTCCGCGACACCGAACGTCCCGTGGTTCTATGCGGTGGCTGCGTGCAACCT
>Ga0265342_10003745_pt1 | contig 12292 bp, 10 predicted proteins | sample 4CB327metaG_FD_203125 | JGI IMG/M metagenome (GOLD analysis project Ga0265342, IMG submission 203125) | Rhizosphere microbial communities from Carex aquatilis grown in University of Washington, Seatle, WA, United States - 4-CB3-27 metaG | ecosystem: Host-associated > Plants > Roots >...
GCCAGCGGCGCGATCTCGGCGGGGAATTTTCCCTCCAGCCGCTGTGCCGCGCCGCTGCGGATGCGCGTCAGCGCCTCGCTCACGCGGCGCAGCGGCATCAGCCCGACGCGCACCTGGACGAACACCGCCAGCACCAGTCCGACGAGCAGGACTGCAAACGACCAGATCAGCGTGTCGTTGAAATCGGCGATCTCGCGCTCGACCACCGAAAGATCGCTCGCAACCACGAAGGTGTAGGTGCGGCTGTCGTCCGGTTTCGCCGTCGCGGAAATCGGAAACGAAACGCGCCGCGCCAGGACGCGCAGATGCTGATTGTCGGGACCGTCCGCCATCGCCCAGATCTGTCCGTCGCGGCCGGGCTGTCCTTCCAGCTTGATCGTCTTGTCGAACAGCGAAGGGGAAATCTGCACCGGTGCGCCCGGCTGCGCCGGCAGGATCTGCCAATAGTGGCCGGAATAGACCCGCGCAAAACGGCGGTTGAGAAAACGCTCTTGCAGCGCCACTTGGCCGTGGGGATCTGGTTCGGCCGCGGCGATCATGCCGTCGAGATCGACCTGCAGCCCAGTATCGAAATTGTCGCGCACGGCCGAAACGAACGCGTCGGACAACAGGAAGCCGCCGGCCGCAAGGCCGATCATCGTCCACACCGCCGCCGCCAGAATCAGGCGCGAGGCGAGCGAATCGAATCTGGCGTAAAACCGCTTCTGGAAAAATCGCATGTCATTCCCGGCCGAGCGAGCGTAGCGAGCGAGGGGAAGGGAATCCAGAAACCTGCGCACGCTCATGGATTCCCTTCCCTCGCGCTCACTTTCGTTCGCGCTCGCCGGGAATGACAATCGCTTCCGGGGAGGACCATCGCACTCTATGCGCCGTCTTTGCGAGGAGCCGCCGGATCGTCGAGGCAATAGCCAAGGCCACGCACCGTTTGAATGAGATCGGCTTCCAGCTTCTTGCGCAGCCGGCCGACGAACACTTCTATCGTATTCGAGTCGCGGTCGAAATCCTGATCGTAGAGATGCTCGACCAGTTCGGTGCGCGATACCACGCGGCCCTTGTGGTGGGCGAGGTAGGACAGCAGGCGGTATTCCAGGCTGGTCAGCTTCACCGGATTGCCGTCGAGCGTGACGCGGCTGGCCCGGGTGTCGATGCAAAGCGGGCCGATCTCGATCTCGGACGTCGCAAGCCCGGCAGCGCGGCGCAAGAGCGCGCGCACGCGAGCCAGAAGCTCTTCGGTATAAAACGGCTTGGCAAGATAGTCGTCGGCGCCCGCATCGAAGCCCGCCACCTTGTCGCTCCAGCGGTCTCGCGCGGTGAGGATCAGCACCGGCATGGTCTTGCCGGCCTTGCGCCACTGCTCCAGCACGCGTACGCCGTCCATCTTGGGCAGACCGAGATCGAGGATCACCGCGTCGTAGGGTTCGGTGTCGCCGAGGAAATGTCCTTCTTCGCCGTCGCCGGCCGTGTCCACCACATAGCCCGCATCGCCCAGCGCCTTCTTCAGGAGGCGCTGCAGATCGGTATCGTCTTCGACGAGCAGAATGCGCATGGCTCTCTCAATCGTGGCCGCGACGGCCGGAATTCCCGCGGCGCCGGTCGCCGCCATAGTCGCCGCCGTTTCTGCCGCGCCGATCGTCCCGGTCGCGGCCCCAGCCGTCGTGCTGCCTGTCGCCGTCCTGATGCCTGTCATCGTAGCGCGAGGGCGGTCCGCCGAAATTGTCGAATCGGTCGCCGTCGAAACGCCGTCCGGGAGCCGCATAGCCGCCAAGCATGCGGCCGGACCGTCCATCCACATCGAACCAGGTGATGCGCCCGTCTGGCGTCATCCATTTGAGGCGATAGCGGACCGAGCCATCCGGGCCGAGGAAAGGCCCTTCGGCGTCATAAAAAGTTCCCGGCGTGTGCTGGCGGATTTGCGGCAGGATGCGGTCCAGCGAGGGCGTATTTTCGCCGCGCCTGTCCCCGGCATGGGCCGGGGAAGCGAGCGCCAACAGCAGCACAACAAGGCCGGAAACAACACGCGCGCGCATGGCTTTTCCTACGACGCTAGAGATGAACCCGTCATGAACGTCTTGTCCAGAGCCCGTTCAGGAGTCACCCCCTAATGTCGCACGCATGGGAACGGCGGTGATTCAGGTGTCCGCCTTCCGCAGCAAGGGCCAAAGGCCCGACCAAAGGAGAAGACCATGAGAATCAAGACCCTTCTTTTGACGGCCGTTGCGGCGGCAGTCCTGAGCACCACCGGCGCCGGCATGGCGACGGCCGCCCCTTATGATCGCGGCGGCCATCACGAAATGGATCGCCGCGGCGACCGTTATGACGGCGACCGCCACGATGGCTACCGCAATCGCGATTGGCGCGGCGAGCGTCACAGCGTCTGGCGTGACCCCTATTATTGGTCCGGCTATGGGCACGGTTATGTCGGCCACGACCGGGTGTTCATGGGACTGCGCAGCCATAACTACAACCGCTTCATCGGCAACCCGTATTGGTACCATGGCCGCTATGTGGTCAGGACATACGACCGCTGGGGCAATGTGGTGTTCGTGGAAGTGAATCCCTACACCGGCGGTTTCATCGGCGAGATTCGCTTCTGAAGTTTTGGAACTTGAGTCGCGCGGTTCGCGGTTAGCCCCTCCCCGTAGAGCCGCACGACAATCAAGCGAAAGCCCGCGAGATCCCTCGCGGGCTTTCGGCGTTCAGGCGCTCTCGCGAAACGTCGCAAAGTCTTGCAGCGGCGCGCGTTCGGTGACCAGCGCATTGACCGGCGCGCTGTCGTCGGCGAAGCCGAGCGCCATGCCGCAGAAAATCACCCGGTCGGCGGGCACCGAAAGATAGTCGCGGATGACCCTGTGCCACATCGCCCAGGCTTCCTGCGCGCAGCTGTGAAGGCCGCGCTCGCGCGCCAGCAGCATCACATTCTGCAGGAACATGCCGAGATCGGCCCACTGGCCCTGGCCCATGGCGCGATCGATGGCGAAGATCAGCCCGGCCGGCGCGCCGAAAAATTCCCAGTTGCGCGCGAAATGCGCCAGCCGCGCCGCCTTGCCCGCGCGCGCAATGCCGAGCAGCGCATACATCTGCTCGCCCACCGCAAAGCGGCGCGAGCGGTAAGGCTCGGCGAGGTTCGAGGGATAGATCGGATATTCCGGCGGCTCGCCCATCGGCGATTGCTTGCGGGCCTCGGCGACGCGGCGCACCAGTTCGTCGCGCGCCTCGCCGAGCAGAACATAAACATGCCAGGGCTGGAGATTGCCGCCCGACGGCGCACGCGCGGCGAGTGTCAGAATCTCTTCCACACTCGCGCGCGGCACGGAATCTGAGGTGAAGGCGCGGATCGACCGGCGAGAGGCAATGGCTTCGGAGACGTGCATGGCTCTGCCCCAATGGAGAGACGCGAGCATGCCGCGCGGTGCTCTAAAGCGCTAGCGCGAAGCTTTCTTCGGTGCCCTGTCCCCGAACCACCAGACGATCGCGGTGACGGCGGCGAAGATCAGGGAGTCGGCCACGTAGGCGCGGTCGATGTCGCCCGGCGTCAGGGCGAAGAAGGCGGCGCAGAGGAAGGACGCGAGGCCGAGCGTCAGGGCCGGGCGCACCAGGGCGCGCACCGCATTGACCCAGGGATAGGCCGGGCCGATTCCGGTCTCCGCCTTCAGGCTTTCGGCAAGCCCGCTCCACGAGCCGGACGACGCGGTGACGGCCAGTTCCTGCTCGGTCTCGGCCGCCTTGGCCTTGGTCTGCATGTCGAGCAAGCGCTCCTCGTGGCCCCACTCTTCTTTCTTCTGTGCGAATTCCTGCTTGGCTTCGAAAATGCCGATCACCTTCGACGCGACATTGCCAAGCAGGCCGAACAGGCCGCCGCCGAGCGCCGAGACGCCCGTTCCGATCAGAGTTCCAATGTCCATTTTACTTTGCTCCTTTCGCCATAGAACGAGCGCACGGGACGCCGCGATGGCCGGACTCAACGCGCAGCGGCGGGTTCCGTTTTTCCGAAATCGTTTACCGCACGCGCCGCGCCCGGATCGTGCCGTAGGCCGTCATGGTTCCCGCCGTGAAGGTCGCCTGGGCGTGTAGATAAATGGTCGTCGTGGTTGTCAGCGAAACGCGAACGATCGGCGTATCGATCACATTCCACGGCGAATAGGATGTCGTGGTCATGGCCCCGGCCCGCATCAAGCTATATTGGGTGTCGGTCAGCGTGGCGCTCGTCGAACCGATGCCGGCGTAGATCGGCGCATTCGCCGCGACCGTCGCGCTCGCCGCGATGAACTCGACCAGACCGGTTACATCCCAATCTCCCGCGGTAAGACTGATGTTGGTCACGTTGGCGGTGGTGGCGGTGGTGAGCGAAACCGCGCTGCCCGAGGCGATGGTGGAATATTTGTATTCGCCAATTATACCGGCGGCAGCGGAAGAGCCGTCGGTGACGCCGGTCTTGCTCGCATAATTTCCCGGATCGACAGCAGCGCGCAAATAGGCACGCTCTCTCCAGTTGCCGCTCGCATCCGAGGCGTAAATGCCGACATCGCCGGCCGCTATGGTGCGGCTGGCGCCGCCCAGCAGGGTCAGCGAGGTCGCATTGTGGGCAAGGGTGAGCGCGCTGGCAAAACGCATGAAGCGCAGCTTGTTCGCGCCGGTGCCGAACGAGGTGATCGTCGTGGTGCCGGTGATCTGCACGAACAGCGAGCCGGCCGCGCCGAGATCGCAGGTGGCGGCCGAGGCGACGGACGCTTCGTTGGCGCTGATGAGTGAATTCCAATCCGTCCAGGCGCCGCCCACGTAGACGATGAAGGCGCCGGTCGTCGCCACATAGGCGCGCAGCCCGTTGAACGGGGTGTAGAAGCGCCACGCGCCATCGAGGCACGAAGCGATCTTGTAGGCATAGCCGCTCCAGGCGCCCGTCGGCGAGCCGCCGAGGAGATAGGCGTCGCCGTCGCTGGGCGAGGCCGGTGGCGTGTTGACGAACTGGCCGAGCAGACAAAGATCGACGAAGGCGTCGAGTTGGACCAGCGCTTCGTTCCAGGTGGCGACATTCATTTCCTGCATCGAGACGAGTTCAGGAAGGCGCAGGCGCGCGGTGCTATCGGACATAGAGGGATTCCGTCTTTTGCCGTCCGCGGCCGACCACGGACGAACGTTGGTACACATTGACGATCAGCGGATTTGGCAGGCCCGACGGGAAATCCTCGGTCTGCTGCGCCGCCGTGTAGGTCTGCGAATGCTGGGGAATGGACGAGAAGGTACGCACCACCGATGCGCCGCTGGTGATTTCCAGGTCATAGGATTCGCTGGACTCGCTCATGGGCGTTTCGGCCTGGAGCAGATTGGCGGCGGCAAATGCGCGGTCGCGGCGCTTCCAGGAAATGACGAGATCGCCCGCAGACCAGGCGAAGGTCACGTGACAGGGGGCCGGCGGGATCAGGCCGACCTCATCGAAGGCCAGCGTCGCGCCCTGGTAGGCGGGATCGGACATCGGCTTGCCGCGCGGGCCCCACAGATAGGCGAACGGCAGGCGCGCTTGCGTCAGGCCGAGCTGCGCCAGCGCTGCGTCGAGCACCACCACGCGCGCACCGGCGGCGATGGGATTGCGCATGGCGGTTTCGCTGTCGCGCTGGCCACGTAACAGTTTTGTCAGCCGCCATTCGTTCGGCGCGGTCAGTTGGGCATTGGCGAACTGGACGATTTCCCAATCGCCGTCTTCATTCTGCACCGCCAGCGCGTTGGCGCCCGCAAACACCGAGGCGTCGTCGGTCGACGCCAGCGTGCCGCTGCCGAGCTTCACGCACAGCGCATTGACGCGATCCCAGCGCCACAACGGTCCGGAATAAAAATCCTGCGTCGTCACGCCCAGCGTGGCGGGGCGCGTAACAGAGGTGTCGAGGACGTAATTCGAACCGGTCGGGCTTTTCAAAATTTGCACCGCACCGGGCCAAGGATCGGCATAAGCGGCCACCAGCGGCGTATTCGGATTCTGGTCGCCCGTCAGCAGCGGCAGATCGAGGAAGACAACCAGCGCGCGGCCCGGCTGGCGCAGCGTCTGAAGAACCGATGTGGCGCGCTGCGGCCCGACGATGGTTTCGTACACCGAAGGATCGGTCGCCACGGCTTCCACCTGGCGCGCGCCGGCATCGTCGATGCCCGTCAGGCGCAGACGGCGCGTGCGCCCGCCGGCGTCGAGCAGCACTTCGTCGGTGGGATCGAGCGCAATTTGCGAGGGCGCCAATGCAAATTTGGCGCTTTCGCGCATCACCCAGGAGTCCTGCAACAGGCGCTGGCCGATGCCCGTGACCTGACCTTGATCGAGCACCAGCGGCAAAGACGAGGTCGCCACGCGGTCGGACAAGGTAACCAGCCGCCGCGCCTCGGCCACCGCCTGGCGGTAATCGGCTTCGGCATCGAGATAGCAAATGCGCGAGACGTTTGGCAGATCGGTTTCCTGGGCGCGGTCGAAGGTGAATCCAAACGACGGGTCGCCGTCGCCGAGCGCGATGTCGGTTTCCGAGAACGGCGCGGCGGACGGCCGTCCGCGCATGACGAACTTGACCAAGCCTTCGCTTTCCACCCCGTCGAAGAAATATGCCACGGACAGCGGCGCCAGCGCGTCGCGTACGCTCATCGTGTCGGTGACGGCGAAGCCGGTCACCAACCCGTTCAGATTCGAAACGTCGCAATCCGAAAAGTTTGCGTCGGCGCACAATGCGGCCGTGAGGTCCGCAAGCTGCACCGCGCCCAGCCGACCGTTCAACCAATGGCCGGTGCGGTAATTGGCGGTGTCGCCCCAGACGTCGGCGCGCGCTGGAAAGAACGGATACGGCCGCGCATCCCAGCACCAGACATACAGGTTGGCGGTGTCGAGCATCGGCGCGTGGTAGACGCTGGACGTGGGATTGTTCGCGGGCGCGTTCCAGAAATTGAGCTGCGCTTCCAGGAAGCGGCGCTGGATCAGATCGTTGCGCGCGCCCGTCGAGTAGTAGGGATAAAAGCTCTCGCTCGATTTGGGATCATAGAAGACGTTGGGCTGATTGGCGCCCTTCTCCACTGCCGGACAGCCCAGCTCGGTGAACCAGATGGGTTTAGATTGCGGCACCCAAGCGGTGTGGCCAGCGCTTTCGCTGCCGTCGGGGCGGTCGACATGCAGATTCGACCACCAGTTCCACAGATCCTTGGCGCGCCACACAAACGGCTTGCCTAAGCCGTCTGTGATCGGCGTGCGGGTTTGCGCGTCGCGGTCCTCCCCGCTGGCGTAATACCAGTCGTAATCTTCGCCGCCCCGGATGTTGGAGGCGAGATAGGCCGCATCGTGGATGTCGGCCGGACCGTTCGCGTCGTAATCGAGATGGGCGGTGCCGTCGCGCCAATCGGCGAGCGGCATGTAATTGTCGATGCCGACGAAATCGATGTTGGCGTCGCTCCACAAGGGATCGAGATGGAAGCGCACGGCGCCGTCGCCCGTTTGATGGTTGTTGTATTCGGACCAGTCGGCGGCGTAGCCGATCTTGGTGCCCGAGCCCAGGATCGCGCGCACGTCGGCGGCCAGCGTCTTCAGCGCCGCGACCGCGGGATAGCTGCTCGCGTCGCTGCGGACGCGCGTCAAGCCACGCAATTCGGAACCGATGAGAAAAGCATCGACGCCCCCGGCCGCCGCGCACAGCTGGGCGTAATGCAGGATCATGCGGCGATAGCCGGCGGTGAAGAACGCGTTCACTTGGGTGGCGGCAGCAGCAGTGTTGTCCACGCTGCCGGCATAACCCGGTGCCGGGCTGACGGTGATGCGGCCGCGCCAGGGATAGGCGGGCTGGCCGGTGCCCGCCGCATTGTCCGTGTACGGATTTGCCAACGTATTGCCGGGCGCCACATCCATGAAGAGGAAGGGATAGAACAGCACGCGCCAGCCGCGCGATTTGAGCTCGGCGATGGCGGCCGCCACGCTGTCGTCCGACGGAGTGCCGCCATAGGCCGGCCGGCCGTCAATTTGACTGACGAGATGCGCGTCGGCGCGCGCCACGCCGTCGACGCTCCAGGTTTCGGGATAGGTGAGCTTGGCCGCGGTTTCGACGCCGGGCTTGATAGCGATGCTGCCCGCGCGCAGATCGTCGCCGAACCAGCCGACCACCAGAGAAACGGCGCCAAGATTGGGCGCCAGGCTTTGCAGTTCGTCGAGCGAGGCTTTCAGATCGGTCTCGCCCGAGGCGTTGTGTGCGTTCTCGGGGGCGGTGGTGCCGGCGCCGTCGTCCTGGGTGACGACCTCGTCGGCATAGACGAATTCGCCCGCGCCGGGGATCAGCGCCACGCCCGGCAGCACATTCTCCAGCGCCGTAGGATTGCCGGACGAAATCGCGTGGATGACCTCGAACTGCAGCTGCGGAATGCGGTTGCCGAACGCGGCGAGCGCCATGTCCTCGAATACGACGTAACAGAGGCCGCGATAGGCGGGCGTGTTGCCCGCCCCTTCGATCTCTTCGATCACGGGATCTGCGCATTGCGTCTCGTCGCCGGGATAGACGCGCGTGGTGTATGCCGACAGGTCGATCAGATTTCCATCCGCCCACACCCGGCCGATCTTGGTGATGGGACCGGCGCACAGACCTACGGCGAACGAAATCGAATAGGCATAATCGGTTTCCTCGACGGCGGTCGACGCGGCGCCCTTGCCGCCGGAGGTCGTGGAGCTTTCCTTGAAGCGGCTGGCCCACAGAAGCTGGCCCGCCACCCGCACGCGGCCGTAAAGGCGCGGGATCGGCGCCCCTTCGGTGGAGGATTGAATATTGATGTCGGAGAGCCGCGGACCGCTGTGCTTGACGGCGGGCATCAGCGCCGCGTCGATCTGGGTGCCCGCCAGCGCGCCGAGCGCGCCGCCGATTTGCGCGCCCGTGATCGTCGCGCCCAAGAACGAGATGCCGCCGCCGAACAGCGACGGGCCCAACGCCGTGCCGACGGCGGAGAGAACGAGAGTGGCCATGTTCGATTCTTCCATCACCTCCCCCTTGTGGGGAGGTCGATGATGTGAGCGCAGCGAGCATCGTCGGGTGGGGGCTGCCGTTGAAACAACCCCCACCCGAACCATCTCGCGTTGCTCGATGGTTCGACCTCCCCACAAGGGGGAGGTGAAATCAGAGTGTTGCGTTCGCTAAGGCTTGACGCCCCATTTGGCGAACATCGCCGGGATGGTCGGATCGATCTGGACGGCCGCCGCGATGTCGGCATTGCCGTTCTTCTCGTCGCCGGTTTTCAGGCGCGCCACGCCGAGGATGTAGAGCGAGGTCGGCATATTCGGATTGCCGGCCAGAGCGGCATGCGCATCGCCGATCGCGTCGGCATATTTCTCCATGCGCAGATAGACCAAAGCGCGGGAATCCAGATAGGGCGCGTATCCGGGCTTCTGCCGCAAAGCCTCGTTGCAGTCGGCAAGTGCGGTATCTAGCTCGTGCCCCCAATTGGCGCGCATCCAGCACCGGCCGTTGTACAAAAACGCCCTGTGGTGGCTTTGGATCAGGCGGTCCAATGCGGCGAGGCCGCGCTTGTATTGGCCGAGGTTGCCATAGGCCACGGCGCGATTCCACACGATGTCCCAATTGTCCGGCGCGAGGCGCGCCGCGGCATCGAAATCGCGGATCGCAAGATCGTATTGCTGCTCGGCGGCACGGGCGCGGCCGCGCCCGACAAGGGCGATGGCGTATGCGGGCTTGATGCGCAGCGCCGCGTCATAATCCTGGATCGCGCGGCTGTAGCTGCCGAGCTCGGTATAGGCGTCGCCGCGATTGGCCATCGCCGTGGCGTCTTGCGGAACGAGGCGGATCGCCGTGTCATAGTCCGCGATTGCAAGATCGGGTCGGCCGAGACGATCATAGGCCTGGCCGCGGTTGTTGTGGGCCGGGCCGGAATCCGGCGCCATTTGCAGCACCGCATCATAGTCTTCGAGCGCCTCCGCTGCGCGGTTCATGTTGATGTAGGCGTTGCCGCGCTGGATACGGGCCGCAGCCTGATCGCCCGACTTGAGGATCGCGGTGCAGGCGTCGATGGCCGCCTTGCCGGAGGCGTGCGTGCAACGTTCGGCGTTGGGATCGGCGGCCGTGGCGGATTTGTAGAACGCATAGCCGCCCAGACCGATGGCAACGGCGGTGATCAGCGAAAGCACGATGAGAAGAAGACGCCCGCCCACTTTATTGATCACCCCCAACCCCACCGCAAACCTAGCGGGAAATCGCGGCGCACGCCATGGCGCCGCGACGGGGTTAACCAAGAGAAGGACTGCGTTTTTCATTGCTCAAATGCGAAAGGCATAAGCGAGTTTGCGGCGCCAGGCGGGCGTGAAGGCCTCTTCGCTGACGCGCTTGTTCTGGCGGGCGTGGATCAGGGTGAGGGCTCCGTGTCCTTCGCTGCCGCTCAGGACCTCTGCGACGATGGCGCAGTGTTTTGCCGGTCCGCGCGCCAGCATGCGGAACAGGACCACGTCGCCGGGTGCGAGGTCGCGCGGATCGATCTGCGTCAGATAGCGCGCCAGCGCGTCGCGCAACGTTTCCTCTCCGCGCGCTTCAGCCCAGTCCGGCGAATAGGGCGGCGGGGTCTCCGGTTCTTCGCCGCGCAGCTCGCGCCACACCCCGCGCAGCAGACCGAGACAATCGCAGCCCGCGCCCTTGACGCTCGCCTGATGCACATAAGGCGTGCCGATCCAGGAACGGGCAAGGGAGACGATTTCTTCTGTTGTTTCACCTCCCCCTTGCGGGGAGGTCGAAGCGCGCAGCGCTTCGGGTGGGGGGCTAAGGTTTGCGTCTGGCGCCGCCCCCCACCCGGATCGCTTCGCGGCTTCGCCGCTTCGCTCTCCGTCGGTTCGCTGGCGCTCCCGACCCCCACAAGGGGGAGGCAAAATCCTAGTTGCCATAGCGGCTGCCTCCGTCGAGTGGCGTCGACGCGGCGGGATAGGACAGCACCGCATCGTTGCCGGGCATATAAGGAAAGCCGCGGAAGTTCGCCGCGTTGGCGAATTTTGCTTTGCAGGTGGTAAACTGCTTGTCGCAGCCGGGCGTGATGGCGAACGTATCGCCTGCGGCGATCGCTTCGCTCATCGCCTGCCACAATTCGATGATGGTGAGACTTGCTGACAGCGCGTGGCGTTTCACTTCCATGGCGCGGCCGCTGTTGGCGCCGCCGGTGAAGGCGAGCTTGCCGTCGGTGAACCAGCCGTCGGCATAAGCGGCAAGGCCCGAGACGGTGAAGCGGCGCGCATCGGTCACGGTTGATACGGTTCCGGCAACGGGCGCGAGCGCAACGTTGCAGCGCCCGTCACCGAGATCGGCGTCGCAGGCATGGCCGTAGACGCGGCCTACCGGTTGACCCAGCGCATGCGCCAGGCCGCGCACTTCCGCGGCAAAGCCCGTCTTGCCGCGCTTCACTTCGCCGAGGCTGCCCTTGCGCATCAGCACGCGCTGATCGGGCGAGCACCAGTTCACGCGCCAGATCTCGATGGCGGCGTTGTCATAGAGGCCGGCGGCAAGATCGTTTTCGTTCAGCGTTTCGGACGACAGCGCGCCCATCACTGTCAGATTGTCCACCGACAATCCCAGCGTCGATTGTACTTCGCTGGCGGTGAAGCCGGTGACGGCGGCGTAGGTGGTGCCGCCGAACGATACGGGCGCATCGTGATCGGTGAAGCCAAACACGGCGCCGTCGCGGCGCGCGATCTTCCAGCACCAGCACAAGGCGGTGGTGCCGCTGTTGAGATGGTTCTGGAGGCCGGGGGGAAGGGTTTTCATGTATATGCCCTCGAACAACCTCCCCCTTGTGGGGAGGTCGAAATATCGGAGCGCAGCGAAGATATTTCGGGTGGGGGGAGATGCTGACGACGGCCCCCCGCCCGGAGCGCGTCGCTCGCTGTCGCTCGCGACCGCTCCGACCTCCCCGCGAGGGGGAGGTGAAAAACAAGAGTCATATCCTCACCTCCACCAGCGGCAGGCTGGGCACTTCGCCGGCGGCGAAGTTCGCCAGATTGATGGAGAGCGAATCCGTGTCGAAGCGCACCGGCACGTCGAATTCGAAGCCGGCGGTGATCGCGGTGCCAGGCGCTGGGGCGGAGGCAAAGGTGACAAGGCCGGTGGCGGTGTCCACGCTCCAGCCGCCCGATTGTTCGACGCCCGCCAGCGCAACGCGCACGCTGTTTGCGACAGGCTTCTTTATGACACGCGTCCAGGCGGACGGGCCGGAGGCGTAGGTTTTGGTCAGTTGGAAGGATTTCGTCGTGCCGTCGCCGGTGGCGATGGGTTGATCGGCAGGCGAAACTTCCGCTAACGGGGCGCAGGAT
>Ga0265342_10003749_pt1 | contig 12279 bp, 8 predicted proteins | sample 4CB327metaG_FD_203125 | JGI IMG/M metagenome (GOLD analysis project Ga0265342, IMG submission 203125) | Rhizosphere microbial communities from Carex aquatilis grown in University of Washington, Seatle, WA, United States - 4-CB3-27 metaG | ecosystem: Host-associated > Plants > Roots > Rhizosphere...
CGGCGCCTTCGCCGGCGTGCCGTTCCTGATCAAGGATATCGCCCAGGACTATGCCGGACTTCCGACCAGCGCTGGTAGCCGCGCGCTGCAAAAAAATGTCGCGAACCAACATTCGCATGTTGTTCGGGCTTATCTCGAGGCCGGGCTCGTGATCTTCGGCAAAACCAATCTGCCGGAGCTGGGATTGAAGGGCGTGTCGGACTCGCAAACCTTCGGCCGCGTTTGCAATCCCTGGAATGCCGAACACATGCCCGGCGGATCGAGCGGCGGCGCGGCCGCGGCGGTCGCCTCGGGTGTCGTGCCGATGGCGGCCGCCAATGACGGCGGCGGCTCGATCCGCATTCCCGCCGCCTGCTGCGGTCTGTTCGGCTTGAAGCCGTCGCGCGGTTTGATCTCCGCGGGGCCTGGATGCGGCGAATACTGGTTTGGCGCGTCTTCGGAAGGTGTGATTTCGCGCAGCGTGCGCGACACAGCCGCAGCGCTTGACGTGATCGCGGGTGGCGAGCCCGGGGATCCCTTTTTCGCCGCACGGCCAAGCGAGGCCTACGCAAAATCGATGTCGCGCGACCCCGGCCGCTTGCGGATCGGATTTTCCGCCGTCTCGCCGATCGGAACCGACGTGCATCCGGAGGCAAAGGCAGCGGTCGAGCGCGCGGCCGCATTGCTGCGCGGCCTGGGCCACGAGGTCGAAGAGGCCGCGCCCGAGATCGATGGCGCAGCACTCGCCAAAGCGTTCCTGCACGTCTATTTCGGACAGGTCGCGGCGTTGGTGGCGCACGCCCGCGCGACAGGCGCCAGGCGTGAGGATTTCGAGCTGTTATCGCGGGTAGTTGCGACGCTCGGAGACGCAGTTTCAGCCGGCGCGCTGACAACGCATCTGCTCATATGGAATGATTTCGCCCGCGCGCTCGGTCGCTTCCACCAGCACTACGATATGCTGCTGACGCCGACACTGGCGCATCCGCCGGTGCGTCACGGCCAGGGCGATCCCAGCGTGGCGGAGCAGACGCTGCTCGGTCTGCTGGATCGCACCGGGCTGCTCGGCTGGCTGACGCGCATGGGATGGTTCGACAGCACCATCGACAAGATTGCGCTCGACAGCATGCAGTATGTGCCGTTTACGCAACTCGCCAATCTCACCGGCGTGCCGGCCATGAGCGTGCCGCTGCACTGGACGGCGGACGGCCTGCCGCTCGGCGTTCAGTTCGTAGCGCGCATGGGCGATGAAGCGCGTCTGCTGCAACTCGCCCATCAGCTCGAGACGGCGCAACCCTGGTTCGACCGGCTGCCGGCGTGTGTGACGCAGGCCTGACTGTTATTGGGGGGATTTCATTTCACCGGCATGCTGACGTTCCGCCCGACGCCCTCGGGTCGCGGCAGCAGCGCGTGGGCGCTGGCGACCGCATCGATCATGGTGCGGATATCGGGCGGGAAGGGCGCGGTCTTCCGCTTTTCCATGTCGACATGCATGGTCATGTTTTCCGACGTCGCCGACAGCCAGCCGTCGCGGGCGTGGCGCAGTTCCTCGAACGTATGCAGGCGTTTCTCGTCGGCGGCGAGCAGGTAGACCGAAATCTGCACGGGGTCGCCGAGGTGAATTTCGCGCAAGTAGCGCACATGGCATTCGGCGGTGAAGGTCGAGTTATTGCGCGCCTTCTTATAGGCCGGGCCGATGCCCAGCACGAGCCACAGCTCGTCGATCGCCCGGTCGAACATCACGTTGTAATAGGCCATGTTGAGATGGCCGTTATAGTCGATCCATTGCGGCTCGATCTGCATCACCGATGAGAGGAATGGCACGGTCGCGCCGCTACTACGTGTCGTCATCCGTGTCCATTCCCCCATGCAGCCATCGTCTCTTGACCCTCTATATATCCTTTGCCACGGTAGTTCGGTGGAAGGAATCTGTCAGTGGGAACAACGATTACCAATAAACCGAAGCGCGCGGAGCCCAAGGCGGTTGCCGCCGTGGTGGAAAAACTCGCAGCGCGGTTCGGCAACCGGCTGGTCACCTCGCAAGCGGTGCGCGAACAGCACGCCCATACCACGACCTGGTTGCAATCGCAGCCGCCGGACGCGGTGGTATTTGCGCAGGAGACGGCCGACGTTCAGGACGTGGTGCGCGTGTGCGCCGCTCACGGCGTTCCCGTGATCGCGTTTGGCACCGGCACCTCGCTCGAAGGCCAGGTCAATGCGCCGGCCGGCGGCGTCTGCGTCGATTTCCGCGACATGAACAAGGTCCTGGAGGTCCACGCCGAAGACCTCGATTGCGTGATCGAGCCCGGCGTCACCCGAAAAGCCCTGAACGAACACCTGCGCGACCAGGGCGTGTTCTTTCCGATCGATCCCGGCGCTGACGCTTCGCTGGGTGGCATGGCCTCGACCCGCGCTTCCGGCACCAACGCGGTGCGCTACGGCACCATGCGCGAGAACGTGCTGGCGCTGAAAGTTGTGCGCGGCGACGGCGAGATCATCACGACAGGTACGCGGGCAAAGAAATCCAGCGCCGGCTATGACCTCACCCATCTCTTCATCGGCGCCGAAGGCACGCTCGGCATCATCACCGAGCTTACGATTCGCCTGCGCGGGATTCCCGAGACCATCGCGGCGGCAGCCTGTTCGTTCGATAGCGTGCGCGGCGCCTGCCAGGCGACGATCATGGCGATCCAGACCGGCATTCCGGTGGCGCGGATCGAGCTGTTGAACGCCGAGCAGGTCAAGGCGTGCAATTCCTACTCGAAATTGTCGTTGCCGGAGACGCCGCTGTTGCTGCTGGAGTTTCACGGCAGCGAGGCCGACGTTGCCGAGCAGTCGAAGCATTTCGCCGAGATCGCCGCGGAATGCGGCGGCGGCGGTTTCACCTGGACCACGCGTCCCGAGGACCGCACCAAATTATGGCAGGCCCGGCACGATGCCTATTGGGCGGTGAAGTCGCTGCGTCCCGGCGCCGGGGTGGTGGCGACGGATGTTTGCGTACCGATTTCGCGGCTCGCAGATTGCGTCACCGAAACCGAGGACGACCTGAAACGGCTGCGGCTGCAATCGCCGATCGTCGGCCATGTCGGCGATGGCAATTTCCACTGTTCGCTGCTTTGCGATGTCGACGATGCCGACGAAATGGCGCGCGGCGAGGAATTCATGCACCGCCTGGTCGAGCGGGCGCAGTCGATGCAGGGCACCTGCACCGGCGAGCATGGCATCGGCCAGGGCAAGCAGAAGTATCTCGAGGGCGAACTCGGGATCGAGGCGATCGACGCCATGCGCGCGATCAAGCAGGCGCTCGATCCAAAAAACATCTTCAACCCCGGAAAAATCATTCCGCCACCGGGCGAAATGACTTAATTCGGAATTAATGACTCAATTCGGAGCTAGAATAATCTGGCCGGCGGCGTATGTGATTGACATGGATTTTGTATTGGAATTTTCGCCTTGCGAATTTGGGACCTGATGATGCGGCTTCGCCAAACACCGTTCGCTGTCCTGGTCCTGCTGGCGTCAGCCATGCCGGCCGGCGCCGAAGATAGTCCTGCGGGCGGATCGAACACCAATTCCGCGCAAACCCAGCCGGCTGTTGCGCCGAACGACACGGATGAACTCAAGCCGCAGACGCCGGACACCGACTTGTTCGCGCTGATGACCGGAACCTGCAGCACGCTCAAGATTGCCGGGCATGATTTTCCCTGCCGCACCGTCGCCTATTCGCACAGCGTCGGGGGCCGCGCCTATTTCACCATCGCCATCGACGACCCGGCGGATCCGAACCACATCGTTTCGTTCTCCGGGGAGGGCGGCAAGCGCAGCAACGAAAATATGTACGATTTGGCGGTCGACCGGATGTTGCTCAATTCGAAGAACCAGCCGAAGGCGGACGGCTTGCCGGTGCCGACGGTGGTGAAATCGGCGGGCAGATGCGTGCAGCTCGGCAATTTCGCCACCGGTCACGTTACCAGCGTGGTCTGCTCCGCCACCGACAGAAGCGGCAGGAGATACGATCTGCGCTTCGAGTCCGACGGCTCGCCGATCACGGTGCGCCGGGTGAACCCGTCGTCGCCGACCATCCGCGGACAGGGCTAGTGTGGCGACTCCGATGTTCCTTTCAGTGTTACCGCGACTTTTTCAAAGGAACATCAGAGGCCGAGCCGCGCTAGGAGTCGATATTTGCTCGCGTCCCTTTGGCGCTGACATTCGTAAAAGTGCCTGCCGCGATATGGTACGAATGTCAGAATCTGGACACTAGGTTTTTCGGGAAGACGCGCCATGGCGATGCGCTGGTTCAACAAGCCCAAGCCGAAAGAGATTTGGGAAGAGCCCGTCGCCTGGCCGATCGGCGATATCGAGGCCGCGCACCGCATTCGCGATATTTGCCGCTCGGCCGCGGACAGCGCCGTGAATGCAGCGGCTCCCGACGCCAAAAACCGGCAAGACGAGTTTCAGCGCTACGAGCGCGCGGCGCGGGCGGCGATGGAAACCGCGATGAAGATCGGCGACGATTTGCTGCGCGATTCCGCCGTGCGCCAGATCATCGATCTCTGCCTGACGGCCGACGATCTGAGAACCGCGCGAATTCTGTTTCGCGCGATTCAATCGCCGTCGATTCGCGACGAGGTGCTGCGCGACCATGCGCAGCTGGCATCCTGAGCTCGCCGTTACTTCTCGACCGCGCCGCCGCTCTCGGCCCAGTCCTTGAAGCCGCCGATGTTGTAGACTTCGTTATAGCCCATGTCCTTGAGCAGCTTGCCGGCGAGCGCGGCGCGTCCGCCGGAGGCGCAGTAGATCAGGACTGTCTTGTCTCTAGAAAAGTTCTTGTCGTGGGTCGGCGAATCCGGATCGGCGCGGAATTCCAGAAGGCCGCGCGAGACGTGAACCGCCCCGGCAGCCTTGCCGCTCGCCTGCACTTCGGTGCCGTCACGGATGTCCAACAGCAACGTGTTGCCCTTGGCGATCTTCTCGCGCGCCTCGGCAGGCGTGATCTTCGGCACCGCAGCGTTCGCTGCTTCCATCATCTGCTTGACACCGAGCGCCATTCTTCATCTCCCTTTTGGACTGTTCGTCGCTTGACTCTTACACGTTCCTCATCGTCATTGCGAGGAGCACAAGCGACGAAGCAATCCAGTCTTTTTGCTGCAAACGCCGGATTGCTTCCGTCTCCACGCCAAACGCGCTACGCCGAACGGGTGCCCGGCGAAGCTTGCAAGGCAAGCGAAGCGGGGTCGCTCCGCTTGCAACGATGGATATAGCGTCTCTCCGTCGGCGGCCCAAGGACTCCTGATGCGGCTTCCGTTGTTCTACGGCTGGATCATCATCGCGGTGACTTTCGTCACCATGGCGATCGGCGTCAATGCCCGCACCGCCTTTTCACTGCTGTTTCCGCCGATCCTTGGCGAGTTCGGCTGGGATCGCGGCGTCACCGCCGGCGCGTTCTCCTTCGGCTTTGTAATCTCGGCGATTGCAAGTCCCTTGATTGGCCGCCTGATGGATCGCTTCGGCCCGCGCAGTGTGATGGAGCTTGGCATCGGGCTGATGGCATGCGGCCTGCTGCTCGCGCCGCTGACCAAAGAACCCTGGCATCTTTATCTCACCATTGGCGTGCTGGTCGGCGCCGGCAGCATCTGCCTCGGTTATACCGGCCAATCCCTCTATCTGCCGAACTGGTTTCACCGTTCCCGCGGCCTGGCGATCGGGCTCGCTTTTGCGGGTGTCGGCGTCGGCTCGGTGACGCTGCTGCCCTGGGTTCAGTTCCTGATCGACCAAAGCGGCTGGCGCGCCGCCTGCACCGCGATCGGGCTTCTGGTTCTGATCGTGCTGGTGCCGATCAATCTTCTGTTGCGCAAGCGCCCGGAGGATCTTGGCCTCCTGCCGGATGGCGATGCCGCGCCGTCAGCATCCGCAGAGAAGCCGCGATCGAATGTCGTCGATCCGGCCTGGGCCGGCATCGACTGGACGCTGTCGCGCGCTATCCGCACCGCGCGCTTCTGGTGGATTGCGATCGGCTATTTCGCCGGGCTTTACATCTGGTACGCGGTCCAGGTGCACCAGACCAAATACCTGCTCGACATCGGCTTCAGCCCGGCGGTCGCGGTGTGGTCGCTGGGTGCGGTCTCGACGCTCGGCATTCCCGGTCAGATTTTTCTGGGACATCTGTCCGACCGGATCGGCCGCGAATGGGTCTGGGCAATCGGCTGTATCGGCTTTGCGGTCTGCTTTGCCGCGTTGATCGCGCTGGCGCAGATTCATTCGCTGGCGCTGATCTATCTCATGGTGTTCACGCAAGGCGCGCTCGGTTACGGGTTGACGTCGGTGATGGGCGCGATCGTGGTCGAGATCTTTCAGGGTAAGCATTACGGCAGCATTTTCGGGACCATCCAGGTGTCGGCGCTGGCCGGCGGCGCGGTTGGCCCGCTGGTGACCGGCGTCCTGCACGATCTCACCGGAAACTACAGCCAGGCATTCCTGATCGCGATCGCCATGTGCGTGTTGTCTGCGTTGGCGATCTGGCGCGCCTCGCCACGAAAAATCCGTGCCGTGGCCGGCCGGCTGCACCGAATACCAGATTAATTATCCGACAGTCCCGCGATGGGACGTTCTCGGACCTTCATCTGGCGCGATAACTCTTATATATTCCGCGAAACCGGAGGGAGACGCTTATGAACGAGCCTGCACAGGCTGCGGCTGCGCCGTTGTTCAATCCGCTGTCGCCGGAGTTCATCCGCAATCCCTATCCGCATTACGACCTGTTGCGCCGTCGCGATCCCGTGCACATCACCGCGCACGGCATGTATCTCGTCACCCGCCACGCCGACGTGAGCAGCATCCTGCGCGACAAGCGCTTCGGCAAGGATTTCGTCGTGCGATCTGTGCGGCGGTACGGTCCGAAGATCATGGAAGAGCCGGTCTTCCGCTCGATGAGTCACTGGATGCTGCAACAGGACCCGCCGGATCACACCCGCCTGCGCGGTCTGGTGGTCAAGGCTTTCACGGCGCGGCGGGTCGAGGACATGCGGCCGCGCATTCAGGAAGTCGTCGACCAGACGCTGGATCGCGTCATACCGCTCGGAAAGATGGATTTGATCGAGGATTTCGCTTTCCGCCTGCCGGTCACGATCATCTGCGACATGCTCGGTATTCCCGAAGAGCACCGCGAGACGTTTTATACCGGCACACGCGACAGCGGCCGTATCCTCGATCCCGTGCCGCTGAGTCCTGCCGAGATCGCACAGGGCAACGCCGCCAACATGCTGGCGCAGATGTATTTCAAGCAGCTGTTCGAGTTGCGGCGGCGGGAGCCGGGTGACGACTTGATCACGCAACTGGTGCATGCCGAGGAAGACGGCTCCAAGCTCACCAACGAGGAATTGACTGCCAACGTCATGCTGCTGTTCGGGGCCGGCCATGAGACCACCCTCAACCTGATCGGCAACGGGGTATTGGCGCTCCATCGCAATCCGGATCAGCTTGCGCTGTTGAAAGCGCGCCCCGAGCTGATCACGGGCGCGATCGAGGAATTTTTGCGTTACGATTCTTCCGTGCAGATGACCGGCCGGGTGACGCTGGAAGATATCGACAACCTCGGGGATAAGAAAATCCCCAAAGGGGAGACCGTGCTCTGCCTGCTCGGCTCGGCCAACCGCGATCCGGCGGCCTATCCCGACCAGCCCGACCGGCTGGATATCATGCGGCCAAACGTGCGCCCGCTGTCGTTCGGCGGCGGCATCCACTTCTGCCTCGGCGCGCAGCTTGCCCGCATCGAGGCCGAAATCGCGATTTCGACGCTGTTGCGGCGGTTGCCGGACCTGCGGCTCGAAGATGCGGAAAATCCGGAATGGCGGCCGACCTTCGTCCTGCGCGGCCTCAAACGCCTGCCGGCGAGCTGGTGAGCTGTAACTAGTGCCCTCTTTCCGAAGTTCGCAAGATATTGCGGCGGCCCCTGTTGCGAACATCGGAAAGTCGAGGGCAACTAGCAAATATGGGATGCTAGTACCGCTTTCGATCTGAAGTCCCTGAACGTGGTTGCGGCTTGGGGCGCAGGGACTTCAGATCGGCGGTACTAGCCGCTGTGACTTCGCCACAGTTCACTCTATATATGGCCCGTGGCGGCATAGCGTTTGCTTAGACTGGGACGCTGTTCGCGGCGCGTAATCCGCGCGCAACCGTGATCCGCGCTTTCAAAGGGAGACACCGTGCAGACGACGCTGCTCGGATTGGCGATTGCCTTGATCATTGCGCTGGTTGCGGCGCTGGTCGGACCGTATTTCGTCGACTGGAACCAGTTCCGTCCGCAATTCGAGGCCGAGGCCAGCCAGGTCGTCGGCTCGCCAGTGCGCGTCGCCGGTGCGCTCGAGGCCCGGCTGCTGCCGTCACCGAGCCTGCGGCTGCGTTCGGTCGTGGTCGGCGGCGCCAACGACCTCGGCAAGGTGAGGGCCGACAAGCTCGATGTCGAGTTCAGCCTCGGCTCGCTGATGCGCGGCGAGTGGCGCGCCACCCAGCTCTCGATCGATGGCATGGCGCTCGATCTGGGCCTCGATCCGAAGGGCGCGATCGACTGGCCGTCGGGCCAGGGAAAATTCAACCTCGGCTCGTTGTCGATCGACCGGCTGAATCTTACGGGGCGCGCGGCGCTGCACGACGCGTTGAGCCACCGCACGCTCGAACTCAACGACATCGCCTTTGCCGGTGACGTCCGTTCGCTGGCCGGCGCCCTGCGCGGCGATGGCAGCGTGACGGTCTCCGGCACGCGCTATCCCTTCCGCGTCTCATCCGGCCAGAGCGCGGACGGCAACAGCACCCGGCTGCATCTGGTTGTCGATTCCAGCGCGCGGCCGGTATCGGCGGAGCTCGACGGCTTCCTGAGCTTCGAGGCGCGCAGCCCCCGCTTCGAAGGCACCGTCGCCTGGGTGGCCAGCGCAGGGAAGGGCGACAAGAACGCGCCTTCATCCAGTGCGCCTCGGTCCAACACGCCTTGGCGGATCGCCGCCAAGGTCAAGGCCGATCGTGTCTCGGCCAAGCTCGACCAGATCGAGACGAGCTATGGTGCAGACGACGCGGCGTTCAAGCTCACAGGCACCGGCGAACTTCGCTTCGGCGCATCGCCCTCGCTGCACGCGGCGCTGTCGGCGCGACAACTGGATGCTGACAAGTTTGCGGCGAGAGAATGGAGCAAGGACAGTGGCGTCAACGCCGCCAAACCAAACAGCGCCATCAAGCTTGGCGACGGCAACGACGCCGCAGATCCGGTTCGAGTCATTGCGGTGGTGCGGGCGCTGGCGGCCGCGTTGCCGGAGACGCCGATTCCGACCGCGCTTGAGTTGTCCGCCGAGCAGATCGTGGTCGGCGGACGCAGCGTGCAGAACTTCGCGGCCGAGCTTCGCAGCGACACCAGGACGTGGACGCTCGACCGCCTCGATCTTCGCGCGCCGGGCACGACGCATGTGACGCTGAACGGCAAAGCCGGCAATGCGACGCCGGGCGACCCCAAACCGGGCGACGCCAGCTCTGGCCGGTTCAAGGGCGCGCTGTCGATCGAATCTTCCGATCCCGACGCGCTGGTGATGTGGCTCCAGGGGCGGAGCGAACTCGGCTATCACAGCCAGGGCGCATTTCGCCTGAACGGCGATGTCAGCATCGACGCCAGCGGCGTCGCCATCGACAACGTCAAATCCGAGATCGACGGCGGCGTTCTTGAAGGGCGCGTTGCCTGGACGCACGATACCAGGAATGGTGCGTCATTCGAAGCTGTGCTGAAGGCCGAACGCCTCGACCTTGATATCGCGAACGCCTTTGCGCGCGCTGTGGTTGGCCCGCAAGGCGAATGGCCGGAACGCGCTAAACTTTCGCTCAGTGTCAATCATGCGATCTCGGCCGGCCAGGACCTGCATCCGTTCGCGGCGAAATTCGGTTATGACCCGAAGAGCTGGACGCTGGAGTCCTTGAAGATGGGCGAAGCCAGCGGCGTCATGCTCGAAGGCAACGGCAACTTCGATCGCAGCAATGCAACCGGCAAGCTTGCGCTCAACTCGGGCGCGGCCTCGTTGTCGCAGCTCGCGGGCGCGATCGCGCCGGTGTTGCCAAAATTTGCCGCACGGCTCAACGCGATGAAGCTCGCGCCGGGCCCGGCGCATCTCAAGCTCGCGCTCGCCGTCGACAAGGAATCTGGACGCGCCGATCGCGCCAATGCGCAAGCCACCATCGATCTCGATGCGCCGCAGTTCAAGGGGTCGGCCACCATCTCGGCCAAGCCGGGCGCTGCGAATCTGCGCGATGCAGATCTCGACAAGCTCTTGCGTGGTGATGTCACCGTCGAGACCAAACTCGCATCGGAGCAGGGCGCATCCTTGCTGGCGCTGCTCGGGCTCGATGGCATCATCGCGGCGCGCGATGGATCCGCCCGGCTTCAAGGCTCGGTATCGGGCGCATGGGGCACGCCGCTGCGTCTCAAGCTCGATCTCACCGGTGCGGGCTTCGAAGCCGAAGCGCAGGGCACCGCCGATCCGTTCGTGCAGGAGCTCGATCCCAGGGCCATCAAGGCCAATTTTTCTCTGAAAGCGCGGGGCCTCAATCTTTCGCCGTTGTTCGACCTCAAGCCGTCCGACAAGGCAATGCAGGATGTCGGCCTGTCGACGCGCGTTTCATTCGCCAACGGCAAGGTGGCGCTGGACGACATCGACGGCACCATTGCCGGTTCGCGGCTGCGCGGCCACGTGGCGATGACGCTCGATGGCGAGCGCAAGATCGACGGTGAGGTCGGCCTCGATGCGCTGGAACTGGCGCCGGCCTTTGCCTTGATCATCGGCGCCGGGCGCGACCCGGCGGAGCCGCTCGGTAACGGGCTCGCCAAAGGCTGGCGCGGGCAAATCTCGTTTCAGGCATTGCGCGGCGTGCTGCCGGGCGGCAGCGAGTTGCGTCCCTTGAGCGGTACGGTGAAGGGGGACGGCCAGTCGCTGAACGTCGATGGGATCAAGGGCGGCATCGGCGGCGGCGACGTCAGCGGCGCGATCGAAGCGAGGCAAACCCCGGGTGGACTGTCGCTCAACAGCCGCGTCGCTTTCACCGGTGTCGACGGCAGCGCCCTGCATTATCGCGCGCTCGCGATGCCCGCGGGGCGCGCATCCTTGCAGATGACGCTCACCAGCCAGGGCCGTAGCGCTTCCGCGCTGACCGGTGCGATCTCGGGCAACGGCACCGTGACGCTGGAGGCGGCGCGCATCGCCGGGCTGGATCCGCGCGCCTTTGAGGTTGCGATCCGAGCGAGCGACGCAGGCCAGGCGACCGACGATGCCCGCCTGCGCAAGATCGTCGAGCCGGCGCTGTCGGGCGGCACGCTTCTGGTTTCCTTGGCGCAGATTCCGTTCACGATCCATGATGGCCGGCTTCGCGTCAGCGCCACGACGCTGGACGGCGAGGGCGTCCGCGCCATCGTGTCCGGCGGCTATGACATCCCCGCCGACCAGGCCGATCTCCGCGCCGGATTGACCGCGCCGGGCGCCGGCGCCGGGCAGGCGAGCCCGCCGGAAATTGCGATTTTTGCCGCCGGCACGCCGGATGCGCTCAATCGGACCGTCGATGTCGCGGCGCTGTCGTCATGGCTTGCGGTACGGGCGATCGATCGCGAGACCAAACGGCTGGATTCGATCGAGCGCGGCGAGGCGAGCCCGGCCTCGATCCAGCCGGCCCAGCCGATGAGCCTGCCTGAACCTGCCGCGCCCGCTTCACCGTCGGCCGAACGGCCGCTGCCACCGAAGCCGCGGGTGAGCCCGCCACGCTCCGCTGCCATTCCACCTGGTGCGACTCCACCGGTCGCCACTGCTCCGGCGGTGAACGCACCGCCGGCGAACAACCCAACGATCGGTGCACCCGTCGTCAGCCAGCAGATCCCGCCGCCTTTGCCGCCGCCGATCGAGGTGCGTCCGGCTCCACGTCCGGCGCGGCCGAAGCCGCCGCTGGTGCTGACGCCCCCGCAACCGTCTTTCTAGCGAAGGGGATCTCACACTGAGGCTGCGGCCATCGAGAATTAAAATTCTGCCGGCGTTGCTTTGCGCAGAAGGTGATCCTCGGCGTGGTTTTCATGCGTCCATGTAAAAATGCAGCCTTCTCGGCTCCGGGAGAGCGGAGGTAAGCTCGCAACCAATCCGTGACACAAGCGGACATTTCCTCCCGGGGGAGCGGACGTGCCGACATGACGCTGAACCAGATCTGCCAGTGGATCGATCAGACGGCGGTGAGCGAGTGGATCAAGCAAGCGGCATGGGTCGTGCCCACCGTGCAGACGGTCCATATCCTCGCCAT
>Ga0265342_10003751_pt1 | contig 12277 bp, 13 predicted proteins | sample 4CB327metaG_FD_203125 | JGI IMG/M metagenome (GOLD analysis project Ga0265342, IMG submission 203125) | Rhizosphere microbial communities from Carex aquatilis grown in University of Washington, Seatle, WA, United States - 4-CB3-27 metaG | ecosystem: Host-associated > Plants > Roots >...
CGCCCCATACCAAATTGGTAACCGTCCAGCTACTGTAGTTCATATGGACGCCACACCGACTGAACAAGCGGTCGCCTCAACCGAATCAACCTCTTGGACAGCCAAGCCTTCGGTGCGCATCTGGTCGCGCCACCTCATGAACGTCGCGATCTTGATGATGCTGCCCGTTCTGATCTGCCCGGCTCTCAATCGCTATCGCACTCTGTTTGTCGATCCCGACATCTGGTGGCACCTTGCCAACGCCCGCATCCTTTGGACGACCCACCACATGATCTGGACAGATCCCTATTCCTTCACCGTGGCGGGACATCGCTGGATCAATTGGGAGTGGCTGTCCGAGATGCCATTCTGGATCAGCTTCAAGATCCTCGGGCTCCGAGGCATCTACGTCGTTACCTGGCTGATACTGACGGCCAATATCCTCTTTGTTTACGCGCGCGGATACTGGATGTCTCGCCGTGCCGACGCCTCTCTCTGGACTGCGGCAATCGCCTTCGTCCTCATGACGGTCAATGCGGGACCACGCACCATTGAGTTCGCCTACCTCGCCATGTCGGCCGAATTGGCGATTCTCGAAGCCTACGATCGCGGTAACAAGAAGCTCCTCTGGCTTCTTCCCCCTCTGTTCTGCCTTTGGATTAACTTGCACGGCATGTGGTTCGCCGGCATCGTGCTGTTTGCGATTTACATCGGTTCCGGATTGTTAACTGTGAACCTCGGCGTGTTTCAGCAGCAGGCACTCGCTCGTGAAGATCGCAAGCGGCTCCTTACCGTATTCGGCGTTAGCATTGCATCTCTCATCGTCAATCCCTATGGTTGGCATCTGCTCTGGAACCCGCTCGACATGATGCTCAACCAGAAGCTCAGCACGTCCTCCATCGCGGAGTGGCAGCCGCTCAACCTTTCCTCGCTCGAAGGCAAATTCGTCGTCGTATCGATTGGCCTCATGGTCCTCGCCAACTGCGTCCGCGGCCGCAAATGGAAGGTCTATGAGATGGCGTTCGTCTTCCTCGCCTGGTACGCGGCCATCTCCCACGTTCGCTTTTCCTACTTCGCCGCCGTCCTCACCACGCCCTTCCTCGCCCGCGACCTCGCGCGCAGTTTCAACATGGACGAGGATGCCAAGACCATTCCCGCCATGAATGCTTTAATGGCGCTCGGCTCGATCATTGTCATCATCGTCATCTTCCCCAGTGATGCTTCGCTCAGGAAAATGGTCAACATGATGTTTCCCGTGCAGACGATTGCGTCGATGGATTCGTCCTGGCGAACATTCGACCTCGATTACGTCGGCGGCATGATGGATTTTAACGGCAAACAGACTTTTATCGATTCCCGCTTCGACAGCTTCGAGCACCTCGGCGTCATGCAGGAATATCGCGACATGATGGAAGGCCATAACGCCTTCCAACTCATGGATAAATATAAGGTCGACCACGCCCTGCTCAAAGACGATATGCCCGTTACCAACCTGCTGGAGCAAAGCCCTCAGTGGCAGGTGATGACGCGCGAGAAGGCCTGGCAAGGCGAATACATACTGTTCGTCAAAACAGCAGGTACGCCAGTTCCCGCCGCCACGTGCGCACCGATTCCCATGCAACACTAATCGGCCCTCCAACTTCGGAACTGAAAGTCATCCCTTATTAGCTTGCATTGCGTGCTCACTCGGGGTGACCATCAATATGTGACATAGATCACAAGACTTACATCGCAAAGAATGAAACCATGCTTCTTGTGAACGGCGCCTCTGCGGTGCTCAATCTCGCGCATACCCCGGTGCCTGGAGTACGTCAGTGAAGCTAGACTCTTCCGCCTTCGTCGCCGATCAGGAATTGCTGGATGCGCTCGAAAAGCGCTCTACACGCATCGTCTGCACCGAAGACCGCATACTTTTCAATCAGGGTGCGCCACCAGAAGGACTCTATATCCTGCGCTCCGGCCGAGCCATGCTCTCAATGGCTTCGCCAGCCGGCGACCGCCTCATGGCCACCCCGGTTTCCAGCGGAGCGCTTTTGGGACTCCCGGGCGTGATCGGCAATCAGCCCTACTCGCTCACCGCCAAAGTAGAAAAGGGATCTGAGCTCAGTTTCATCGCCCGCGACGACTTCTCCGAACTTATGCTCAAAGATCCCTCTCTCTCTTTGCGCGTTCTGCGCGTCTTAGCCGCAGAGGTTCGTACAGCCCGGACCGCCATCACCAACGCCTGATTCAAGTCCGCGCCTGTTCGTCCACGCCTCAAGCCCCTATGCGTTAGCATCCAGATTGTGCCCGGCCTCGATACCCCTGTGATGTACGTGCGCGGCGTCGGCCCGCGCCTTGCGGAGATGCTCGCCGCCAAAAACATTCGCACCGCCGAAGACCTGCTCTACCACCTGCCTTTTCGCTACGAAGACCGTCAGAATCCCCGCAGCCTCGATGAACTCAAACCCGGCGAAACAGCCAGCGTTATTGCCGAAGTGCGCGGCGCCATGCTGCTTCGCACGCGCCGCATGCCGCTCTTCGAACTCACCGTGGGCCAGGGGCGCCTCGCTCTCAAGTGCATCTGGTTCCACGCGCCCTATCTCGAGGGAAAATTCCACGCCGGCCAGACCATCGCGGTCTACGGCAAGGTCGAGCCGTCCCGCTCCAGCAACAATCTAAAAATGATTCAGCCGCAGTGGGAACTGTTGCCTGACGCCAGCGACGACGCCGAAACGCGCCTCCTCGAAGTCGGCCGCATCACCCCCGTCTACGAGTCGCTCGGGGGCAGCCGCCTGGCCTCGCGCTGGCAGCGTAAGGTCATTTTCAATCTGCTCGAATCCATGCGCGGCGTTGTACCCGAGTGCTTGCCGCAGGCCATGCTCGCACGCCTCGATCTGCCTGGCCGCGAAGCCGCGCTCCGCGAAGTGCATTTCCCGCCGGAAGGCACGCCCCTCACCCAATTGCAGTCCGCATCGACACCGGCACATCGCCGCCTCATCTTCGAAGAGCTCTTCTTCCTTGAACTGGGCCTTGAACTCAAGCGCCGCCGCATGCGCGAACGCACCGGAGTCAGCTTCGTCACCACTGACAAAGTCCGCGAAGCCATTCGCGAGGTCCTGCCGTTTCATCCTACCGCCGCACAAAAGCGCACGCTCGGCGAAATCGTCGGCGACATGCGCCAGCCCAACCCCATGCGCCGTCTGCTCCAGGGAGACGTCGGCTCAGGCAAGACGATCGTCGCGTTGCAGGCCATGCTCGTCGCCATCGAAAACGGCTATCAGGCGGCACTCATGGCGCCTACCGAGATCCTCGCCACGCAGCACTACCTCGCCGCGCGCAAGCTGCTCGAGCGCTCTTCGCGCCGTTACCGCATCGTGCTCCTCACCGGCTCGCTCGACGAGGACCGCAAGCGCTCCAATCGCGGCCTCATCAACCGTGGCGAAGCGCACCTCGTCATCGGCACCCATGCTTTGATCGAAGAGAAAGTCGAGTTCGATCGTCTCGGCCTCGTCGTCGTCGACGAACAGCATCGCTTTGGCGTCTTGCAGCGCTTCAAGTTGATGAAGAAGCCCAACCAGCCAGAGCCCGACGTGCTCGTCATGACGGCAACACCCATCCCGCGCACCCTGGCGCTCTCGCTCTACGGCGATCTCGACGTCAGCGTACTCGATGAATTGCCACCCGGCCGCACCCCCATCGTCACCCGCCGCGTTCCCGGCGAACGCTCCGAGGAAGTATGGGATTTCGTGCGCAAGCAGGTCGCCCAGGGCCGCCAGGCCTACATCGTGTATCCTGTCATTGAGGGATCGAAAGACGATCAGCCCGAACTCGACTTTTCCCACGACGATCCCCAATCCGGCAACGTATCCGCCCAGGCCGATCCTGCAACATCCGCCAAGCGCGTTCGAAAGGGAAAGATCCCGAGTCTGTTTTCCGACACCGCCTCGCCATCCGGCAAAGCCGCTCCAAAAAGCAAAACAGCGGAACTGAAATCCGCCGTAGAGATGCACGAGAAGCTACGCAACGGCCCGCTTTCCGGTCTGCGCGTCGGTCTGCTCCACGGCCGCCTCGACGCCGACGAGAAGGAAGTCATCATGCGCCGCTTCCAGCGCGGCGAAATAGATGTGCTCGTGGCGACGACCGTGATTGAGGTGGGCGTCGACGTGCCCAACGCCACCGTTATGGTGGTCGAACACGCCGAGCGCTTCGGCCTCGCGCAACTGCATCAACTGCGCGGGCGCGTAGGTCGCGGCGCCGCAAAAAGCTACTGCATCCTGATCACCGGAGACCGCGTCTCGCCGCTCGCGGAAGAGCGCCTCAACGCCATGGTCCGTACCCAGGATGGATTTGAGCTGGCCGAGCTCGACCTCTCGATGCGCGGTCCCGGCGAGTTCTTCGGTACGCGCCAGGCGGGCCTTCCCGATTTCCGCGTCGTCGACCTTCTGCGCGATAGACAATTGCTTGAACTCGCCAAACAGGAAGCCGCACGTTTCGCAAATCCCGGACCGGACCGGACCCCGGAAGGAACGGAATCCGAGCTTGCCCGCGTCCGCGCCCACCTCAAAGAGGCGTGGCAGCGCCGCTACGGCCTCGTCGAAGCCGGCTGAGCCCGCGCCGCGACTCGGTCACCGCAATCACAAAGGGCAGAGGCGAAAGCTCACGATCAGCGGCTGGTTTGCACGCCAAACGTGGGCCTTCAAGAAGCTCGCTTATTTATTGGGGATCTAGGATATGAGTGAAGATAAACCGATCAACGTTGCTGTATGTTGATTGGCAGAAGAATAGACCGTTATTTCCGGCGCCGCGTCGCCATGGCCGGAACCCGCTGCAGCACCGGAGTCAGCGCAAAAGTCATCAGCAATACCATCGGTCCGGCCAGCACCAGCCACGCTCCCATGGCCTGTCCCGCTACGCTGCCTGAAGCCCGCAGGGTCTGCAGAGAAAAACCATGCATCAGCGTCTTCTCCAGCGCTTGTCCCTGCCCGGCTGCAAACATCCACCGGCCCAGCTTCACAAACGGCAACATCAATGCGAGCTGCGCGGGCATTGCCGCGTAATTCGCCGCCTGGATGGCCGGCACGTTCAGCTTCAGCACCAGCGCGACCACGATGCAGAGGGCAGTCGGAATTCCCATCACCGGCAGACAGCCGATGGCGAAACCTAATGCAAGCGTAAGAGCCAGTCGCCGCGGAGACATGCCCGTCTGCAGCCATTCCGCCGCCTGATTCCTCCGGGTTTTCAGCCATCCGCTCATCGTCTAGTTCCAACCTAATGGATATCGGCAAATGTCGTGCTGCGGTTCAATGAATCGTCGATGAACGCACCAGATCCGTCACGTCCCCAAAGAATAGAGCCGATCGAAAAATTAGGCTCTACCACCTTTGACTCAGTTACTCCTGCAAAGGTGGCAGGAATGTGCCAAAGTCCTCTGTGTTGTCGCAGAGTGGACCAATCGGTCGGTGAATTGCCGCCGACCCCGGCCGTCAACTCGCCACGCGCAGCAGCCCGCGACCGCGCAGTGCCGAAAGCACTTGCTCGACCTTCCAGTCCAGCGCCGCTGCGCCATCGACCGTCAAATCGGCGTTCACCGCCGAAGGGCGCACGTATTGGATGCTGGCCGGGCGAACAGTACGTTCGTACTGGAGCCGCACCGATTCCGCCGACCGCCCCCGCTGCTCCATGTCCCTCTTCAGTCGCCGCTCAAAGCACACCTCATCCGGAGTATCCACGTAAACTCGCAGCTGATACAAAGGCAGAACTTCGAGATAATAGAGTGCGAACAAACCCTCCACCAGCAGGAATGCACCCGCCCTCACCGTTTCAGTCTTGTCCGGAATCCTAATGTAGGTCGAAAAATCGTAGAGCGGCCGCTCGATTGCCGCGCCCCGCGCCAACGCCGCCACATGCGCGGCCAGCAACGAGCTTTCGATCAATGCAGGATCATCAAAATTCTGTTGTGCTCGCTCCGCCATCGGCAAGTGCGACAGGTCTCGGTAGTAGCTGTCGAGAGGGAAGTGAAAGCCGTCCAACTCACGCGCTAGCTCCGCCGCCAGGGTCGTCTTGCCTGATCCCGAGGCTCCCGCAATTCCCAGTACCACCGGCGTAGCCGTCAAAGTTTCTCCGTACTTTCCCGCGATCTCGCCTAAGACTCCGCATCCAGCAGGGTCGAGATCCACACCACCAGACGCTCCACCACGCCTGAAAGCCGGCGCTCCACCAGCCGTCCCGTTTCAAACACTTCTTCATGGCTGAGCGGTTCAGCGTTCAGCCCGGCGGCCTTGTTTGTCACGCACGAGATGCCCAGCACCTCGATTCCCATGTGGCGCGCCACAATCGTCTCCGGCACCGTCGACATGCCTACCAGTGTGGCGCCCAACGCGCGAAACGCCTGAATCTCCGCCGGGGTCTCAAAGCTCGGCCCGCTCACCGCCACGTAGACGCCCTCGTCGAGCGAAATGCCTTCATCGGCCGCCGCCTGCTGCGCTAACCTGCGCAGCCGTTTGCTGTAAGCCTCCGTCATGTCGAAGAAGCGAAGCCCCGTACCTTTTCTCGTCGCAAACCGGTCTTCGTTTGGCCCGATCAGCGGATTCCAGCCCATCATGTTGATGTGGTCCGCCAGCACGCAGAGTTGCCCCAGTTGATAGCTCTCCAGAATGCCGCCCGCCGCGTTGGTCAGTATCACTGCCCTGATACCCAGCATGCCCAATACGCGCATCGGGAACGTCACCTGTGCCGGCGAATATCCCTCGTAGTAGTGAACGCGCCCCTGCATGATCAGTACAGGTGTGGCGCCCATTCGCCCCGCAACGATTCGTCCCGAATGGCCGTCTACGGTCGATTGCGGAAAATGGGGAATGTCGCGGTACGGCACAATCACCGATTCCGTAACAGCATTCGCCACCGCACCCAGGCCCGATCCGAGCACCACGCCTACCTTTGGCGAAAGCCGCCCCAGCCTGGTGCGCAGAAAATTCGCTGCCTCAGTTACCTGATCGAAATATGTCATCTATTGGCCCTGTAGCGGAACCAGAGTCTATGGTTCCCGTAAGTACAGCAATCAAGTCGACGCGACCATCCGAGAGCGGCGACCCTGCATAAATCTCAAACGGACACGGCAACTCTGGTTCCGCTCTGATAGGAGTACTGCCAAAATTCTACACACTCCACCTCCCAACCGCGTTCGCACACAAGTTGCAGTACAGTGTGAAAAGTAACCCGGTTGCGAAGGGCAACCGGCAATGTCCAACGGAGGTCGCGCCCCTCATGTGCAGGAATATCAAGATCCTCTTCAACTTCAATCCGCCTGTCACCGACGAAGAAATCCGCGCCGCATCGCTTCAATTCGTGCGCAAGATCAGCGGCTTCTCCAAACCCTCGAAGGCCAACGAATCCGCGTTTTTGGCAGCAATCGATGAGGTATCTGCAGCTTCGGCGCGCCTGCTCCGCTCACTTGAAACCAATGCGCCGGCCAGAAACCGCGAAGAAGAAGCCGCCAAAGCGAAAGCTCGCAGTGCCGAACGCTTCGGCGCATAATCGAGCCGTCATTTTCAGGGAAGGATTGAATCGATGAAAGAGATTGTCGCCGTCATTTTTGGTTTGGGACTGGTGTGCAACGCCCTGCTCTTTGTTCCGCAGGCACTCGCCGTCTGGCGCAAAAAGACCGACGAGGGCATCTCGCTCATCACATTCGGCGGCTTCAGCATCCTGCAGGCCATCGGCATCGTCCACGGCGTTTTTCAGCAGGATTTTTCGCTGATCCTCGGCATGGCCGCGAGCCTGCTCAGTTGCGGCACCGTCACCGCGCTCACACTCTTCTACCGCATGCGGCGCCTGCGGGCTGTTGCCGCGAATGCCGGAAGAATTAGCTGATTGGTTTGCCCAGAAGGTTGCCTCGCATCGGCGAGTGCTGCTGACGAATACGGAACTCTCCGTAGAGAAGCTCCCGCAAGATGGGAATGGGCCGCAGATACCAGCTCGCCCACGACAGCGGTGTCTCGCCGTTGGCGTCCTTTGCGTCGATGACCGCACCGGCGTCTTTCAGCATCTGTATCGTTCCCACCTCGCCAAAGGCGGCTGCCCGATGCAGCGGAGTCTCGCCCTTGGTTCGGCAATCGCGCATAAAACCACCCGTTTCTACTCCCGGTTTCGTGGCAATATTCGGATTCGCGCCATAAGAGAGCAAAACCGCGAGCACACGGTCGTAGACCAATCGGTCTGTCTTGCACAAAGCAGCGTGCAGCGGAGTCTCAAGAGTGTCGGGTAGGGGATGATTTGCCTGCGCACCCTTTTCCAGTAGGAATTTGCAGAGTCGCCAATGGCCGTGATACGCCGCGCCGTTCAGGTCGAAGTTCTCGCCGAGCGAGTCCAGGGTCTCTCCTTGCAACAAAAGAAAACGAATCGCGCTGACGTCGCCGTAATAAGCGCAATGCCGGATGAGGGAAACGCCATTTTCATCCTGATGGTTTGCACGATAACCTCCGGTAATCAAGTCAAAAACGAGCTCCGTGCGCCCTTCCGCCAACTCATCGAGCTTCCGCTTCAGTTCTGGCTGGCTCATGGGGAACTCCTCACGGCCAATGTTAGCCCAGAAACATTCCCGCAATCGATGCCGAAATCAGATTCGCCATCGTCCCCGCCAGCATCGCCCGCACGCCCAGTCGCGCCAGATCGTTGCGCCGCTCCGGCACCAATGCACCGATGCCGCCGATCTGCATCCCGATCGATCCCAGGTTCGCGAACCCGCACAACGCAAACGTCGCAATCGTAAACGAGCGCGGCAGCAGCGTCGCTTTATGCGCTCCCAGCGCGATATACGCGATCACCTCGTTCAGTGCCATCCTCGTGCCCAGCAGGTTGCCGATCAGTCCGCAATCTTGCCACGGAACTCCGATCAGCCACGCCACCGGCGCGAATACATAGCCAAGAATCTGTCCCAGACTTCCTGGAATCCAGCCGAACCCCGCATGCATGTGCGCCCAACCTAGCAAGCTGTCCAGCAGCGCGACCAGAGCCAGAAAACTGATCAACATGATGGCCACATTCATCGCCAGTTTGCCGCCGTCGATGGTGCCTCGCGCAATCGCGCCGATCAGGTTCTCGTCCTTGTGCTCCTCGTCTTCGGGAATCACGACGCGTCCCTCGGTCGCCGGCACTTCGGTCTCCGGCACCAGCATTTTGGCCATCAGGATCGTGCCCGGTGAAGTCATGATCACCGCCGACAACAAATGCCGCGCTTCGATTCCCTGCGAAATGTACATCGCCATGATGCCACCGGACACATGCGCCATGCCGCTGGTCATGATCGTCATCAGTTCGCTGCGCGTAGCCTTTGAGAGAAACGGCCGAATGGTGAGCGGCGCTTCCGTCTGCCCCATGAAGATGGATGCCGCAACATTCATGCTCTCCGCGCCGGAGATGCGCATCGTCTTCAACATCACCCAGGCCAGCCCGCGAATGATGATCTGCATCACCCCGATGTGATAAAGCACGGCGAAGAATGCCGAGATAAAGATGATGGTCGGCAGCACCTGAAACGCAAAGATGGAGCCCAACGAAGTGTTCGGTGTGCCCAGCGCGCCAAACAATACTTTCGTGCCAGCCTGGGTGCAGGCCAACATACTGTTGACCACATCGCCCGCCCACGCCATTGCCTGTTGCCCAAAAGTAAAGCGCAGTACGAGAAACGCAAAAAGCACTTGCAGGCTCAGACCCCACGCCACGGTCCGCCACCGGATATGCCTCCGGTCCGTCGATCCTAGCCACGCCGCCAGCAGCACGGCCAATATTCCCAGCACTCCCGTAAAACGATCCAAAGAGACTCTCCTGGAACGCAAGATTTGCTTTCGATTACCTTACAGGATTTGGTCGCAATCGATGTCCTATAATTCGTTCTCCATCCCCTGGAGCACCTTATGGACAAGACGGCTCTTTTCGAATTCATGAAACAGTTTCGCTATGGGGTTATCTCCAGCCTGTCGAGCGACAGGACACCTCAATCGGCTTTGGTCGGGATTGCGACAACTCGGGAGATGGAGATCGTCTTCGACACTGTGAAGTCGTCGCGAAAGTACCGAAACCTGAATGAGCATCCGTCGTGCTCTTTCGTTGTCGGGTGGGGTGGCGAGCAAACCGTGCAATTTGAAGGGATAGCATTTGAGCCGAAGGGCGACGAGTTAGAGCGTTACCGCGATGCCTATTTTGCTATTTGGCCAGATGGGCGTGAACGGCTGGCGTGGCGTGAAATTGTCCATTTCGTCGTGCGTCCCAGTTGGATCCGCTATAGCGACTTCGATAAAAATCCGCCTCTCATCTGGGAGGCAACATTCTCGTCTTGACCTTTGCGGTGCTGATTGCCGTCTCGTCGCGCCGTTCTAGGTAAGCTCCAAAGGCTCAAGGAAGGCTTCAGCCGTCTCTCTGGTGAAGATACGATCGATCAGCTCGACCGGTTTCGGTGCATGCTCTGCGATCGTCACCGCCTTGGTGAACAATTCCACCGGCTCCGCCAGCATTTCCTTGTTCGTCGCATACAGCGTCGCCAACGGCTGTCCTCGCTCGACTCGTGCCCCACGCCGCGCATGAAAATCAATTCCTGCATGGGGATCGACTGGTTCGCCGGCCTTCTCGCGCCCCGCACCCAGCCGCTGCACAGCCCACCCCAGCGCGGTCGTATCCATCTCCGCGATAAAACCGCTTTCCCATGCATTCACAACTTGTGTCGCTCCGGGTTTGTGGAATCCCTTCATATCCTCGAAGACCGCAACTTCTCCGCCTTGCGCGTCCACCATCTTGAAGAACCTGCTCAAGGCGGAACCGTCCATCAGCGCTGCCTCGGCGAATCGATAGCCCTCGCCCGGCGTCGCCGCTTTCCCACCCAGGTGAATCATCCATCCGGCAAGCTGCACTGAAAGTTCGCGCAAGTCTTCGCTGTCTTCGGGCCGCTCCCCGCGTAATAACTCCACGCACTCCATCAACTCAATCCAGTTACCGGCCGCGTGTCCCAACGGCCGTCCCATATCGGTCAAGAGCGCAACAGTGCGCGTTCCCGCAGCTTCGGCCGTTGTCACCATCAGCGCCGCGAGATACTCCGTGTCTTCGCGCTTGCGCAGAAATGCGCCCGATCCCGTCTTCACATCCAGCACCAGCGCATTCAATCCCGCAGCCAGCTTTTTACTCAATATGGACGCGCAAATGAGTCCCGGACTCTCCACCGTTCCCGTCCGGTCGCGGAGCGCATACAACACGCGATCCGCCGGCACAAGCTTCGGAGTCTGGCTCACGATCGACGCGCCGCATTGCTTGAGTACTGTCTCGAATTCCGCCAGCGTCAACGCTGTGCGATAGCCGGGAATCGCCTCCAATTTGTCCAGCGTCCCGCCCGTGTGCCCCAGCGCCCGCCCGCTGATCATCGGCACTGCCACGCCGCATGCAGCCGCCATTGGTGCCACAAGAAAGCTGGTCTTGTCGCCCACGCCTCCCGTCGAGTGCTTGTCCACTGCGGCCTTACCCAATCCCGACGGATCGAACTTCTCGCCCGAATCGCGCATCGCCAACGTCAGCGCCCGCGTCTCGTCCTGCGACAGCCCGCGCAGCCAAGCCGCCATCAGCCACGCCGCAAGCTGCTCCAGCGGAATCGAGCCGTCCGCCGCGCCCGCCGCCAAAAAACTCATCTCGCGTGCATTCAGCACACCGCCATCGCGCTTCTTGCGGATCAGGTCAATCGTGTGCAGCGGCGTTTCATTCTTATTAGACATGTCGATCCCAACCCTCAAGCCCTTCGTATATTGATGGCAAGCGCGGCTCTTCCTAAGTCCTCCGCAACAATCTACAAGCAGATGCCGTTCTGACGAAGGTTCATCCTCTCGAGCCGATCCAGTGGCGTCGCCGTTTGAGGCTCGATCAATGCGCTCTCGAATCTGAATTCGACATAGACATTCCATTCCCGGCAAATCAGATTGGGCGGAGCCTGCCCGATCTTGGTCAGATCAGAGAAAACTCCCGTTTCGCAGCAACTCCTCTGAAAGGGAAGCCCCCGAGCCCGGAGGTAATCCTCCAATTGCTCTCGAGTCATTCATGGCTTCAGCGCTGCTCGGAATTCCGCAAGCTTTGCCTCGTATTCGGCTTGGTGCTCCCGCTCAAAACGCTTCGCTCGCCAATACGACGCGCCTGCGTACGCAGCCAACGCAATCACGCCCGCGAGCCCGAACATCAGCCATCGCCTCATCGCGCCCCATTTGCAAACCGCGCAAAAGTTTCCTTTAAGTCGATCCCTGATTTTTCAGTTTCATCTCAAATGCCAGCGGCAGCACTTCGTGGAACG
>Ga0265342_10003754_pt1 | contig 12263 bp, 8 predicted proteins | sample 4CB327metaG_FD_203125 | JGI IMG/M metagenome (GOLD analysis project Ga0265342, IMG submission 203125) | Rhizosphere microbial communities from Carex aquatilis grown in University of Washington, Seatle, WA, United States - 4-CB3-27 metaG | ecosystem: Host-associated > Plants > Roots > Rhizosphere...
GGGGCCAAGGTACCAGCAGATGCCCGCGTAGAGCACGCCCGAACAGGCTGGGGTGGTCGTGCCACCGCTGCTGCCGCCGTTTCCGCCGGTGGAGCCGGCGTGGCCACCGGTTGCGCTTTGTCCACCAGCACTGCCGCCGCTGCCCGCGGTGGCCGAGGCGCCCCCGCTGCTATGAGCGCCTCCGGTGTTTGACGTGCCACCAGAACTCGAGGTGCCCCCAATGCTCGAAGTGCCGCCAGAACTCGAAGTGCTCCCGCCACTGGAAGAGTGCCCGCCAGAGCCACCTTGCGCTGTCGTCCCGGCATCCGCCTTGCCGCCCCCTGCTGCAGAAACCGTGTCCGCTCCCAAACCCGCATCTGGCGTCTTTGGGTTGGAACTGTCCGAAATGGACGACGCATCGAGGACCGGAGCATCGGGCACCATTTTGTCCGCCACAGTCGCGTCGAGCAGGGTGCTATCCAAGCCCGTTGTGCCTGGTGTGGAGGTGTCAGCAACCAAACTGTCGTGCCACAGGCTGTCCGTCGCTGGAGGCGCATCCATGACCGCGAGGTCGAGGACTGTGCTGTCCTCATGGTGCGCGTCGAGGAGAGGGCTGCTCGGGCTCGCCGTGTCTGGCGTAGACACGGCGATGTTGTGGTCGTTTCCGGTCGCGCTGTCCGGCTGGCCCCCGTTCTTCAGATAGTCGAGACTGGTCAGACTGCAAGCTGCCTGCAGGCAAAACAGGCCCGCCAGCACGGCGACCAGCGGTGACAGAAGCCGCGTGCGCGTCAGTGCCAAAGTCATGAATCGCCTCCGTGCCGCATGGCTAGAATTGTGTCGCCACCTGTACAACGCCCCCGGCGCCAGAGGTCCGAGGAACAAAACCTACGGACAGCGGCTGGTCGCGATCGCTCGCGCCTTGTGGACGCCTCGTCAGGAAGAGATAGGTTGCGACTCCGACCGAGACGAGACCCACGGCCAGGCAGGTGTCCGCGAGCACATATTTGGTCTTCACGCTGTCGACCTGGCTCGATTGACAATGGGGCGAGCAGGACCGCTCGAGATCCCCTTTTTGACTGTTGCCCTGAATTGCGAACAGGGCGAACCCTGCGCCCCCCAGCGCGCCCAGACCCGCCAGGCTATACGGCAGGTAGCGGGCAACCGCCTTGTGGGTGCGCGACTCAGCGGGGAGATTGGCGTCCGCGCTGGCGGTCGTCGATGCGCTCGTTTCCGCGACACCGAACTCGACGGCTATCATTCGATTTTGCTCGCCCTCCCGAATCACAATCTGTCGTTGCATGGGGGCCCCATCCGGTGCCTTGAACGAGAAGTCGTGGGGACCGGGATCCACGGGAACCGCTTTGCCGTCGAGCGCGCTCATGAGCGGCTCGCCGTCACACGAAACTTCGACATCCGTTAGATCCTGTCCCTTGCTCTGAGCCGCGAAGACCACGGTGGGCAGCGCGCTTTCCACCTGGTCCATCCACCGCGCACAATCATCGCGAATGAACTTGGCGCAGCTCGGGTCGATGCAACTCTTGAGATGGACGAGCGCGGCCTTGAGGTGCCCGGCTGCCCGCTCTTCCTGCGCTTTCTCGTAAGAGTCGGGACAGACTGTCGATGCCGCAGCCGCGGGGAGTGAGGCGAGCGATGCGCCGCCCACGAAAACCACAAGAAACGCTGGATGAATCCTCATGTCAGATCTCGCTGGAAAGAATCATAGGCATTCGGCCTTGACCCGGCGGATGCCGCTGGGATCGATGGTGTAGGGAGGGTCGCAATGCTTCCGGGCTCTGCTGGCGCTCGACAGCCTGGTGGCCGCGGTCTTCGGGTGCGAGCGGCGCTCGCTGGCGGCCGTTGATCGAGGCTCGGCTGCAGTCGCAGCGGGTGCCGGTACCGACGCCGCGGCAATCGCGGGCACAGGTGGTGCGGCGTCCGCTATCGTCGCCGGTGCGTGCGTTGCAGCCGCGGCCACTGGTCTTGTCGCAACGACCTGGGGCGGAACCCCTGTGCCCATGGTTGTTCGAAGCAATGGTCCGGAGCCGATGGGAGCGGCCGCAGTCGCGCGACTTCGGTGTGACAGACTGAAAATGCCCGCGCCCAAGGCGAGGACGAGCACAGATGCGCCTGCGACCGCCAGCCAGGTTCGATGCGCTGCCGGTGGAATGTAGGTAGACAGACCAGTGGGCGGCGTCGGCAACAGATCGCCGCGGCCTGTGCCTGACAACTGATTGGTCTTGCTCGAGTAGACGATTTCTACGGTTTCGTCGTCGCTCACGCTCTCGGTTGGCTTCGCGTCGTTGTCCGACGCGTGTGGCGCCCGCTTGGATCGAAGCGCATGGAGCGGATCGCTGGACACGATGGCGTCGAACGACGAGATCTCAATCTGCGCCAGCGTGCCCGCGCGCCGGACCAGATCCTCGCCACCCATTTTCTCGACCCATTCGCCTACCTTCCGCGGCGAGGAAACGGTAATGGCGTCCTCGATGGCCGTGGCGAAGTCGCGCGCCGTCTGGAATCGCGTGTCGACATTCCGATCGAGGGCCTTCATCACGGCGCGGTCCAAGGCTGGCGACACCATGCTGTTGATGAAGCTGGGACGCGCAATGGGCGCATTCAGCACATTGGCGACCACGCGGCCCGGATCATCCGCATGGAACAGGGGCTTTCTCGTCAGCGCCTCCCAGAAGACGATGGCGGCAGAAAAAATGTCCGCCCGGCGATCGACTGGGCCCGAGCCCGCCTGTTCCGGGGCCATGTAGGCAAATTTGCCCTTCATTTGCCCTTGCCGGGTCGACTGCAATCGCGAGGCTGCCTTGGCGATGCCGAAATCGAGGACGCGCGACACCCCATCGACTCCGACCATGATGTTTTGTGGCGACACATCACGGTGAACGATGTTCAGCGGAGTTCCATGCTCATCCACCGCTTCATGCGCGGCGTGCAGCCCGTGTAGGGCTCCGCAGATGATGCTCGCGCTGATGGCGGGCAGGACCGGGGTCTTCGAGCGGCGGGCTCCCCGTAGCAAGAGCGCGAGGTTGTCGCCATGCACGTACTCCATGACCAGGAAGATCTCTTCGCTTTCGTCCAGCACGACCACATCGAGCGGCACGGTCACGTTGGGGTGCTGAATCCGCGTTGCCAGGCGCGCCTCGTCGAGGAACATCGAGACGAACTCGGCGTCGCGTGAGCAGTGGGGATGTAGGTGCTTGATGGCTACCGTGCGCGAAAATCCCACGGCGCCTACCAGCCGCCCGATATGCACGGTGGCCATCCCGCCCGACGCGATCTCGTCGTACATGACGTAGCGACCGATGGCTCGGGATGGCCGTGCGGCCGGCGTGGGCAGAGATGGCGGTCGAGAACTCATCCAGCCTTGGGCTTATCGGCTGGTTCCGCGCGCAAGCTAAGCCAAGAATTGTGTGCACCGCGCTTCATGGGTGAAGCGGCACTGCGCCAGGCGAAAGCCGCCAGCTGCGGCAGGGACTCGATATACTGATGCTCTCGGCTCGAGACCAAGAAAAGGGAAGCCCATGAATTCATCGGCGGCAAGGGTTGATTCGATTTGTCGCACAATCGGTTACCTTGTGGTCCTGGCCTCGGCGGCTTGTGCGGGTTCGTCCGCCAGATCGAAGGTCGTAGGGGCTGACGCAGGTCAGGACGGAAATTTCGCGGGCATGGCGGAAGTCGGCGCTGACAGCCGCGTCTCAGCGCCGACAGACGTTGCTCGCGATGACAGCGTCTCCGCAGCGGGAGACGTGCTTCCTGACAGCAGCGTCTCGGTGCGGGCAGACGTCGGCCCGCCGTCCGCGGATCTCGCCGCCGACGGCAATCTCACGGGCCCAGATGTGGCGCTGGCGGATGGGCCGCTGGCAGACCGCGATCGGGCCGACGCGACCCAGGCGGTGCCGGATTCTGCGACTCGCGACCTGGCCTTCGACGGCCCGTTGTCCGGCCCTGACCTGTTCACGGGGCTCGCGCCGGTGACCTACACCAACGATCCGAACACCATTTTCGCCAATCCCGAGCGTGGCTTCTACGCCATGTATGAAACCTACGCGAGCGCCTACGAGACCCTGTCGCAAAGTGAGCTGCAGAATCTTCGCGTGCAATCAGGCGTCAGCCTGCTGATGCGCGAATGGTATCTGGACAGCTTCGTGAATACGGATCTCACGCAAGGTTTCTTGGACAAAGTCGCGGCGGATTTCAGTGTCATGCGCCAGGCGGGAATGAAAGCCGTCGTCCGCTTCGCCTACACGGCCAATTCGACCAAGCCCTATGGCGACGCCAGCAAAGCACGCGTGCTGGGCCACATCGCTCAGCTCAAGCCGATTTTGTTCGCCAACAGCGATGTGATCGCGGTATTGCAGGCGGGCTTCATCGGGGCCTGGGGCGAGTGGTACTACACCGACACCTTTGGCGACAATGGCACCATCAGCGCTTCGCAATGGACGGATCGGCAAGATGTGGTCACCGCGCTGCTCGATGCCCTGGATCTCCAGCGCCCCATTCAATTGCGAACCCCGGCGTACAAGCAGCACTTTTACGGCGCGGCTGCGCTCACCTCGACAGAGGCCTTTTCGGGTAGCGCCAAGGCACGGGTGGGCCACCACGACGATTGTTTCGTGGCGGACGACACTGACATGGGCACCTACACCAACGCGACGACCGACAAGGCGTATCTCGCCGCCGAGAACCTGTACGTGCCACAAGGGGGCGAGACCTGCGCCACGTCCACCTATTCTGTCTGGAGCAATGCCTCGCAGGACATGGCCAATTTGCATTGGTCCTTTCTCAATCAGGACTACCACCCGGATGTGCTGGCCAGCTGGGGCGCGAACATCGACATCGCCAAGCGCAAGCTGGGCTACCGGCTGAGTCTCGATTCCGGCAGCATGTCCACCATCGCCAAGACCGGCGGTTCGTTCGAGGCGACCTTCTCCATTCGCAACGACGGCTACGCTCCGCCCTTCAATCCGCGCGGGCTAACCCTGATTCTGCGCAATTCTAACCTTGGCACTGTGTATCTGGCCAAGCTGCCGGACGATCCGCGCCGCTTTGCCCCTGGCAGCAGCACCACGATTTCGCACACGTTCTGCCTTCCCGCTGACATCGCGGCCGGCACCTATGCGCTCCTGCTCAGCCTGGCCGATCCGGTGCCGGGGTTGGCCGCTCGCCCCGAATACGCGATCCGCCTGGCCAACCAGAACACCTGGGAAGCCAGCACTGGCTACAACAACCTCAACAGTGCCCTCATCATTCAGCCGACCTTCAACACGTCCGCGTGTACCGCCGGCGATATCGCGGTTATCGCAAGTGGTTCCTAAACGTAGCTACAAAACCCAGATGGCCAGCTGGACGCGCAGTCCGCCGTTGCGAAGCGCGTGGGTCTTGCTTGGCGGCCGCCGCGCGCCTGCCGCCACGGCCGCGACGAACGCGGGATTTGGACAGAGAACGCCCAAGCGCCAGCCCCGGTAACGCGCGGCCGCTGTCTTTCCCAGTTCGCGCGCCAGACGGTTGGCTTGACCGTGGTCACCCAGGCGGTGGCCGTAGGGCGGATTGACGACGAGAAGCCCTGCCTGCCCTGGGATTTCGCCGTCGCCAAAGGCGGCTGCCGCAAAGCGAACGCTATCCTGCACGTTTGCGCGCTCAGCATTGCGGCGGGCAGTGTCCACCGCGCGCGCATCTCGATCCATCGCAAGAATCGCAGCAGGCGCGCGCGGCAGAGCAACCGCCGAGTCGCGCAGGGCCTGCCACGAAGATGCATCGTGGACAGGCCAACGTTCGAAGGCAAAGGCGCGCGCCAAGCCGGGCGCCATCTTGCGCGCGAGGGCTGCGGCCTCGATAGCGATGGTGCCCGCACCGCACATGGGATCCACGAGCGGCAACGCGGGATCGTATTCGCACAAGGCCAGAAGGCTGGCGGCCAAGGTTTCGCGCAAGGGCGCGCGTCCTGCTTCCAGACGCCAGCCGCGGCGGTGCAGCAGTGCGCCCGAAGAATCGATGCTGGCCGTGAAGCGATCGTCCTGTCCGCGCAGAAGGATGCGCGTGCAGTCGTCGTCTTCGGCCGGCTCGGCCGGCTTCTCGCGCTTGGGCAGCTTGCCCACACAGTCGGCAATCGCCAGTTCCACGGTCTCAGCCAAGGCGCCTGTGTGATACAGGCGGCAGTGGCTGGTCGAGACATCGATACGCAGGGCGCGGTCGCGCGGGACATAGCTTTGCCACGGCCATTTGGCCAGGCCTCGGCGCAGCGGCGCGAAGTCCCGTGCCTTGACCTCGCCCATGCGCAGCACGATGCGGGTGGCGATGCGGCTGTGCAGATTGGCAGCCATGCCAACGGCCAGCGTTCCCGAAAACTCGACGCCGCCTTCCACCACGCGAGGTTGCTCGATCGGAGAAATCGCGGCCAATTCGGCACACAAGGGTTGTTCCAATCCCGGTGAGGCAACCGCGAACCAGTGCAGTTCGCCCGGGACCTGCGACGGTTTCTTGGTGTTCGGGCGCGCGGGTTTGCGCTCGCCAATCTTGGGCATGCTCTCGGGGCGGCCGGCAAAGCGCAGGTGGGCCAGGATCTCGATGGTCCCACTGCCGCCAGCCACGGGCGAATCCACATATCCCAGCAGCTCGAATCCCAAGCGTTCGGCTTTGGCGCGAAAGGTTTCGACGGCGCGCTGGCGCAGCTCGGGAGCGCCGACCTTGCCGTCTTTCACCAGGTGGCTGGGCAGTTCGAACTGGGGCTTGACCAGGACCACGCCCTCAGCTCCAGCGCGTAGTCGAAAGGCCAGGCCGCGCAACATGCTTCGCGCGGCCACGAAGCTGACGTCCACGGTGAAAAAGTCGAAAGGCCCAGACGCCACAGCCAACGACAGCGTCTTGAAGTCAGTGCGCTCCAAGCTGGTCACGCGCGGGTCGTGCGCCAGGTTGGCCAGAAGCTGCCCATGTCCCACGTCGATAGCGGTGACATGGCGAGCACCGTGTGCGAGCAGCACAGCGACGAACCCGCCGGTGGACGCGCCCAGATCGAGAGCGTGGGCTCCACGCACGGCCGCGCCCAACTTGAAATGTGCGAACGCGGCTTCCAGCTTGCGGCCGCCGCGCGTGTGATCCCCGGTCATGGGCCGTCGCCTATGTCCCCGGATGCTGTTGGGTCAGGCAGTGCAGGGTGCCGAAGCCGAGCACCAGATCCACGGCGTGAATGCCCACCACGGGCCGGTCGCGGAAGAGTTCGCCCAGGATCCCGAGGGCGATGCGATCAGCGGGATCATTGAAAGTGGGAACGATGACTGCGGCATTGGCGATGTAGAAATTCGCGTAGCTGGCCGGCAAGCGCCAGTCGCCGTGGAAAAGTGGTGCGGGCATGGGCAACGCGATCACCTCGGGACGCGACCCATCCTGCAAGCGCGCGCCTTGCAGCCGCTCCCAGTTTTCGCGCAAAGGCTTGAAATTCACGTCGCGTTCGTGCTTTTCCTGGATCACGACCATCGTGCGCGGGTTTACGAAGCGGCACAGGTCGTCGACGTGGCCGTGGGTGTCGTCTCCTGCGATTCCGTGGCCCAGCCAGATGACGTTGGGCGTGCCCAGAGTGTCGGCAAAGACGCGGTCATATTCCTCGCGGCTCATGCCGGGGTTGCGGCACTGGGTCTTCTGGTCGAGGAAGCACTCCTCCGTGGTCAGCAAGGTTCCGCAGCCGTTCACGTCGATGCCGCCGCCTTCCAGCGCGACCGGCTGGCCGTTGCGCATGACGGGGAAGAGTCGCATCGTGCGCTGCTGGGCGATTCGCGCTGCGATGGCGTTGTCCTTGTGCCAGTTGCGATATTTCGCCCAGGCCGTGAACTTGAACTTGGCGATGGCAACCTCGGGTTTGGGTCCCGGCTTGCGCACGCAGATGGGCCCGAAGTCGCGCGCCCAGCCGCGATCCGAAGGGGCGCGGAAGAACTCAACGTTGGCGAGGTTGGCGTGGGCGCGGGCCAGAATCTGGCGGGCCCTGGCCTGCGCTCCGTCGATAATGATGCGCACCTTTTCGCCCTCTGCGATCTTGCGCACGATCTCGCCGTAGACCCACTCAATGGTGCCAAGCTTGCCCGGCCAGTCGGTGCGGCAGTGCGGCCAGCCCAGCCAGGTGCCCTCGTGAGGTTCCCATTCGGCGGGCATGGCAAAGCCGAGCTGCGCCGGCGTCTTTGCGTCAGGCATGCGGATCGTCATAGCCCTTGTTTATAGACGGAATCCGCTTGCTGACAAACGAGGTTCCTGGTTGAGGACAGGACTGGCCGTCAGGCCGGCCCAGACTCACGGACAGATGGAGGGCGTGGTCAGTTGACTCCGGATGCTCGAGATCGTCGATCCCCAGGTGCTGACGGGGTTGTACTGTGCGATCGACACGACACCGTCCGCGATGCGGGCGTTGATGTTCGCCACCACATCCCAGGCGGCGTCATGCCCCGCTGAACCCCCGTTCGCTCCGTAGCCCGTGTCGGCCAGGATCGGCTTGCCGGTCACCCCGTGCACACCGGCCCAGGTCATGGCGTTGTTGGACCGGATCTTCGTATTGTTGGCGGCGGTGCCCCCGCCTGAGGTGTTGATGAAGGTGAACAGGCTCATGTCGAAATTGGTGTACCAACCCGATCCGTTGTTGGGAATCCACGGTGAGATATCCATGGAGAAGACGGCGTTTGGCAACGAACTCTTAAGCGCGTTCACCAGGGCTGTCATGTTGGTCCCTGCCTGTGCCGGCGTCCAAGCCTGGGTCTGACCACCGGCGTAGTACTGGTACCAATCCGGCTCCATCTCGAAAATGATGGGCTTTCCGCCCAGGCAGCCCGCAAAACCCGTTGAATTGCTCGTGTACTGGGAAAGGATCGTTGCCCAGTCCTGCGTGATGTACTGTGCGCCGTAGTTGCATAGGTTGCCACCGGCGCAGCCGCTCACGTTGCAGTCGCACAGCTTGTTCTGGCCCTTCACGTAATTGGCAGCAATGTAGGTGACATCCACCGGCACCAGGCCCGCAAGAGCGCCACCTGCATTCGCTTCATCGCACACATACTTCTGGTTGAAGGTGCCCATCATCCATCCAGGAGTGAAGTAGTCCAACTGAGAGATCATCGACGCGCCCGCGTTCTTGGCCTGCGAGTCAATGGTGCCGAAGTGGAAGCGGCATTGGCTGAAGACCTTGCCCCCTGGTTTCGTGCCGGTGCTGCCGCCGGTCGAGCTGCCGCCGGTCGAGCTGCCGCCGGTTGCATTTCCGCCGGTCGCGCTGCCACCGGTAGCGCTTCCGCCGGTCGCATTTCCGCCAGTGGCCTTTCCGCCACTTCCTCCTGCTGCCGTGCCCCCCGAAGGACCGGCGTCGCGATTTCCACTCGCGCCAGCCAAGGAAGAGCCACCGCTGCCCGCCACACCCGCGTCGCGGGATCCCGCGAGGGAGCTGGTGGAGGAAGAACTTGTGGCGCCACCACCTCCGCTAGGTGCGCTGGTGTTTGGGCTTGTCGATCCTCCCGTGCTCGGCGGTTGCGTGGAACCGCCGGTGCTCGGTGGTTGCGTGGAACCGCCCGTGCTTGGCGGTTGCGTGGAACCGCCGGTGTCCGGTAGCTGCGTGGAGCCACCCGTGGTACCGCTCGGAACGCTTTCACCGCCGGACGCGCCAGCGATTCCGTGCGAACCTCCGCCACTCGTCTGTCCTGCCACAGCGGTTGTGCCGCCGCTGGTATTGCCGCTTGACCCGCCGCCATTATTGGAAATTGAACATCCAGCGGCGGCCAGACAAAGCAATGTTGTACGCAGGCAAATACCAGAACTTCGGTGGTGCATCTATCGATCTCCTTGTTCGGCGGCGGACAGCCCCGCATGGAATGGGCAGACGTGTATTGTAGCAGTTGCACGTCAGCGAAGTTTCGGCTCAGGCAGCTTGCCTACCAGCGGCCCGACTTGCGTGCCTCGGCCTTGGGCATGCCCTTCAATGCCTGCAGATTCTTCTGGACTTCCTCGTCGGGCATCACGTAGTCGGTCAGTCCGCCCGACAGGTACGCGTCGTAGCCAGCCAGATCCATGAGTCCGTGGCCGCTGTAGTTGAAGAGGATGACCTTCTGCTCGCCACTTTCGCGGCATTTGTTGGCTTCGTCGATCACGGCCGCGATGGCGTGGCTGGTCTCGGGCGCACAGATGGTGCCCTCGGTCTTGGCCCAAATCATGGCCGACTCGTAGCACTTGAGCTGGGCGATGGCGCGCGGCTTGAACAGACCCTCGACAATGCCCTGGCACACAAGAGGCGCCATGCCGTGATAGCGCAGCCCGCCCGCATGGATGGGCTTTGGAATGAACGTGTGCCCAAGCGAGTGCATGGGCAGAAGTGGCGTCATGCACGCCACGTCGCCGTGGTCGTACACGAACTGACCTTTGGTCATCTTGGGGCAAGCCGCAGGCTCGACCGGGATGATGGTCATCTGCGCGCCATTGATCATGTCCTGGGCAAAGGGGAACGCCAGGCCAGCAAAATTGCTGCCGCCGCCCGCACAGCCGATGACGATGTCGGGCAGCTTCTCGCCCGCCTTCTTCAGCTGGGCCTTGGCTTCCAGGCCGATGATGGTTTGGTGCAGAAGCACGTGGTTGAGCACGCTGCCCAACGAGTAGCGCGTCCCGCCCGTGCTGTCGGTCACCGCTGCTTCGATGGCCTCGCTGATGGCGATCCCGAGGCTGCCGGGTGTGTCAGGCATGCTGGCCAGAATGGTCCGACCGGCATTGGTCTGGTTGCTGGGGCTGGCGATGCAGTTGGCGCCCCACACCTGCATCATCAGCTTGCGGAATGGCTTCTGTTCGAAGCTGATGCGCACCATGAAGACCTTGCACTCCAGGCCAATCAAGTTGCAGGCAAAGGCAAGCGCGCTGCCCCATTGCCCGGCGCCAGTCTCGGTGGTCAGTCGCTTGATTCCGAATTGCTTGTTGTACCAGGCCTGGGGAACCGCCGTGTTGGGCTTGTGGCTTCCGGCCGGGCTGACGCTCTCGTCCTTGTAGTAAATGCGCGCTGGCGTTTTCAGAAACCTCTCAAGGTAGACTGCCCGCCGGAGCGGCGCCGGGCGCCAGCGGTAGAGGATGTCGAGGATCTCCGAGGGAATGTCGATCCAGCGCTTGGTACTGACCTCCTGCTCGATGAGGTTCATCGGGAAAACCGGCGCCAGCATCTCTGGGCTGACCGGCCTCCCGTCAGGCCCAAGGGGCGGCAGCATGGGGGTGGGAAGGTCGGCGGCCAGGTTGTACCACTGCCGCGGGATCTCGCTTTCGTCGAGAAGGATCTTCACGTGTTGCATGTCATCCATCCAGTCAGGGGTGAGGCGAAGCGCGACGCCACAGGAAAACCTGAGGACCGCCGAGCCAACAGGACGGCATTCATATCATGTTTCCCCTTCAAGACGTGGCCCAGCGGTGGGCCGTCCAACCGCTCGCCCGCGGGCGCAAGAACAATAATGCGCTGCGCATTGTCAGCGACGCGCGCAAGAAGCCCTGTCCCGCATTCTTGTGGCCTTGCGCAAGGCCAGCCGGTTTGAACCGCCCGGGAAGTTTCGTTTCTCAGGTCCGGTCGTGCAGTTGTTATATTCCTCGTGGGTTGGTAGGCTCACAGAGTTTTTGCACCCACCCCCCAGATGAGGCGCGTCCAATGTCAACAAACTCGATCTTCACCGGTCTTGGTACTCGCGTTCTGAAAAGCCAAGGCGCCCTAGTCTTGGCGGGCGCGGTTGCTCTGCTCGCAGCGGCGAGCTGTACCAGCGCGACGGTTTCCAATCAGCAGTCGAACGGCGGACAGAACTCAAACGGGGGCAACGGCGGCAACAACCCCGGCGGCGGTGCGGCCTGCATTGTGAATTGTTATCCCGTCGGCGGCAACTCCGGCGGAGGTACAACGGGAGACCCAGGCACATTCGTCCCGTCCAAGACTTGCGGCGACGGCAAACTGGACCTGGGCGAGGGCTGCGATGACGGCATTCTCCCTGCCAAGAAACTGGATCCCAACAATCCCATTGCCGACACCGGATGCAACGCCCTTTGTCAGGTCGAGGCCAACTTCATCTGTAAGACGCCCGGCCAGCCCTGTGAAGATCAGCGAAAGTGTGGCAACGGCGTGCTGACTTCTGACGAGACTTGTGACGACGGCAATACCGTCGACAACGACGGGTGCTCAGGAGACTGCAAGAAGATTACCAGTGGGTGGCAGTGTCGCGTGCCAGGCAAGCCGTGCACCCCGATTTGCGGCGACGGCAAGCTGGAAGGCGGCGAGAACTGCGACGACGGAAATACCCTCA
>Ga0265342_10003759_pt1 | contig 12248 bp, 12 predicted proteins | sample 4CB327metaG_FD_203125 | JGI IMG/M metagenome (GOLD analysis project Ga0265342, IMG submission 203125) | Rhizosphere microbial communities from Carex aquatilis grown in University of Washington, Seatle, WA, United States - 4-CB3-27 metaG | ecosystem: Host-associated > Plants > Roots >...
GCTCATAAATCTTGCGATCGAACGACGTGACGCACGGCGCGGGCTGTCCACGTCTCTTCCGGTCTGGGGTCGATAGACCCCAGAAACGCAAGCTCGCTAACGGTGCGCGTAGTAGGGCCGCAAAGATCTGGGGTTTTCGTCGTGCCTTCGAAAAAAAGTGACGAAAGAACCCCTGTTTTGGTTCAAATGTTCCATGGGTATGAAAGCGGAAATTGGGACTCTCCGGCCATGAAGCGCCTCGCGGAGGATGAGATTCCAGAGGAGCCCACCATGGAGACAACGACCTCGGAAGAGACAGAGCCTGTCAAACGCGGCGTCGGACGCCCGTCGAAGGCGCAACCTTTCCGTGCCTTCGTCGTGGACCTGCTGCTCAAACACCCGCAATTGCGGTCGCTCGAGATTGTGCGCCGGGCAAAGGCGGCTGGTTACGACGGCGGAAAGAGCGCGCTCTATTCGCTGATCGCCAGCGTCCGGCCGCGCCGGAGTCGCCCCCTGAGCCAGCAGGACAAGGTCCCGGGCGAGATTTCTCGCCACGGCATGGGCCAGGTCGACGTGCGGCTCAAGGGCGGCGAGGTCCGGTCGGTGAATTTCTTCGCGACGCGCCTCGAGTACTCGCGCTGGATCGCGGTCTCGATCGTCGAGGACCAGAGCATCGAATCGCTGGTGCGCGCGCTGGTGCATCACTTTGATGCCATCGGCGGCATCCCGCTGCTGGCGGCTTTCGACCGCCCGAAGCCGATCGGGATCCGGTCCGACCGAGACGGCCAGGTCATCGAGTGGGATTCGGCGTTCGCCTACGCGGCCATCCAGCTTGGGCTGGGGGTCGAGGTGCGGGCACGCCGAGGCGCCGATCGCGGGCCGGGCACGAACCTCGGCAACTGGGTCAAACACTTCTTCTTCAAATCGCACACCTTCGTCAACGAAGCCGACATGGAACGGCAGCTGACTGATTGGTTGTGCGATCTCAATACACGCACGACCGAGCTCAACGCGAAGACGCCGGCAATTTTGCTCGCTGAGGAGCGCCAACGGTTGCGACCACTCAAATTTGATCCCCGCAACCTGGGGCTGCGCTTCCCGGTCGTCGTTGGTCCGCGCGCCGTCGTGGTGCACGAGGGTCAGTCGTACACGATGCCGCCCGAATCGGTCGGCCTGGTCGGGGCGCTGCACTTGTACCCGGACCGAGTGACGATCGTTGCCGGTCGCTACGAAGCGAGCCACCCGCGCCACGTGCAGAAGAAGCCGCCTGCGGCGGTGCTGGGCTGGCGCTCGAACCTGGCGCCCGGCGCGGCGACGACGCTGCGTCCGGCCGCGACTACGTAGGGCGCGGGCGTTACCGAGCGTCGCCGCGGTTCGGACCCCCTCACCCTAACCCTCTCCCCCAGAAGACTGGGGGAGAGGGGATAAGAGCGGTCGAGAAGAGCTCGCCCTTCTTCAGCGAGTCACCCTCTCCTGTACTCGGGAGAGGGCCGGGGTGAGGGCAGGCCTTGCGAGCGCCCACGCTCGCGGCAGGCCTTGCGAGCGCCCACGCTCGCGGCAGGCCTTGCGAGCGGCGGCGGTCGCGGCAGGCCTTGCGAGAGGCGGCCTACTTCGTGCCGCGCCCCATGCCGTAGTAGGTAAAGCCGGCGGCCCTGAGCTCGGTCGGGTTCCAGACGTTGCGGCCGTCGAATAGTACCGGCTGGCGCATCACCGACTTCAGGCGCTCGAAGTTGGGACGGCGGTACTCGTGCCACTCGGTCACCAGCGCCACCGCGTCGGCGTCTTTGGCGCTCGCGTAGGCCGAGGTCTCGAACTCGATCTTGTCGCCGAGGCTCTTGCGCACCGCCGGGATCGCGACCTGATCGCTCGCCGACACCGACGCGCCCGCCGCCAGCAGCTGATCGATCAGCGTCAGCGCCGGCGCCTCGCGCACGTCGTCGGTCCCGGGCTTGAACGCCAGGCCCCAGACGGCGATGCGCTTGCCTTTGAGGTTGCCACCGAAGTGGGCGAGGATCTTCTCGCCCATGCGGCGCTTTTGCCGCTCGTTGACGCTGACGACCGCGTCGAGGATCTCCAGCTTGTACCCGACCTCGCGTCCGGTGCTGACCGCGGCGCGCAGGTCCTTGGGAAAGCAGCTTCCGCCAAAGCCCGGGCCTGCGAACAGAAACTTGGGTCCGATGCGCGCGTCCGAGCCCATCCCGCGCCGCACCAGCTCGATGTCGGCGCCGAGCAGCTCGCACAGGTTGGCCAGGTCGTTCATGAACGAGATGCGCGTCGCCAGCATCGAGTTGGCGGCGTACTTGGTCAGCTCGGCCGAGCGGCGATCCATCACCAGCATGCGATCGCTGGTGCGCGTGAACGGCGCGTAGAGGGCGCGCAGGGTATCGATGGCGCGCTTGTCCTCGGCACCGACGATCACGCGATCGGGCTTCATGAAATCGTTGACCGCGTCGCCCTCTTTCAGAAACTCGGGGTTCGACGCGACGGCGAACTCGTGCGTGGTCTTCTTCCGCACGATGGCCTCGATCTTGTCGCCGGTGCCGACCGGTACCGTCGACTTGGTCACGATGACCGCCCAGCCGGTCATCGCCGACGCGACGGTCTCCGCAGCCTGAAAGATGAACGACAGATCCGCGCTGCCGTCTTTACCGGGCGGCGTGCCCACCGCCAGGAGGATCACTTCGCAGCCGGCAACGCCCTTGGGAACGTCGGTCGTGAACGTCAGGCGCCCTTCGGCGGCGTTGCGAGCGACCAGCTTGTCGAGGCCCGGTTCGTAGATCGGGATCTCGCCCCCGTTGAGGGCGTCGATCTTGCTCTTGTCCACGTCGCAACAAATGACATCGTTGCCCATGTCCGAAAAGCCGGCCCCCGCCACCAGTCCAACGTAACCCGTACCAATGACACAGATCTTCATGGCCCCTTCACATATCATGTTAGGGTCATTTCGCCGAGCGACGGCGCTGAAACGATGATCGAGACCGCTGTGATGCTGCTGGCCGCGGGGCGGAGCACGCGCCTGGGGCCGCTCGGGCTGGCGCTGCCGAAGCCGCTCGCGCCGATCTGCGGCTACCCGGCGATCCGCTTCGGCCTAGCCGCGAGCGCGCGCGCTGGGTTCCGGGAAGCGGTCGTCAACCTGCACCACCTCGGCGACCGGTTACGCGAAGCGCTGGGCGACGGCGAGGGTGGGCTCCGCGTGCGCTATTCCGTCGAGATCGAGCTGCTCGGGACCGGTGGCGGGATCGCGCACGCGCGTGACCTGCTGGGCTCGGGGCGCGCCCTGATCATCAACGGCAAGGTTGTCGCCGACGTCGACCTGCGCGACTTCTTGAACGCGCACGTCGAGTCCGGCGCCGAGGGTTCACTGCTCCTCCGCGACGATCCCGACCCGCGGAAATGGGGCGCGATCGGTGTCGATGCGACCGGCCGCATCGTCAGCATCCTGACCGCGCGGTCGCCGATCCCCCCGGACGGGCCGGTCACCGAGCGCATGTTCACCGGCATTCATGTGATGGAGCCGTCGCTGCTCGATCGCTTGCGCCCGGTTCCCAGCGACGTCATCCGCGATGCGTACATGCCCGCGCTCGAGGCCGGCGCCCGTATCGCCGCGCAGAGGCTCGACGGCTACTTCGCCGAGCATTCGACGCCGGAGCGCTACCTCGCCGGCAATCTCGACCTGCTCCACAACCCATCGCTGGTTCCACACCCCCCCGGCTCCCTCACCGGCATTGCCCCGACGGCCCAGACCGGTGGGGCGCGCCTGATTCCGCCGTATCGGATCAGCGCGGGAGCCATCGTGGAGCCAGGCGCGGAGATCGGCCCCGCGGCCGTCATCGGCGCACGGGCGCAGATTCGGGGGACCGCGCGCCTGCGGAACGCGGTCGTCTGGGCAGACACGGTGGTGGATGGCGAGTTCGACCATGCGGTCGCGACGCCTGAGGGAGTCGTCAGCGTGGCGGACCCCTCTCCCTAACCCTCTCCCCGCAGACGGGGCGAGGGGACCGGGGAAATCAGGGGTTCTCGATGCGGATCGCGACGACCGTGATGTTATCGAGGCCGCCGTTCTTGTTCGCCATCGAGATCAGGCGGTCGCAACAGACATCGAGGTCGCGCTCCGCGACCATCACGTCGGAGATCTCCTGGTCCTTGACCATGCCCGACAGGCCGTCGGAGCAGAGCACGTAGACATCGCCGAGGCGCGGGTTGTCGATGTGCACGTCGACCTGGACGCTGTCCTTCATTCCCAGCGCGCGCACGATGACGTTCTTGTGCGGGAAGTTGGCGATCTCCTCCGGCGAGAGATGCTTGATCTTGATGTAGTCGTTGAGCAGGGAGTGATCTTCGGTGATCTGCTCGAACCGCCCATCGCGCCGCCGGTAGAGGCGGCTGTCGCCCACGTGCCCGACGATCAGCGCACCGTCGGCGAACAGCGTCGCCACCACCGTGGTCCCCATGCCGTGGCACTGCGGGTCCTTCTGCGCCTGCTCGTGGATCTTGAGGTTCGCGAGCTTGATGGCCGTCACCATGCGGTTGACGTCGTAGCGGTGCCCGCGGTCCATCTTGAACGGCCAGGTCAGCTGCTGCTCGTCCTGGGTCGCGCGGAAAAATCCGGCGATGGTCTCGACGGCCATTCGGCTCGCCACCTCGCCCGACGCGTGCCCGCCCATGCCGTCGGCCACGATTGCCAGCCGCTCGCTCTCGGGCAGGAAGAACGAGTCCTCGTTGTGGGCGCGCTTCATCCCCACATTGGTCTCGCCCGCAAAGCGGGCGCGCATACCGTCGAGCGGGAACGACGAGCTCATGGACTCCGTATCGTACCGTTCCTGCCGACCCTGATCAAACCCCTTTGGGGCTTGATGAATTCGATGTGGGGGCCGACCGTGATGCGCAAAGGCCCGGTCTTCCGATAAAGGTCGCCGTCGATGGTGTAGGCCATCACGTCCTCGACCGGCTCGATGTCGACCGTCGACGCGACCGCGCTGAACGCACGCTGGGGCGCCACGCCCCGGCCGGCGTGCACAGCCGGGAAATCGGGGATCAGCGCCAGGGGGCCGGAATGGATCGCGATGACCCCCAGCCGTTCCGGGTCATCGTCGGCCCGGTGAATAAGCTTGAAGCCCAGGCCCACCTCGCGCACCGTCGCCACGCCGATCGTCGTGAAATCCGGGCGTTGGATCGGGACGCCGTCGACCTTGACCACCCCCCGGAACCGGTGAAACACCCGGCGCATGAACGGGCCCAGGATCACCGCCGAGCCCACGAGCCGCAGCATCAACCAGAGAGCGCGCCAGGGCCCATAGCCGCCCGGCCCGTAGTATTCGTTGAGAAAGTTGGCCATCAGCCCATTGCCGAAGATGAAGCCGTACTGCCCATCGACCTGAATGCAGCGCCGGCGGATGGTGTCCGGCGCGCGGTTGACGCGCGCGTTCTCGGCCAGCTGCTGCACGAACGCGTGCGGCTGCTCGCGGATGTTCAGCGACGTCGCCACCACATTCATCGTCCCGCCGCAGAGTGCGGCGACCGGCGGCAGCGGCGCATCGCCGAACGCGCGCACCAGCGCGGTCACCGTCTTGTGCAGCGTCCCATCGCCACCGTGCACCGCGATCACCGACGGGGCGATCTGGCGGAGGTCGGTCGCGACCTGCGCGAGCTCGTCGAGGCTGCGGGGCGCGAAGACCCGTCCGGTCTCGCCGAGCAACGCCTGGAATTCAGCCGCGATGCGGGGGTTTCGCCGATTTGCCCGGGAGCGCGGGTTGACGAGGACTGCGATCACCCGATAGTCCGGTCAGTCTTCCGCCGGCGCATCGTCACCCTCGTCGCCCTCCTCGGCACTACCCGCGGCCGCCTGCGCCGCCGCTTGAATCTTGGGATACCACTGCTCGAATACCTCCGCGATCTGGCGGGCCTGCTTCTCGCTCGAGATGTTGAACGACGACTGCTTGCGATAGACGCCCTTCGCCTTCTTGAAGCGGACGATCGCCATCTTGGGCGCGCGGAACTTGCCACTGTTGCGGTCCAGCTCCTGGAACAGGAACATCATCGTCGCCCAGCCGCCCTTGGTCAGCACGACGCGGTCAATCTCCTTGCGGACCAGCGTTCCGTCCTCTTCGTAGTCGTAGGTCAGCTCCTCCAGGGTCTCGGCCATTCTCGTGCTCGTCCTTGTAGGGGGCGTGGGGCTAGCGGTGCAGGCGCTCTTCGATGGCCGCGCGATCCTCAGGGCGCAGGTCCACGAACTCGACGCCCATTCCCGGGACTTCCTTGGCCTGTCCCCGCGAAACGCGCGTCACGCGACCAGCGGTGCGGATGTGCGGGCCGTCGTCGCCCGCCTCGTTGCGCGGCAGCTGGAACTGCAGGACCAGGAGCTCTCCGACCTCGAACAGCAGATCCGTACGCAGGAAGGCGCCCCCGGTCGATACGTCGGCCGAATCGAACAGGATGCTGCCGCTCACGCGGCTCGAGGGGTCACTGACGACCATCGGCAGCTCCAGCACCACCCGAGACTGTTTGCGCGACTCGCGTCCGAAAGACGAGCTCGGACCGCCGCTCACGGCGCGAGCTCCACCGCCGTCGACGCCCGCACTTCGATCGAGAGGTGATTGGTCGCGGCGAACGGCGCGACCCGCACGCGCGCGCGGCTGAGCGCATCCAGCGACGCAGGCAGCGCCTTGCCGGGCGCCGCCGCCGAGGGGTTGACCGCCCCGCTCAGGCGCGCCACCAGCGCGCGCGGCACGGTCAGCGTGCTCTCGCCCGCCGAGGACGCCGGAACCGCGCACGAGATCGCGACGGTGGCGCCGAACGGCCGCAGCTCGACGATCGTGCCGGCGTCGCCGACCACGCCGATGGTGAGCCCGTCGTGCCCGTCGACCCTGGCGCCCGGGACCAGTGGCGCGCCATTGATACTGGTGATGCGCGGCGCCGCCGGCACCGCCAGCTCCTCGAGCGGCAGCTCCGAGGCCGGCGTCAACAAGCCGATGCGATCGGGTAGGCCGCCGAGCTGCAGCGGGCCGGCTTCGCCGACCACGCCACCCACGACCGTCGCCACGTCGGGGAACAGGCGGGGGAATGCCCGGATGATCGTGCCGGCGGTCGCCAGGCCGCCGGCCGATGAGGTCGGTGTCGCGCCCGCCGCCAATCCGGTGGGCTCGGGTGCCCCGAGCATGAGGCCGATGCCGCCGAGCTCCTGCAGCTCGATCGACCCGCCTTGCGCCACCAGCGCGTTCGCCGACAGGTCGAGGTCACGCAGCTCGCAATCGCGTTCCGGTGCCGCAGCAGCCAGCGGATCGACGATGCCGAGCACGTCGCGCTGCAGGACCCCCGCGACGGTGGCGTGGAACGCCAACACCGACATCACCGGCGCCTTTTGCGGGGAGACGTCGAACCGGACCGACACCTCGCTGGTCTGCAGGCTGGGGGGAGCCGAAGCGTCACGAGCGCGCTGCTCGCTGTCACAGCCGGCCGAAGAGAAACAAAAGAGACCGAGGCATGCCCCGACGGCACTGGCCATGGCCAGCGTTGCGCGAATCCCGCGCCGCCGCGCTCGAGGAGTCCGCCCGTTCGATGAGGCTGCGGTCTTCAATTCAGGAGACATCGTAACTCGCCAGAAGACCCGACACTATACCGAGCCTCTACCAGTCTGGCCATATTCTGGTAGTACATGGTGCCACAATGTCACGCATCCGTCCGGAGGAGGTCCGCGAGATCGCCACGCTCGCGCGTCTGGATCTGAGCGATCAGGAGATCGAGCGCATGACGACCGATCTCGACGCTATCCTGGGTTACGTCGCCGCCCTCAAAGATCTCGACACGTCAGCGGTGGAGCCGATGACCCACGCGGTGCCGTTCGACTGTCCCGTGCGTCCCGACCAGGTCGGAACCTCTCTGCCGATCGACGAAGCGTTGCAGAACGCTCCGCGCCGCGAGGCGAGCTTCTTCCAGGTGCCTCGCATCATCGCGCCCTCGGCGGGCGACCTGCCGTCGGCCGGCGGCACGAGCGAGGAAGAGTCATGACCGCTACCGATGTGCGCGGGCTCTCGATTGCGACGATCGCCGATGGTGTGCGGTCAGGCAAGCTCCGTGCGCGCGACGTCACGGAGGGTTACCTCGACCGTATCGCCCGGCTCGATCGCGCGCTGAACTGCTACGTGCTCACCGACGCCGCGGGTGCGCGCCGTCGCGCCGACGCGGTCGACGCCGCGCGCGCGGCGGGGCGTGATCCGGGTGCGCTCGCGGGCGTGCCGATCGGCATCAAGGACATCTTCGTCACGCGCGGCGTCGAGACGACCTGCGCGTCCAAGATCCTGCGCGGGTTCGTGCCGCCGTTCGAGTCGACGGTGACACAGCGCCTGGCCGACGCCGGCGCGGTCTCGCTCGGCAAGCTCAACATGGACGAATTCGCGATGGGCTCGTCCAACGAGAACAGCGCGCGCGGTCCGGTGCGCAACCCCTGGTCACTGGCGCACGTGCCGGGCGGTTCGTCGGGCGGCTCGGCAGCCGCGATCGCGGCGTCGCTGTGCGCGGGTGCGACCGGCACCGACACCGGCGGATCGATCCGGCAGCCGGCATCGTTCTGCGGCGTCGCGGGGATGAAGCCGACCTACGGGCGCGTCTCACGCTACGGCGTGATCGCGTTCGCGTCGTCACTGGATCACCCGGGGCCGTTCGGCCGCAGCGTCGAGGACGTCGCGGCGCTGCTCGAGGTGATGGCCGGTGCCGATCCGCTCGATGCGACCAGCATCCCCGCGCCCGTCGGCCGCTACCGTGACGCTTGCCGCGCGGGCAAGGATGGACTGCAAGGTGTGCGTCTCGGCATTCCTGACGAGTACTTCACGGCGGGTATGGATCCCGAGGTCGAGGCGGCGGTGCGCGCGGCGCTGGACGAGCTCGCGCGCGCGGGCGCGAAGCTGGTGCCGGTCTCGCTGCCGCACACCAAGTACGCCATCGCGACCTACTATCTGATCTGCACGGCCGAGGCGTCGTCGAATCTCGCGCGCTACGACGGTGTGCGGTTCGGCCACCGGACGAAGGATCCACGCACGCTCGAAGAGCTGTACGCGCGCACGCGCGGCGAGGGCTTCGGTCTCGAGCCGAAACGGCGCATCATGCTCGGGACTTACGTGTTGCGCGCCGGATATTACGAGGCGTACTACGGCAAGGCGCTGCGTGTGCGGCGCAAGATCGCGGACGACTTCGCGGCGGCGTTCACCCAGTGCGACGCCATCGTGACGCCGACGTCGCCGATTCCTTCGTTTCGATTTGGCGAGCGCATGGGCGATCCTCTGCAAATGTATCTGGCCGACGTGCTGACGGTGGCGCCGAACCTGGCCGGCGTGCCGGCGCTGGCGCAGAGCTGCGGCTTCACCAAGAGCGGTTTGCCGATCGGGTTGCAGGTCATCGGGCCGCCGCTCGGCGAGGAGGCGTGCTTCCGCATCGGCGGCGCGTACGAGGCGCGCACGGAGTGGCATCGCCGGCTGCCGGCCGACTCTGCGATGAGCGGGGCGGAGGTGGCGTCGTGAGCGCCGACAAGTACGAAGTGGTCATCGGCCTCGAGGTGCACGCCCAGCTCTCGACCCAGTCGAAGATCTTCTCCTGGTCGTCGGCGGCGTTCGGCGCCGATCCCAACACGCACACCGATCCGGTCTGTCTCGGGTTGCCGGGCACCCTGCCGGTGCTCAACGCCGCCGCGGTCGAGTCGGCGGTGCGGCTGGGGTTGGCGGCCGGCTGCAAGATCCGCCAGCGCTGCCGGTTCTCGCGCAAGCACTACTTCTATCCGGACCTGCCCAAGGGGTTCCAGATCTCCCAGTTCGACGAGCCGATCTGCGACGGCGGCGCGATCACCTTCCGGCTGCACGGTGAGCGGCGCTCGGTGCGCCTGGTGCGCATCCACCTGGAAGAGGACGCCGGCAAGAACCTGCACGCGGCGGCGGGCGTCAGCTTCGTCGACTACAACCGTGCCGGCGTTCCGCTGTGCGAGATCGTCAGCGAGCCGGACATCCGTTCGGCGGAAGAGGCGTCGGAGTACGTGCGCGCCGTGCGCGCGCTGGTGCGCTACCTTGGCATCTGCGACGGCAACATGGAAGAGGGGTCGCTCCGCTGCGACGCCAACGTGTCGCTGCGCCTGCGCGGCGAGACGAAGTACGGCACGAAGACCGAGCTCAAGAACATGAACTCGTTCAAGAACGTGCGCGACGCCATCGAGAGCGAGGTCAAGCGGCAAGCGGCGCTGCTCGATCGCGGCGAGCGCGTGGTGCAAGAGACGCGGCTCTGGGACGCGGCGCGCGGCATGAGCGCGGCGATGCGCTCCAAGGAGCAGGCGCACGACTACCGCTACTTCCCCGAGCCCGATCTGCCGCCGCTGGTCGTCAGCGACAGCGAGCTCGCAAAGGCGCGCGCGTCGCTGCCCGAGCTCCCCGAGGATCGCTTCGCGCGCTACACGACGTCGTCGGGGCTTTCGCCCCAGGACGCGGGCGTGCTGATCGCCGACAAAGAGGTCGCGGGTTACTTCGACGCGACGGTCGCGGCGGGCGCGCCGCCGAAGCGCGCGGCGAACTGGCTCATCAACGAGGTGCTCGCGCGCGTCGACGATCCGCGCAAGCTGGGCGCGGCCGACATCGCGATCGCGCCGGTGGCGCTGGCCGAGCTGATCGCCTTGATCGATTCGGGCAAGATCTCCGGCAAGCTGGGCAAGGACATCTTCGCGCGCATGTGGACCGAGCGGCGCCGCGCCGGCGAGATAGTCGCCGCCGAGGGCCTGGCACAGGTGTCCGACACCGGCGCGATCGAAGAGGCGTGCCGCAAGGTAGTTGCCGCCAACCCCGACGTGGTGGAGCGCTACCGCGCCGGCAACGCGAAGCTCATCGGCTTCCTCGTGGGCGCGGTGATGAAGGAGACCGGCGGCAAGGCCAACCCCAAGACCGTCAACGAGATCCTGCAACGTCTGCTAGCCAACTGAGGAGTCGAGATGGCGGTTCAAGCTCTGCCTCCGGGACAGCGGCCCCCGAACCATCCTGATCTGTTGTCGCCGATCTTCTGGCGCGACGGCCGCGTGGTGATGATCGATCAGCGCCGGCTGCCCGACGAGGAGATCTGGAACGCCTACGATACCTGGGAAGAGGTCGCGCGCGCGATCGCCGATCTCGAGGTGCGGGGCGCGCCGGCGATCGGTTGCGCGGGCGCGTTCGCGGTCGCGCTGGCGGCCGGTGGCGCGCCGTCGGCGGCGTCGCTGCGCCAGCACATGCGCCAGATCGGCGAGACCCGGCCGACGGCGGTGAACCTGGGCGCCGCGGTCCATCGCATGGCGAACGCAATCGCCAGCGGTCGCGACGCCGTCGCCGAAGCGCAGGCGATCTGGGATGAGGACCTGGCGTCGTGTCGCGCGATCGGCGCGCACGGCGCGGCGCTGCTGCCCGACGAGGGAACGGTGCTGACCCACTGCAACGCGGGCGCGCTGGCGACGGCGGGCTTCGGGACGGCGCTGGGCGTGATTCGCGCGGCGGTGGCGGCGGGCAAGCGGCTGCGCGTGCTGTGCGACGAAACCCGGCCGTTTCTGCAGGGCGCGCGGCTCACCGCCTGGGAGCTCACGCAGGACGGCATCCCGGCGGAGGTGATCGTCGACGGCGCGGCGGCGCACTTCCTGGCGAGCGGGGAGATCGTGGCCGCGGTGGTCGGTGCCGACCGCATCGCGCGCAACGGCGACGTCGCCAACAAGATCGGCACGCTCGGGGTTGCCGCCGCCGCATCGCTGTTCGACGTGCCGTTCTACGTGGCCGCGCCGCATACGACCCTCGACCCCGGTACGGCCACGGGGGCGCGGATTCCGATCGAGTCGCGTGCGGCGGCGGAGATCACGCAGTTCGGCGCGCGCCGCGTCGTGCCCGCGGCCGCGGGGGTGCGGAATCCGGTGTTTGATGTGACCCCCGCCCGATTGGTGAAGGCGATCATTACGGAGACGGGGGTTTACCGGGGGCCGTACGCCTTCTAGCTCGTCCACGTCCACGAGATGGAGCGAAAACGAACGCCCCTCGGCGCTTGACAACCGGCTCGAGATATCTAGACTACGCCGCTCGCCTGGAGGCAGTTCGACACATGTACGCCGTCATCGAGTCGGGTGGAAAACAATATCGCGTCAGCGAGGGTGAAACCCTGCGCGTGGAGAAGCTCGCGGGTCCCGCGGGAACCAAAATTTCGTTCGGGCCGCTGCTGGTGACCGATGACGCGGGCGGCGTCTCGGTGGGGCGCCCCACCGTCGGCGGCATGACCGTCGAGGAGGAGATCGT
>Ga0265342_10003761_pt1 | contig 12246 bp, 16 predicted proteins | sample 4CB327metaG_FD_203125 | JGI IMG/M metagenome (GOLD analysis project Ga0265342, IMG submission 203125) | Rhizosphere microbial communities from Carex aquatilis grown in University of Washington, Seatle, WA, United States - 4-CB3-27 metaG | ecosystem: Host-associated > Plants > Roots >...
GTCGTCGACATCGGTGACCGACATACCCAACGGGCGACGCGAGGGCTGCCGCAACGGTCGACTGTTGCGCCGCATGTTCTCTTGAGGTGTCCGTCAGGCGTGCCCGTGCGGTACAATGACCCGAGGGCCTATGGCAAACCACGATTGGGGCAGCCCGTGCGACTGTTCGGAATGTCGAACTTCCACGCGTATCGAGGTGTGCCCCCACTGCATGTTCGAGAATGTTGTAGACATCGTCGGGACGGCTGAGTTGTCGGTCGACCGCAAGGGCTTGCGCAGCTATGACGTAACCTATCCAAGTGGCCCACCCATGGCCCTCAACTGCCGAGGCTGTCACCGCACCCTCCAGGTTGCCCATTACACCTCGGTGAACGAGGAACGCTGTGCCGCAAATCACGAACGTGACCGCGTAGCGAAGACTGCCCGTCCTTGTGATCGCTGCGAGAAAAGGGTTGAGCAACAGCTGGGAAGATTCGTCGCCGTCGTGCTCCGCGAATGCCAGGGCCAACAGCTTTGTGCCGAATGCCTTCCTGCCATCGTGAAGGCGGCCTCGCCTGATCCGTCAGACGAGGACAACAAGTACACGTTCAACGAACGAGCGCTTCAATGGGAACTCAGCAAGGTACGAAGGGCCTGCGAACGCTGCGGAAATTTCCGTTGGCTGTCGCCAGCCAACCAGTGGAAAAGGCTCTGCATCACCTGCTATCGGGGAAAACAGAGCTAACAGCCGTCCATTCCAAAAACGTCGAAGGATGTCGGGTTCCAAGTAACCGGAAACACAGGAGTCCATGGCCCCGAAAACGCGATCCGGAACCGAACAGAATCGGAATGCAGCCGGCTGGCGGTTGGTACGACAGATCGTCCTTCCGCTCGGTCAGCCGAGAGCGATCAATTCGCTACCGCGATTCGCTGGTGTCCCCCCTCGTCGTGTCGGTCGTCAAGGGCGACGTGATAGGCTGGCGAGAACCTTCATGGCCGATTCATCGACAGCCTGGTACTTCGCTCTCACTGGCCCGTTGACGTTCACGCGAATCACCAAGAAGGCCTTCCGCAGCTTCTTCTTCGACGGCGGCTCGTTTGTGATCGACTCGGTCAGGTCCGAGGGCGACGTGAAGCTGGGGATCGTGAACGTGGCCCTTCGCGACGGGCGAGCGGCATCAGTGTTCAGTCTGGACTACATGCGATTCCGCCTCGACAAGGATGGCCGTTGGGAGGCGGCTCACCAGCAAGACTCCAGGGCCTTGGCTGGCCAGATGTGGCCAGGCCCAGGATCGCAGATCGCACTGCTTCGGCGTCGAATGGAAGTTCAACACGAATGGAAGCCAACGCGCGAACAGGTTGCCGCCCTCGCAGCTGAGATCGAACGCTGTGCAGGCCGATACCTGCCCTACGGACGGCCTAGTCCGCCCGAAGAGCTGTAGACCCGGTTCTGCGGCCACCGGGGACTACCGTAGACTGGCAGCAGTCTTTCCGGTCGCAGGCGAAGGCTGCTGTTGGTCTCCTGGTGAGAGCACGACCGTGGTGGTGGTCCATCTTTCGCCTTCCACGGTCCAGACGTAGCGGCAGGCTCCGACACGACCCTTCTTGTGTTTGTAGTTGAGCTTCAGCTCCGCTCCGCAGATGTTCTTGCTCGCGACCGCGATGGCCTGGTCGAACGTGAACACCTTTTGGTCGTCGACACCGTTGGTATTCCACAAGAGCTTGACTTTGTCCTTCCCAATGTAGATGTACCAAGGATCCTTGACCTCCTCGTGATTGAACGCCAGCGCCCCTTTGAACTCGCCAGTGGCTACGCGCTCAAGCGCTGGCAATCCTGCGACGACCGCTGCTTCATCGGATCGAAACTGCATCGACGATTGGGACGAGTCGCGAACTGGGGCAGCTGGCTGCGCTGCTTGCGCAAGAGCAGCCGCGGGCAAGAGAGAGATGGTCATGAACACGATGGTCGATGTCTTCTTCTGCATAGTTTCCTCCGTCTTCGTATCCGTCCGTTGTGCCGACCCGTCACCGCCCCGGATCACTGGGTGAGACGGCAGCTGGGGTTGCTCCCGCAGGTGCCGGTCGTTAGCTGGTTGCACGCCGTGGGCGTGCCTGTGCAAGTGGTCGCCCCTCCTGACCACGAACAACCTGGATTCATCGCGCACGTGGTGGAGCTGGTGATGTTAGCACACATGGTTGGTGTTCCCGCGCACGTCGACAGGTGACAACCACTCTGCGATGAGCAGTTGATGGTGCCCACGGTCGTGCATGGTGTGGCCGTCCCCTGGCACTTGGATGACGATGCTGACCATGTGCAGCCGATCTGATTCAAGCAGTCGACCGAATCAGCGTAGTTTCCGCAAGGCGTGGCGGTGCCTGTGCAGCCGCTTGTGCTGGTGCAACCTGGGCAGAGGCTGCATGAGCCCGTGTACGTCTCGCAGAGCGAACACGAGTAGGCGGTACCGCTACAAGAACCCAAGATGCAGCCGGGACAAACGCAGCTGTAGGGGCTACAGCTTGAGCAAGACAGAGCCGTTCCCGTGCATTGGTACGCGGAACCGCCGGTTCCTCCCGCGCCAGCAACACCGCCCGTTCCGGAAACACCACCTGAAGCCATCACAAACGACCCGCCCAGCCCGGTCGTGCCCCCCGTACCAGTGGCCACGCCGCTTGAGCACCTTGGGTATGGTCCGGGATGACTCGTCCCCCACCAATCGAGCCCGGCGTAGGACACGGCGCCCGTCGACGGTGTTGCCTCGAAGTAATAGTAGCTCCCGAACTTCGGTGGCAGGCTGCCTGCGCATGTCACCGCCTGGCCGTTCACTTTCACCGACCATCCGGTGATGGTGTTGCAACCCCACCCCGCGATGTCATCGGCGGTGCGATAGCAGATCGTCTTCGTCGACCCGAACGTCCCAGAATACCCCGTACCGTTGTTGGCCCAGACATCGAGTGGCGGCGAACATGGCTCGACACCTTGGCCACACGTCAATGTGAAGATGCCTGCATCGGCGGTGCTGCGTCCGCCTGTTCCGATATAACCACCCGTTCCGCCAGTGGCCGAAAACACGGTGGAGCCACCCGCACCAACGATGCCACCAGACCCAACCACCCCTCCCGTGGCTATCGCGTCTACAGGTCCCGCGCCAGCATGCCCGCCGAAGCCTCCGGAACCGCTGGCACCACCGGCCACAGTCGGCACGTCGGGGGCGACGGCGGCATCGAGGGTGACGGGGCCGACATCCCCCGACCTTTCGTCGGCGATACCGCCCGATGTGTCCGTCGAGGAAATGCCAGGACCGGCGATCTCCGCAGTAGAGCTGTCCGTGTTGGCTAACGGCGGACCCGCAAGTTGACTGGCATCGTATGAACACGCGACGGTGGTACCCACCAGCAGGGCGCAGATCCTCGTCATAGTTCTCATGGTCAGTACCTCACATTCGCGAGCAGCCCAGTCGTGCTACCTGCCATGGGGGCGACGGTGACGTCATGGCCTTCGACGAAGAAGAGCACCCCCGTGGTGACGGCAGCGGCTGCGCTCAAGCCCCAGAAGATGTTGGCGGCATTCTTGCGGGTGTCCAAGGAGCTGACCTGATCGGAGCTGCATCCTGTCCAATTGGCCCCGGCAGCCTTGCCACATGAGGTGCGAAGGTCGTCGTACTTCGACTGCATCATCGATCCCGTGATAGCAGCAGCCCCGACGAACACCACCGTCGACCCCGCCGCGACCCACGTCCATTTTCGACCAAGCCACCAACCATCGCTTGGTGCCGGGCTACCTGGCCTCGCGGCTTGCAGATCGACCGGCGATGCCAGCATCGAGCTTTGGGCCTGTCTGACCTCAGTCGTATCGGTGAGGCCGTGCGGTCGGATTGCAACGGTTTGGACGGTACCCGGTGCAACTTCGACCGTCTGGACCACCGGGATCATTGTCGCGTGGGTCGCGGTGACTTGGTGCCGACCCGGACTGACGCGGACGACATCTGCGAGCGGGGCCTTTCCTGCCACCTTTCCATCGACGGAGATTTCCGCGTCGACGACACCGCAGTCGATCAGCAACTTGCCGATCTTCGGCGCAAGCTCCCCGACTGACCGCTTCGCTTCGACGAGCAACTCGGGTGATGCATCCACTGCCTGCGACAGGAATTTCTCGAAAGCGTCGACAGCATCAACTGGCCGACCAAGTTCGCGGTTCGCTTGGCCGATGTTGAAGAACAGCTTAGGGCTGGGGAACACCGAGTACGCTTGCTCGAACTTTTCGAGGGCATCGGCGAACGCCCCTTGCTGGTAGAGCTGCGTGCCCTCCTTCAACATCACCTGCGCACGTGCCTTCGCATCCGGGGCCGGGGTAGCCGGGCTCGCTTGAGCCAAGAGCGAAAGAAGAACCAGCGTTGCCTGCATAATCAAAGCTCCTCGACAAGTTGTCCTCGTTGCGGTCTCGCCTTCGTCGGCTTGTGCTCGGCGGGTTTGCCGCGTGGTGGATCGGATTCAAACGGATCTGCGAATGGCGATGGCTTCCTGCCAACGCCGAAGGGTTTCTCGCTGGCGGCGGTCCCACCCTTGGATGACTTCGACTTCCCCGTGTGCGACGACTGGGGTTCCGAGATCGGTGCTGGGGCTGGAGGCGAAGGCGCGGGCAAGGTCACCACTTGTGGCGCCTTTGAGGTCGTCATTGGTGTCATCGGTCCCGCTGCTGCTGGGATCGGTGGCTTGCGCGGCCAGAAGATCAACACTACGAGCACCACCATAGCCAGCGCTGCACCGGCAATGATGTATGTCCGCTTGCGCCTGCGCCGCGCCTCGTCTTCCACTAGGTCATCATCGGGGTCGTCACTGCGGGCTGGGGATTGGGCTGGAAGGGTTGGTGCTCTGGCGATGGTTCCCGGCATCGCTGATGGACCCGGCTTTCCTGGAGCAAGGCGAGCCGAGTACGCCACTGTCCCCTTCGCCGGGGCTGTCCTGGGGATCATTACAGGAGGTGGGGTCAGCTCCCGAGTGAACCCTGTTGCCGCAGCCTCGAATGCGCGGGCGAAGTCCTTGATCGATGGATACCGATCCACAGCCTGCTTGGCAAGCGCGCGACGAAGCACGGGTTCCACCTCGGCAGGCAAGCCCGGTGCTAGCTTCGATAGCGGATGCGGATCCATGTTGATGACCTGGTAAAAGAGTGCGGCCATGTCATCGGCGCGGAACGGGGCGTGGCCCGACAGCATCTCCCAGGCGATACAGCCGAGCGCCCACTGGTCAGCTCGATGGTCGATCTCTTCGATGAGCCCCGTGGCTTGCTCTGGTGACATGTACTCGGGCGTGCCCATCACCGCGCTTGCTCGCGTGAGCTTGGTTCTCGACGCCTTAATCTTGGAGATACCGAAGTCGAGCACCTTCACGAAGTCGGCCTCGCCCTTGACCCTGACGAGGTAGACGTTGGCGGGCTTGAGATCGCGGTGGACGATCCCTTCATCGTGAGCGGCAGCCAGGGCGGAAGCGACCTGTCTGGTGATCTCGACCGCAGTTCCCAAAGGCAGGCGGCCCAGGTGTCGAATGCGGTGGTCGAGGTCTTCCCCGTCCAGGTACTCCATGACCAGGTAGGGCTCCCCGCTGTCTGTGGTGCCGAAGTCCATCACGTTTACGAGGTGGGGATGTCCGAGGCGGGAAGTCACTTCGGCCTCGCGGCGAAAACGCGCAAGTGCTTCCTCGTTCGACGCCAACTCGCGGGCCATCACCTTGATCGCGACCCGCTTGTTCAGGCGTAGCTGGATTGCCTCGTACACCGCGCCCATTCCGCCTTCGCCGAGAAGCCGCGTGACCTCGTAGGCGCCTCCGAGCACGGCTCCGGTGAGTGCCCCGGGCTGTGCATCAGGCGACACCGACCACCTCCAGGGCGCACGGGACCAGCAACCGGCAACTACCTCGATCTTCTTCGTGGATTCGCGATGGCAGGGTTAGAGGGGGCATCACCGTTCTCCCAAGACAGGAAGGACCCGGCGATTGTATCACGGACTAGTCCTATGGTGACTAGTCCGTGGTTGATGCCTTCTGGGCGACGTGCCCAGGTTCGCCAAGAAGAACACCCGAGCCACATGGCGGTCGGAGGCTCGATCTGACCCCGAGGCCGTCGAGTTCCTGAAGACCCTGGGCGATCAGATTCGGACGCTGCGCAACAAGAAGGGCCTCAGCCTGGAACGGGCCGCAGAGGAAGCCAAGCTCAGCCCGCAGCACCTCGTGGACATCGAGAAGGGCCGCACGAACCCGACGGTGACCACCTTGGTCGGAATCGCCCGCGCGCTCGGAGTGCAAGTCCGCAACATCTTCTCGTGATATCAACGGAAGGGGGCGCACCCGATTGGGATCGGCGGCTTCTTGAAGGCTCTGCCAAACACTTCTTGACCCCGCACTGCCATGGCCGATGATGTCGCCACCATGGCCCGGATCATCAAGCGCTACTCGAACAGGAAACTCTACGACACCGAGGACTCGCACTACGTCACCTTGGGAAAGGTGGCAGAGCTGATTCGAGCTGGCGACGAACTCCGGGTCATCGAGAATGGTACCCAGCGAGACATCACCGCTGCCACCATGGCTCAGATTGTCTTCGAGGAAGAGAAGAGCGGGCCGAGGCTACCCGTCGAGGCCCTCCGTCGCATCATCCGCAGCGGACTACCGACGTAGCCACGCCCCCGTCACGCAGCGTCAGCAGCACCAACGAAAGGTAGAGCAATGCCCAAAGGCCCCCTGTCCAAGTCCGACTTGATCCAAAAGATCGCCGACCAGTTCGATGAAAAGCTCACCCGCAAGGACGTGAAGGGAATCATCGAATCCATGGCCACCATCGGCCACGCCGAGCTGAAGAAGAACGGTGTGTTCGTAGTTCCAGGTCTGATCCGCATGGTCGTCGTAAAGAAGTCGGCCACGAAAGAACGCAAGGGCATCAACCCCTTCACGAAGGAGCCGACGGTCTTCAAAGCCAAGCCCGCTCGCAAGGTCATCAAGGGCCGCCCCGTCAAGGCGGCCAAAGACGCAGTCGCGTAGGCACACCAGGCGCTCCTTGGGCTGCAATCGTCTTGTGGCGGTCGCAGCCCAGGGCAGAAAATGCGGAGTCGACAGCGGCGGCGGGCGACGATCCGATTATGTGTGTCGCAAGCGTTACGAGCCAGCGAGCGGGCTGGGCGAGATACGGAGAACTGAATGTTTGATATGCGTCGGAATCGGCAAGGTACTCGAAGAGAGAGTCCAAAGACGGTTCAAGCCGGCGGGCTATGCTGCGCGCTGGTCATATCTTTGTTGGGTGGGGCATGTGCGACATCAGGCGGGATCAAGGAGCCGCAGGATCTCGGAGATCGAGCCAGCTACAAGGTAACCATCGTCGCCGCCAGCATCTCCGCGAGCCGTCCCAATGGACAGCCTTGGCATACACAAGAACCTGGAGCCGGGGTCAAGATCGTGAAGAGCTTGGCCACGCTTTCGAGGGTTCCGCTCCTGCCGGAAGTGATCGATGCCTTTGAGCAGGAGCGCAGAGCTAGCGCATCAGTCAGCCCCAGCCCGCTGGTCGAGGTCCATGTTGGGAAGCTTGTCCTCGACTCTGGTCCCATTCGGACGACCCTCAGCCCCCGGTGGAACTGGTCGTTCGCGCTGGATCCTCAGGAATATGCGGATGGCGATCCGATCACATTCGTAGTCCGGGATGCAGACGGTCAAGAGGAACTTGGACGGTACCAGACGACGGTCGCCAATCTGATTGAGAAGGGAAACTTGCAGGAAGGCGCCAGACCGTCGGTCGGATTGCTCCAGATCTCGGCAGAACCGATGAAGGAACCCCGAGCAAGCCACACCTACCACTTCGCGGTACCTGCGAACGAGTCGATGCTTTCGCTCGTCTTGCGGGTAAGGGCTGGCGCGAGTCCAGGCTGGGTACCGATCCCACTTCTCAATGGCGATTCGATCAGAATCGAGGCGAAGGGTAACGTCACGATACACCCCGGTATCCTCCAGGGCGTCCCGTTCTCCGAGCCATCCGATCCGGACGGGCTGCCACCATCGGGTCGTGGGCGGCCCAACCCGATTCCAGAATGCGCCGAGCTGCCCCATTCTGCCTTGGTCGCAGCATTCGCCGGTGAGTGCAAGTTCATCGGCCGTCGTTTTGAAGCACGGAACATCCCACAGGCTGGGCAACTCTTGCTCGGGGTAAACGACACGGACATCGGTAATGACCAAGACGGGTTCGAGGTCACGGTCTGGGTCAACCCGCCCGATCTGGTACGGGCGCATTCTGTGGACGAGTGAACGGCGAGCTAGCGACCATGAACGACGGCAAGGCTGGCAGATCCAGTATGCATCCCGAGGTGAAGCAGGTCGACATCGGACCGCTTTGCTACTTTTTCACGATCTCGCAAAGGGAGCAGGATCGCTTTCGCGCGGAAGCGTTGAAGCACGAGCAGCGTGTCCTTGAGGAAGGGGCTGCCGCTGGTTACGCCGAACCGAAGCTGTCGATCCGAACCACCGACCGGGTCAGCTATCTTGAATTTCTTGGCCAGCGTGACGGGATCCAGATCTACCTGCGAGTGGACCGGACTGTTCACCCCGAGTACGGGCTGGGAATCGACCGCGTCGCCAACCTGGTCGACGAGTTGATCGTGAAGATCGTCGCGGCCTCAAGGGACCGGCGATCCCGACCAGCGTTGAAGTTGTACTGGTTGACGGACCCGCACCACGAAGACGACTGGTTCGTTGTCGCCAGAAGTGCTCGCGATGCCCGTGGCTTCTATCTCTACGATATCGGCGATGACGCCAGTGCTGCCCGTGCATACGGCTGCGAGCGAATTCTGCGGCTGCCCAAGGATTTCCAGAAGGTCGACGACGAGGTGTTCAACATCCACGACGATCACGACAGCGGATGGCCCACGCACGAGCTTCTGCGGTCTTGTGGGGCTGTCTTCCTGCGCGAAGATTCTGCCCGTGTGGTGAAGATACGCGGGCGGCAATTCGCCGAAGGCATGCTCGATGCCGAAGTGGATCGAGCGCGACGTGGCGATTTCGGCAGCGAGAGAAACTGAAGCAGGCGACAATACCCGGCTGCGACGAAACTATGACCTAGTCGTTGTCTGCCCGATTCCGAACGCCTTTGGTTAGGACGGTCTTGGCCTTCTGCGCCTTACCATTCGCTAAATTGACAACGGCGCAGCGAAGTATCGTTGGGTCACTATCGTGCTGGAACCACAACTCTCGCTCGTTGCGCGAACGCTTTATCACGTGGACGAGATTCCCGTATCCTGCTGGCTTTCGCACTTCGGTCAGTATCAGTTCATACCACTTTCTTTCGGTGGCCATTGTCTCTCGCCGTCCTTTCGTGCCGGTGAATGGTCCGCATTGGGCGTCTTCCTCAATGAGAAAACCTTGTAGGGCATTCTCGGAACACGAGCCCCTCTCCTGGGTCCGTGCTGCCGAGCTGTCGATATTGGAACTGCAGAGCGATGGACTCGCCAAGAGTAATCCTTGGCCATGATCAGGGCGACCGCCAGGTTAGGCTTGTAACACAGAAGACAGCCCATCAATTGGCCTCGCCGCTATAGATCAGACAGCCACGGACGACACCCGACCGAGCGTCTCGTAGACCTGCCCCCGGACCTGAAAGTTGATGTGGGCCCCGGCCGGCATCAGCGTTGGTGTTGCAACGCGGATGGCAACTATCGTGTTCCGACAACTGCTTCTCGTTCATCACTGGCTGCCACCGTGTACATCGTAACGCACAACGATGGTCATGGCACCTTTTTAGAGCCCGCTTGCAGATGGCCCATCCTGCGCTCGGCGACAAACCGCTGGCCCCCTTTTCCATAGAGCGTGAGGCGCCATCCAGGACCGGAGCGACGGTGGGTGCACACGCATGGACTGCTGCACAGTGCCAGCTGCTTCCGCCGGGAAGGCCCCACCTGGTCCGCATCGTTGGTTGAGGTTCGCCGACGCAAAAGCTCGATGCGCCAAATCTGTTCATCGACTGCAGCCAACCTACGACACCGAGAGCCGATTCGGGCTTAGGACCATTTGATGACCCACCCTCCGAGCATGACTCGCGACTTCTTTGACACGAAAGGCACCCGAATCACCTTTGTGGTTGCGAACTTGCCATAGTAGCTGAGCGCGTGGCCAGCGTAGTGGAGGCGAAATGGCCTTCGAGGCCCGGCCTCTTCCGTGGCGTGCTTCAAGTCGTCGTTGCTCGTGCTGACCATCACCGGCCCCGTGGCCCCGGTTACCGCGTTGTCGTTCGAACTGTTCACCAGGGCGATCAGCCTTCCTCGCAGGGCTTTCATCGCCAAGGTACGGCCACGGTCGAGGTCCTTCAGCGATTTCAGCTCGACCGGACCGCGCTGTAGCAGCAGGTACCCGTTGCACCAGCTCAACGAGGATGGGCACGGGCTCGTGCTGTGTCCCGACGGAAATCCAACGCCCATGGCGACCAAGTGCATGAGGACGCTGTGTTCGATCCTCCACGTGGGCGCGATTCGGTAGGCCGTCCCGGATGCAACAGCCTTGGCGCGAACCTTATGTATGGTGCTGATGACATCGTTCACCGCCTTCATCTGCTTCGCGATTTCGCGCTGGATCGACGCACGTCGGATTCGCAGTGTCCCATCGCGCTTCAGCTGGTAGCCGAGAAAGCCGATCCAGGGCACGCCTGGGCCGTGCTCACCCGCGCGCCAACGATAGGGTCGCTTGGACTTACTTTCCCAGAGGCGCTTCATGTTCGTGCCCTGGTAGGGGAGGACCTTCGCCGCACGATGGTGAGCCAGGCCGAGGCTGCGAAGTTCACGCGTGTACGCCCGGAGAGCCCAGCGGCAGGCGTCCCGGTTGGTAGTGACGAGAAGGATGTCGTCGCAATACCTCGCGTAATGCCATCGTCCATTGCCCCGCAGGTCGTTCAAGCAGGCTTCGTCGGCGGCGGCCAGAACGGCGTTGGCGATCACGCCGGAGAGTGGCGAGCCCTGCGGGATGCCACGCCTTTCCTGATCGTCGGTTTCGATCCCCGCATCCGCCAGCGCCTCGTTTGGGTCGAACAGGACAGGCTTGCGCACGTGTTGGGCTCGAAGCCGCTTGAGCGCAGCCTTCCGCACCGACGCATAGTCGTAGCCGGCCAGGAACGAATCGAGAAATGCGATTGCTCGCTTATCTAACGCCACGCCCGCCTTCTTCGTCGTCGCACGAATCCGAGCCGAGGCCACCTTGTGGGGGACCGCGTCGAAGAACCCCTGGATATCGCATTCCGCAGCCCAGAGGTCAGTTTGGTCGGAAACCCGCGTGGCAAATGCTCGGAAGCCCTTCACGGCGTCGTGGTGCCTTTTCGCGTTTCCATCACGACACGGCCTGGATCCAAAACAGCAATCGTCCAAGGCGCCATCGACGGCGTCGCTCAGGTAGGCGGCGTACCCGCTGGCAATGAGACTATCCCGCAGGGAGTACGTCACCACACCCCGATACCTTTGTCCGCTTCCCCGCCGGTCCTTTGGGATGGGCACCACGCTCTTGGGCTCGTGTACCATCGACTTGTCCCACGAGAGGGCATCGCGCCGGATGCTATTCAAGAAGCGACGCAAGCGTTTCACCCAGGGATACGCGTCCGCGCTTTTTTCGAGCACACGAAGCACGTGCTGGGCAAGCGTCTTGGCTGTGGTCGCGGACCGATCCTCCGATTCGCGTCGAATACGTCGTCTGGCGCGAGGCCAGTGTCGACGTGGAGGGAGCAGCCCTTGCAACTCGTCTTGCTTGGGATCGTCGGCCCGTTCGGAGTCGTGTACACCGGCAGCGCGAGCCGGGAACTGATCTCGACGGTTCTTTCTCGCAAGCGCGATCCGCTTTCGGCAGAGCAGTGCAACCATGCGGCGATCCGAAAAGTAGTATTCCAAGTCGCGCATAGTTAAAAGGCTCCTCCCTGCTGGGGTCTATTTGCGAATGCCGGGAGGGATTGATCTCCTGACGAGCAACCGGAGAGGCCGCAAAAAGCTAAGCCTATCCCCGTCGCCGGCCGCCACTGAGTGTCAGGACAAAACTGGGTCGCCCATGAGGGCACCCAGCCCAGCCTAGGGAGGAGCCAAATCGAAAATATGCACGGTTGAGCTGGCGTCAACATGTGGCCACCTATTCCTTACCCAGCCATACGATTCCCTCGTCATCGCGCCGAAGTTGTGCGGCATCCCCCGGCGTGAGTTTGCTCGAATGGAGCAGGAACCTGAGCTTGTCGACTGCGTGGTGCTGGCGCAGGATCGCCTGCAGGCTCGACAC
>Ga0265342_10003762_pt1 | contig 12242 bp, 10 predicted proteins | sample 4CB327metaG_FD_203125 | JGI IMG/M metagenome (GOLD analysis project Ga0265342, IMG submission 203125) | Rhizosphere microbial communities from Carex aquatilis grown in University of Washington, Seatle, WA, United States - 4-CB3-27 metaG | ecosystem: Host-associated > Plants > Roots >...
GGCGGGGGCCCGCGTTTTAGAGCCTAGACCACGGCAACCTTCTTGGAGGAGCTCCACGCGACAAGCCCCTTCCGTCCCGGACCGCTGGGTCCCCCCCTTTCACGTCACCCGCACAGCTTCCGTAGCGCCGCCACGCTTTGATCCCGCTCCCATCGACCCCGAAATGTGACGATTCGTGAGAGACGAGCGCTAAACGGGCCCACGCCGCGTCTCCGGGATCGCCGCCGCCGGATCCTGGCGATAGAAGTCCCGGAGCTGGGCGTAGAGGTCGGGATGCCGGACGCGCAGCTGGCCAGGCTTTTCGAAGAACGCCTCCGTCACGACTGCGAAGAACTCCGCCGGGTTGGTGGCACCGTATCGATCGATCAGCGTGCGGTGGTGGTGTTCCACGTCTTTCACCAGCTGGTCGAAATCATGGCCGAGCACGCGTGCCCACGCGACGTACATCGAGCGGCGGGGAAGGGCAGGCGCGCCGTCGCCGCCGCCATGCTCCTGGTCCAGCTGGTGCGCGAACTCGTGGAGCACGACGTTGTGCCCGTCGTGAATGTCCGCGGCGCCCGACAGCACGCTATCCCACGCGAGCACGACGACGTCCCGCGCCCAGGATTCGCCGAGCCGGGCCTCGGGGCCTTCGGCGATCAGACCCTGCGGGGTGGGGCGGCCACCGCGGACGACGTACGTCGTCGGATAGACGAGAATGGAGACCAGGTTCGGGTAGTAGTCGGTCTCCTGGTGGAGCAGCAGGATGCAGGCCTGCGCTGCGATCGTGACTCGCACCTCGTCGGTGATCTCGAGCCCGCCGCATCCCTCGAAGTGTTTCTCGGCCAGGAACACCTGTACGTGCGCGGCGAGAGCGTCGCGATCCTCCGGCGGCAGGTGCGCGACATAGGGCACGTTCTTCTCGATGATCGCGTGCCACTCCGGCGCAAATGGCCGGCGGCGAATCGCAGCGCGCCGGCGACGCCTGAGCCACGCGAACATCGCCGCTCACGCTATCATGGACGGGCACCGATCAGCGGCGCTCGACGGCGCTCGACTCCAGCACCTCGCGCACCTTCATCGTCAACGACTCGGGGGTGATCGGTTTCTGGACGAACGCGATCCGCCCCTCGAGGACGCCGTGGCGAACGATGCTGTCGTCGGTGTAGCCGGACATGCACAGCACGCTCATGTCGGGCCGTCCCTGCGCGAGGCGCTTGGCGAGCTCGGGGCCGCTCATGTGAGGCATGACGACGTCGCTGAGGAGGAGGTGGATCCTGCCGGGGTATTTCTCGGCATGGAGCAACGCCTCCCCGGCGTTGCGAGCCTCGATGACGTGGTAGCCGCTCCTGACGAGGATTCCGCGAGCCACCGTGCGCACCTGCTCATCGTCCTCGACGAGCAGGATCGTCTCTGACCCGCGCAGGGTCTTCGGCGCCACCGTCGGGCGAGCGAGATCGACCGCGCCGTCGACCTGCGGCAGGTAGATCTTGAACGTCGTCCCATGGCCGGGCTCGCTGTAAACCCAGACGCTGCCGCCGCTCTGCTGGACGATGCCGAACACCGTGGAGAGCCCCAGTCCCGTCCCTTTGCCCGCCTCCTTCGTCGTGAAGAACGGTTCGAAGATGCGGCCCATCGTCGCCTTGTCCATGCCGGTGCCGGTGTCGGTCACCGCGAGCATCACGTGCGGTCCCGGCTTCACGCCCAGGTGGTCGTGCGCGTAGGCCTCGTCGAGGACGATGTTGCTCGTCTCCATCGTCAGCTTTCCGCCGATCGGCATCGCGTCCCGGGCATTCACGGCCAGGTTCATGATGACCTGTTCGATGTGGCTCGGATCGACGAGGACGCTGCCGAGCGGCTGCGTCAGCCGCGAGACCAGATCGACGTCCGCCCCGAGGATACGTTGGAGCATCTTGTCCATGTTGGTGAGCACCTCGTTCAGATCGAGGACCTTGGGCGCGAGCACCTGCTGGCGGCTGAACATGAGCAGCTGGCGCGTGAGCGCGGCGGCCCGCCTCCCAGCCTTCGCGATCTCCAGGACCTCCTCGCGCATGGGCTCGCTCGGATTCATCTGAGCGAGAAGCAGATCCCCGTAGCTGAGGATGACCGACAGGACGTTGTTGAAGTCGTGGGCGACGCCTCCGGCGAGCCGTCCCACGGCCTCCATCTTCTGCGCCTGGCGGAGCTGCTCCTCGGTGCGCTGGAGCGCCTCTTCGCCCATGAGCTGCGCGGTGATGTCCTTGATGACGGCGATGCGCGCCCGGTGACCCGCGAACGGGAGCGCCCGCGTCGTGTATTCGGCGACGAACTGTGAGCCGTCCCGGCGACGATAGCGTGAGGTCCCGGCCGCGGCTTCTTCTCCCGAGGCCGCGAGCCTGGCCTGCGCGGACTCGCGTCCATCGACGGCGAGATCGGAGACATTGATGCTCATGAACTCGTCGTGCGAGTAGCCGTAGAGGAGCAGCGCCGCTTCGTTCACGGCCAGCGGCGCGAGCGTCTCGACGTCGAAGACGAAGAGGGGCAGGGGGCTCGCGTCGAACAGAAGCCGGTGGGCGACCTCGGAGTCGTGAAGCGCCTCGTTCGCGCGCACCGCGGCGGCGTGGGAGGTGCGCTCTGCCGCGTACGACCGGGCGTTTTCGACGGCGACCGCCGCGTGATCGGCGATGGCTCGCACGAACTCGAGATCGTCGTCGTTGTACGGGCGGCCGGGGCTGTTGCGCACGAGGTTGGCGACGCCGAGGACCTTGCCCCGGTACCTGAGCGGAACGACGATCGAAGTCGTGATCCCGAGGCGCTCGATGAACGGCCGGTACTTGGGCTCGGCGGCCGCGGCGAACTCGGCGGCGCTGGCCTTGGAGGTGATGATCGGATCGCCGGTGGCGGCGACACGGCCCGAGATCCCCTCGCCGAAGCGTTGGCGCTCGGCGACCGCGCCCTGGCGCGCCAGGGCGAGCAGCTCCGGATCTCGGTGGTAGATCGCGCGCGTGGACTCGAGCCACTCTCCGTCCTCGGTGGCGATCCGGATGCCGCACAGGTCACCGAGCCCCTCGCCCAGGCGACGGGCGACGACATCGAGCAGGTGCTCGAAGTCGTACGTCGCGGCGGAGAATTCGTGCGCCGCTTCCGACAGCAGGCGGAGGTGATCGGCGATCCGCTTGCGCTCGGCCAGCTCGCTCTGCGCCTCGGCCGCTCGCAGCGCGAGATCGTCCATCAGGATGTTGAGCGCGAAGGCGAACTTCGTCGCTGTGTCGTCGAGCCACGGGTCGTCGGGCACGGCGACGCGCGCCGCCAGGTCTCCGACCGACGCCGCGGCCATCACCGAGAAGACGTCGTCGAACGACGGTGAGCCGCTCATGCGGCGATCCCCTTGGTTCGCAGCCAGGCGCGCGCGGCCGGATCGTCGGAGAAGGTCTTCAACTGGATGCCTGTCCCCACCCGAAACAACTCCACCACGACATGGATCACCGGGCCGAGATTGATGAGAGCGATGAACGCCGTGCGCCGGTGCTCCCGAAAGAACCGGTTGGCCTTGGCGCGATATTCGGCGTCGGTGCCCTCGAGCCCGGCCGCGTCCGCCAGCACGGCGAAGGGGTCGCCGTTGGCTCCGATCCAGCCGGTCAGTGTGGCGACCAAGAAGTCGCCGTCCTCGCTTCGCAGCGTCGTGCCGCGCGTGTAGCGAACGTCCGCGACGCGCTTGTCGGGGCTCCAGACGATCTCCGTCGTAGGGCTCGTCACCTTGACCATGCGGTCGGCTTTTCTCTCAGTCGGGAGGCGTCGAGCCGGCGAGCCCTACTCCAGGTATCGGCGGACGACTTCCCGAAGGCTCGCGAGCTCGAACGGCTTCTCGATGTGCTCTCGGGCGATCTCGGAGAGAAACTGCCGGGCCCCGGGCGTGAAGGCGCCTCCCGTCAGGAAGATCATCCGGTCCACCATCTCGGGAGCGACGCGCGCGATCTCGCGGTGAAGGTCCATTCCGGTCATGTCCGGCATGATGAGGTCACAGAGGATCAGGTCGAACTTTGCGCCACTCGTGCACAGCGCGAGGGCCTCCGCGGCGGAGGTGACCGTCGCAATCTCGTGCTCCGCGGAGAGACTTCGCTCGACCACCCGGAGCACGAGCGCCTCGTCGTCCACGACGAGGATGCGGCCGCGCCGACCTGTGCTCGGAGCGACGTCCACGGGCGCGAGCTCGGTCGTTCTCTCGCGATAGACCGGCAGCGCCACTCGGAAGGTCGATCCCTTTCCCACTTCGCTCTCGACCGTCAGGCCTCCCCCCATGTCGGTGACGATACGATGGCAAATGGCCAGGCCGAGACCGGTGCCGATGCCGACCGCCTTCGTCGTGAAGAATGCGTCGAAGATCCTGCCGATGATCTCGGGCGGAATCCCGGCGCCGGTGTCGCTCACCTCGATGACGACGCGCTCGCCGCTCAAGCTCGTGGTGACGCGGATCTCGTTGTCCTCCGCGCGTCCTTCCTGGATGGCCTGCGCGCCGTTCACGATCAGGTTGAGGAACACTTGCCCGAGCCGCGCTTCATTGACGCCGACGTGCGGCACGCGACCGTAGACCTTGACCAGGCGCGCGCGGTGGCGAATCTCGTTCCACGCCATTCGTAAGGACGACTCCATGACCCGCTCGACATCCACCGGGCCCGTCGGCTCCTCGGCGGGCGAGCGAGAAAATATCTTGAGATCGCGGACGATGAGTCTCACTCGTTCGGCGGCATCACGCGCCTCCACGAGGGGCTCCTCGACGTTCTCTCGAAGCCAGACGCCCATTCTCTCGGGACTCATCGAAGACGGGCGCTCTCCGGTCGTCGAGACCACGCTCTCGATGACGACATCCAGGTTTCCGATCACCGCCGTGAGTGGATTGTTGATCTCGTGCGCGACGCCCGCGGCCAGGGTCCCCACGGACGCCATCCGGTCACTCACCATGAGCTGCGCCTGCAGTTTCGTGCGTTCGGTGACATCCCGGACCACGCCCAGATTCCCGACGTATTGACCGTCTCCGTTGAGCATCGAAGAGGCCACGATATTGACCGCGATCTCACTCCCGTCTTTGTGGCGCAACGTCGTGTCGAGGGCGTCCTGCGACCCGGCTCGCCGGCGAAGGACCGACTCGGTCATCAGTGCCGTTGCGGCGGCGCTCATGACCGCAAACACGCTCATGCCAACGATGTCGCCGGGCTCGTAGCCGAGCATCTCCGCGAACCGTCGGTTCACGAAGACCATGCGCTCTTCGATGTCGAGCTTGATGATTCCGTCCGTCGTGGTCTCGACGATCTGGCGGTACTGGGCTTCGCTCGCGCGCAAGGCCTCCTGGGCCTTGGCGAGCAGGATCGGCGTCTCACCGCTGGCCTCGACGATCGCGTCGATCTGTCCCGAAAGGAGCGCCTTGATCGTCTCTTCGGCTTCCACGAGCCGTCTTGCCAGGCCCCGTGTGTAGGGCCCGGCGTGAACGCTCACTTGGACCCCAGGGTGAGCAGAACCTGGGTTCTGTCACTGAGATCCCCGACCATTCTCTGAATCGGTAGCGGGGACAGCTTGATGAGAGTCGGCGTCACGATGATGCCGTCGGCCAGGGCGCGCTTGGGGTGCTCCAGCACGTTCACGATCTCGAGCTCGATCGGACCTCCCTGGCCCTCACAGATCGATCTGGCGTTGGCGATCGCACGCAGCGAGTTGGGCGCATTCCCGGCGACGTAAAGGCGCAACGAACGGGTCGTTGACTTGGACCTGCGCTTGGTCGGCTTAGAGACTTCGACGCTGCGCATTCTTCGAGCTCCCGTTCTTTGATCGAGTGGTCACATGGCGAAGTGTCTTCTGCGGGCCGACATCGACATCGACATCGGCGTCGGCGTGCCGCATCTTGCGCAGCACCGCGCGATCGGTGCTCACCAGCTTGGACGCCGATCCGGTCGCATCGACCAGGAGGGCCATTTCGGCGCTGCGTGCCTCCATCTCCGTCTGGACCACTCTGAGTCGCGCTTCGGCTTCGGCCTGCGCCAATTGAAGCTGCAACCGCTTGAGCTCCGCCGCGACCTGGGTGCGCTTCGTCCCCGCCCGCTCTTGCTGCTCCCATTCCCATCGGGCCACGCCCATCAACACCTTGCCCTGGGCGGCAAAGACGTCGGTGAGGTCGACGCCGGCGTCGGACAGCGTCAGCTCTCGAACCTGGTTTGAATGCCTGGTGCCGCGCGACTTGACGATGGTCAGCGCACGGTTGCGCTCACCATCCTGGACGACGTAAGAGACGTGGATCCAGGTGTCGGCGATCGTCGAGATCCCAATTGCGCTCGTTTCGTCGGTGCTGACGCCATCCATCAGCGAGGTGCTGACGACCGTGATCCCCTCGACTTTGAGGAAGTCGAGGAACTGTCGGGTCGCGTCGAGCGCTGCTGGATGTACGACGCTCGTCGAGAGCGCCGACAGCGGATCGATCACCAGACACCGCGGCTTGGTCGCGCGGACTTGGTCTCGTAAGGCGTGGAACTGATCTTCGATGTTGGGCCCGCGCGTGCGCGTCGAGTACATCTTGAGGAGGCCGGACTTCAAATGCGGCGCGAGTCGGATGTCCACCGACCGGAGATTTCGAACGATCTGGGCCGCGCCTTCGTCGAAGCTCACGTACAGCGAGCGTTCGCCGCGGGCGCAGGCGGCGGCAACGAAGAGACCGGCCAGCGTCGACTTCGCGGTGCCGGGGGCCCCGGAGATGAGGACGTTACAGCCGCGGTGATATCCGCCGTGGAGCATGCTGTCGAGGCGAGCGAGCCCGGACGAGACCCGTTCGTCGAAGACGGCGTACTTGAGCTCGGGGGCGCCCCGGTTCGTGACCTTCATACCCTCGGTCGTGAGCATGATCGGAAACTCGTCACCCGAGAAACCGGAGCCGCGGTACTTCATGACGCGAAGGTTGCGAAAGGCGGCGCCGTCGAGCACCTGATGGCGGAGGACGACCACGCAATCGACCATGAACTGCAAGAAGTTGTATCGGTGGTCCTGTTGGGTCCCGCCGACCTTCTGCGTGATGATCCCGGTCAAGCCGGTCTGCGAGAGCCAGTCGCGGATTCGATAGATCTCCCGACGCTCGGCGACCGGATCATCGAGGAGACCGAGCAGCACGTCGATCCCGTCGAAGACGACCAGCTTTGCGCCGCTCTCTTCCGCCTTCATTTGGAGCAGCATGAGCATGCCGGCCAGATCGAAGTCGCCGGCTTTCACGACCTCGGGAGAGAGGCGCGCATCCAGAAAGTGGAGCCGTTTCTTGGCGGAGCCGGTCAGATCCCACCCGAACGTGGCGGCGTTGGCGACGATCTGCGCCGTGCTCTCTTCGAAGGCGACGAAAAGGCCTGCCTCTTTGGGTCGACTGATGCTGTTGACGAGAGACTGAAGGGCAAAGACCGTCTTCCCACAGCCGGCGCCGCCCATCACGAGAGTGGTTCCACCGCGCGGTAGTCCGCCGCTGGTGATCTCGTCGAATCCCTCGATGCCGGTGCGCAGCTTGGCGATCGGCGCGTGCGAAGTGTGGTTCTCCATGAATCTCCTGTCCCAGGCCGCAGAAAGCAGCCGGGCGCCGAAGAGAAAGCGGCGCCGCTGCCGTCGGGGGCAAGGGCGAATCGAACAGGCCCTGAGGATCCGTACCGATCCTCGAGGCCCACCCATCAACTACGGCCGGAACGCCCCGATCTGTAGGTCAATTCGGCTTCCCGAAGATATACGTCAGCCTCGCCGCCGAAAATTGTACGGCCGAGCCGCGGCCTCGCGTCCCTCGGCGGCGCTCGAAAAGTCGAAGAGCGGTGAGCCAAATTTTGCCGCTGACGGCACTTGCCGGCGCCGCGTCTCCGGCTCGGGATTGTGTCGATTCGGTGGCGGGAGTCATAGGGAAGGTTGCGACCAGAGGAGGTCACATGAACGCGAATCGTGGACATCGCCGTGGGTTCGTCTTTGGAACGGTCTTGGCACTCGCTCTCGCCATGTTGGCGTCGTCCGCCGGCGTGCGCGCGGCGGGGAAGCCGATCACGGGGCGGCAGATCATGGATCTTGGCACGCTCGGCGGAGCCACCGCCTTTGCGCGCGACATCAACGAGCCGGGACAGATCGTCGGTGAGTCGACGACGGCGGGCGGCCAGACGCACGCCTTTCTGATCACACCGTGGTCGGGATCGGGAAGGATGGTCGACCTCGGGACGCTCGGCGGCACGTTCAGCCAGGCGCTCGCGATCAGCAACCGCGGACAGGTGGTCGGGACCAGCACGTTGTCCGGCGAAACCCAGACCCGCGCCTTCCTCTGGGACCAGGGCAAGCTGACGGCGCTGCCGCCCCTCGACGGCTCGATGTTCAGCGAGGGCATCGACGTGAACGACGACGGAATCGTCGTCGGTCAGAGCAACAGCATCGCCGTGAGCTGGCAGAACGGCCGCGTCCACGTCATCGGGACGCTCGGCGGCGGGAGCGCCTTCGCCACCGGCATCAACTCGTCCGGCGTGATCATCGGCAACGGAGCCACGCCGAGCGGTGACTTCCACGGCTGGGTCTTCAAGAACGGCGTCATGACCGACCTCGGCGGATTCGGCGGCGCGAGCAGCTCCGCCGACGGTATCAACTCGTCGGGCGACATCGTCGGCTCCTTCGAGATCGCCCCCGGAAATCCCCACGGCTACCTCCTGTCGAGCGGAGGCACCTTCCGAGATCTGGGCGCCATCGCGGGCGGCTCATCGAACGCCGGCGCCATCTCCAGCAGCGGCCTGGTCGCCGGCGAGGGTACCAGCGCTGATTCCGAGCACGCCCTGCTGTGGGACTACAACCGCGCCATCGTCGATCTGGGAACCCTGCCCGGCAGCAACTTCAGCTCCGCGAGTTCGGTCAACAGCGCCGGAACGGTGGTCGGCGTGAGCGCCTTCGATACCGGATTTCGCGCCGTCGTCTGGCGCTGAAGCCAGCCGCGATTCAGCATCCGGCCCGGCCCCGGTACCAGCCCGCGAGGCTATGGCGCGGTTTGTGCGCGACCAGCACCTCGTGAGGAAATTCCTCGCTGAGGAACAGGATCATGAGACCGGGTCTGGGCAGGATGCGTGCCGTCGGGCTCACGTCGCCGCCCCGATACAGGACCAGCTCGCCGCCGTCGGCGAGCGCCCATTGGTCGTGGAGATAGATCACGGTCGACAGCAGTCGATTGGTCTGGCCGCTCAGGCTGTCGAGGTGCCGCTGATAGCGCCGGCCGGCGGCGTAGATCGCGTAGTGGCAGTCATAGCTGAACAGCCCCAGGTAGAGCCGTTCGTTGAGGGCGACGCGGAGCTCTTCCATGACGAGCAAGTACGCGTGGTCTGCGTCGTTCCCTTCATCGAGCCACCGAATCACGTCGCCTCTGATGTCACCGTCGTGGGTCCGCTGCGCGCCTCGGCCGACGCTGCTGGGCGCAAAATGTAGCGCGCTCGCGTCGTCGCAACCCGCGTCGAGATGCGCGAGCAGCCCGGCCTCCAGCGCGTGCTCCACGGCGGCGAAGCCATCGCTGCGCAACTGGTCGGCGATCCGGTCGACGTCCATGGAGCCGACGGAATGACCGGTTCGCAGTTTCAACGCGCCTCGATCGAAAGACTACGCGATTTCAGCTCGGCTGGAAGCGCGCCGCGCGAAAGGCGTGCTATCTCAACCACAATGTCGATCCTGGCGCAGCTCAAGAGCAAGGGAGCGAGCGGTTTCGGGTACGGCTCGACCGCCGCCGAGGTGACCGCCGGGGTCGACCTGCGCGGGCGGACGATGCTGGTGACCGGTTGTAACTCCGGGCTCGGGCGCGAGACGATCCGCGCGCTGTCGTCGCGCGGGGCTCGCGTGATCGCGACGGGGCGCTCGCTGGAGCGGGCGCGCGCGGGCTGCGCCGGCCTCACGGGCGACTTCGTTCCTCTCGCCTGTGAGCTGTCGGAGCCGGCGTCGGTGCGTACGTGCATCGAGGCCGTCAAGCGCGACGCTCCACCGCTCGATGCGGTGATCTGCAACGCCGGCATCATGGCGCTGCCGAAGCTGACGCAAAAGTTCGGCTACGAGCTGCAGTTCCTGACGAATCACATCGGGCACATGATGTTGGTGCTCGGGCTTCTCGAGCGACTGACGGCGCAGGGCCGCGTCGTCGTCGTCGCGAGCGAGGCCCATCGCCGGGCGCCCGCGAGCGGCATCGAGCTCGACAACCTGTCGGGTGAACGCGGCTACACGCCCTGGAAGGCCTACGGCCAGTCGAAGCTGGCCAATATCTTGTTCACCAAGGAGCTGGCCCGCCGGCTCGGCGTCGGTGCTCGGACCGCGAACACGCTGCACCCGGGCGTGATCGCCACCAACCTGAATCGTTCGTTGCCGCTCGTGGCGCGCGTGGCGATGCACGTCGCCGCGCCTCTGGTGCTCAAGACCCCGGCGCAGGGCGCGGCCACCCAGTGCTACCTCGCGACCAGCGCCGCGGTCGCCGGCGCGACCGGCGCATACTATGCGGATTGCAACCCGGCCGAGCCGGCGCCGATCGCCAGCGACCCGGAGCTGGCAGCGCGGCTCTGGGACGTGTCCGAGAAGATCATCGCCGCGCTCCCGTGAGCGGGCACAACGAAAATCAACGCTCCCCCTCATTTCGATCGCGGATTCTCAATGTTTGGTAGCCCCGCGATTTCTGGCCGGTAACGGCGGCGTGAATTTTTCGATGAAACGTCCGAGCCGTCGCGTGCGTGGCGCGTCCCTCGCTTAGACTCGCTCACGGGAGGGCCACAATGGGGTTACTTCGTCTGAGCCATGAGAGACCGGAAGTCACACCAGACGTCACCGTGCGCGAGACCGCACGCATAATGGCCGAGTCGCAGATCGGTGCGATCGCCGTGCGCAAAGGCTCCTCGATCGTAGGCGTCGTCAGCGAGCGCGACCTGGTGAAGCGCGTCGTTGCCGAGGGTCGCGATCCCGCCACGACGCGTATCGCCGACGTGATGAACGCCAACATCGTCAGGGTGCTCGACGCCACCTCCGTGGAAGGAGCGGCGTCGGCCATGCGGGCGCAGCGCGTCCGCCACGCGGTGATCGTCGATGGCGCTGACAACTATCTCGCGCTCCTGAGCGAGCGCCACCTGCTCTACGACGTGATGAACGAGCTGGAGGCCAAGGTGGGCGACCTGACCGGCTACATCATGACCGACGGTCCGGGCGGCTGAGCCGCCAGCGAGACGCTCACCCGGTCGCGGTTCGTGGCCGCTCGTCGCGGCGCCGCGCCGGCGCCCACGAGCCGTCGGGAGGGGCTGCGGCAACCCATGAAGGCAAGTGCGCATCGCGCGCGCTGCCCCCGGGCCGGCGTGTGCCGCCCCGGCCGCCGACCCCACGCCCCCCGAGGACCGACTCATGCTGCACAGCCGCCCGCGCGGTCCGCGCGAGACCAGCGAGATCGCACCGCCACCGCTCGGAGTCCTCCTGGTCGCGGCGGCGGTGCTCGCGGGGCTGGCCGGCTGCGCACGCGTGCAGCCCATCAAGACGGGCGACTCCGGCTCCGGCACCGACAGCGGCGCGTCGGGAGGATCCGATGCGCGCGGCGCTCGTGACACGCGCCCACCCGGTTCCGACAGCGGCGCCTGCACCCGAGTGACGTGCAGCCCGCCCGGCGGCCAGTACTGCGGCGTCATCGGCGACGGCTGCAACGGCACCATCGACTGCGGTGCCTGCTCCGCGGGCCAGACCTGCGAGGCCGGCGTCTGCGTCGGCGGCCCCAGCTGCGTGGCGCTCTCCTGCACGCCCGCCAACGGATCGTACTGCGGCAAGGTCGGGGACGGTTGCGGGCGCGCGCTCGCCTGCGGCGCCTGCCCCGCGGGACAGGTCTGCACGTCGGGGGTGTGCACGCAGGCCAACTGCGTTCCGCTGGTGTGCAACGCCGGCGGCGTGCACTACTGCGGCACCATCGGTGACGGCTGCGGCGGCACGCTCGCCTGCGGCGATTGCGGCGCGGGCGCGACCTGCGGTGGGAAGATCCCGGGCGTCTGCGCGCCGGCGAGCTGCACGCCGGTGAGCTGCATGCCCGCGAGCGGAGGTCAGTACTGCGGGCGCATCGGCGACGGCTGCGGCGGCGTGCTCGACTGCCCGGGCTGCCCCGGCGGCGCGGCCTGCGGCTCCGGCGGCGTTCCCGGCGCCTGCCCCGGCGTGTCGACGGGCGGCGGGTGCACCGGCATCGGCTGCAACATCGATAAGTGCGACGGCCGCCCCAAGACCACGGTCAAGGGCACCGTCTACGATCCGGGCGGGAAGCTGCC
>Ga0265342_10003763_pt1 | contig 12237 bp, 11 predicted proteins | sample 4CB327metaG_FD_203125 | JGI IMG/M metagenome (GOLD analysis project Ga0265342, IMG submission 203125) | Rhizosphere microbial communities from Carex aquatilis grown in University of Washington, Seatle, WA, United States - 4-CB3-27 metaG | ecosystem: Host-associated > Plants > Roots >...
CGAAGTCGCATATTCCGACGCGCTGATCGACGAATTGAAGCGTGCCGACGTGATCGTGCTCGGCGTGCCGATGTACAACTTCGACGTGCCGTCGACGCTCAAGGCGTACTTCGATCACATCGCCCGCGCCGGTGTTACGTTTCGCTACACCGAGAAGGGACCGGCCGGCCAGTTGACCGGCAAGAAAGTCTACGTGTTCGCATCGCGCGGCGGAATTTATGCCGGTAAGCCGCACGATACGCAGACCGCATACCTTAAGAATTTCCTGGGTTTGCTCGGCATTACGGACATCGAATTCGTCTATGCGGAAGGTCTCGCCATCAGCGCGGCGAGCAAGGACACCGCGCTCGCGCAGGCGAAGCAGGTGGTTGCGCGGTTGAACGCGCAGACGCAAGTACCGCTGGCGGCGTAGCAGTACCTTGCAAAACCGCGGCGTTGCACGCATATAGCTCAATTGGATCGCACAAGGAGAACGCGCATGAAAAAGCTGTCGTTTATCCAGCGCAACAACCAGCGGCATTGGGTCGGCAACGGCTTTCCGGTGCGCAGCGTATTTTCGTACAACGATCGCGCGGCCGAGTTTTCGCCTTTCCTGCTGCTCGATTACGCGGGCCCGGCGACTTTTCCGCCGACGGCCGAACGCAAGGGCGTCGGCGAGCATCCGCATCGCGGCTTCGAGACCGTGACGATCGTTTACGCCGGTGAAGTCGAGCATCGCGATTCCTCGGGCGGCGGCGGTATCATCGGCCCCGGCGACGTGCAGTGGATGACGGCGGCGGGCGGGCTCGTGCACGAGGAATTTCACGGGCCGAAGTTCGCGCAAACCGGCGGCGCATTCGAAATGGTGCAGCTGTGGGTGAACCTGCCGGCCAAGCACAAACTGGCGCAGCCCGGTTACCAAGGCGTTACCAACGCGCAGATCCCGCGCGTCGCGCTGCCCGGCGATGCGGGGTCGGTGCGCGTGATCGCCGGCGATTACGACGGTGCCAAAGGCCCGGCGCGTACGTTCAGCCCGGTCAACGTGTGGGACGTGAATCTCAACGCGGGCGGTCGCGCGACGTTCAAAGTGCCCGCCGGATATACAACGGTTCTAATTGTCATGCGCGGCGGCATCCGCCTGGCGGATGGCGAAACCGTGGGCGAAGCGGAGGCTGCCGTGCTCGAGCGCGCGGGCGGTGAGTTTGCGGTGGAAGCGACTGCGAACACTACGCTGCTCGTATTGAACGGCGAGCCATTTGCGGAACCCGTTGTCGGTTACGGCCCGTTCGTGACGAACTCGCGCGCCGAAATTCAGCAGGCGATCACCGACTACCAGAACGGCAAGATGGGACGTATCGCCGAACACGCGCAGTAACGTCGCCGTACTCTATTGCTATACTCGGCCGCATCAGCCGCGCATGAAGTGGTGCGCGGTCGATGCGTGCGCCGGGACCGGTGGATGCAATCTCATGAGACACCGGCTATGCGAGTTGTCCTTTTTGCATTGTTTCTTCTGGCGACCGCGTGCGGCATCGGCGCGCCGCTGATCTGTGCGGCGCAGGCCTATCCGAACAAACCGGTGCGCGTCATCACGCCGTGGCCGACCGGCGGCCTCACCGACGTCGTGGGCCGCCTCATATTCCAGAAAATCTCCGAAACCACCGGCCAGCAATTCGTCATCGACAACCGCGGCGGCGCGTCCGGTACGATAGGCGCCGATATGGTCGCCAAGTCGAAACCCGACGGCTATACGCTGATGGTGCATTCGACGACCCACGTAGGCAATCCGCATATCTACAAACAACTGCCGTACGACACGCTGAAGGATTTCGTCGGCATCGGCCTGTTGTCCGCGCAAACGGGATTGCTCGTCGTCCACCCGTCGTTGCCCGTGAAGTCCGTGAAGGAACTCATCGCGTTCGCCCGAGCGCACCCGAGCGAAATTCTTTACGCTACCTCCGGCAGCGGCAGCTTCTCGCATCTCGCGATCGCGTTGCTGACGTCGATGACCAAGACGCAGATGACGCACGTGCCTTACAAGGGCGGCGGGCCGGCGACCACCGCGATCGTGTCGGGCGAAACGCAGTTCCTGGTCGGCAGCCCGGCCGCGGTCGTCACCCAGATCGACGCGAAACGCCTGCGTCTGCTCGCAGTGAGTTCGGATACACGATTGACGCAGTTCCCGAACACGCCGACGGTGGCCGAGGCGGGCGTTCCGGGCTACGAATTCCGGGGATGGGTCGGCGTGTTTGCGCCGGCCGGCACGCCCAAGGCAATCGTCGACTGGGTCAACGCCGAAATCAAGAAGGCGCAGACGAGTCCCGACATGCAATCGCGGCTCGAGCCGTTCGAGCCGTGGTACATGACGCCCGAGCAGACCGCTGCGCGCATCAAGTCGGACTACGACAAGTACGGCTACCTGATCAGGCTGACCGGCACGAAGCTGGAATAACGCGGCCCGGCGTCAGGGTTTCGCCCAGAACGCGGGATTCGTACTGAAGATTTTCTTCGGGATCGCGCCGTACACCATCAGCACGTCGTCGACCGCTTCGCCGACGACGTAGTTGACGGCGATGCTCGCGAGCGAATAGGCGTCCTGCGCGGACAGGCCGCGCTCTTTCTGCAGGAACGCGATCGTTTCCTGCGCGGCTTCCTTCAGCGCGTTATCGAGGTCGCGGTCCATGCCCATCACGTAATAATTGTCCGCGTCTTCCGCGCGCGGCCACTTCATCGTGCGGCCCGCATTCTTGTGCACGATGAACTGCAGCACCGGCGTCAACGACGCTTCGATCGCGGTGCCGTTGATTTCGCCGTCGCCCTGCACCGCGTGCGAGTCCCCGGTATAAAACAACGCGCCGGCCTGATGCACGGGCAGATACAGCGACGAGCCGGTCGTCAGCCGGTTGAAGTCCATGTTGCCGCCGTAAATTCCGGGCGGCCGCGTGTTGGCGAGCGGCTGCGGCGGCATCACGGTCATGATGCCCATGAAAGGCACGAGCGGAATCTCGACGCCCGGCGCGAACAGCGCGACGCGGCGCTGCAGGTCGAAGCGGATGATCTTCGGATAGGGCCCTGTATGCACATCGGGCAGCACGCCGGTGCCCTTGCCGCTATTGTTGACGCCGTATGGCACGCGGAATTTAAAATCGCGCATGCGCACTTCGAGCATGTCGCCGGGCTCCGCGTTCTCGACGTAGACCGGTCCGGTCAACACGTGCGCGCCGGAATTTTTCGGATGCTCGGCCTTGTTGTATATCTCGAGCGCGTCGGGCAGCACTTCGCCGGCCGCCACGCCGCCGGCGGCAAAAAATTTAACCGGGTCCATGCCGTTGTTGACACCCTGATGAGAGAGCGTATCCATGGCGACGGTCTGGCCCGAGCTCACGCGCAATACCGGTTGGGGTCCTGCGGGCAGATGTCCCCACGCTATGGTTTGCGGCGTGACCGGCACGTGCGCGTCGACGGTGTATGGAACCGGCGGCATCTGGGCGCACGCGGATGACGCTGCCGCCAACACACCGATCACCAAGCCACGGCGAAGTGAAATCATGAGCGCTGCCTCCCGTTTTTATTACGTCATCGAGTATAGCATCGCGTGTCGGCGCTCCCGGCGTAAGCCGTACACTTGCAAGCGCACGTTGACCGCGTTGCGCGAACGTGCCACATTTCCGTCTGCGTACCGGTCGTGTCGAGGTTGATCGCGATGCAGTAACCCGCAGAAAAATTTCATGCACCGTCATGTGTCCGCCGGGGTGATTCGCGCACTGTTAACGGGCGCGCAACGCCGGGCCGCGGCACGCCGCAAAGTCAATCAAGTGGAGAATGTAATGAACATCCTGCATCGAGTGGCAGTCGCGGTCGGATCGACCGTCGTACTGGCCGCCGCGCACGACGCCGCCGCGCAGAAGTGGCCCGACAAGCCCGTGCGCATCGTGACTCCGTTCGCGCCCGGCGGCGGCACCGACGTGTTCGGCCGCCTGCTCGCGCAGCGCCTGTCCGAAGTGCTTGGCCAGCAGTTCATCGTCGACAACCGGCCCGGCGCGGGCTCGACGACGGGCACCGAATTCGTCGCCAAATCGCCGCCCGATGGCTATACGCTGTTGATGACTTCGGCGTCGTTCACGTTCAATCCCGGCCTCTATGCCAAGCTGCGTTATGACTCCGTCAAGGACTTCGCGCGCGTGTCGCAGGTCGTGCGCGTGCCGCACGTGATCAACGTGCTGCCGTCGTTCCCCGCCAAAAACGTGCAGGACCTCGTGCGCATCGCGCGCGCCAAGCCGGGCGAAGTGTTGTACGCGTCATCGGGTCCGGGCAGCGCGTTGCATCTTGCCGGCGCGTTGTTCGCCGTCGTTACAGGCACCCAGCTCACGCATGTCCCTTACAAGGGCGGGACCGCAGCGGCGACCGCCATACTGAGCGGAGAAGCGACCGTCGCGTTCAGCACCATTGAAACGATCATGCCGCTGCTGCAGGCAGCCCGCCTGAAACCGCTTGCCGTGTCGACGCGCGAACGCGCCGCGGCGCTGCCGAAGGTGCCCACGGTCGCCGAATCGGGCTTCAAGAATTATGAGGTCGTCGGCTGGTTCGGCATCATGGCGCCGGCGGCGACACCCAGGACCGTCATCGATTTGCTCAGCAGTGAAATTGCGAAGGCGATGGCGACGCCGGCGATGCGCGAGCGCGCTCTGCAGGACGGCGCGACGCCGGTCGGCGGCACGCCCGAAGAATTTGATCGTGCGGTGCGCGCTGACATCGTGAAGTGGACGAAAATCATTCACGACGCGGGCATCAAGCTCGACTGACATTGAGCCGATAATGGGGCAGCAGATAGAAGAACTCGCGCGCTTCGTCGCGCGCACGCAGTGGGAAGACATTCCGTTTCCCGTGCAGCGGCATACCAAGCTCGTGCTGCTCGATACGCTCGGCGTGATACTCGCGGGCGCGCAGCGTCCCGAAGTGGGCGAGTTGCGCGCACGGCTCGCGCCGACCGCGGGCACGGGCGCAACGGTGTACGCGCGCGGCTGGCCGGCGCACGATCCGCGCACGGCTGCGTTGCTGAACGGAATCGGCGGCCGCTCGATCGAACTCTGCGAAGGTTTGCGGCTGGTGACCGGACAAGCCGCAATGCAGGTTTTGCCCGGCGTGCTCGCAGTGGGCGAACATTCAGACAGTTCCGGCCGCGAAATGCTTGCGGCTTTCATCCTCGGCTACGATCTCGCCGCGCGCTTCAATTTCGCTTTTACGCCGCGGCCGCTCGCGCACCAGAACGGCCAGGCATCGCTGCTCGCCGCGGTCGCCGCGGGTGCGCGCCTGCGCGGCCTCGACGCCGCGGGCATCAGCCTGGCGATGCGCATTGCGACCACGCTCGTGATGACGCCCAGTTATACCAACGCGGTTGCAGGCGCGACGACGCTCAACGTCGCCGGGGGGATGAGCGGTTTCGCCGCGGCGCTCGCGCCCGATCTTGCGCTCGCGGGTTTCACCGCGCAGGACGATGCCATCGAAGAAGCGCTCGGCCATCTGGTCGGCGGCGGTTTCAAGCCCGAGGGGCTGCTCGACGAATTGGGCTCGCGCTGGGAAATTACGCGCAATTATTTCCGGCTTTACGCGTGCTGCAATCCGATTCACCCGGCGCTCGACATGGTGCAGGCCGCGCTTGCGACGTTGAAGCCGAAGCCCGCCGACGTCGAGCGCATCGACATTGCGACCTATCGGTTCGCCTCGGTGATGCGCAATCCGGATCCGCCCAATTTTTTTGCGTCGAAATATTCACTGCCGCATGCGGCGGCGGTCATGCTGGTTCGCGGAAATGCGGGTCACTCGGCGCTCGACGACACGGCGTTGCAAGATCCGGGAATCGCAGCGCTGCGCCAGCGCGTGCACGTGACCGAAGATCCCGCGATGAGCGCGGTCGCGCCGCGGCTGCGTCCCGCACGCGTGACGCTGACGTTGAAAGACGGCCGGCACAGCACGCACACGTGCGAAAGCCACCGCGGCGATTTCAGCCGGCCGTTCGCGGAATCCGAAATCCGCGCGAAGTTCCACGAGCTCGCGGGCACGGCGCTGACTGCGGAAGGAAGCGAGCAGGTCGAGGCTGCGGTCGATAACTGCGAACAGTGGAAAAGCGTGCGAGAACTGGTCGCGTCATTGCGAACGCATTCAAAGAAATGACTTAAGGTGGCACTTCATAGTTCCTTCCCCCGCATGCGGGGGAAGGCTAGGATGGGGGCGAATGCGGTTGCCCCCTCCCCAGCCCTCCCCCGCTGCGCAAGGGAGGGAGCACATGGCGAGGAGAAATAAAAATGTTCGATCTGATAATCCGCAGCGACCGCGTCGTCACTCCCGCGGGAGTCGCCGCGTGCGACGTTGCGATCGCGGACGGCAAAATTTCCGCGGTTGCCGCCGCCGGTACCTATGACGCTAAAAGCACAAGGCGGCTGATCGACGCGACCGGCAAGATCGTGATGCCGGGTGGCATCGATCCGCACGTGCATCTGAAATGGTACACGCCGCATCCCGACGGCAGCGTCACGTACACGGACCCGCCGTCGATCGTGAGCAAGGCGGCGCTCTTCGGCGGCACCACGACGATGATCGACTTCGCGCGCTGGACGCACGGCAAGACGATCCAGCAGGCGATCGAGGACCGGCACCAGGACTGGACCGCGCAGTGCTATTGCGACTACAGCTTTCACGTGATGGTCGAGGGACGGCTGCCGCCCGAGATTTTCGGCCAGCTCGCGGAAGCGCTGCGCGCGGGTTATCCGACCGTCAAGATCTTCACGACCGACATCACGCCGAGCCGGCGCGGCCGCATGGTCGATTTCGGCGATATCTGGGAGGTGTTCAAGGTCGTGGCGCAGGAGCGCGGCCTGTGCGTGATGCACGGCGAAGACAACGACATCGTGATGCACATGTACGACAAGCTGATCCGCGAAGGGCGGACCGGCTTTGAAAACATGGCCGAGGTCCACAACGCGATGTCGGAAGACCTGTCGTTCCGCCGCGTGCTGGGCCTTGCCAAAAACGTGCCGGGCATCGCGCTTTATTTCATGCACGTGAGCGCCGCGTCGGGTGTCGAGGCGATCCGCGAGGCGCGCGCGCGCGGCCTGCCGGTTTACGGCGAATCGTTGCACCAGTATCTGATGTACACGTCGGACGATTACAAGCGGCCGAATGGCCAGATGTACCATACTTATCCGTCGATCAAGGCCAAGTCTGACCAGGACGAGTTGTGGAAAGGCATGAGCGAAGGCACGCTGCACACCGTCGCCACCGACGAGGTGTGCTGCTCGCTGCAGGTCAAAACCATGGGCAAGCGCATCGACGATACGACGGGCGGCAACGTCGGCGTCGAGCCGCGCGTGTCGCTCATGTATACCGAGATGGTGGGGCGCCGCGGGTTTTCGCTCGAAAAATTCGTCGACCGCGTGTCGTCGAACGCCGCCAAAATCATGGGCCTGTATCCGCGCAAGGGCGCGCTCGCGGCCGGCTCCGATGCGGACATCACCGTGCTCGATCCCGCGAAAGCGACGACGATCACGAAAGAAATGCTGCACGAATCCGATTATTCGCCGTGGGAGGGCCACAAGGTCGACGCGTGGCCGTCGCTGACCGTGCTGCGCGGCAAGGTCGTCGTCGACGACGGCAAATTCACGGGCGATCTCAAGGACGGTCAGTACCTGTTTCGCAAAATCTCCGAAGAAATCCGCAGCGGAGCATCACTGTGAAACCGAACGTCGTCCCGTTTCTCGCCGACAGCCTTGCGCTGTGGCAGGTCGACGGCGCGGTCGAAGCCGGTGCGCTGCCGGTCGTCGCGGTGGTACGCGCCGGCGCTTGCGTCGTCTGGATCGAGCAGCACGCCAATGACGACATGCCGTGGCGCTGGTTCGTGCGCTGGCGCGATGCGGACATGCGCGAAGAGCGCTCGCGTCCGTGCGCGTCGCTCACCGGCATGTTGAACGCGGTGCGCCGCGCGCTGAATGTCGAGCGTGGAAATGCAGTGCGGATCTCACCTACGCCCACAGACTCCCTCCATTGCGTCAGCGGGGGAGGGTTGGGGAGGGGGCAAGCGTGATCCCGGTTTCCGTCGTCACGGGGTTTCTGGGCAGCGGTAAAACGACGCTGCTCGCGCGCCTGTTGCGCGATCCCGCAATGGCGCGCACCGCGGTCATCATCAACGAGTTCGGCGCAGTCGGTCTCGATCATGAACTCGTCGAGACCAGCGACGAATCCTTCATCCAGCTCTCGAACGGTTGCCTGTGCTGCAATGTGAGGAGCGATCTCGTGTTGACCCTCGGCGACCTCGCAACACGCCGCGCCGCGGGCACGGTGCCGCGCTTCGAGCGCGTCGTCATCGAAACGACCGGACTTGCGGACCCCGCGCCTGTCCTGCACGCGCTGATGACCGACCGCGGATTGTGCGAGGTTTATGCGCTCGACGGCGTGATCACGACCGTCGATGCGGTGACGGGACTCGCGACGCTGGATCGTCATCCAGAGTCGTTGCGCCAGGCGGCGGTTGCCGATCGAGTCATTATCACCAAGACCGATGTGCCGGAAGCGCAAGCCGCCGCGCTGCGCGCACGGCTTGAAAAAATCAATCCGGGCGCAGCGATGATGGAAGTCGTCGGCGGGGCCGTGGCGCCTGCGGCATTGTTCGATTGCGGGTTTTACGATACGGCGGGCAAACATCCGGACGTGCGGGCGTGGCTTGCCCACGAAGCGCATGGCCACACGCGGCATCATCATCAGGACGACATCACGAGTTTTTGTATCGTGCGCGACGAGCCGCTGCATGCGGTCACGCTGCCGCTGCTGCTGTCGGCGCTGGCGGAAAATTGCGGCGCCGATCTGCTGCGCATGAAAGGCCTGGTCAACGTCAGGGAAGAACCGGATCGTCCGGCAGTCATCCACGGCGTGCAGCACGTGTATCACGCGCCCGTTTGGCTCGCGCGCTGGCCCTCGGACGACCGGCGCACGCGCATGGTCTTCATCGGGCGCAATATCCGCGAATCCTGGGTGCGCAGCCTCGTCGATCTCATCGACGCCGAAGTCGCGGACGAGATCGCGTGGCGCAGGGAAGTTGCCACCGTCTAGGTAAGCTCGTCACGTAACTGCCCCCATCCTGTCCTTCCCCCGCTGCGCAAGGGAAAAAACCTAAAGTAAGAGATTGCGCGGCTGCTCCCTCCCTTGCGCATGAAATGCGCGGAGGAGGGTTGGGGTGGGGGCAGCCACTTCGTGGCAAAATGGCGACCTTGTTCAACGTACCGGAAGAACGTATGTCCGCGCAAACCAATACCAACGTCAAGACCGGCACTTCACCGCAACCCGCGCCATACACAGACCGCCATGCCGAAGTGGCGGGACTCAAGCTGCACTATCAGGATTTCGGCATCGCCGGCAAAACCCCGATGCTGTGCGTGCACGGCGGTGCTGCGAGCGGGCACTGGTTCGATTTCGTGGCGGGCGATTTCACCGCCGAACATCACGTGCTCGCCATCGACCAGCGCGGCCACGGCGACAGCGAGTGGGCGCCGACACCGGATTACACCTACGAGCGCTATGCGGCGGACCTCGACGAATTCGTCGCGAAGCTGGGGCTCGAGGATTTCGTGCTGATCGGGCATTCGATGGGCGGCGCCGTCGCGCTTACGTACGCGGCGAGGCATCCGGGGCGGGTCGCGCGGCTCGTCGTGGTGGACACGACGTTGCACATGACGCCGGAGCGCATCGCCAAGCTGCGCGAAGTCGGCACGCGGCCGGGCCGGACCTATGCAACACTCGAGGAATTCGTTTCGCGTTTCCGCCTGCGGCCGGCCGATTCGAGCGCCACGCCCGAAGTGCTGCGCCACCTCGCCAACAAGGCGGCGAAACGGAATGCGGACGGCACCTGGGGGCACAAGTTCGACCGCGACGTCTACGCGGTGCGCGAGAGCGTCGACGGCCTGCCGCACTGGAACCATATCAAGATCCCGGCGCTGATCGTCAAAGGCGAGCGCAGCGCGCGCATCACGCCGGAAATCATCGCCGCGGTGAAGGAGCGTGCTCCACAGGTCGAATTCGCCGAAGTCGCGGACGCCGATCACCACGTGACGCTCGACAACCCCGCGGGTTTCACGCAGGCGGTGAATGCGTTTCTGGCGAAACACAAGACCCGAAGCTGTTTTGAGCCGCCGATAAACGCAGATGAACGCAGATAAATTCAAAGTCAAGTCAGAGCATGATGTTCGTTCCTGCATTGGTTTTTCATCCGCGTTTATCCGCGGCAAAAAGTTTTGGAAGGTTTAGATGACTAAACGCAGATCGTGGTTGCTCGTGCCGGTGTCGAAGCCGGATCTCCTGGCGCGCGCGGCGAAGGCGGGCGCCGACGTCGTCGTGCTCGATCTCGCCGAGCTCGTCGTCGAGGCGGACCGGAATGCCGCGCGGGCGTCTTTTGCGACCGCGTTGCAGTCCGCGCGCGCCGGCGGTGCAGAAATCTTCGCGCAGGTCGATCCGACCGCGCTGCATGCCGATCTGACGGCGTGCGTGCATCCGGGCCTCGCCGGCATCGTCATCACGCGCGCCGAGTCGGCTGCGGAAATCACCGAGGCCGATGAACTCCTGGGGCGATTCGAAGGCGAGCGCGGCATAGCGCCCGGCACGGTGCAAATCGTTCCCGCGCTCGAGACTGCGCGCGGTAATCACGCGGCGTACGAAATCGCGCGCGCGAGCGCGCGGGTGTGCGCCCTCACGCTGGGGCGCGCCGATCTCGTCATGGACCTGCGCGCGGAGCCGTCGAACGAAATCCACCTGATGCCGTACCTGATGCAGCGCCTGATCGTCGTTGCCGGCGCCGCGGGCGTGACGCCGCTCGGCGCGTGGTGGCGCGCGCCGGACCGCGGGCTTTACGCGACCGCGGACAACACGTATGCCGCGGGACATCGCGGCCGCGCGATCGGCTTCAAGGGTTCGCTGTGTCTGGTGGAGCAGCAGGTTGCGCCGCTCAATCGCGCATACGGTTAAGGCCATGACCATGCATAAACAAACTGTCCGCCGTTCCGGCCTGACCATGCCGATAGTCACGCCGCGTTTCATCGACAACGCGTGGCGCCGCGGCTGCGATTTCATCGTGATCGATCTCGAAGACTCCGTGCCGCAGCATCTGAAGGCCCACGCGCGCACTCTGGTCAAGGACGCGATCGTGACCGTGTCGAAAGGCGGCGCCGAGGCGTTCACGCGCATCAACCACGACACGGTCGAAGCCGATCTCGAGGGCGCGGTGTGGCCGGGGCTGAAGCGCATCAAGTATCCGAAGACCGAGCATGCCGCCGAAGTGCGCCTGCTCGACGAGATAATTTCCCGGCTCGAGCGCAGCCGCGGCATCACGCCGGGCACCGTGGAAATCGATCCCGGCATCGAGACCGCGGTCGGGACAACGAACGTGTTCGAAATCGCCACGGCAAGTCCGCGCGTGAAGGAGTTCGGCGCGAGCGCCGGCGGCTACGACTACTCGCGCGATCTGGGCGTCGAGATGTTCGTCGACTACGATCAGTTCGTCTACGGCAAGGGCGAAGCGGAACTCGCGGCGCGCACGCTGGGCCTGGGCGTGCGCGGCTCGCCGTTCGTCGCCAACAAGACCGGCAGCGTGAGCGATCCCGACCGCGCGCTTCATCAGGCCCAGGCGATGTTCAGATGCGGCATACGGCTGGGGGGCGGCGGACTCAATCCCGCGGTCGTCGAGGGACATACGGTCGGCCTGACGCCGACGGCGGACGACTTGCGCGACGCTCGCTGGGTGCTCGAACGCTATCGCGAACTTGCGGCGACCGGCGACGCGTGGCGGGAGATTGACGGCCGCGTGATTGACCGCTACGAGGCGGCGCATGCGCGTGCCATGCTCGAATATGCCGCGTTATGCGCCGCGCGCGACCAGGAAAAAGCGGACGCCGTCGCGCGCGTGAAAGCGGCTCAGGCCGCGGAGAAATAGCTTTGCAGTCATGCCCGCGCAGGCGGGCATCCAGGCGAATATTATTGGCTGGGTTCCCGCCTGCGCGGGAACGACGAATATTTTTCAGGCTGGAGGAGCAATGCGAATTTTATTTTTCGTCATCGCGGTGGTTGCGATGACACCGGCACACGCCGCTGAGCGGGCTTTTCCGGTCAAACCCGTTCGCTTGTTGGTACCGTACCCGCCCGGTGGCGGCAACGACACCATGGCGCGCACGATCGGCGCCAGGCTGACCGAGGAATGGCATCAGCAGGTGATCATCGACAATC
>Ga0265342_10003768_pt1 | contig 12231 bp, 12 predicted proteins | sample 4CB327metaG_FD_203125 | JGI IMG/M metagenome (GOLD analysis project Ga0265342, IMG submission 203125) | Rhizosphere microbial communities from Carex aquatilis grown in University of Washington, Seatle, WA, United States - 4-CB3-27 metaG | ecosystem: Host-associated > Plants > Roots >...
AAACCCGACGACTTTACCGTTCTATATTGTGGTCAAGTAAGTTTTCGCAAAGGCATCCCATATCTCCTTGACGCATTTCATCTCGTGAAGCATCCCAGAAAGAGATTGGTCATCGCGGGTTCGATACGTTCGGAAATTCGACCCTTTCTTGCTAAAGCCAATCTCGAAGGTGTCGAGTTCCTGGGGATCGTCGAGCGTAATCGTCTTGCGGACCTTTATAGCAGGGCTCATGTTTTCGCGATTGCCAGCATCGAAGAGGGAATGGCTAAGGTTCAGACTGAGGCGATGGCTTGTGGCACGCCTGTCGTTGCCACATTCAACTCTGGCGCGACTGACGTCATAGAAGAAGGGATCAGCGGCTTTATCGTACCGATCCGCGACCCGGTTACAATGGCAGCGCGGCTGCAGCGTCTGGCGGATGAGCCGTTGTTACGAGCCGCCATGGGAGAAAATGCGCGGCGCCACATTCAGTCGTTGGGCGGCTGGAACAGTTACGGCGACAGCTATCGTGATTTGTGCCTCGATTTAGTTGGCAGACCCGCCAGATCGATGACTCGGGGGCAGTAATGATGCGCATGTCATGGCAAGTGTCGGTCTTGCGGTTGCAAAAGCTAATTTATGCTATGCGCTCCGAAATTGGCCGCCGAGCCCTTTGGTATGGTGTTGGCGCGAGTGTCGAGCATGTCCCGGCATTGCGCGGGCAGGAATTTTCCACGGTCATTGACGTTGGTGCAAACCGCGGCCAGTTTTCGGTTTTCGCCCGTACTCTGTATCCCCAGGCAAGGATTTTCAGCTTTGAGCCGCTGCCTGCTGCCGGCGCATGCTTTCGGAAAATTTTTGCCAGAGACGACAAGGTAACGTTGTATTCGGTCGCGCTAGGGGACGTTGACGGCGTGACAGCTCTGCACGTCGCAGCGAAGAATGATTCCTCTTCGCTACTTCCGATTGGTCCAGCCCAGCGGGCAACCTTCGGCACTCGAGAAGTTGACACAGTGCCTGTGGAGGTATTGCGATTGGACGAAGTGCTGAGCACGAACGACATCTCTCGGCCGGCACTTCTTAAAATCGATGTTCAAGGAGCAGAGGCCGAAGTACTGAGAGGTTGTAGGATCCTACTTGGTTGCGTCGACGCGGTATATCTCGAGGGTTCTTATATTGAACTCTACCAGGGTCAGAAACTGATTAGTGAAATCAGGAGTGACTTAGTGTCATTCGGCTTCGCCTTACATGGTACTTTCAACGAAGCCACCGATGCGAATGGTATCGTGGTTCAAGCCGATTTTCTGTTTTTCGCGCAGTCGTCCTCATTTAGGTGAACACGATAGAACGGCCATCCGTGTTGAGAATAATTCACGCGATACCGTCGGTCTCTCCGGTATTCGGCGGACCGTCCTATGCCGTCTTGGGGATAACGAGAGCGCTTGCGCGCCGAGGTCACTGCGTTTCGCTATTTACGACGGATGCAGGAGGCGAGATGCCCGGCGCAAGCCGATTGTTGGACGAAGGGATCGACTTTCGTGCATTTCCTGCACGCTTTCCAAAGTGGTTCAAACGCTCTCCCGAATTCCGGCGCGCAATTTCACGGCGCATGCCGGAAACCGACATTTTGCATATACATGCTCTTTATCTGTATACCACAATCGTATCAGCGCTGATCGCGGAAAGGTGCAATGTTCCATACCTAATTCGCCCTTGTGGCGCACTCGATCCATATCACGCACGGCGCAAATCGCTCAAAAAGTATGTAGTAGGTAAGCTATTGCACGACCACGTCTTGCGACACGCTGCGGCCTTCCAGTTCACGACCGATGCCGAACGGAGCTTGGCTGAACCGTACATATTCGCACGACCAACCGTTGTAATTCCAAACGGAATCGACCTTGCTGAATTCGCATCAATGCCTCCGCGAGGGCAGTTCGGCCTGCGTCATCCTGAAAAGCGGGATAGGCTAATCATTTTGTCCTTCGGCAGGATCAACTACAAAAAGGGATTTGAGCTCCTGATCCCGGCGTTCGCCAAATTGCTGCAGCAAAACCCCCAAACGGAGTTAGTCATAGCCGGACCTGACGACGGATATGGTCGGGTGGTTCAAAGTTTGATTACCATTCACGGCGTTTCCTCTAATGTGACGTTTCTGGGCTTACTTACGGGACCCGAAAGACTGCAAATTCTCGCGGATGCAGATATCTTCGTTCTTCCATCCCATGCAGAGAATTTCTCTAATGCGTTGTTTGAGGCCATGGCTGCGGGCCTCCCTGTCGTCATCTCGAACAACGTCATGACCGCAAATGTAGTCGAAGAGGCGCGCGCTGGTCTCATTGTCCCAAATCACGTTGATGCGATTGCCGAGGCTGTATCGCGTCTACTCACCAGCGCCGCGCTGAGGCGTGACATGGGTGACCGGGGCTCGGCGCTGGTGCGACAGCGCTACAGCTGGGACCGCGCGGCCGAACAACTTGAGTTGGCCTATATGTCCGTGTTGTCGCGACATTGAACGCGTCGATGAACAAAAGGTGGGGGGTTCTCTTCGTACTGCGGATCGTCGACTTCCTGCTTCTGGCTCGCCGGAAAGCGCTCCGCCCGCGGGATCTTTCACAGATCAAGAACTTCCTTTTTCTTCAATACGAAACACCGCTTGGTGCTGCAGTTAACTCGACGCCCGTTTTTGAGGCTCTAAAGAAAACGATTCCAGATGCCCGAATCTGCGTGGCGTGTAGCGGAATGAGTTTGGAAGTCCTGAAATACAACCCCCATATCGACGAGCTCGTCAAAACGGCGCATCCAAGATCACGTTTTTTGCGTACCGCCTGGAATTTTATGATGGATGTTGGGTTGCGTGAACGGGGGTTCGACTGCGTAATTACCGATTGCTCGAATAGGCAGACAAGAATTGCATTGCTCGCGATGGCGTCTAGGGCACCCGTAAGGCTGGGGTTCACGCATGTGACCGAGATTTATGATATTGTTCTGAATTACGATGATCGAAAAAGTCTGCTTGCGAATAATTTGAGTATTATCAACGCTCTGGGCCACGGGTGCGTAACCGACACCGAACCCGCTGTGTACTTCTCGCCGGGCGACGTTGCGGAGGTCGAGGCTTTTCTTGAGAGAGAAGGGCTTGGCGCAGACAAGAGCATTATCGCTGTCGCGACCAGAACTAGCGGGGGATATCCTGAGAAGCGGCTCTGGCGAGGGGAAATGTTTGCCGCGGTGGCAGATCACCTGCAGAGAACAGTAGGATGCAGGATCGTATACGTTGGAACTGCGGACGACCGTCCGGCGATCGACGAGGTCCGAAATTTGATGTCATCCGAGAGCACCTCAAGCGCAGGAAGATTTAGCGTTCCAGAGCTGGCCGCATTTCTGTGTCACTGTGACCTGATGCTAACACTGGATGCTGGTGTTATGCATGTGGCTCGCGCGGTCGAACTACCATTGGTTATCATTTCAAGACCTTGGCAGTCGCCGCACGAATGGTTGCCCGTCGGACTGCCGCGGGCTATAATTCTTGGAAATAGTGAGATCATCGATAAGTGTCGCGCTAATCCTACTTTTGTGGCCTCCGATTATATCGACGAAGTCGCGGAGGATGATGTGACCGCTGCTGTTTACGAAATGCTCAAGCGCTATCCCGTGTCTTTGGATGCGCGCCGTTGCCGTGTTATGAAACGAACAGTCGCATCAAAGCCGTTATAAAAATCAAAAATTCGCGGAGTTCGATCGATGTTTGCTGTGAATGCGTGGACCTATCCGGTTGCATTGGCTCTTCGGCAACTGACTGGTTTTTGGCGATCTCCACAAGTTCCACGTGAATGGTTGGCGCGGGCAATCTTTCCGCCGAACTGTCAAAGGGCGTTTCCTTTTTGCGTACGTACGAACGGGATCATTTTTCGCGGTGATTTTCACGAATATCTGGATTGGCGAATTTTTTTTCTTGGCGGCTTCGAGCGTGAGTCCATCAATCTTTGCAGGTTTCTTTCGCGGTACGTAAGCAGTCGCGTTTTTCTCGATATTGGCGCCAACAAGGGTCTCTACTCACTTATGCTGTCGTCAAGTTTTTCCGAAATCATCGCATTTGAACCGTTGGAAGGGAATATTCTCAAATTCAAAAATGCACTGCAGGAAAACGCCATCACGAATGTAGAAATTGTGAGTTATGCGTTGGGGGACCGCGATGAAAATGCGCTGTTCTATGTTCCCCCGTACGGCAATGAGGGCGTCGGGTCTCTCGTCCAGGGACATATCAAAGAGCCTGGGAAAACACAGACTGTCCGCGTTCGACGAGGCGACGAATTTTGTCTTGAACGCAATCTATCGATAGGGATGCTGAAAGTTGATACGGAGGGCTTTGAATGGTCCGTACTTACCGGGCTCAAGGTCACGTTGGAGCGGGACCGTCCATTTGTCCTCTTTGAAATCGGTGATTCCAGCAAACAAGCGTTTCGCGAAGGTGGAGGCGTTCATAGTGTGCTGCCGCCGAACTACACTGTGTTTCAGGTGTCGGACCACAGTATTACTCGACAATTCTATCTGAAGCCCCTGTCCGACGGGGAAATTCTCGAACGAGGCATTACGAACAACTTGGCGTGCCCGATCGAAAAGACAGATATTCTTACGAACTTTGTCCGCAAGCCGTAGATTGGGTCGAAGGCATGCCGTTAACCGTCGGCTGTATACTCCCCGTTACTACTGGCCGCATTTTGTGATTGCTACTTTGGTGAAACAAGCCAAGCCTTCCTCCGAACTCGTTGGAACCATCATATGAACTGGGCCGATCTTCCGAACAATCCCCAAAAGGTGGTCAGCAAGGCGATGTTGAGTCTCTTGAGGCGAAGCGGATACAGGCCTTGGCGCCTCTATCTTCCGGCGCTTCATCAAATGTTGCACGACCCTCGTGAAGCCGTATCCACATTCCACGAAATTTTCGTTCGGGAAATCTATCGTCCGGTCAAATCAATCCCGGTGAATGGCCGCGTCGTCGACGTCGGAAGCCACTTTGGTCTCTTTGCGATCTACGCAATGTTGAATTTTCCGGTCTCGAAAATCGATTGTTATGAGCCAAATCCGCAGAGTTTTCGAATTCTCACGGCCAACATTGGTGCAGCGCGGAACAAGCACCGTGTCAGCGTCTCTCTTAATCCCGCGGCAGTTGCTTTGACGACGGGGCAGGTTGTGTTGTCAGTGCCTAGAGACTGTGACACAGCGGTGTCGAGCACGATCTTACCAAGCCATGCGTCTTTAGAGGACTTTATTAGGATTACCGTGCCGACGATGTCTATTGCGAAGGTGATTGGCACAAGGTGCGATTATCTGAAGATAGACGCCGAAGGCGCGGAGTACGACTTGCTGTCGGACAGCATAATCTCGCCTGACAACGTCCGAGAAATAGCTGTTGAAATGCACAATATCTCTGAGTCCAGTGACAAATTTAATTCTACGATCCGGAACCTCGTTGACCGTGGTTACAGACTATATGACGCCGGTGGCCGTCCCGTTTCGAAAGAAGCGCTTTGCAGCGGCCCGCACAGTGGGCGAACGGCGGAGATCCTTCATTTTGCATAGTCATGGTTTATGATAGAGATGCACATATTTTGCGCGGGATTAGGACGTCGACACGCTTGAGCGGAGCTGGGAGATGAAGACCGTATTGTTGGCTGGCGGATTTGGAACACGAATTCGCGACGTGGCCGCAGATATTCCCAAACCGATGCTTTCGATCGGACCGTATCCGATACTCGTGCATATCATGAAGATCTATGCCATGGCGAATTTTCGCCACTTCATCGTTGCGCTCGGCTACAAAGGCGACGTGTTAAAGCAGTACTTCCTGAACTTTGGCACAAATACTCATGACCTGACCGTTCATCTCGGCGGAAAACCGAAGGTCACCTATCACCGCACCAGGGAGCCATTCGCCGCAAATTGGAAAGTGACGCTTGTCGACACAGGCGAAAAGGCAATGACTGGCGCGCGAGTGCGGGCGATCAGGACCTACCTATCGGACGACGAGACTTTTATGCTGACCTATGGCGATGGGGTTGGCGACATTCCGATCCGGGATTTGCTAGCTTTCCATAAGCGCCACGGTAAGATTTTAACTATCACCGGCGTTCGTCCCCCCGGAAGGTTTGGTGAACTAGCGATCAAGAATCAAGTCGAAGTCATTGGCTTCAACGAAAAGCCGCAAGCCACTGGCGGGATGATCTCCGGAGGCTTCTTTGTCTGTGACCGGCGCGTTTTCGATTATTTGGACGGCGGCGAAGATCTGGTCTTCGAGCAGGGACCAATTCAGCGGTTGACGTCGGATGGCCAAGTCGCGGTTTTCCAGCATAAGGGTTTTTGGCACGCGATGGATACTCATCGGGATTACGTGTACTTGAATGACATCTGGGAAAAGGGAACTGCACCATGGAAGACGTGGTGACCGGCGAGGGTATTCCGTCAATCGGTACGTTGAGCCGTTTTCGCGGCAAGCGCATTTTCTTGACAGGAGACACAGGATTCAAGGGGTCTTGGCTTGCACTTTGGTTGACAGAACTAGGCGCGCAGGTGAGCGGATATGCCCTGCCGCCAGATGGACCGAATAGCCATTTTGAAATTCTTGGTTTGAGCAAAATCATTCATCACGTCGACGGCGACATCCGAGATTTCAATGGACTGTACGCGGCGATGGCGAAGGCCAAGCCAGAATTTGTTTTTCATCTCGCCGCCCAGGCGTTGGTGCGACGATCATATGCCGACCCAATGACGACGTTTTCCACCAATGTTCTTGGGTCAGTGCATGTGCTTGAAGCCGTGCGACACGTGGATTCTGTTCAGTCACTGGTCTATGTGACGTCCGACAAATGCTATTGGAACAAAGAATGGAGTTGGAGCTATCGGGAAACTGATGAGCTAGGCGGTCATGACCCCTACAGCGGCTCAAAGGCCGCCGCGGAGAATGTCTTTCGCGCATACTATCATTCTTATTTGAGCCAACAGCCAGGTTTGGGCTCGGCGACGGTTCGAGCAGGCAATGTAGTCGGTGGAGGCGACACGTCACCGGACCGTCTGGTGCCGGATTGCATCCGCGCGCTCAGTAAAGGGGAGCCGATTGTCCTAAGAAACCCGGCGGCGACACGTCCGTGGCAGTTTGTTTTGGAGCCACTCGGCGGATACCTCCTTCTTGCACTCAAACTTCGAAAAGCCCCAGCCCGCTTCGCCGGTTCCTGGAATTTCGGCCCGAGGTCAAACGTTACGAGGACCGTCGACGAGATTGCGAAGCGGATCGTGGAGCGATGGGGAGGTGGTGATATTCGCTACGATATTCCGACGGGCCACACGCAGCGCGAAGCGACACTCTTACAGCTCTCAATCGACAAGGTCTGCCACGAGATTGGCTGGCGTCCCGTTTACAATGTTGAGGAATGTATCGACGAAACGGTCTCGTGGTATCGGCGCGTGCACGAAGGGGGCAGTGTAGGAGATTTGTCGCGGCTGCAGATCAAAGCTTTCATGGAGGCGGCGGCACGACGCGCCGGGTCAGGATAGTGATTCAGGGAGTGTATATTCGAGCGTTAAAATGCCTCTCCGACGGGCGCGGAAAACTCTTAGGTATGCTTAGAAGTGATGACGAGCAGTTCTCCGGTTTCGGCGAGATATATTTTTCTCTTGTGAGACCTGGTGCTGTTAAAGCGTGGCACCTTCAAAAAATAGCGACGCGCCATTACGCAGTACCTGTCGGCACTGCTAAAGTTGTGTTGTATGACGAGCGTTCGGACAGCGCCACGTCGGGAAACTTGCAGGAAGTAGTGTTGGGCGAGGAAAATTATAGTTTGCTTGTGATACCGCCAAATGTTTGGAGTGGCTTTGCGGCCGTTGGCAATCAAGCAGCGTTGATAGCTGACTGCACAACTCTTCCTTACGATCCAAGTGTGATCCTACGCAGAGACGCGAACGACCCGTCAATTCCGTATTGCTGGGCTGTAACGAAACGATGACCGTTGACAGGCCACGTCGCACTATTTTGGTCACGGGAGCATGCGGCTATTTAGGCGGCCGAATATGTCAAAGCATATCCAGTCGTAAAAACCTTGCACTCATCGGCACGAGCCGACGGCAACGCCCACGGAACTGGTGCACCGGCGAGTACTTTCAATTCGATCTCGGTTCGCAACTGCATGAGATAGATGGTCTGTTGAATGGTGTTGATACGGTTGTCCACCTAGCTGCTCTTGACGCGGCCGGAAGCGCTCGGGATACCGTGCAGGCGCTGAACGTAAATACCGGCGCTAGCATGCGGCTGGCAAAAGCAGCGGCAGCAGCGGGCGTAAAGCGATTCATCTATATGTCGACTGCGCATGTGTACGGTTTTCCCCTCATGGGACTCGTTGACGAGAGAACTGCCACACGCCCCGCCAACGTCTACGCTATTACTCATCGCGCTGCCGAGGACTTTATCCTGGCGAGTAGCGATACTCACGAAATGCATCGCGTCGTATTGCGGTTGTCGAATGGAATAGGTCCTCCGGCGTCGCCCGACATCGTGCAATGGGATCGGATCGGCAATGCGCTTTGTCTCCAAGCAGTGCAGTCCGACCGGTTGCGTCTTACGACGTCGGGCGAACAATGGCTCAACTTCATCGGTCTGTCCGACGTAGTGGCGGCCGTCCTGCACTTTGCCGACGTATCGGCTGAACTAATCGGCGACGGGCTCTTCAATTTGGGGGGACCCGTGTCATTGAGAGTTATTGATGTTGCCAAATTAGTGGCGGAACAGGCGCACGCGCTATTTGGAAACCATTTGCAGATTCTAAGACCGGACGGAACGACATCGGATCCGCTCTGGTATTCGACGGAAAAGATTAAGGCAACCGGATTTAGAACGACTGCGACCCTTGCAGCTGAAATCCGAGCCACACTTACATTTTGCGCGGAAGCGAAGGCCGCTGGAGAATTCCTTAAGGTGTCGGAATGAGAGCTTCACGGAATCACCCATTTTCTGGTGACGACCGCGTTGACGTTTTGGCGGTTGGTCATGCCCCAAGCCTAAGGATTAACCGTCGAATCTACACCGCGCTTGCAGAACGCGGCTGGCGAGTAGAGCTACTCATTCCTGAGCAACTTCCGAAATCTTGGCGAACGGTTGAACGGGAGCCGCACGTACCACCCGAGCCGCCGATTCATGTCTTGCCGATTAGGAGAGTAAACACTCGTACTTGGACCTATATCGGGCTTACCGACTTGCTCCAAAGGCGAATGCCGAGAATCGTATATTTGGAGAACGAACCGGACTCGTTTGTAGCATTCGAAATCGGTCTTTGGTGTGCCAGACATGACTCAAAGCTCGTTGTCAACACCAATGAGAATGACATACCGCCGATATTCCGCTCACTTTTTCAGCGCAGGATTAAGCCCGCGCTGCGGTCACTTCGAACGAAGGTGATCACGCAACTGACGAAACGCTACATCGCGCACGTCGTCGCTATTTCCGAAGGGAGTCGCGTTGCCATGTGCAATATCGGTTTTTCTTCGAGGGTGTCGATTGTTCCTCTGGGGTTTGATCAAACCATTTTTACACCAGACATCGAGCTCGGCAATTTCGTGCGAAAGCGCCTCGGCCTTCAAGGGCCAGTTATTGGCTACTTTGGTCGTCTGACTGCGTTGAAAGGGGTTCATTTGCTCATAGCAGCTCTCGGTAGGCTCAAGCATCTGCAATGGCAGGCTCTCATAGACGGCCTTGGGCATGGTCCAACTGGGTACGAGCAAGAACTGATTGGCACGATTGACCGACTGAATCTCGCTGATCGTATCACGTCAATCAAAGCTACGCACGAAGAAGTCGCGGACTACATGAGGGCGGCGGATATCGTCGTAATGCCATCCGTCTGGCGAGAACAATATGGACGCGTGGCACCAGAAGCAATGGCGTGTGGGTGCTGCGTAGTCGTTTCCGATGCTGGTGCGCTACCCGAACTTGTGGGCACCACAGGTGTAATTGTACCTGCCGGCGACACCGTGGCGCTTGCCGGCGCGTTGGCTAAATTGATCAATGACCCAGCCCGTTGCAGTTCGCTTGGGCGCTTGGCCGCAGAACGGGCCAAAACCCTCTTTAGCATTGAGCGCCAAGCCACGCTACTCGACGCGCTATTTCTACGTTTGGTCGGAACTACTCATGCTCATGTGGACACGGTTGGATAGCTCCGCACCAACATCGGTATTTCTGCGTTCTCATTGGCAGTGTCAAATGAAAATCGTTCAGCCAACGCTTCATGCAGACCATCGATCGGAGAGCACACAGTCTTATGCGGAACTTTGCCGCAATCTAGCCTTGCCGAGCGGCGAGGAAATTTAGATGCACATCGAGCGTCATGAGCCGTCACCGGCATACTTGCTGAGAACCGATGATCAAGCACTCCAGGTCTATCTGCAAACCTATCCATTCCTCACCGGACCGAATGAGAGGGATAATCTCAAAGGCGTTGAGCTTGTGCACGCCGGGCTTATAAGGCGAAGTCCTGCCGACTCAGTAGCAGTACACATGCTCGGCGATGGCGATGGAACCATCCCACCCGACATAGAGGCAAGCGCGCGTACAATTGGAGTGCGTGCGAATCTGTCAAGGCGGCGTATTGATACACTACTCGCAGAATTCGGCTGGAAGCTTGCGGTGGCAGGCATCAACCCAACGTCCATTCTGTCGTTTGGGGCTGTCGGTGGAGATGAACTCGTCGCGCTTCGAGCGTTCTTTCCGGTTGCGATAATTGATGCAATCGACTGGAGCGATTGCGTGAAGCCGGGCATACTGGCATCAGCCAACATTAAATTTGCTAAGCGAAATCTGGTCGAAGCACTCTCTGAATGCCGTCAATACGATCTGATTTTTTCCAACCACACGCTTGAACATTTTTCTGATCCCGATGCAGTCGTGGCAGGATTACGGCGCTGGCTGAGACACGGCGGCGTGTTGGTTTCGGGGCTCCCACTCGACGGCACGTTTGATGATCACTACTGCGCCAAGCTCGCGCTTTGGGCGGCAGATTCGGCACGAGTCGATATGTTCGACATGGGGTGGCTGGACCCTGGACATGCCTGGAAGACAAATGCCGCCGACGTGGCAGACACGCTGCGACGTGGCGGTTTTAGCGACATTCAACTGTTCCAAAGATCTTGGCATTTGACGCGCGGATTGCCCTACGACAAGGTGGCCCTTCGCCGATATCGCAGTCGGCTGGGGTTATTGAATTCAGCCTGGAATTTCGCAACAAAGGGAGCTATTCGGCTTTTTTCCCCAGCACAACCGTCATACTTGTTGCGAAAGGTGTTTTTCGCGCTACAACACCGCTGTTTCTGGAGCGACAATCGTTTCAAAAACGCGCAAGCACCAGAGATCGTCTTTGTAGCGCGACACTATAATTGAGCAGAATGGCTTACCATGTTGTGGTGCTCGCAAGCGTTGTGAGCCGGATTTTGGTAGACCGTGATCAACGTAAAACGTATGTGATTAAGATAAAAGTCAAGACTAATTGTAACTTATTAAAATGAGATCCAAGATGCCCCGATCGATAATACGGCAGGCACGTTTGTATATCGGTAAGGCAATACGCAAGGGCTTCTTCCAGCCTGTGCCCCTAATCGCTGGTGTAGTTACATTCCTGATTGTACAACTTATCTTGAGTATTCCAATTTACATGTCGGCAACAATTGGAGTCATCGTATATTTTTTTGTGAAATCGTTGAAGGCTCGTACGCGACGCAGTTGATGTTACTTTCAACGCAATGCTACTGGAAAGAATCTTTGAAAGATTGTTTTAGTTAGCGGTCGATTGGTACAGCCTCGCCATCCCGGATTTCCCTACATCCATATGCTCAATATATCGCATGACCATGTCGGGTGATTTCCAGCCGCCGGCGTGCATGATGGCGCCGAGGTCGATGCCTGCGGAGGCCATGTCCTGGGCGGCTCCGACGCGCATGGAATGTCCGGAGAGTTTCGCAACAATAGTTTTGTCGAGGCCGGCTTCGCGGGCGCGGTCTTTAAGGATGCGAACAACCGAATAGGGGTGAAGCGCATTGGGCATAAGATAAGTGCTTTGAACGCCGCGGAAGATCGGTCCGGTATTCAGGTTTGCGGAACGGAGCCAACGTTGCAGATGCAGGAGGGTTTCAGAGGACAGGTAGGCAAGCCGGCCGTGGCCGAACTGGTCGGCTTTTGATTTGCGCACCAGGATCGTGCCGGAGCCGTCGGGTTTT
>Ga0265342_10003770_pt1 | contig 12228 bp, 8 predicted proteins | sample 4CB327metaG_FD_203125 | JGI IMG/M metagenome (GOLD analysis project Ga0265342, IMG submission 203125) | Rhizosphere microbial communities from Carex aquatilis grown in University of Washington, Seatle, WA, United States - 4-CB3-27 metaG | ecosystem: Host-associated > Plants > Roots > Rhizosphere...
CGACGATCTACGTGGCGCGCAACCAGTATCACGTGATCATGGAGGTCGCGCCGCAATACTGGCAGAACCCGGAGACGCTGAAAGACGTCTGGATCTCGACATCGGGCGCCTCGGTGGGCGGTTCACAATCAACCAACGCGGTTGCCGGAACCATCTCGGCCGGCAAGACAAATTCGGCCACATCGGCCAACGCGCAGGCCGCGCGAAATCTGGCGAACAATTCGATTGGCGCCACCGGCAAGGGCGTATCTTCCACCGGCTCGGCGGTCTCTACCAACGCGGAGACCATGATCCCGCTGTCGGCGGTGGCGAGTTTCACGCAAGGCGCGACGCCACTGGCCGTGAACCACCAGGGCCTCCTGGTCGCCAATACGATTTCCTTCAACCTGCCGCCGGGAGGCTCGCTCAGTTCGGCCGTGACCTCGATCGAAACCGCGATGAACCGGATCGGCGTGCCCGCCACCATCCGCGGCACCTTCCAGGGGACCGCGAAGGCTTTCCAGGATTCGCTGAATAACCAGCCGTTCCTCGTTCTTGCAGCGCTTGTCACAATCTACATCGTGCTCGGCGTTCTCTACGAGAGCTACGTTCACCCGCTGACCATCCTGTCGACGCTGCCTTCGGCGGGCGTGGGCGCCCTGCTCGCCTTGATGGCATTCAACACCGAATTCAGCATCATGGCTCTGATCGGTGTCATCCTGCTGATCGGAATTGTGAAGAAGAATGCGATCATGATGATCGATTTTGCACTCGAGGCCGAGCGTAAACGTGGCCTCAGCTCGGTTGACGCGATTTACGAGGCGTGCCTGCTCCGCTTCCGGCCGATCATGATGACGACGATGGCGGCCCTGCTCGGCGCCGTACCGCTCGCCCTTGGTCTTGGCGAGGGCAGCGAGCTGCGACGGCCGCTTGGCATCGCAATTGTCGGGGGACTGATCCTCAGTCAGGTGCTGACGCTCTATTCAACGCCGGTCATCTACCTTTATATGGATCGATTCCGGCTTTGGAGCCAACGCATGCGGGGTGGCGCGGCGCCGCTTGCCCCGGATACCAGGCTGCAACCGGGCGAGTAGAAGTTGGCATTTTCGATGAGCGCTAGAGCATCACGACGGACCTTACGCGGCTTGGGCAAAGTTCCCTTTGCCATTTCCGCGCTGCTGCTTGGTCCGGCTCTGTCAGGCTGCATCCTCGGAACCGAGCGGCCCGATCTCAATCTCGAAGTGCCGGCGACCTATCGCGAAGGTGGCCGCACCGCAGCCGATGCCCACGTTCCCGCGATCGACTGGTGGCGCGGCTTCAAGTCCGGCGAACTGACGTCGCTGATGGACAACGCGCAGCTCTACAATCTCGACATCGCAGTTGCCATTGCCCAGATCGCCCAGGCCGACGCGCAGGTCGGCATCAACGGTGCACCGCTGTTGCCGTCCGTCACCGGAACCAGCACTGCCGAGCAAAGCCGCAGCGCTGTCGGTTCGTTGGCAACCGGCAGCGGCGGAATTGGCGGGAAGAGCTTCTCGCAATACAACTTGGGGCTCACCGCGAGCTACATGATCGATTTCTGGGGCAAGAACCGCGCGACGCTCCATGCTGCCGAGGAAAGCGCGACCGCCTCGCGCTACAACCGCGAAGTCGTCACGCTGACCGCGATCGTCACGGTCGCCAACACCTATTTCCAGATTCTCGCCGCCCAGGATCAATTGCGCGTCGCACGGCGCAACCTCGCCGCGGCCGAGCGCATCCTGACGCTGATCAAGCAGCAATTCGCCGGCGGCACCGCCTCGCAACTCGACGTGTCGCAGCAGGAAACGCAGGTCGCGACCGAACGCGCGGCGATCCCGCCGCTCGAGATCACGCTGCGGCAGAATATCGCCGCGCTTGCGGTGCTGGTCGGCCGCGCGCCGGCGAATTTCGCGGTGAAGGGCGGAACGATGACGCAGGTCGCGGTTCCGCGCGTGACGCCGGGCCTGCCCTCGGAACTGCTCAACCAGAGGCCGGACATTCGCCAGGCCGAAGCGCAACTGGCGTCATCCAACTTCAGCGTCGAGTCAGCGCGCGCCGCGTTCTTCCCGCAGATCCAGTTGACCGCGCAAACCGGCGTGCAGAGCGCCGCACTCGCCTCGCTGTTCGGACCGGGCGCCTGGTTCTACACGCTCTCGGCCGGACTGACGCAGCCGCTGTTCGATGGCTTCCTGCTGGAGAGCCAGCTGAAGCAGGCCAAGGGCGTGCAGTTGCAAAATCTGCAAGCCTATCGAAAGGCCGTGCTCTCGGCCTTCTCCGACGTCGAGAAGGCGCTGGTGGCGCTGTCGCAGACGACCTTGCAGGAGCGCCTCGAAGTCGAAGCGGTGGCCGCCGCGCGCAAGGCGTTCGAGGTGTCGGAAACCCAGCTGCGCGCCGGCACGGTCAACCTGATCACCGTGCTGCAAACCCAGCAAACGCTGCTCACCAACGAGAACGCTTTGGCGCAGGTGCGGCTGAACAAGCTGCTTGCGGCCTCGAGCCTGTTCCAGGCGCTCGGCGGCGGCTGGACGCCGACAGGGCAGCTCTCGTCGCTCCCGCCTTAGGAGCCCGCGGTGCCGACGGCGCAGTGAGCCTGCGCTATCCGGCTGGCCAAAGCCAAAATCCTCAAGGAAATACCGATACTTAATCGCCTTGTATTCGGCGACGGGTTCGCTATATTTCATGGTTCGGTTACGATCGTACTGTAATTTTCGTGGTTGGTGATGAGGCCCGTCTGTTCAGGCGGGCCGTCGCCATTTGAGGCCACCGCTCGAGACGACGACGCCTTGGAGCCGAAGCCTAGATTTGAAGGATAACCGCGATGACTCGCTCCAATCGGGTTGACCATATCCGGCTCACCTCGCATCCGACACCGGGCGGCAAACCCAACTTCCCGATCCATTGGGGCGCGGCCAGCGCGCGCGAGCGCGGCCCGGTCATCGGCACCGTGTCCCGGCCGCAGGACCGCAACGTCATCGGCTCCCATGGCGGCTCCTATTCGGTCTACCGCGCGCTCGCGGTCTCTTCGGGCGCGCTCGACCCGATCCGTCGCCCCGATCTCACCAACACGCATCCGGCAGCTACCATCGGTCCCTTCCCGCAATGGAGCGATCCGGAGCGCATCATCTCGCTCGATCCCTGGGGACATCTGGTGGCGGAAAACTTCGCCACCGAAATCGCTGAGGGGATCGACATCCGCCCGAGCATCGCCATCACGCGCGCCCGTCTCGACCTGCCCGAGCTCAAATCGGCGATCGACGCCGGGCGGCTGAAGCATGACGGCGAAGTCGTTCACAAGAACGGCAGCGTTTCCGTGGTCAAGATCGCGCTCGACCCGGTCTGGTACCTGCCGGGTATCGCAAAACGCTTTGCCACCACAGAAAACAACCTGCGCCGGCAGTTGTTCGAGCAGACCGCCGGCATGTTCCCTGAACTGGTGACGCGGCCGGACTTGCAGGTCTTCCTGCCACCGATCGGCGGCATGACGGCTTACATGTTCGGCGATGTCACCAAGCTGCCGGACCATCGCACCAAGATCACCTGCCGGGTGCACGACGAATGCAACGGCTCCGACGTGTTCGGCTCCGACATCTGCACCTGCCGCCCCTATCTGATTCACGGAATCGAGGAGTGCGCGCGCGCCGGACAGGAAGGCGGCCTTGGCATCATCGTCTACAACCGCAAGGAAGGCCGCGCGCTCGGCGAGGTTACAAAATTCCTGGTTTATAACGCGCGCAAGCGTCAGGAAGGCGGCGACGCCGCCGCGCAATATTTCGAGCGCACCGAATGCGTCGCCGGCGTTCAAGACGCGCGCTTCCAGCAATTGATGCCGGACGTGATCCACTGGCTCGGCCTCAAACGCATCGACCGCTTCGTCTCCATGAGCGACATGAAGCACGACGCGTTGACCAGCCAGGGCATCGAGATTGTCGAGCGCGTTCCGATTCCCGACGAACTCGTGCCGCCCGATGCCCATGTGGAGATGGCGGCGAAGAAGGCTGCGGGCTATTACACCCCAGAGCCGCCGCCGCCGGACGACCTTGCCAATTCAGTCGGCCGCCCGCTTGAAAAATACTGAATCGGGCGTGGCTGTGCCGGAGGCAAAATCGGAAGCGTCAGCGGCGTTGTCTCTGCTGAGCGCCTCGGCAGTGCGCCAGCGTGCTCATCGCATGCTGGCCTTGGCGCTTGACGACAAGTTGCCGAACTTTCGCATCCATCCCGACAAAATGGACAGCGTCGTCGATCTCGTTCTGCAAACGACGCGCGAGGCCTATCCGTCGCTCGACGTTCCCTTTCACTCGCGCTGGCGGCACTTCGTCGTCAATGGCGACAACCGCTGGGCCACCATCGCCAGCCAGACCCGGTGGACTGACGCCGCGGCGCGGGCCCGGGCGGAATTCGACCTCGCGATCGTCAGCGTCTTTCTCGATGCCGGCGCCGGACCCACCTGGCGCTATCGCGATCCGAGGAGCGGCGCGGCCATCGGCCGTTCGGAAGGGCTGGCATTGGCGAGTCTTGCGATGTTCGAAGGCGGCACGTTCTCTGCGAACGCCGGCGAGCCGCTTCGCGCCGACGGCAAGGCGCTTGCCGGCCTCTCAGTAAACGATATCGCGCGCGGCTTGCAGGTTTCCGAAGGCAATCCACTCGTTGGGCTCGAAGGCCGCGTCGAGCTGTTGCGCAACCTCGGCAAGCTCGTCGTCTCGAAAGCTGACATCTTCGGCCAGCACGACACGCCGCGCCCCGGCGGGCTGTTCGATCAACTGGCATCGCGCGCGGAAAACAACCGCCTGCCCGCGCCCGCGATTCTGAGCGAACTGCTGCAACAGCTCGGACCGATCTGGCCGTCGCGGCTCTCACTTGGTGGAATAGCACTCGGCGACTGTTGGAAACATCCCTCGCTCACGACCGACGACGCCACGAGCGAGTTGGTGCCGTTGCACAAGCTCTCGCAATGGCTCGCCTACTCGCTGATCGAGCCATTACAAACCGCCGGCATCGAGGTCGTCGACATCGACGGTCTCACAGGCCTTGCGGAATACCGCAATGGCGGGCTGTTCATCGATTCCGGCGTGCTTGCTTTTCGCGACGAAAGGGACGCGCAACGCGAGCACGAAGTCTCCTCGGCGCTCGTGGTGGAATGGCGCGCGTTGACGGTCGCTCTGCTCGACCGCCTCGCCGACGGCGTGCGAAAGCGGCTCGGGCTCGACGCCCAATCACTGCCGCTTGCGAAAGTTCTCGAAGGCGGCTCCTGGGCCGCAGGCCGTCGGCTGGCGCGCGAACGCCGCACTGATGCCTCGCCGCCGGTGAAGGTCATCAGCGACGGCACGGTATTCTAGAGGGGCAGCGGCATGGAAGGCGTCACCGTCGTTAGCCATCCGCTGGTGCAGCACAAGCTGACGCTGCTGCGGGAAAAGGATGCCTCTACCAAGTCGTTTCGCGAATTGCTCAAGGAGATCGGGATGCTCCTCTGCTACGAGGTCACCCACGATCTGCCGACAGGCGATGTCGAAATCGAAACGCCGCTTTCGCCGATGAAGTCGCCGAAACTCTCCGGCAAGAAGCTGGTATTTGCACCGGTGCTGCGCGCCGGAATGACCTTTGCGGAAGGCATGCTCGATCTGGTGCCGAGCGCGCGCGTCGCTCATATCGGGCTTTATCGCGAACCCGAGACATTTGTCGCTGTCGAATATTACTTCAAGGCGCCGAGCGACTTGCACGAGCGGCACGTCATCGTCGTCTCACCGGTGCTTGCCACCGCGAACACCACGGTTGCGGCGGTCGATCGATTGAAGGAGCAAGGCGCGACCGACATTCGCCTGGTGTGCCTGGTCGCCGCGCCCGAAGGCGTCGAGCGGATGCGCGGCATCCACCCGGACGTGCCGATCTGGCTTGCGGCGATCGACGAAGGTCTCGACGAGAACGGATTCATCCTGCCAGGGCTCGGCGACGCCGGCGATCGCGCTTACGGCACTAAATAGCGGTCTTTTGGCTTGACGCGTTTTCTTGACGCGAACCGCTGCCACCCCCGGATCAAGTTCGAGGGCGTGCTTTGCTTGAAAACGCTATGGCGATCACGTCCCGACGCGCAGCGCGGCGCGTTGCTTGCGAAGCAGCGCGATGACGGATTGCGCGACGATGCGTCCGGTCTTCGGGTTTTCGGAGGGAATGCCTTCGATCGACATCGAGAAACGCGCGGCATCGGAATCGACCTCGACGCGGTGCGTATTACGCGTCAGCGCCGGATCGGCCCAGATTTCGAGCCGGGTTCGGTCGGGGCCAATGCCGGCGAGCGACAGTGCCACTGCGACATTCAGATTGGCCGGAAAGCCCTTGGCGGCCTCCCGCGCGGTGCCGTCAAAAATCTTCAGCGGCTCCTTGATATGTTCAATGTCGATGTTGTTCTCGATCAGGAACGCTGCACCGACAAGTCCCTTTACGGGCTTGCGCGTCACCATACGTACCGAACGAATTTCGCCGACGGCAGCCGCCGTCACCGCGTCAAGACCGATCAGCGCGCCGGTTGGCACCACGATCTGACCTCCGTTTTTCTTCGCGATATCGATGAGATCTTCATTCTCGAGCAGCGCGCCGGCGCTGAGCACGATCGCCGTTTTGCCTTTTGCCACGAAGGGCTCGACGATCGAGCGCAATAAATTCGCAGGCGCGCACTCGATGACGATATCGGCGGCGTCACAGAGTTTCCCGATCGGCAGGACCGCGGGCTGCTTTTTCAAGGTCCCGAGCCAATTGTGATGCTTTTCGGGGGTCTGCGCCGATACGGCGGCCAGCGTCAGCCCATCGATGCCTTGGTCGAGCGCCTGGGCGGCTCCCTTCCCGATCGGTCCCAATCCCGCGATCGCAACCCGGAGAGATGCATTTGCCATTGGCCGGCTTCTTTCTTTTCAATGGCGGCACCACCAAGGCGCGCGCGTTCCCTTGCCAAGCCTGTTGCCCGACAATGAAATCCATAGCCCGGCAGCCCTTTGCCCTCAAGTCGGCCGTGAAGCGCCTGAAATATGATCTTTTGCTGTTGGCCAAAATCGGCTTTTCTTCCCGCCAAACGATGATGCGACCTCCAGGAGGAACTCATGAACGGGCTCGGCGGACTGAACAAATCGCCCAACGGCGTCGTGATCGGGCTGGTGCAACTTCAGCTGCCCGTGGTCGTGACCAAGGCCGACTTGGCCAAGCAGACCGAGCGCATCGTCTACATGGTCGGCAAGGCGCGCCGCAATCTCGGCACCATGGACCTCGTGGTATTCCCCGAATACTCGCTGCATGGCCTGTCGATGGACACCAATCCGGCGATCATGTGCCGGCTCGACGGCCCGGAGGTCGCAGCCTTCAAGAAAGCTTGCATCGACAACAAGATCTGGGGCTGCTTCTCGATCATGGAGTACAACCCTGACGGCAATCCCTACAATTCCGGCCTGATCATCGACGACCACGGCGAGATCAAGCTCTACTACCGCAAATTCCATCCCTGGATTCCGGTCGAGCCGTGGGAGCCCGGCAACGTCGGCATTCCCGTGATCGAAGGGCCGAAGGGCGCCAAGATCGCGCTGATCATCTGCCACGACGGCATGTTCCCGGAAATGGCACGTGAATGCGCCTACAAGGGCGCGGAGATCATGATCCGCACCGCGGGCTATACCGCCCCGATCCGGGAGAGCTGGCGCTTCACCAACCAGGCCAACTCGTTCCAGAACCTGATGGTGACGGCGAACGTCTGCATGTGCGGTTCGGACGGCTCGTTCGATTCGATGGGCGAAGGCATGATCGTCAATTTCGATGGCTCAATCCTCGCCCACGGCACCACCGGCCGCGTCGACGAGATCATCACCGCCGAGGTGCGCCCCGATCTGGTGCGCGAAGCCCGCATCAACTGGGGCGTCGAAAACAACATCTATCAGCTCTGGCACCGCGGCTATGTCGCGGTGAAGGGCGGCGCGATGGATTGCCCCTATACCTTCATGCAGGACATGGTCGCCGGCACGTATCGGCTGCCATGGGAAGATCAGGTCAAGATCACCGACGGCACGTCCTGCGGCTTCGAAGCGCCGACCCGGATGTTCGGCGCCAGGTCCAACAAGGCCGCAGAATAAGTTTTCCGTCCTTAGTGGTGATGAATCTGCACGCGTGGCCGCGTAAATGACTTGCGGCCGCGCTTGAAACCCCACAACGGCTGCGCCAGCGTTGCAACCGCGTCTGTCGGATTGGTCGCATCGATGCAGAGGAGATCGGCCGGCGCGCCGGCCTTGATGCCGTAATCGCCAAGCCGCATCAGCCGCGCCGAAGATTCCGTGATCATGTCGAGGCAGCCGGCGAGATCCGCCGGGCGCGAGACGTGACAGACATTGGCGTAGAGATTGGCCATCCGGATCAGCGATCCGTCGCCGTAGGGCGTGAACGGATTGAGCACGTTGTTGGTCGAGATTGAACAGGTCACGCCAGCCTTGCGCAGCGGCTCGGCCGGAACGACGCCGCGCGGCACGGCGTGATCGTGCGAGCGGCCCATCAGATGCAGATCGGTCGAGGGCAGAATCGTCACCGCGACGCCGGCATTGGCCAATCGCGCCGCGATTTCGTTGAAACGCTCCAGCGGCAGCAGCGACATCTGCGTGACATGGCCGACCGCAACCCGGCCGCCACGGCCGAACTCCTCGGTTTTGCGGCAGACATATTCGACCTGCATGTTCTGCGTGGTCTCGGCGAGATCGAGATGCATGTCGATCTCGGCATCGTACTCCCGCGCGATTTCGAAGATACGGTCGATCTGCTTGCGCGGATCGGTGTCGAAATACGGCACCGCGCCAATGGTACGCGCGCCGCGGCGCAGGCCCTCGATCAGCAGTTCTTCGGTGCCGGGATAGTTGGTCATGCCTTCCTGCGGAAAAACGCATATTTCCACGTCGATCGCCCAGGCGTAGTCGCGCGCCAACTGTTCGATCGCCTCGAGGCCGGTCAGCCCGATGCCGGGGTCCAGTTCGACATGGGTCCGCATCCGCATCGTGCCGTGCGAAATGCAGCGCTCCAGCGTTTTCTTGCCGCGTTCATACGTGTCTTCGACGGTAAAGCCGCGCTTGGCGGCTGCGGTTTCGCGAACGGCTTCAGCGACCGTGCCCTCCTCGATCCGGCAACGATCGAGGATGCAGGTCTTGTCGAGATGGATGTGCGTTTCGATCAGGCCGGGAACGACGAGACAACCTTCAGCCTTCAATTCAGGACCATCGGCGGCCAACGCCGGCGCGATGCCTGCGATGGTCTTGCCCTGAACGGCAATATCGACGTTAACGAGTTCGCCGTCGCGCAGGATGCGCGCGTCGCGGACAATCAGATCCATCATTCACCTCAAGAAGCAGAGCCAAGGTAGGCGTCGTCGAGCATGGCGCCGCGCAGCTCCGACGGGCTTCCCTGTGCGACAATGCGGCCGCCGCCGAGCACGTAGCCGCGATCGGCGATGGCGAGCGCATAATCGGCCATCTGATCCACGATCAGCAAGGTCATGCCCTCATCGCGCAGCCGCGTGAACTGCTCGAACAGTTCGGCGACGACGGCCGGCGCAAGGCCGAGCGACGGTTCGTCAAGCAGCAACACTTCCGGCTTCGCCAAGAGCCCGCGCCCGACCGCGAGCATCTGCTGCTCGCCGCCCGAGAGCAGCCCCGCGGCCGTATGCAGGCGCGGGCGCAACCGCGGAAACCGTTCCAGCATGGCTTCGATTTCATCGGCAGAGAAATCGTTGCGGCGCGTGGCACCGAGGCGAAGATTTTCCGCAACGGTCAATTGCGGGAACACTTGCCGTCCTTCCGGCACCAGGATCAGGCCGGAACGCGCAACCTGCGGCGCCGGGAGCGAGGCAAGGTCCTTGCCGTCGAGCTTGATACTGCCGCTCACGGGACGGATCAGGCCGCTCAACGCTTTCATCAGCGTCGATTTGCCGGCGCCGTTCGGTCCGAACAGCGCGATCACCTCGCCGCGTCCGACCTTGAGGCCGACATTGTCGAGCACAGCCAACGCGCCATAGCCGGCGTTCAACCCCTCGACTTCGAGCAGAGGTGCGCCGGCGGCGCGCGCGGCGGCCGATCCCGTCGACATCGACGTACCGAGATAGGCTGCCTTGACGGCGGGATCGTTGCGGACGACCGCGGGCGTGCCGGCGGCGATGCGGCGTCCGGCATCGAGCACCACGATCTCGTCGGAGATCGACATCACGAGCGACATGTCGTGTTCAACCAGCACGACGGCGAGGCCGGCGCGGGCCACCCGCTGCAACAGACCGCCAAGCCTGGCGGTATCGGCCTCGTTGAGGCCGGCTGCGGGTTCGTCAAGCAGCAGCACCGCGGGCGACGTCGCAAGTGCTCGCGCAATCTCGACCAGACGCCGGTCGACATGCGGCAGGGTGGCGGCGAGCCTTGTCTCGGATCCGCTATAGCCGACGAGCGCCAGCAGCGCGCGCGCCAGATCCTCTGACGCTTCGCCGCGCCAGGCGCCGCGCAACAGGCCGAGGCGAACATTGTCGAGCACGCTCAAATTCGCGAACGGCTGTGCGGTCTGGAAGGTCCGGGCAAGGCCGGCGCGAGCAACGTCGGGAGCGGCAAAGCCTGCGATCTCCTGCTTGCCAACCCGCACGGTTCCTGCATCAGGCCGCTGAAACCCGCTCATCAGATTGAGCAGCGTGGTCTTGCCGGCGCCGTTCGGGCCGATCACGCTGGTGACACGGCCGGGTGAGGCCATCATGTCGACGCCTGCGACCGCGACCACACCGCCGAACGCTACCCGCACGCCTTCTGCGGCGAGACTGCCACGTGCGCCGGTGATATGCGCGAGCGCGCGATCGATGTCCGGCTTGGCCTGGGCTTGAGATTTTCGGGGCCGCACGAGATGGGCTAGCGCACCGGCAATGCCGCCCGGCGCAGCCCATAGCACGATCAGCAGGCCTGCACCGAACACCAGAAGGCGATATTCGGCAAGGCTTGCGAGCACTTCCGGCAGGAACACCACCACCGCCGATCCGATCAGCGGCCCGAGGGTTCGCCCGGCGCCGCCGACGACCACGACCAGCAGGAACAGGATCGATTGCGAGAACGGGAATGAACTTGGCGCGATGAAACCGGTCAGCGCAGCCTGCAAGCCGCCGGCGACGCCAGCCGCGGCCGCGGCCAGCACGAAAGCCGCGGTTCGGACCGCGACCGGCCTGATCCCGACGCCGCGTGCGGCGGCCGGAGCCGACGCCAAGGCCTGCATCGCAAGCCCGATCGGACTGCGCGCGAGATAGTAGAACAGCACAAGCCCGGCGACGCAAAAAGCGCAGGCCATTAGCGCGGTGCCTCCGGTCGCAAATGGCGAAGGAATCCCGACCAGCCCGCTGGAGCCGCCGGTCAGGTCTCGCCACTCAATCGAAACGGACTCGACGATAAAGCCGAACGCGATCGTCACCATCGCAAGGTAAGGTCCGGTGACGCGAAGGGCCGGAATCGAGAGCGCGGCCGAGATCGCCGCCACCAGAAGCACGGCGAGCGGCAGGGCTTCCCAGAAATTCAGTCCGGCCTTGGTGGTGAGAATACCAACCCCGTAGGCGCCCAGCGCCAGAAAGCCGCCCTGCCCGAGCGATACTTCACCGGTGAGACCCAGCAGCACGTTCAAGCCGATGCCAGCGAGCGCCGTGGTCGCGAGTGTCCCAAGCAGATAGGCGTAGTAGCCGGGCGCCAGCAGACACACCGCAGCGGCTGCGGTGCAGGTGAGCGCCGCGGCAACGACGGCAGCGAACGTCCTCATACGCGCACCTTGGCCCGGCCGCCGAACAGCCCCGACGGAGCCAGCACAAGTGCTGCGATCACGGCCGAAAACGTCACGATCTGGGTGCTGCCGGAGCCGAGCCAGGTCGTGGCGCAGGCTTCGACCAGGCCATAGCCGAGGCCGGCGATCACGACGCCCCAGGGATTGGTCAGGCCGCCGAGAATGGCAACCGCAAAGGCCTTGATGCCGAACAACGTTCCCATGTCGTAGGCGACATTATAGAGCGGCGCGATCAGGATGCCGCCGATCCCGGCGAACAGCGCCGCCGCCGCGTAAGTCAGCGCGATGAGCATGGTGACGTCGATGCTCATCAGACGCGCCGCGTCCGGGTTCTCGACCGCGGCGCGCAGCTTCAGGCCGAGGCTGGTCCGGTGCATGCCGAGATGAACCACGAGCGCCAGGCCGAGCCCGACCAACGGAACAAGGACCTGAAGC
>Ga0265342_10003772_pt1 | contig 12223 bp, 13 predicted proteins | sample 4CB327metaG_FD_203125 | JGI IMG/M metagenome (GOLD analysis project Ga0265342, IMG submission 203125) | Rhizosphere microbial communities from Carex aquatilis grown in University of Washington, Seatle, WA, United States - 4-CB3-27 metaG | ecosystem: Host-associated > Plants > Roots >...
ACGTCCTGGCTCGCCACGCTCTGGCCGATCCTGGCCGGCGTGGCGCTGCGCGCTTCCTTCGGCGCCGACGCCGACGGAACGATCGGGATCATCGTCGCCGCCGCCGCGGTGGCGTTGCCGCTGGGGGCCGGGACGGTCCGGCTGGCCGAGCGGCTCGGGCGCGCGGCGGTGCCGGCCGCCGCCGCGGTCGGCGTGATCGTCGTGATCTGGCCATTGCTCGCGCGATGAAGGTTTCGACCAGATGTCGTCCGCGTCGGCAAACCGTAACAGCCGGCGGCCGACAATTCGACATCGGCCGGCGCGGCGCGCGATCCACTGGCGCCGGGAGCGGGTAGAGTGACTTCCCATGTTCGACGGTCGGACGAAGATCATCGCGACGCTGGGGCCCGCGCTCGATTCCGAAGGCGTCCTGGAACGCCTGCTCGACTCGGGCGTCGACGTGTTGCGCGTGAACCTGTCTCACGCGCCGCCGCGCGATCAGGCGGCGCGCGTGCGCCGCGCGCGCGCGCACCGGCCCGACATCGCGGTGCTCGCCGACCTGGGCGGTCCCAAGCTGCGGCTCGGCGAGCTGCGCGAAGAGATCAAGATCCGCGCCGGCGACATGATCACGCTGGGCGCGGGCGGCGTACCCGTCGCCGATCCGTCGCTCTACGACCGCGTGCGCGTGGGCGACCCGGTCTACATCGCCGACGGTACGCTGGACCTGGTGACCAGCGAGGTCGCGGGCGACCGCATCGTCTGCCGCGTGCGCGTGGGCGGGACGCTGCGCTCGCGCAAGGGGATCAACCTGCCGATGGACACGTCGTCGCTGCCGGCGCTGACCGAGAAGGACCGCACCGACCTCGCCGACATCGGCGTGCTCGCGCCCGACTACATCGCGCTGTCGTACGTGCGCCACGAAAAGGACATCGCCGACGTGCGCCTGCTGACGCAGCTGCCGATCGTCGCCAAGATCGAGAAGCAACAGGCGCTCGAGCGCATCGACGCGATCCTCGAAGCCGCGGACGCGATCATGGTGGCGCGCGGCGATCTCGGCGTCGAGATCCCGATCGAGAAGGTGCCGGCGACGCAGAAGCGGCTCATCCGCGCCGCCAACCGCGCCGGCCGCCCGGTGATCACCGCGACGCAGATGCTGGTGTCGATGGTGTCGAGCCCGCTGCCGACGCGCGCCGAGGTCACCGACGTGGCCAACGCCGTGCTCGACGGCACCGACGCGGTGATGCTGTCCGAGGAGACCGCGGTCGGACACGACCCGGTCGGCGCGGTGCAGATGATGAGCCGCCTGCTGTGCGAGACCGAGCCGCTGCTGCTCGCGCACGAGGCGCCGGTGCGTCGCGACGAGGCCAACGCGCTCGCGCACGCGGCCGCGACGCTGGCCGACGAGCTCGACGCGGCGGCGATCATCGTGCCGACGCGCACCGGCGTGTCGGCAGAGCGGCTGGCGGCGTTCCGGCCGCGCCGTCCAATCCTCGCGTACAGCCGGGTGCCGGCGACGACGCGGCGCTTGCACCTGATCTGGGGCGTGCACGCGATCGACCTGCGCCCGGTGCCGGGGCTGGACTCGCTGCACGCGACGCTGGCCGCCGCTGGCCGCGATCTGCCGCCCGGGTCGAGGGCCGTGGTGCTGGACATAGCACCGGCCGGTTCTGGCGCGCCGTCGCTGGTGAACGCGATCAAGTTCTGATCCTCCCGCACCGGCGCCGTTCCTGGTCACCCACCCCGGTGCGGGCCTCCCGCCAACATCTCGGCAACCGACGCCAGCAATGTCTCGAGCTCGAAGGGCTTCTCGATGACGCGGTCGTGGGTCACGCCGAGCGCGGCGCGGCGCTTGGGCGGCACGCCGGTCATGAACGTGATCGGCACGGACGGGAAGAGCGCCGCCAGCTGGGCGGCCAGCTGCGCGGGCCCCGCCGATCCCGATACCATGAGATCGCTGAGCACGCCCGCGGGATCGAGCCCGCGCTCCGCCTCCGCGCGCGCGGCGTGAACGTCGCGCACGAGCTCGGGGCGGTAGCCAGCCTCGCGCAACACCTGGGCGACCAGCCCACCGATGTGCAAATCGTCTTCGATGATCAGGATGACTTTGTCTGGCATTGACTTCCGCGCCGCGGGAAGAAAGAATTGCGGCCCGAGTTGAAGACAACAATTCTCTCGGCGTCAACACCCGGCAAGACCAGGATCGACGGTTCACGCGCGCTCGTGCGGCTGGGGTTGATCTCTCTTCTTGCGCGCTCGCCCCGCGGTATGGCAAGGGGAGTCTCGATAGTCGTGGTGGCCGCGCCGGCCTCCTGCGGTCTCGATCAAGGAGGAGTCTAAGCGATGAGTGCGCCTACGCGTCCCGGCCCCAAGCAAACCAAGTTCATCTTCGTGACCGGCGGCGTCGTGTCGTCGCTGGGCAAGGGGCTGGCATCGGCCAGCATCGGCAGCCTGCTCGAGGGACGCGGGCTCAAGCTCACGATCCAGAAGCTCGACCCCTATCTGAACGTCGACCCGGGCACGATGAACCCGCTGCAGCACGGCGAGGTCTTCGTCACCGACGACGGCGCGGAGACCGATCTCGATCTCGGCCACTACGAGCGCTTCATCTCGCAGCGCATGACCAAGCTCAACAATGCGACGTCCGGCCAGATCTACCAGACGGTGATCCAGAAGGAGCGGCGCGGCGAGTACCTCGGCGGCACGGTGCAAGTGATCCCGCACGTCACCGACGAGATCAAGGCGCGCATTCTCGCGTGCGCCAAGGGCAACGACGTGGTGATCGTCGAGGTCGGCGGCACCGTCGGCGACATCGAGTCGCTGCCGTTTCTCGAGGCGATTCGCCAGCTCCGGCTGGAGGTGGGGCAGGGTAACGCGCTGTCGGTGCACGTGACGCTGGTGCCCTTCATCGGCGCCGCGGGCGAGCTCAAGACCAAGCCGACGCAGCACTCGGTGATGAAGCTGCGCGAGATCGGCATTCAGCCGGAGATCTTGCTCTGTCGCTCGGATCGCCCGATCGAGCCCGCGCTGAAAAAGAAGATCGCGCTCTTCACCAACGTCGCGCCCGATGCGGTGTTCAGCGCCGAGGACGTGTCGTGCATCTATGAAGTGCCGATCCGCTTCCATGACGAGGGCGTGGACGACAAGATCGCCGAGCTGCTGAATATCTGGACGCGCGCGCCGGAGCTGACCGGCTGGGAGCGCGTCGTGCATCGCCTGAAGAGCCCGCAGGCCGAGGTCGACATCGGCTTGGTCGGCAAGTACGTCGATCTCGTCGAGTCGTACAAGAGCCTCAACGAGGCGCTGATTCACGGCGGCATCGGCAACGACTGCCGTGTCATCCTGCACCACATCGACTCGGAGGAGATCGAGAAGCGGGGCGCCAAGGAGATGCTGGGCGCCGTCGACGGGATCCTGGTGGCGCCCGGCTTCGGCACGCGCGGCAGCCAGGGAAAGATCGAAGCGGTGCGCTACGCGCGCGAGGGCAACGTGCCGTTCTTCGGCATCTGTCTCGGCTTGCAGATGGCGGTCGTCGAGTTCGCGCGCAACGTCGCCGGTCTCAAGGGCGCGAACTCGACCGAGTTCGATCCGGCTGCGCCGTATCCCGTGATCGACTTCCTGCCCGAGCAGCGCACCGTGACCGAGAAGGGGGCCACCATGCGGCTCGGGGCCTTTCCGTGCGTGCTCGCGCCCGGCTCGCGCGCGGCCGCTGCCTACGGCTCGACCGAGATCAGCGAGCGCCACCGGCACCGCTACGAGGTCAACAACGACTTCCGCGACGCGCTGACTCGGAACGGCATGGTGATCTCGGGTACGTCACCCGACCGCCGCCTGGTCGAGATGATCGAGCTGCCCTCGCACCCCTACTTCGTCGGATGCCAGTTCCACCCCGAGTTCAAGTCGCGGCCCCAGGATCCGCACCCCTTGTTCCAGTCGTTCGTGGGTGCCGCACTGCGTGCCCGTCTCGCCTCGCACCGCCCGGCCGTCGCGCATATGGCATAGTTGCTGCGCCGCGGTCGTGGCTGCCGGCCGTCACGCACAAGTGACCGTACCGCCTTGGGACTCGTCCTCAAGGCAGCGTAGTCACCGGGCGTGGGGTCTATCCTCAACCGTGACAAGCAGGTGACTGCAATACATGTACCACCCGATGGTTGGAGCTTTACCCGGTTGGCTGCCAGGTGCTAAAAGTACAAGGTCTGGCCGCCTGTCGGGACAGCGCAGGCGGTTGTAGGGGAGGAAAAGAATGTCGATTGAAATCAAGCAGCATCTGAAGCTTTCGCAGCAGCTGGTGATGACCCCCCAGCTGCAGCAGGCGATCAAGCTGTTGCAACTCTCCCGGATGGAGCTGGTCGACATGGTCCGGGACGAGATGCTCGAGAACCCGATTCTCGAGGACTCGGTCGAATCAGGCAATGAACAGGCCAAAGGGGCGGAGACGGCGGCGCCGGCGGAGGCGGTCGGGAACGACGTCGAGCGGGTGGGAGAGACCGAGACCCCGATGGCGGAGATCCCCACCGACAAGGTCGACTCGACGGCCGAAGTGAAGGTCGACACACGCTCGAACGAAGCGGTCGCCGACTTCGACTGGGACACCTACCTCGACAACCAGGCCCAGGCGGCCCCCATGCCGTCCTACAAGTCGAACAACGACGATCTTCCGTCGCTGGAGTCGACGCTGACCCGCGGCACGTCGCTGTTCGACCACCTGGAGTGGCAGTTGAAGCTGTCCCACTTCACCCGCGAGCAGGACGGGATCGCGATGCTGATCATCGGCAACCTGACGCCAGACGGCTACCTGCAAGAGCCGGTCGAGGAGCTGGCCGAGGAGGCCGAGGTCTCGGTCGAACTGGCCGAGGGCGTGCTGCGCAAGATTCAGGAGTTCGACCCGGTGGGCGTGGCGGCACGTACTCTGCAAGAGTGCCTGCTGATCCAGGCGCGCCACATCGGCGCCGACGACGACGTGGTGATTGGCATCATCGAGCGGCACCTGCCCAACCTCGAGAAGAAGAACTACGGCGCGATCGCCAAGGATCTCGCGCAGCCGGTCGAGGAGATCTACGAGGCGGCCAAGGTCTTGCAGACGTTCGATCCCAAGCCCGGGCGGCAGTACACGTCGGAGGAGCCGACGTACATCACGCCCGACGTTTACATTCACAAGGTGGGCGACAAATATTTCGTCGTGGCCAACGACGATGGTCTGCCGAAGCTGAAGATCTCCGACTTCTACCGCACCGCGCTCGCGGGCGGCTCGAAGGCGCGCGAGTACATCCAGGAGAAGCTGCGCAGCGCGCAGTGGCTCATCCGCTCGATCCAGCAGCGCCAGCGCACCATCGTGCGCGTGACCGAGTCGATCCTGAAGTTCCAGCGCGACTTCTTCGACAAGGGCACGGCGCACCTAAAGCCGCTGATCCTGCGCGACGTGGCCGAGGACATCGGCATGCACGAGTCGACGGTGTCACGCGTCACCACGAACAAATACGTGCACACGCCGCAGGGGATCTACGAGTTGAAGTACTTCTTCAACTCCGGCATCTCGCGCACCGACGGCGACGATCTCGCGTCGGAGGCGGTGAAGCTGAAGATCCGGCAGATCATCGCGCAAGAGAACGCCAAGCACCCGCACTCCGACCAGCGCATCGTCGAGCTCTTGCGGGATCAGAACATCGAAATCGCGCGCCGAACTGTTGCGAAGTACCGTGAGCAGCTTAGGATCCTGTCGAGCAGCAAACGTCGCCAAGTGTTTTAAAGCGCGACGAAAAAGAATGTCCGTCGACAAAAACTAGGGTAAAAGCGTCCCGGCTCGGGGCCGACAGAGAACCTAAGGAGAGTCATGCAGCTCTCGACAACCTTTCGCCACATGGATGCCTCACAGGCGGTGCGCGACTACGCCGAAGAGAAGCTAGACAAGATTCGGAAGTATTTTCAGAAGGACCCCATCGCGGCCCACGCGGTCTTCGCTGTCGAGCGCGGCTTTCATCACGTCGCCGACATCAACATCACGCTGCCGAACGGCATCGTGATCAACGCCAAGGAGACGACCGAGGACATGTACTCGTCGATCGACCTGGCGACGGCGCGCATCGAGCGACAGGTCCGCAAGTGGAAGGACAAGATCCGCGACCACAAGCCGCACGGTGGCCCGTCGGTGTCGGTGCGCGAGATGGTGATCCTGGCCGAGGAGCTGGAGCCGCGGCCGGTCGGCGCGCCCGTCGACACCACGCCGAACCGCAGCGCCGCCAAGCCTGCCGTCGCGTCGCCGGCAGCGGCCGCGTACCGGGTCGTGAAGGATGAGACCTTCACCGCGCGGTCGATGAAGGTCGAGGACGCGGTGATGCAGCTCAATCTGCTGGGCGATGAGCTCCTGGTCTTCACCGACATCAACAGCCAGACCATCTCGGTTCTGTACCGGCGCAAGGACGGAAACTACGGCCTCATCGAGACCGGCCGGGAAGTCACCGGGCGGACGCCCGACCGTTCCGGGGCGCGCCCCTGAGCCCGGTTTTGTGATACAGACGGCGCGACGGTAGAGCCCAGATGAAGGTCATCGATTTTCTTCAACCCCGGCGGATCGTTGCGCACCTGAACGCGCGCACCAAGCCGGGGGTGCTGTCCGAGCTGGCGAGCCACCTGGCCCAGCAAGAGCCCGGTGTGGACGCCGATTCGCTGCGCAAGGTGCTCGAGGAGCGCGAGCTGCTGGCGTCGACGGCGATCGGCGACGGCATCGCCATCCCGCACGGCAAGCTGGATTCGGTCGGCCACCTGGTCGGCACGCTCGGGCGGTCGGTCGAGGGGATCGAGTTCGAGTCGATCGACGGCAAGCCGACGCACCTCATCTTCATGCTGGTGGCGCCGGCGAGCTCGACCGGCGTGCACCTCAAGGCGCTCGCGCGCCTGTCGCGCCTGTTCCGCGACGCCGACTTCCGGCAGCGCCTGCTCGCTGCCCCGGATCCGGCGGCGATGTACCAGGTGATCGCAGACGAAGACGCGAAGTACTAGGCCGGGGCCGATGGCCCCTCATCCGGGGAAATCGCGCACGACGTCAGAACCGCGGTAGACTCCGCGCCGATGCTGACTGTGCGGTCGCTCCTGGACGAAGGATCCGGGCTCAAGCTCGTGCTGCTTGCCGGCGAATCGGGGCTGGGACGGCGGCTCACGATCCACCGGATCCAGAAGCCGGGGCTCGCGCTCGCCGGCTACGTGCGCCAGGTGCACCCGGAGCGCGTCCAGGTCCTGGGCGCCACGGAGATCTCCTACCTCGGCACGCTCGCTGACGAGGAGGCGCGGCGCTCGCTCGAGGCTTTCATCGCGCTCAACCCGGCGTGCGTCGTCGTGACCAAGGGGCTCGAGGTGCCGCGCATGCTGCTCGACATCGCCGACCGCAGCGGCGTGCCGGTGCTGCGCACGCCGCTGGTCTCGTCGGCGGCGATCGACGCCATCCAGAAGCACCTGGAGCTGCAGCTGGCACCGACCGCGAGCATCCACGCCGTGCTCATGGATGTGCTCGGCGTCGGCGTCCTCCTCCTCGGCAAGAGCGGCATCGGCAAGTCGGAGGCGGCGCTCGACCTCATCATGCGCGGCCACCGCCTGGTCGCCGACGATCTGGTCGAAGTCCGGCGCACCTCGGGTGACGTGCTCGTGGGCTGGGCGTCGGAGCTGATCAAGCACCACATGGAGGTGCGCGGCCTCGGCATCATCAACATCAAGGACATGTTCGGCGTCGCCGCCGTGCGCGACGAGAAGAAGATCGAGCTCGTGCTCGAGCTCCTGCGCTGGGACCAGACCGAGAGCCACGACCGGCTCGGCCTCGACGAGATGGTCTACCCGATCCTCGACGTGCCGGTGCCGCTTTTGCGCATTCCGGTCAGCCCGGGCCGCAACGTGAGCTCGCTGATCGAGGTCGCCGCGCGCAACCGGCTGTTGCAAGTGCGCGGCCACCACTCGGCGCGCGAGTTCCAGGAGCGCCTCGACCGGGCCCTCGCCGATGCGCGCGAGCGCCGCTGGAGGGACGACGTCGAATGAGGTTGGTAGTGGTGACCGGCGTCTCCGGCGCCGGCAAGTCGACCGCGCTGCGCGCGCTGGAGGACCTCGGCTATTACTGCGCCGACAATCTCCCGATGCCGCTCCTGCCCAAGTTCGTCGAGCTCTTGTCGACGCGGGCCGAGATCGACCGTGCCGGGCTGGTGATCGACGCGCGCGGCGGCGAGTTCCTGCAGGACACAACGGCGATCCTGGCCGGCATCCGGGCAGCCGGGCACTCGCTCGAGGTCCTGTTCCTCGACGCCGGCGACGACATCCTGCTGCGGCGCTTCTCCGAGACCCGACGGCGTCACCCTTTGTCCGACACCGACATCCGCTCCGGGCTGCGCGCCGAGCGCGATCAGCTGACGCTGCTGCGCCAGGAAGCCAACGCCATGGTCGATACCGGCGCGCTGACGGTGCATCTTTTGCGCGCGCTGATGCAGGAACGCTACGGCAGCGCCGAGGACGATCTGTCGGTGACGCTGGTGTCGTTCGGGTTCAAGCACGGTCTGCCCACCGAGGCCGACGTCGTGCTGGACGTCCGCTTCTTGCCCAACCCGTTCTTCGTCCCCAACTTGTCGGCACTGTCGGGTGAAGACGAGGCCGTCTTTTCGTTCGTCATGCAGAATCCGGATACCCGCGCGTTCGTCGACAAGGCGGAAGAGCTGCTGCGCCTGTCGATCCAGGGCTTCCGGCGTGAGGGGAAGTCGTATGCCACCGTGGCCATCGGCTGCACGGGTGGCCGTCATCGTTCGGTAGTCATCGCCAAGGAGCTGGGCCAGCGCCTGCGCAAGGACATCACGATCTCGATCCGCCACCGCGATATCCAACGCACCGGCGCCGCTTGATCGAGATTGGACTACAATAGATGCTTCGACCATGTCGGCATCCGACGATAGTGATCCTGTGATCGGCGTCGTCGTCGTTACCCACGGCGGCGCAGGGCAATGTCTACTCCATGCGGCCGGGACCATCGTGGGCCCGCTCGAGGCGACGGAGGCGGTGAGCGCGGAGATGGAGGATTCGTTCGAGGAGGTGATCCGTCACGTCGAGCAGGCCTGCACCGACGTCGATCACGGCGCCGGTGTGGTCATCCTGGTCGACATCCACGGCTCGTCTCCGTTCCAGGCTTGTCTCGCCATGCTCGACGGCACGCGCACCGTCGAGATCGTCTGCGGCGTCAATCTGCCGATGCTGCTCAAGCTCGCGACCGTCGACCGGCGCGATCTGCGGCCATACGAGCTGGCGGAATTGCTGCGCGACGTGGGCCGGCGTTCGATCCGGCTCGGGTCCGAGCTCACGGGCAAGATCGCCCTTCAAGAGTCACGCTAAAATGACACCGACTCCCGCCAACCCAGAATCGTCACGTACCGTCACCATCCTCAACAAGCTGGGGATGCACGCGCGCGCCGCCGTGAAGTTCGTCCAGACCGCCAACCGCTTTCGTTGCGAGGTCAAGGTGGTCAAGGACGACCAGGAAGCCAACGGCAAGAGCATCATGGGCTTGCTGACGCTGGTCGCGGCGCATGGCGTGACCATGACCATCGTGTGCGCCGGTGACGACGCACCGGCCGCGGTCGACGCTCTGGCAGCGCTGGTCGGCACCGGGTTCGGGGAAGGGGTCGATCCCTGATGCTCACGCCTGCCCTGATGCTCACGCCTGCCCTGATGCTCACGCCTGCCCTGATGCTCACGCCTGCCCTGATGCTCACGCCTGCCCTGATGCTCACGCCTGCCGTGACCCCGAGGCTCGGCTGACGTGGAGCGGCTCGTCGGCGTAGGCGCCTCGCCCGGCATCGCCGTCGGCGTCGCCCACGTCCTCGGCAGCCGCGTCGACGTCCATGAGCGCCGCATCCCCGCCGACTCCGTCGACGCCGAGCTCAAGCGTTTCGAGGACGCGCTGGCGCAGACGGACGCGCAGCTGGCGCGCATCCAGCAGCAGATCGCCGAGCGCGAGGGCGACGAGCACCAGTACCGCATCCTCGAGGCGCACCGGCTGATGCTGTCCGACGTGCACCTGACCGACCAGGCCAAGCGGTACATCCGCGAGGACAAGACGTCGGCCGACTGGGCGGTGCGCCGCGCGCTCGACCAGATCCAGTCGGTCTTCGACCGCATCGAGGATCCGTACTTCCGCGAGCGGCGCAGCGACATAGCCATGGTCGGCGAGCGGCTGCTGCGCAACCTGCTCGGCATGGTCGAGTCGTCGGTCGACGAGACGCCCAAGGGCAGCATCGCCGTCGGGCACGACCTGTCGCCTGCCGATATCGCGCAGCTGGGGCGCGCCGAGGCGGCCGGCTTCTGCACCGAGGGTGGTGGCCGCACGTCGCACACCGCGATCGTGGCGCGCGCGCTGGGGTTGCCGCTGGTCGTCGGCGTCGAGCGCCTGGGCAACCGTGTCTGGTCGGGCGTGACGGTGATCGTCGACGGCAACCGCGGCGAGGTGATCCTCGACCCCGACGCCGAGGCGCTGCGCCGCTACATGGCGCGCGCCGACGTGGAGCGCGCCCGGGCGCACCGCCTGTCGGCGATGCGCGACACGCCGTCGGCGACGGTCGACAGAACGGCGATCCACCTGGCGGCCAACGTCGAGATGCTCGAGGAGATCCCGATCGCCGTCGATCTCGGCGCCGAGGCGGTCGGTCTGTTCCGCACCGAGTTCCTGTACCTCGAGCGTCCCCAGCTGCCCAGCGAAGAGGAGCAGTACCAGCACGCGGTCGCGGCGTTGAAGAGCGTCGGCGGCCGGCCGATCACGTTCCGCACGCTGGATCTCGGCGGTGACAAGCTACCCGCCGCCGTGCGCATGCCGAGCGGCGCGAATCCCGCGATGGGGCTGCGGTCCATTCGCTTCTCGCTCCACCGCGTCGACATCTTCCGCACGCAGCTGCGCGCGCTCTACCGCGCGTCGGTCGAGGGGCCGATGTCGATCCTGTTCCCGCTGATCTCGGGCGTCGCCGAGCTGCGGGCCGCCAAGCGCGTCTGCGCGGACGTGTGCACCGAGCTGGCCGCCGAAGGCATCGCGCACGACCCAAAGGTCCCGATCGGCACAATGGTGGAGACGCCCAGCGCCGCGTTCATCGCCGATCTGCTCGCCGCCGAGTGCGACTTCTTGAGCATCGGCACCAACGATTTGATCCAGTACGCGCTGGCGGCCGACCGCGAGGACGAGCACGTCGGCTACCTCTATCACCCGCTGCACCCGGCGATCCTGCGCGCGCTCAAGCAGATCGTCGAAGGCGCGGGGCGCGCCAACAAACCGGTCGCGATGTGCGGTGACATGGCGGGCGATCCCCTGCTGGCGTGGATGCTGATCGGGATCGGCCTGCGCCAGCTGTCGATGGCGCCGCGCCAGATCCCGGTGCTGAAGTCGATCATCCACTCGACGAAGATAGCCGACGCCGAGCGGCTGGCGCGCGCCGCGATGGAGCTACGTACCGAGACCGAGGTCGAAGAGCTCGTCTACGGCACGATGCGGGAGCGCTTTCCGCTCGAGCTCACCGACGAGGACGCGAGCTGATCCGCGCGGCTCGCGCCGCCGACGCCACCGCGCTGCAGGCCCTGTGGCGGCAAAGCGAGGACCTCCACGCCACGCTGGCGCCCGGTTACTTCAGGCCGCCCAGTGCCGTGCCACGCCCGTCGAGCACCTTCGGAGGCGATCCGCACGCGAGCATGCTTGTCGCCGAGGCCGAAGGCCGGCGTGCGGCGGCGGCGCCGCCACCGTTGCTGGGGGCGGTCCTGGTGCGCATCTACGACACGCCTGCCGACCCGGCGATGGTGGCGTCCCGGCGCGCGCACATCGAGGCGCTGATCGTCGACCACCAGCACCGCCGCAACGGTATCGGCACCGCGCTGATGGATGCGGCGACGACGTGGGCGCGCGCGCGCGGCGCCGTCGAAGTCGTGCTCACGGTCTGGGCCGGCAACGCCGCCGCCGAGGCGTTTTATGAACGGCTCGGCTACCGGGCTGTTTCGCGCGTGCTCTCGAAGTCGATCGGTTGAGCTGGACGCGGCAGCAGGAGACGTCCGGCGATGAGCCCGGCGAGCGCCGCGACCGCCGACGCGGCCAGGATCCCGAGCCGAGCCGTCGCCAGCGCCGATCCGGGCGAGAGCGCCAGCGAGGTCATGAAGAGCGACATGGTGAACCCGGTTCCGGCGATCACGCCCAGCACCAGCATGCCCGACCAGGACGTGCCGTCGGGTAGTCGGGCCAGGCGCAGGCGCACCGCGA
>Ga0265342_10003775_pt1 | contig 12222 bp, 21 predicted proteins | sample 4CB327metaG_FD_203125 | JGI IMG/M metagenome (GOLD analysis project Ga0265342, IMG submission 203125) | Rhizosphere microbial communities from Carex aquatilis grown in University of Washington, Seatle, WA, United States - 4-CB3-27 metaG | ecosystem: Host-associated > Plants > Roots >...
ACCCACGAGATGTATTCTGTGAAATAGCAAGATTGCTACTAGGTTGTTGATAGGGTACTAACGATGTAAACGCATTACCCGCGCGCGCGTAAGGTACTAGTCCACTCATGTGATTATGAGTATACCATGTATAAAACACAATGTCAAGCGATTATTCCATAGAATATGACTATTATTCCTCATCTTCCTCTTCTTCATTATCATCATCTAAATGTGGTTTTGGCTTAGCAGGACCTTCTAAACGCCCCATTGCCTCATCTTCTGTAATCTCAAACAATCCAGATTCAACCATTTCAAAATACTGTGAAATAGGTGCTGGACCATTACGATTCTTTTCAATATGAAGGCGTCTTGGATCTGTAGGACCATCTCCTAATATTTCAAACATTGCTGTAGCATCGACAGCATGTTTCATTTTATTCAATCCAGCATGGTCACCACTTTTCGTTACTTGATTGATAACGATAGTTGGTGCATTGAGTCTTACAGTGTAATCCTTGAAACGTTGACAGATAGTGACTGCTTCATTCATATCCTCACCAGACCATTTAGTTACAGAATCAAGAATTGTGAGACATGGTTTATAGTGAAGTAACATCTCACCAATGTCATGTTGCACACCACCCATAGCTTTAACGATATGAATCAATGGCATATGTTTCAACTGTAATCGTGTTGCTGTATCATTCAATTCTGAATAGTGTTGCTCATTTGCAATATACAACACTAACTGATTGAATATTCCAGCAAATATATCAGACAATTGTAGACACAATGTAGTCTTGCCTGCACCTGGATCACCAGCAAGAAGTATGACTGCTGTTTTAGCAATACCTTTACCACCACCAAAACATTTATCAACAATTCCTGTCAACACACGTTCAACCGGCACAGCATCTTTGCCACCCAACGGTTGAACACAGTCATTCATACTCATACCCGAAGCTGATGCAACATTCCACATTCTACACTTAGGATTTACACACCGATACTTCCCCTCTAACAACATATGGTTACAATGAATACATTTCATAAATTAACCATTTCTGAATTCCGTGGAATATGATTCCAAAGAATGCTCTTGCCAATCCTCGCTTATCCGTAAATCCATTTTTATGTAAACTAATGGGCCTTCTTGGTTGCCATTCTCTTCTGGCATGTTCGCAATAATAAAAACTGCAAGGGGGCCTAATCGAAACCCAAATGTCAACGCTCGACCTTTACTGGTTTCAATTATTTTTGAACGTGTTCGTAACTGCATTTCTTTACGTTTCATATTACTGGTATCCTTTTATGAATCATTTGATACAATTCTTATTTGCGGAATATTATTCATATTTTGCAAAATCTGAGGGTTGACACCCGCTAAATATTATGATATGATTGTAATCTGCGAATGGGGAGGATTATCTTCTCTTCGCATATTCCGCGGAATGAACCGCAATTGAAAGAATAGATACATGTCAAAGAAAAAGACTGGCGACACAAGCAACAGCGAAATGACACTTGAAGCTGATGATGATAACATTGTAGATCCAAACCTTGAACCGCAAGCTGATGATTTTGAAGAAGAAGCTGGTTTCGAATTCGACTCTAGTTTGCTCCTAGAGGGCATCAAGCTTGTTGATCTTGCGCCAGATTTCGTACGGCCTGAAGGATTCCTTATGGTTCCACGGCTCAACAAAAAGACTGGTGAAGTTTCTCCAATGACCACAACGTTCGTTGGCATCCTTCACGATATTATTCCGTGGAAAGATAACCGTGGCAAGGAACGTCTATGGTTTGCATTTGAAGCTACAGCCGCCGTTCCCGGAACATTTCTAACCGGGAAAGACGAAAAGAACGTTGAATTCAAGAAGCCTGTAGAAAAGGGTGCTCGTGTTGGTATTTCAGGTTCAGGTGCTATCAACGCACTAAAGACCAAACGTGGACATTTCGTTGCTTTGCATTGGACGGGTAACAAGGTCACTGTGAAAAATGGTGACATGTGGGAAGTCAAGGCTAAAATTAGCGAAAAGCCAGTCATAGAAATCAATGGTCCTTCGACCACTTCCCAGGATCGAGAATCATAAGATTTCAAAAAGGACGGCCCCACGTGTTTTTGCACTTGGGGCCGTCTGACGTCTGAGGAGATAGCGGCTCACCCAATACGCCATTTCATATGGTAAGGATAGCAAAAAAATCGCGTTCTGTCAAGGGGGTAAAAGGACAGAACAAGCCTAAAAGCCCACCGCGATATACTATCCGAAAAGACTCGCTGGACCGACGCTATGCCATTGATAAGCGTACTGGTCGGCGAGTTTCTGTTTTAGTAGCAGACGCTGAACGAGCCAAACGTAAGAAAACAGCTCAAAAGACTAAACCTTCTCAGCGTACCACTAAAAAAGACTTAGACCAGCGCTATGAAATCATTGATAAGCGTACTGGCAAGCGGGTAAAAGCTGATAAGATATTCCGTGGAATAACGCCTTCAAAACCTGCTAAAGCTAAGAAACAACATAAAACTACTAAGAGTAAGTCTTCCACTTCAAAGCGTCGTGAAGCTGCTAAAAAAGGATGGGAAACTCGGCGCAACAAGAAATACCTCCAATCATATCTTGAAAAAGTCTCTAAAGTTCCAATCAAGCCAATTGTACAAGAGCCTGAAGTTGAATGGAGACCGCCAACATTTGAGGAATTAATTGGACCGCTCATCCCTGAAGGGGTGAGAATGGAAAGTCTTGAAGAAGGCATTGCAGAACGTGCTGCTAAATATCCAAAGGTTGCAGAAGTTGCAATGTTAGCTTTTCTAAGACTGACCGCTGAAATTAATGATAGAAGATATGCAATTATGATGGGACAACCAACATCTCCAATCCCTACACCACGATTCGACCGTTTATACGGTTCAGGACATGGCGAATTTGTTCGTACTAATTACTTTGCGCAAGCTAAAAATCTAGTAGAATTAGATGCTATAAACCAAACATTGGCTGAAGATGAGGATAATGATTACAACATGCGTGAACTTTATACCTTATATTTTAGTCCAGATGTAATGTAACATGTCCGCTAATGTTCGTAACATACATTGTAAAGAAAGAGTACTAAACATCAAATTAGTACACTTCTACATATTCTTACTGTCAAGACCTTTAATGCCAGAAATTCGACGGGAAATAATACGTCGGTGTTCTAACATGAAATGTAATGGGTGTGGAACTTTAGTGCTTGATCATCAGTACGATGACAATCGAGATATAGCGCTAAATTGGGCTAGTAATTGTGCAATAGTCCCCTCAGAGAAAGTTATTAAAACTATACTAAGTGAGGCAAAAAAGAAATGGCCAAAATTGAAAATCGTCCGATGAAAAGATACCTGATACTTGTTCAACACGAGGTGATTATGTACGGTGAAGACGAAAAGGCTGCCACGAGCAGCCTTTTGCACAGTAAGTTCATGCGTGACCGCACTAACGTCAAGTGTGTATACGTACAAGAACTACCATTACATGATAAACAAGAACCAATCATTGATGTAAGAACGGCTCCAGGATCATGACATTAAATGAATTAGGTAAATTAGCCAATGAAAACGCTAAAGCTCATGGATTCTATGATATACCAGAAGCAATTAAAACCCTTCCAAGTTGGGTAATAAAAATTCTTGAATCAGTAGGATTCAAAGTAAACCCAATACCTCAACAGATAGCATTAATGCATTCTGAATTATCTGAAGCCCTTGAATGCTATCGAGACGGTGAAATGGAACTAACGTTCAATGATAAAGGTAAACCATTAGGATACCCATCTGAACTAGCTGATGTTATTATTCGCATTGTTGACCAAGCACATGACCTTGGAATTGACCTAGATGCAGCAGTTGCAGCAAAAATGTCTTACAACATATCTAGACCCTATAAACATGGTCGTAAAGTATTATAAAGATAAACCATTCCGTGGAATAAAAGTCATGAAGATAACAATCAAACATAAGAATCAAATTATTGTAACACTTGATGATGAACATATAACAGATTCACAACTTTGGGATAATTTGATAGAAGAAATTATAGAATATACTAAACACCTTCATGCTACTGAAGGTGGTATGACAATCATAACCCTAGAAAGTAAAACTGCTCCTATAATCTAAACCTATGAAGATAGATCATACCTTCAAAGGCAACGAGCAATACTGTGAACAATGCAAAGCTCCGCGTAACTTGCATAGAGGAAAACATGCATACGTTCGTAGACCTAAAGATACAATCCCTATAACATTCGTTGGTATTGACGGTGAAGGCACTACAGACCACTTTGGACCATGGCCTGGGAAACACCGCTATACAATGCTCTGTGCAGCCGATGAATTCGGTCGTAAATATAGTGTCAAGAATCCTAAAGGTTTGACAACCCAAGAATGTTTCAAATTCATTCTCGCATTACCTCATAAAAATACGAAGATATTTGCCTATTCATTTGGTTATGACCTAACAAAGATTCTAGAGAATGTTGACGACGCAACTCTATACAAGCTGGTTCGTCCAGAATTACGACGTCGCGTTCAAAAGAATGGTCAAAAGGTTCAGGTTCCCGTATACTGTCCACCTTCAAAACCTAAATACTGTCTTGATTGGATGAATGGACGATTCACAATCAAGAAATTAGAAGGTACTGAAATTGTTGTAGACCAAGATACTGGACAACCTACAACAGCATTCAAATGGAGCCCAGCCAATATTATTAATGATGTGTGGAAATTCTTTCAAGGAAAATTCACAGCAGCCCTTGAAGACTGGAAGGTACCCGACAACGTTTCTAAAGACGAACGCAAAGTCATTCTCGACCGCATGCGTGAAATGAAGGACCAGCGTTCAAATTTTGACCAATTGACTGAAGAGGAGATTGAAGAATATTGTTTTGGCGAATGCCGATACATGGCAAATCTTGCTAGAAAACTAACTGAAGCGCATATAAAGGCTGGAATACCGCTCAAAAATTACTTTAGTGCTGGGTCAAGCGCCGAAGCAATGATGCTTGTGATGAAAATCAAAGACCATGTCAAACAAGCAAGAGCTGATAATCCAACACCTTCCTCCTCCGAGGATTCCCCAGGGTCAAATTCCGTGGAATATGTGCAACGATGTGCATTTTTTGGCGGTCGTTTTGAAATAGGGCGCATTGGTCCTGTACATGGCGAGATATTCAACTATGACATATCGTCTGCATATCCCTTTCAACTAACATTCCTTCCTTGTCTTATTCATGGCAAATGGGAACACACTACTGACCGTAAAGCCATTAAACACGCACGAACCGCTATTGTTCATTACACACTTGGCGAACCTACAATCAAACGACCGTGGGCACCGTTTCCGTTTCGTCTCAAAAATGGTAGCATTGCCTTTCCAGAAACCAGTGGCGGTGGGTGGGTATGGCGAGAAGAATATCTAGCTGGTGAAAAACTGTTTGAGAACGTTGGTTTTCAAGAAGCTTGGCTCTATCATTGTGATTGTGACTGTCAACCATTCAAAGACATTCCAAAATACTACTCCTATCGCATCTTCATTGGTAAAGAAGGCCCTGGCATCGTAGTAAAATTAGGAGTCAATTCAAACTATGGCAAAACAGCTCAAACAATTGGAGGTGAGCCTGGTACTTTTCATTCTTGGATGTGGGCTGGCCTTATTACTAGTGGATGCCGTGCACAGGTCTTGGAATCCATGATGCTTCATAAAGACCTTGATAATCTTCTCATGGTTGCTACGGATGGCATTGCAAGCCTTGAACAATTGAAATTACCTAAACCACGTGATACTGGTACAGATTGGTTATCTTGTCCTGACCCAGACCCTAAAGATGTTACAGAAGCTCCTGAACTATTCAGAAAAGAAGGTTCACAATGGTTAGTCAATAAGCCGTTAGGTGGTTGGGAAGAAAAGATAATACGTAATGGTATGTTTCTCGCCAGGCCTGGCATATACTTTCCTCTCAACCCGACCAAAGCAGATATAAAACGCATTAGAGCACGTGGGTTAGGTCGTGCTGCTGTGTGGAATAACTGGGAGAAGATAGTCGAGGCCTTTAACGATAAACAGCCGGGCATACGTATACAGAACCTCAGTCTATTCCACGGAATAAAAACCAGCATAACCCGTAGCGGCAAACCAGGTGAATACAAGTACAATAGGTCTGATGAATATGGCCGCTGGTCAAGCAGACCCATTGATATGACGTTTAGCCCAATGCCAAAACGAGAACCGAAGATACTGGAAGGTGGACGGCTAACACTAAGAAAACTAGATGGGCTTGAAAGCGCCCCATACGATAAAGGGATACTATCGCCAGAAGCTATCCTACTACTACAGCAAGCACTAGAAGAAAGCGAACAGCCGGATGGTGGAGATCTATCCGACTGTGACGCCTGGGATGAGTAAAGGACCTACATATCATGACTACAACTACATGTCTAAACTGTCGAGGGGCCGGCCGGATATCGGCCAAGGGATACAACTGCAAAACTGTCTGCCCGGCCTGTATGGGTGTAGGCAAGATAAAACTGACTAGCCAACCTGACTGTTCGGATACCCGGTCAGTCCTTGCAAAACTGAGAGGCGAGCCGGCTGAACACATACTTGATGTACCAAACCGACAACATCCTACATAAACTTACCTTTACCTACATCTCCCTACCAGTATACCTACACATACCTACATGTAGGCTATAGGTAACCCTACATAAACCTACACCTACCTACATGTTACGTAACCGTTACGTAACCCCTGTTACGCACCAGCCCAGCGACCAAACCCTAGTAGTTTCGCACACTTAGCTCTAGCCGCGTAGCATCTTACGCGGCTAAGTGCGTAAAGTGCTTCCGATATTCCACGGCATAACACGTAGTTTCGGGCACTTAGGGGTTGGCATGAGGGTTGCAACTAGGTCTTATCGTAACGCGAAAGGAACCGGACCATGATAAGCCACGAAAAGTTCACGTATGACCTAGGCGACCTACACCTAACCAATGGTGATAAAGCTAAACTGGAAAGTGCGTTTGACGGGGCTGGCGAGTATCTAGTATGTTCGGACGAGATGGCCGACCAGCAAGCAAAAGGCGAGATACTATCTAACCTGTGGGCGTTCAAGGCTGACTTTCTAGCCAGTGAAACCGGACTGCCATCTGAAGCCTTCTCATGTATGCAAGAGAAGATGAGTAAAGACTGCAACGAAGCTGTTAGAGCACTTGTGAAGTCAACGTGCGGAGAAGACTCACTAGTTGACGCGGCCGTATCAGCTAACGGACGTGGACACTTTCTTGCATCATACGACAATGAGGAGATCTCATACATAACCAAGTCTGGCAAAACCGTCTACCTATACCGTTGCAACTAATATTCCACAGAATAGTTTGATACTTTGAGGCCGGCTAGACTCATTAGCCGCCCGAATAAGACTCAAACCACTAGGAGATAACATGCGAAAATATTACTCAGAACAAGGTGCTGAAAACTACGCAAGAGAAACCAGTCTACATTATGGTTGGAGCGTATTTAGTTCCGGTTGGTACGTAGGAACTAAAGAACAACTAAAAAACGTTGGAGTAACAGAGATACTAACGCCAGTTGAGGCCGGCTAGAACTACTAGCCGCCCGAATGGTCCTTCGACCATTCCGATGCGTTATAAGACTCAAACACTAGGAGATACTATGTCACACAGTGCTATCATGTATGATTCCGATATAGAAGACCAAACCGAACGAACAGTCTGCTCAACAGTATGTGTGGAATGTGGAACTAAGGTTGACTGGCCGAATGCACACCTAGCCTATCCGCTATGCCCGGACTGTGACTGTGTGGATGAGTTACCGCCAGTGTCAATCCTACCGCCGAGCACACCTGAACCGATTCAACCAATCAGAACTATTACACTGGTTCCTAGGTCAAACTAGTTTGACACTTTGAGGCCGGTCTATAACCAAACGACCGCCCGAATGAGATTCAAACTGTGACTCAGAGGAATGGTCGAAGGACCAAAAGGATACCACAATGTTAAGTGTAGCTAGAATCTTTGAAGAATCAAACGGATATCATGTTTGCAATGAAGAAAACGACACATTAGATGCCCGTGGTACAAGTTATGCAACTAAAGCTGAAGCACTACGCGCAGCCGATCGCATGGGGTACACTCATGCAATAGGGAGTGGTACTACATGGTCGAACGCTAAACAATCAGTGCAACGTATACCAGCACGTTACAGAGATTCCTAAACCGGCATGGTATCTGCATACAAGTGAAGTTTGATACTTTGAGGCCGGTCTATAACCAAACGACCGCCCGAATAAGATTCAAACTATGGTCCTACTAGAAAGGATACTACAATGTACGCTAAAGTTACAGATCTAACGCCGTCAATACAATCAGCCTTGAATACCCTAGGTTACCACAAGGCCGACATACAAGTGGAAGCCAAGGAAACCGTTAACATTAGTGGATGCGCCAACGACGGCATGCGATGCTACTACGCTCTGGTAGCCCTCGACGGTTCAGTTGACACTACAATCAGTTACGGCTCGTGGGGCGGACAGAACATGTTTGAGGTCAAGCGACCTGACGTTGACCAAAGTCAGCACACTATGCTACCTGGCGTGGCAGTCATTGTCGGAACGTCAGGCGGCCGTGGCAACTTCGCACACATAATGCTGCACCCGTCCAATATTGCAGCACTACTGCCAGCCCTAGCTGAAATTACACCTGAGCAGAAAAGCGTACTAGAAAGCTATGCGACACTAAAACCAGCTTATCGACCTAGATACGCACCGTCAGCCATTCAGGAACTAGTAGCCCTGGGCCTACTCAAGCAAAACAAGGCAGGCGCAACTCAGATAACAACAGCCGGCAAGAATGCCGCCAGGGGATAAAACGATATTCTGTGGAATATTCTGAACGGTTCAGACGTATACAAGTTTGATACTTTGAGGCCGGCTAGACTCATTAGCCGCCCGAATAAGACTCAAACCTGGAAAGATAGGGTAGCTATATGAATGAAGCTGTAACCAATTACCTACATGCAGCTGAACTAGCAAAAAACGACCCGCTACTAATGAGTCATGCAATCGGCCTACTCAACGGGTTATCAGACGATGAAAAGGAAACAGTCAGAATTGAACGACTCCAAAAGAAGGTTCGGGGTTGGGCTGACCGTATCCTAACAGCCGCACGAAACGACGCTGATAGCAAAGCTAAGAACTCAAACGACTGGCTGGTTAGAAGCTATCTAGAAGATATCCAATTACATAACGGCTATGCAGAACCTGGTTACAGTGACCCTGAATGCGGTTTAGTAGCAACTGGCAATTGGAACGAGATTACCAAGTGGGAGAACGGTCAACGATTAGTCATTAGTGACGTTCCCGCAAGAATCGGTCGGCTATTCGAAAAACTCGGTATCGAAATTGAATGGTCGGACGAGTGGTGCGAGTGTTCGCACTGTGATAAGATAATCCGCACGCAACCCGATTCTTACAGCTGGACACCTTCATACACTATGGGCGACGGCGAACTATGGTGTAAAGAATGCGACGATACGGACGACTAACCTAGAAAACCCTAAGACCGGCTCGGCTCTGAAACAAGGCCGGGCTTAGGGCATTGAAAGGATACTGCAATGTTCAAAATTATACGTCACTTCATGCGCAGCAACAGAAAACTGACCGTTAGGCGCGTAGCCTTAGAATGTGACGCACAAGCCCATTGCCGTAACCCTGAAACTAGCTCTAAAACAGCTACTTCATCCACTGCCAAAGGCAGAACCCGCAAATACGGTCCGTGGTTCGATGGTTACACAGAATGTAACAGATAAAACTAACATTCCACGGAATATTTCTCACAACTCAAACGTATACAGATAAAGGATACAATCATGGCAAAGCAATCACTAAAAGACATGTTTTCCGCATACACTACAGAGAACGATAAGGTTCTAGCTGCCCGAGAGGCTCTAGAAGCGGCTATGCTCGACCGCGGCAAGACCGTCGAAGCCATCAAAACCGAATACGGGGGTGGGCCCTACGACCTGGAAGGTGACGTCTTGTCAATCCGCAAACGAAGTATCAAGAATGAAGACGATGTAGTCATTGGTTCTACATTCTTCATGGTCAAGGCCGGTGGCAAGCTACAGAAGGTTTGATGGTCCTTCGACCATTCCTCAACGTCATACTTTGAGGGCGGCTGAGCTAATCAGCCGTCCGACTAAGACTGAAACTGAAGGATAAAAGGATACCATGAATACCAAGTTACCCGATAGCGCCAGTGATAATCTGATAAAGCTAAAGGTCAGCCTGACTGAAGTCACCAGATCACTCAAGGAACGCAATGACGCACTCGAGTCACAGCTAAAACAATCTGGCTGGACTATCCGTCGAATGACACCTGAGAACCATGTCAACAGTCGGCCTAAGAGCCGATAAACATCACACTCTCAATTCCGCAGAATAACCCACCCTTTCACCCGTCTAACGCATTGACAGCAACTCCACTCCGTGGAATACTACATTCTCCGGGGTAAGATAGAAAGATACCCCATGGCACCCAATAACAATAAAGGTAAAGTTACACCTATGGCATCAACACCAGCAACCAATGCAGCACTAACCCATACAGCTCAGCCAGTCGAGATTAAAAGCATTCATGCCGACTACGGCTGGAACTCTCGGGCTGAAAAAAACGTACAGGATATGGCTGACACCGAATCAGCGGGCTTCGATGGTTTTGAAGGAAACATCCGAACATCCGGTCAGATTACCGCAATTATTCTACGGAATACCAACGGTAAGACACTGTCCGGAGCTAAGACCGACAAGCCCTACGAAGTTGTGTGCGGCTTTCGACGGTTCAGAGCAATATCAGACCTGAACAGCAAAAAAGCTAGCAAGCCTTGCGTTCCTAATCTGCCTGACGGTTTTATCCTCGCCGAGGTTCGCGACGTCAAGACGGAAACTGAAGCACGTATCTTGAACGGTCAAGAAAACACGGCCCGCAAAAACCTGAAAGCTCCTGACATGGTATTCTTGGCTGGCGGACTTGCTAAGTCTGGCATGAACCAAGTTGCCATTGCGGAAGCCCTCGGCATTACACAAGGATGGGTTTCCAAGCTACTCAAGGTCGCCTCACTACCACCAGCAGTACTTGCAAATTGGAGGGACAGCAAGCCTATCCCGCCAGTTCAGACCAAGGACGGCGTGTTCGAGCTTCCTGCCAATGGTCCAGACGGTAAGACTGTTGTACCAGAAAAGACTGAGCCAGAAATGCGTGCTCTAGCTGAGCTGAAGGGCACTCCGGAGGAGATTACAGCACGTTACATCCGATTGGTCAAGCCAGCGCCGTCAGCACCTGATAGTGACACTGGTCCAAGTGAAAAGGACAAGGTGCTCGAAAACGTTCAGGAAGTTGCAGCCCTCATGGGTTGCATGGTCCGAGCCGGCGTGTTGAACAACGGTTCACTCGACTGGACCCGAGTCATTGGCCCGAAAAAGAAGGGCTACCCAATTGACAGTGGTAAGGACGACTCTCAAGAGCGTATGATTGAACTAGGTGACGCGGCAGAAGACGCTTTTGAGCGCGAAGTCACCAAGGGCGCCAAAGGGGCAGAATCGAAGCTTGCGAGCTAATCGTTCCGTCAGATTGTACGGTCCGCTAGCTCCTTTACACAAGGATTAGCGGACCGCGCCGTTTGATAGATAACACTTTTACCTTTACTTTCAACACAGGATAAACCCTATGTCAGATCTAGAAAAATCCCTGAAAAGAATGAAAATCACGCTCAAAACAGTAGAACAACTTACCACACCAGGCCGCGGATTCACCCCTACCACACGTAGCTGGCGAGTCATACTAAGTAAAGATGTGGGAGAAGAAAAGGCACTCAAACTTGCATTCACAATGCTCTCAGCAACAGAACCAAACGTAGGTAATGTTCTCACATGTCTAGCGCAAGACATTGAAGACGGCGAGATGACCTTGTGGGAGTTTGCACAAGCCTACAATAGAGGTAAGACTGATGAGGGAACTGAACGTATGCACAAGTCGTGTAAACGAACAGCCCCTCGAGTCAACCGGTTCTTTGGTAACTCTTGGAATCTATTGAGTAATAAAGCTCAGCTAGAAGCGGCTTGATAGTTGTTAGGGTACCTTATTCTGTAGTATTCTATAGAATAAGATGCCCACTAGAACCGTCAAACCA